>OJFR01000073.1_pt1 | contig 36751 bp, 35 predicted proteins | sample 1594121 | NCBI WGS metagenome assembly OJFR01 (sample SAMN05416812, study PRJEB24817) | seawater metagenome | isolation source: Sea water | place: Canada:Atlantic | collected 2013-07 | reverse complement strand
CCCGGACAGCGTAGCCAGTATAAGAGCGGCACCAACGTATTCGGGCGATCCTGTAACAGCAACGCCTCCTAACGCAGAGGCTGTCATCAGTGACGCCACTGCGACAGGACCAACAGCCAGCGTCGCACTGGTGCCGAATAAAGCGTAGACCACCAGCGGGATCATACTTGCATACAACCCAACTTCGGGCGGAAGCCCTGCCAACAGGGCGTAGGCCAGGGCCTGAGGAACAAGCATGAGTGTGACGATAACCGCCGCAAGGCCATCGCTTAGCAATGTATCTCCACGATAACCTTTCAGCCAGTCAACAATTGGCAAATATGCCGCAATTCGCTTCACCGTCAACCTTCCACGGCCGTCAGAGTTTTCGCTCTAGTGGTCTCTCCAACCATTTGCGCCCTTCCAGACCTTTGTTTAAAACCGGTTGATCGGAATTTTCAGGTACACCTGCCCGTTATCCTCGGAGGGGGGCAGTTGCCCCGCCCTCATGTTGACCTGAACGGCCGGTAGTATCAGTCGGGGCATTCCGAGCTTGGCGTCACGCTCTGAGCGAAAAGCAACAAACTGGTCTTCACTGATACCTTTACCCACATGGATGTTGCTGGAACGCTGTTCGGCGATGGTCGTCTCATGAATAAACTCATCGCGCCCCGCCGCTTTGTAGTCATGGCAAAGGAAAACGCGGGTTTCTCCGGGAAGCGCCAGGACTTTCTGAATGGAGTGGTAAAGGGTATGGGCGTCGCCCCCTGGAAAATCGCAACGGGCGGTCCCGGCATCCGGCGCAAAGAGTGTGTCGCCGACGAAGGCTGCATCTCCGATGACGTACGTCAGGCAAGCCGGAGTATGTCCCGGCGTGTGAAGAACGCTCGCCTCAAGATTTCCGATCATGAACGTGTCGCCCTCCTTGAACAGACGGTCGAACTGGCTGCCATCCCGAGCGAAATCTGTTCCGGCATTGAAAGCTTTGCCAAACACCTCCTGAACGACAGCGATCTTTTCACCAATGCCTGTTTTTCCGCCGAGACGCTCATGGAGGTAGGGTGCAGCAGAGAGGTGGTCAGCGTGCACGTGGGTTTCCAAAACCCATTCCACACTCAGGTCATTGCTTTGAACGTACTCAATAATCTTGTCAGCGGAACGGACATCGGTCCGGCCCGCGGCATAGTCGAAATCCAGCACAGAATCGATGATCGCGCAGACCGAGCTATCAGGATCCTGAACGATGTAGCTGAATGTGTTTGTAGGCTCGTCAAAGAAATGCGTGACTAGCGGATGTTGCATGGCGTCACCCTCGTCGCAAAGAGAATTGATCAGATTTCAACGTATCAGGTTTTATGTTATAACGATAGCGTTAACAGCTATATTAAATAACTGAGATTATAGGTTGCAACAATCTCGTGGTATGCCTCCGTTACGTGGAGACGACACACTGTCCGCTGGGCAAATTGTGGCATTTGAAGAGGTATAGAAATGGACTGGAGCTCTTTTATTCAAGGTGCCTTCGGAGGTCTTTTAATAGGCTTGTCCGCAGTGATGCTTATGGTCACATTGGGACGTATTGCAGGCATCAGTGGGATGGTATCTGGTCTGATCTTTGATCGGTTTACTGCGGAGTCTGCCTGGCGACTGGCATTTGTGCTGGGCCTTATCAGCGGGCCTCTGTTGTTGGTTGTCCTGAACGGCTCGCTTGGAAATGTGGCGGGCAATCCGGAAGCCGTGGTCGGCGCGCCCATCGGTGGCGTGCCGCTGATGGTCGTGGCTGGTTTGCTGGTGGGCTTGGGGTCTGGTATCGGCAACGGTTGCACCAGTGGGCATGGTGTTTGTGGTATCGCCAGGCTATCCCCCAGATCCATGCTGGCAACGCTGGTTTTCCTCCTGACGGGTGTTGTAACCGTCTACGTCGTCAGACTCATGACAGGACACTCTTTATGAAACTGATTTTTGGTTACCTGGCTGGTTTGTTGTTTGGCCTGGGTCTGGCTATCGGCGGTATGACTGACCCCCATCGTGTTCAGGGGTTTCTCGACGTCTTTGGTAACTGGGACCCAACGCTCATATTTGTTATGGGCGGAGCGGTGATAACAACGTTTATCGGCTACCGATTGGTGTTCCGTCGTCAGGGCCCTCTTTTCGCAGAAACGTTTATCGTGCCCGCACGTCGTGATATTGATACCCGTTTATTGATTGGTGCCGCTGTGTTTGGGATAGGCTGGGGTCTATCAGGTTATTGTCCGGGCCCAGCCTTTGCGTCAATAAGCGGTATAACCTGGCCTCTCGTGGCGTTATTGCTGTCGATGGTCGTCGGTTGGTGGTTGGCTCGCCGGGTCTGAGGTAGCACAGCATAATTTGCCTGCTGGGGTAAGATGGCGATTTTTTGACCACGTCAGCATTCGGCGGCTTTCTCGCATGGATGCCGAACACAACACTAGGCACATCATACGATGTCGCGAACAATCATAAACTGGGCACCCAGTCCGATGATGAATGTGGCTGCAACCGTCGCAAACACCACGAATCCCAGCCATGCATCAAGCTCAACGGATGCAGAATCCCCTCCCCTGTACATCGGCACAACAATGCGCAGATACACTGCCAGCGACAGTGCACTATTGATGATCGCCACCACCGCCAGCCATGTGAACTGGACGTCAATGGCTGCCGCAAACAGAAGGAACTTGCCGACGAAACCTGCCAGTGGCGGAATGCCCACCAATGACAGCAGGAAGACTACCATTGCGATGGCAATCAAAGGCCGCGACCGGCCCAGCCCGCTAAAATCGTTCAGAGTGCGCCCGGCTATGGCGGCAACCGCGAAAGCGCCCAGGTTCATAGCCGCATAGGCGACGGCGAACAGAATGATCGATGGTAAGGCCAGCTCACTGGAGCCCACCGCGAGGATGCCCAGCAGGAAATAGCCGGACTGGGCAATCGACGAATAGGCCAGCAGCCGGATGACGTTATCCTGCACCAGTGCCGCAAGATAGCCATAGGTCATGCTCAGCACGGCCAGCCCCGCCATGACCGCAGCCCAGCCGGTTTCCGGTGGCAGGTGACGAACCACCTGAGTGAGCGCAAACAGGGCGCCAATCTTGGGCACGACGGATAGGTAGGCGGCAATGGACAGTGGCGCGCCCTCGTAGGCGTCGGGTGCCCAGAAGTGGAACGGAACCAGTGATGCCTTGTAGCCCAGACCCACAACCACAGTCACGAACCCGAGAATCACGGCCAGCGGCATGGTATCCATGGCCGGCAGATCGGCGATCAGCGTAGAGCCGGAGGCACCGAACCAGTAGCTCAGGCCGAAAATCATGATGGCAGTGGTGACTGAAGCGAACACAAAGAATTTCATGGCCGCTTCGGTCGCCGGATCAGTATCCGGATAGGCAACCAGGGCAAAGGTGGCCAGGCCGGTCAGCAACGTACCCAGCACCAGAAACATGGAGTCCCCTGCCCCCGCCAGTACCAGAGCGCCCAGAGTGGAAAAGATCAGCAGGCTGTAGACCGTACCCTCGCGGGCGCTGCCCCGGACATCCACCCGCGCCAACAGCATCGAGAGCACCGTAGCTGGTAGCAGGATAAGCTTGGCCCAGATGCTTAACGTATCGATGCGGAAACTGCCGCCAAATACCGTTGTGTCTGTGCCGAGCAGGCGCAGGGTCAGCCCGGTGCCAACGACCAGGCCGATGACGGCAATGATCAGCGAAATCCGGGGCTGTCGCAGCATTTCCGCAATCAGGGCACCAACAGCCGTCAGCAGAACGGCAATTTCTGGAATGATTAATGCGAGATCTCGACCCATTACAGCACCAGTGCCGAAGTAGTCCGGTGAATGACGTCCAACACCCAGGACGGCGCCACGCCGGTAGCGACGGTCAGCGCCAGCAAGGGCGCAACCGCGAGAATTTCCCTTGGGCTCAAGTCCGGCATTCTATTCCAGCGATCCCGGGGTTCACCCAGAAAGATTTCGCGCAGGGCCTTGAGAAAGGTCCCGGCGATAATGGCAATCCCCAGAATCACCACAACCGCGACAGGAGTGGTGCCCAGAGTCGCGAGGAATATCTGGAACTCCGCCGGGAAGTGCGCGAGGCCTGGAAGCCCCAGAGACGCAAAAGCCGCCAGCACAAAGAACCAGCCAAGCAGTGGAACCGTTTTGAGCAGGCCGCCAAACTCGTTCATTTCCCGGGTATGGGCGCGCTCCTGAATCATGCCTACCAGCAGGAACAGGGCCCCCGTGACCAGGCCGTGGCTGAACATCTGCAGCACGGCTCCATCCAGCGCGACGGCACGCACCGACGGGTCCAGAGTCAGTGCGGCAACGGCGACGCCGACAATGACGTAGCCCATGTGGTTGATTGAGGTATAGGCCACCAGGCGCTTGAGATCAGTTTGTGCCAGGGCGGCAAAGGCACCGTAGATTGCGCTGACGACACCGAAAAACAAAACAACGATGCCGGCATCGCGGAGGGCGTCAGGGGTCATTTGCAGGGCGAACCGCACCAGCCCGTATGTGCCGAACTTCAGCATGATACCCGCCAGGATGACGCTACCAACGGTCGGTGCCTGAACGTGGGCCGCAGGCAACCAGGTATGCAACGGTATCGCAGGAATCTTGACCGCGAAGGTAATCAGCATGGCGATCAACGCCCACATGGCCGCCGCCCCCTCCAGAGGAGGATTGGCAATCCACGCCCGCATATCGAAGGTGGGGTCGGGACTGCCGAGGTAAAGCCCCAGAATTGCGAGCAACAGTGGCAGGCTGCCCAGCAGGGTGTAGATAAAGAACATCAGGGCGGCCCGCTGCCGGTCTTCATGTCCCCATCCGGCAATCATGAAATACATCGACACCAGGGAAACTTCGAAGAAGACGTAGAACAGAATGCCGTCCAGGGCGGTAAAGGTACCGATTGCCGCGGTTTCCAGAAGCAGGATCAGAGCTACGTAGGCACGCGGACGGTCGCGAAGCGACGACGCATAGATCAGAGAAACCAGGAAAAGCACGGCACTCAGCAGCACCAGCGGCAGGCTGATGCCATCAACCCCGACCCGGTAGGCGGCGCCAATGGCCGGCATCCATACCAGCTCTTCGACCTGGGAAAAGCCGTCACCACTCACGCCCTGAAGCCACATGGCCAGAGCGCCGACCAGGGTCAGGGCGGCACTGACGATCGCTATGCTGTGCACCGTCCGCGCCGTCGGCTTCGGCAAACACAGAATCAGCACAGCGCCGACGAGTGGCAAAAACAGGGTCAGGGATACAAGTGGTAACATGAGTACAGGGTTCCTTTAGACACTCAGTGAAGCTGAAAACAGGATGGCCAGGAGCACAGCGGTGGCTACGGCGCTGATCGCCAGGCTGTGATGGATCAGGCCGCTTTGCAGGGTTCTCGCCCGCGCGCCGAGGTCCCGCACACCGGCCACGAGGGCAAAGATCAGGCCGTCGATACCACGCTCATCCCCGCTGCGAACCCAGCGACCCACCGCCAGATTGGCGCGGCCGACGCCAAGTACGGCCAGATACAAACGTTGTTCCAGTCGCTCGCCCCCACGGGCAATGCTGAGAGCTGTATGACCAATGGCAAGCGCGGCCGCGTACAGATGATCCTCCAGACGGTCACAGCCCCGGGCAACAGCCATTGCGGGCCGGCCTATCCAGGCGGTAAGCCCGCCCGCGACCTCCAAACCCGATTCTGCCCATTGATGGGCAGGTCCAAGCAGGCGCTGGACCGGCACCAGCCAGCCCAAGGCCAGCCCGACCAATGCGGCGACGAGCCCCAGCACTATGGCGACGGTACCTGCGGTTTCCGGAGCGGGCAGATCAAGTATTGTTTCCAGGGGACCAAAGGCCAGACCCAGGCCAGCGGCGGGGATCGCCAGACCCCAGATGCCAGCGCGCATCCAGCCAGTACCTTCTACCGGCCGGCTGTCGCCCGAGCCCTGCCAGAGCACCCGTAAAGCCCGGCCCATATAGGCGCCGGTAAGCAGAGTGCCCGCCAGAGCCAGGGGGCCGAGCCAGGCGGCGCCTTGCCCCGACAGCGCGGCAGCAATTACCGCATCCTTGGAAAAGAACCCGCTCAGCGGTGGAATGCCCGCCAGTGCCAGCGCTGCCAGCGCAAAGCCGGCAAAGGCCCAGGGCCTGGCGCGGCCAACGCCTTTCAACTGATCAAAAGCGGTACCCTCGCGGGCATGTTGAAAGTCACCGGCAGCAAGAAACAGGGTGCTTTTAATGGCAGCATGGGCGAGAAGGTGCAACAGCGCGGCTGTCGGAACCCCGGCGCCCACTGCAATCAGCATCAGGCCGTACTGACTGGCCGTGGAAGCCGCCAGCAGGCGTTTGAGATCACGTTCGGCAAGCGCAATCACCCCGGCCGCCACCGTGGTGATACCACCCACAAGCCCTATAGCGAAAAGCGCTTCAGGACTCAGCAGCGTCGCAGACCGGATCAGCAGAATGGCGCCCGCCGCCACCAGCGTGGCCGAGTGCAGCAGCGCCGAGACCGGTGTCGGGCCGGCCATGGCGCGCATCAGCCAGTCCTGCAGGGGAACCTGGGCCGACTTACCCATGGCCGCCAGCAATAACAGCAGGCCGGCGGCGGTCGAGGCACTACCGCCAACTTCCAGAGAGGCGGCGATCTCACTGGTACCTGACGACCCGATGAGTATGAATATCGCCACATAAAGCCCGAGATCGGCGCTGCGGGTATAGAGAAAAGCACGGCTGGCTGCGTTTGCGGCTTCCGGCCGCTGGAACCAGAAGCCGATCAGCAGGTAACTGCAGAGGCCGATGAGTTCCCAGGCCGCCAACAACAGAACCCAGTCGCCAGCCAGCACCAACGCCTGCATCGCCGCCAGGAACAGCGACATTACGGCATAAAAGCGCGCCTGGCCGGACTCCCGCTTCATATAGCCGATGGCATAAACCAGAACGAAGGTTCCGACCGTGGCCACTGCCACACTCAGCAGTGCCGTCATCGGACCCGAAACCAGGCGCAAGGGCATGTCCGGCAGCCCGGGTAGAAGCAGGGTTTCGGCCTGGCCGTCAAGGGCTCCGGCCAGCAGCCGGACACCGCCTGCCAGGCTGAGCGTCGCGCCAGCCAGGGCCAGCGCAGCGCTGCCACGGCGCAGTATCAACACCGCCAGGGCGGCTATCAGCGGTGGCAATATCGGCAGAAGCACTGCACTCATCCTTTCAGGTCCTCCGCTTCTTCCATCTCGACTGAGCCCTTGGCCCGGAAGCGCGCAATAGCAACGCCAAAGCCGACCGCCATCTCCAGTGCCATAACCGTCATCACCACCAGCACAAACATCTGGCCGGAATAGGCTTCCGGATGCAGAAAGCGCCAGAAAGCCACCAGATTCACCATGGCGCCTGCCAGCATCAGCTCCACGCCCATCATGATCATCACCAGATTGGTCTGTGACAGTGCACCGTAGACTCCGATACCAAACAGGATGGCGCCGGTCACAAGCGCCAATATCAGAATCATGGTCATTCCGATGCCTCCTTGTCGTCTTTACTTGACAGGTTCTGCACCGGTATTGCCACTGCCGTGGCGGCAATCATTGCGGTCAGGATGGTGATACCGGCGGTCTCAAAGATCATCATCGAGCGCCCGAGCAGTTCCATGCCCAGCGCCCGTGTCTGCGCTTCCGCGTCCACCACCTGCTCCGCTGCGGGGCCCCAGTCGGACAGCAGCGCAACGGCGATGGCGACAACGGCGGCACTCACCCCGGCACCTATCGAGAAGCGCTTCTGGTGGCTCATATCCATACCGCCAAGCCCGCCGGGATCCATCATGAACATCACCATGAAGATGGCCATGATGCTCATCTCGGTGGCCATCATCATGATCTGCAGCACGCCCAGGAATTCGGTTTGCATCGCCAGGAACAGGCAGCCGACGGCGGTCATCGAAAACAGCAGTGCCAGTGCGGAACGCATCATGGACGAGGTGCGAAACACCACCACGCCGAAGCCAATGGCAGCCAGCCCGAAAACGGCAACGAAAAAAGCCTGTGCATACATCAGGGAACCACCAGAATCAGTAAGCCGACAATAATGATATTGAGCAGTGCGAGGGGAATACCCAGGACCCAGCACCACCGCATCAGATCCGCCTCGCGGATGCGTGGCAGATAGTGGCCGACGAGCAGCATCGACACGGCCACGGCCAGGGTCTTGATCAGGCTCCAGGCCCAGGGCGGCAGCAGCGGCCCATGCCAGCCGCCGAGATAGAACACCGTGGTCGCGGAGGCCAGCGTAACCACCAGCGTCAGCCGGGCAAGGCGAAGCACCGCCAGGCGTACCCCGGTATACTCAGCGTCGACACCGCCGCCAAGCTCCCCCTCTGCAGAAGGCAGGTCGAAAGGGGCGCGGAATGCCAGTGCCATGGCCGCAATATAAAACAGCACGAAGCCCAGGGGCTGGTAGACGATGTTCCATAGACCCGCTTGGGAGCCAACGATCGCAGTGTTTACCAGGGATTCGGCACGCATGGCCACGGCCGTGATCGGCATGACAATCAGCATGGAATAGGCAATAAGCTGGCCCAGAAAGCGCCAGCCACCGATCATCCCGTAGGCTCCATCCGGCCCCCAACCCGCCATGATCACCGCGACGAGCACGTAGGCCAGGGCCGCGTTCACAAACAGTGCGCCAGTGCCAAGGTCCGCAATGATCAGGTCCGGCGCCAGCGGCAGGACTGCCATACCGAGCACGGCGACAACCAAAAGAAGCACGGGCGCGGCCTCGAAGAAGACCCGGTCTGGTGAGCGCGGTACTATGGACTCACGACCGAGGTGAGCCAGGCCGCGAAACAGAGGCGCGGCCGGACTCAGACGCCCAGTCGCCATCCAGCCCTCAATCACAGCCAGCAGCCAGGCGCTGCCAAGCAGCGCGAGCAAAACAATAGCGACGGTCACGAAGTCACCTCCCAGGGCGAAAGATCCAGTGACCCGACTGCCAGCAGCGCATCGCCCAGTTCCTGGCCCTCGACAAGCTTAGGGACCAGGCCGATATGCTGACTACAGGCGGTGTCCAGCTCGTATGACTTCACATGGCCGCGCTCCAGTTTCAGACTTAACCGGGCCTCGCCGCGCGGAGTGTCAACGGTGGCCTCACCGGTTCCTGACACATCGCCAACGTCGCGCAGAACCGGCAGCTCCGGTTCCCCGCCCGACTTTATAAGGTCAAGGCTGGCCGAAATTTCGGCCAGGCGTTGCCACAGGCGCGCCCAGGCATCACCGCCTTCATCCGCAGCACGCGCTACGGGCCCGCGCAGACCAAAAGAGTCCGTTGGCAGTAGGCCGACACCCTTAAGCCGAGATTTGAGCAAAGGCGTTCGCCCGAGGCGGATAGTTAATTTGTGCAGCGCTGGCTCCAGTGCAGCAAGACTGTCCCTGTTAGCCTCTCTGACTTGCAGTTGCAGAGTTGCTGCCCGTTGCGTCAGCCAGGCAAAGCCGAGCTGGCGCCCTAACTGAGCCAGCCAGCCAAGGTGACTGGCGATGCGCTCACGCTCAAGGGCGCCGGTGCGAGCACCGGCGTTTGCCGAATCGTCCTCCAGCCCTGCCGCTTGCTCTATTGCCAGACAGACTAAAAGACGGTAGCTCACCGGTGCCAGTGGAATTGCGGCTGACAGATACCCAATGAAGGTCTCGGCATCCATCTCTTCACTTTCTTCAATATTCTCACCTTCGCTGGTCACCCCCACCAGGGAGGTCGCCTGCCCCTCCGTTACGCCGTCACCATCAAGGGTCAGCGTCAACTTCAGTCCGCCGGGCAAGCCGGGGAAGACCGGACCGAACGGCACCTCAAGCCAGTCCATCTGCAGGCCATCGGCGCTGCGTGGCAGATCCTTGGTGACTTCAATCATCGACATGAATCCCGAGGCGCCATGATCGTGGCCACCGTGATCGTGCCCTCCATGCTCATGCCCACTGTGATCATGCCCGGAATGTTCATGTTCTGAATGGTGTTTGTGATCATGATGACTCTGATCCTCATGATCATGGCAATGCTCGTGCTCGTGCTCGTGACCATGATGCTGGTGTTCGTGATCATGCTGATGTTCGTCATGATGGTGTTCATGATCATGATCGGGCGCCGACTCACCCGCTTCGCGTGCTACCAGATCCATGCCACATTTGGGGCAACTGCCCGGCTCGTCTTCGACAACTTCCGGGTGCATAGGGCAGACGTACTCGATTTTGACGTGCAGGACGGAGGCATCAAAATCCTCCGCTGAAGTAGCGAAGGCACCTTCCGCCAGTGCCCGCTTCAGCCGCCCAACCGCGTCGGCCAGTGCCTCTTGGGAAAGACCGGCCGATACATCAGCGCCTGGTAAAGACGATGGAGTCGTTCCACCGAGCACGATAATAGTGCGCGGGCGGGGCATCTGCGCATAAAGCACCGCTGCAACCTCGCCCATTTTTTCTGAAAGCCCGCCGACGATCAGAAGCACATTCGCATCACGGGGTGAGGCGCCGACACGCATGCCGGTGGCACTCACATTCAAGCCATGCGCCAGAGCGACATCCTGTCCCGGGACGATGAGACAACTCAGGTCACGCGCAAATGCACGGGAAACCCACTTCTGAAGAGCGGCAAACCGTGTCTGCCTCTGACGCGAACCTGTGGTGTTAATGGGATGATCAGAAGTCATTGACGCCTCAATGCCCCCTGACTCCAGCCATAAAGCAGGCCCAGAAAGAGGATGGCAAGAAATACGCCCATATCATACAAAGCAACCAGCCCTACTTCTTTGTACACGACGGCCCATGGGTACATGAACGCCATTTCCATATCGAAGGCCAGGAACAACAATGCGTAACCGTAGTAACGCGCGTGATAGCGCCCCCACACCGGATCCCGCGACAGCACACCGGAGCTTGCCGGCACATCCTTGCCCGGCTCCCCGCGCGCAGAGCCCATCACGCGCACAAACCCGTAAAGGCCCAGGATGGTAGCCACGATGCCGACCACCAGGGCAAGTAAAAGACTATACAGTTCCAAAAAACTCATTATCCAATCCTCGGATCGAGCAACCAAATAGCCCCTCACTCTCTTGCCAGGATGCCCGATGAAAATAATTCCCGGGTACCCTACTCCAGTCCGTGATGCTTCCCTTCGTATAATTTAACATTCCTGATCTCGCCTCCCTCATTGACCAATTCGAAATTATTGCCAGACAAAGGCTTTATCTTGTTACAGGAATAGTTGCGACCGTAGACAGATGTGCAAAATTTACCGTCTTTCACCTCCCATCTTCCAATATAATGGGTAAGGTTTCCCTGTTGTTCACGATACTTGGTCATTCCATAGATCGACCCATCGGGATCATAGTACTCATGAAAGGTTCGAGTGCGAAAATTGTCTTGGGCATCCCGAAATACCATTTGCACCGTGTTTCCGACGACGACATTGGCAACATCTTCGCCCGAGAGAATCTCATCAGCCTGTAAATATGGCGCTTGTAAAAACAACAAAAACACGAATAGTCTAAAGCTATTTGCTTTCATCCTGATCCCTCCCGCTTTCGTTCAACAATTGGTGTCACATCAACGCTGGCGTCTAGTCCTATCACAGGGTTACAAAAAGCTCAACGATCCAGTTATCGCCGATTAGTGGTGATCACGGACATGCGATTCTTCATGTTCCGAGCGCAGAAACTTCTTCAGAAAAATATGCTCTGCTGCGACGATAACAATCATCGTAATTACCGCCACGCCAATAACAAACGGATCACTATTCAGTTTGACCCAGACGAAACCCACGAGTACGAGCAAATCCAGGACGATAGCAATCGCTGGCACCCACGCCTTTGCCTTCACATCGTCGCGCAAATGACAAAGAACTCCCCAGTGAATGGCAATATCCATTACCAAATAGAACACAATGCCCAGAGCGGCAATCCGTGAGAGGTCAAAAAACGCCGTCAGAACGAGCCCGAGAACCACCGTGTAAACCAACGTGTGCTTCTGGATACTGCCAGGCATACCGAAATGACGGTGAGGAACCAGCTTCATTTCAGTCAGCATGGCCAACATACGCGAGACGGCGAAAATGCTGGCCAGAATGCCACCGGCGGTGGCCGTCATAGCAATCGCCACCGTGAACCAGACCGCATACTCGCCCAACGCCGGACGCGCTGCGGCCGCAAGCGAATAGTTCTGCGTTTCAATGATTTCACCCAGCGACAGATTGCTGGCAACCGCAAAACCCACCAGGGTATAAATCACTACGCAGGCCGCGATGGAAATAATGATCGCCCGCCCCACATTCCGTTTGGGGTCGATTACCTCGGAGCCACTGTTGGTAATCGTGGTAAAACCCTTGAAGGCCAGTATTCCCAGCGCCGTCGCACCCAGAAAATTACCCGTTGCTCCGGCTTCGCCCGTGCCTGAAAAGTCTACTGCGAGGTTATCAGTAATCCAGATACCCACAATTCCGAAAATCAGTATGCCTCCAATCTTTAACACGCCTATGAAAGACGCTACGCTCTGAATCATCCGGTTGCCGAGTAGATTGATCAGAAACGCTGCCATAATGAGGGCTACGCCAAGAATCGGCACCATTCGGCCGCTTTCATCGCCACCGAACAGTTGCATGGTGTAAGATCCAAAGGTTCGGGCCAGGAAGCTCTGGGCAATTACCATCGAGAAGTACATCAGCAACGCGTTGAAAGCCGTCGGCAACCGATCACCGTATGCTTTGTGCAAGTACATACCGATACCGCCGGCGGAGGGGTATGCATTTGAAATCTTGATGTAGGAATAGGCGCTGAAACTGACGATTATCGCCGCGGCCAGAAACGCCAATGGAAACAGAGTGCCCGTCATCTGTGCCATCTGCCCGGTCAAAGCGAAGATACCGGCACCAATCATCACCCCGGTACCCAGCATAACGGTTCCCGTGAGTGTGAGACTCCCCTCCTGATAGCGAGTGGTTCGGTCCTGCTCCCTGCTCATTCGCTCTCCTGATACTCTTATTCAAAAACCTGACATGCCACCGAAATCTGACGGAGCATTTCGAACATTTGACCTACATCAAATCCTGAAAAAAAAGCCAGGGGAAGACCCTGGCCCAAGACACCACGGTCAGAACACGATACGAGCACCAATCACGGCAAACCAGTCTTCTCTACCACCGCCGTCTGCCTGCGCAAAGTCCGCCGTATCACCATACTTACGCTCATGCACCACGCCCAAGTATGGCGAGAATGCCCGGTCAACCAGATCATAACGCACCCTGAGGCCGGTTTCCGTGGAAACCAGCCCTTTACCAACGCCAATTTCACGATCCTCACTGAATGCGACCGTCGCATCCAGTGTCGCCCCGAGGATCCAATAATTGGTGAGTAATAATTCATACTCCGCATCCAGCTCAGCGGACGTCTCACCTTCATTGCTCACATACAGATTTGCATCGATCTCAAACCATTGGGGTGCCAGCCCGGCGACACCGAGAACGGCATACGTACGGTCCGGCCCTTCGGGCGTATCGAAACGCACACCCGCTTTGGCGTCGAAAAACCTGGAGATGGGGATCTGGCCGACCAACTGGTTTTCCAGTGTTTCGTAGGCCTGCTCCTCGATCTCGTACTCCCCGGTTGTGAGCAAGCGGACTTTAAACTCGTCGGTGCCATAAAAAGCATCCGCGTTCCAGACGCCCAGTTCCTCGTTATCGTCGCTGTAGCGGTATTCAAACTCCTCGAACTGAACACCCCAGGTTTTGAGCGGCTGCTTGCGAGCAGTGGTGTCGGAGATCATTTCCTGAGCTGTCACCGCCGTTGAGAAACCAGCAGAGGCAAGGAAACTGACCGCGACAAGTGATCGAATACAGCTCATGCCTCACCTCCATCTTCAGCAATCACGTCTGTTTTGGCCTGCGGCGACTCTGGCCCACCTTCAACAATCACCTTACGGAACATACCAGCGGCCGCGTGGTAGGACAGGTGACAGTGGAACGCCCACTGGCCTGGCTCATCAACCTCGGTTTCCATGTACACCGTAGTGCCCGGGTTCACGCTAACGGTGTGCTTGATCGGGTTCCACTGGCCTGCGCCAACATCAAGGATGGACCACATACCGTGCAGGTGCATGGGGTGAGTCATCATGGTTTCGTTGACAAATTTGAAGCGGACCCGCTCACCGTATTTGAGACGAATCGGATCGGCGTCTTCATACTTGACGCCATTAATGCTCCAGGTGTAACGCTCCATATTGCCGGTCAGGCGAAGCTCGATCTCCCGGGTCGGTTCGCGGTCTTCATACAAAGGATCCTGAGCCTTGAGGTCAGCGTAAGACAGGAATTTACCGCCATTAGCAGCTTTGGGCATGAGGCCACTGCCCTTGGCGTAGAAAGGATCGTTTGCTTCTTCTTTCCCCATCGCCATGGAACCATGGTCCATGCCAGACATGCCGGACATGCCAGACATGCCCGAATGATCCATATCTTTCATGCTGGAATGATCCATACCTTCCATATTGGAATGATCCATGCTGTCCATGTTGGAGTGGTCCATCCCCTCCATCGAGGAATGATCCATCCCGGACATGTCACCCGAGTCACCCATATCCATGTTTCCGTGATCCATGCCTGCCATGCTGCCATGGTCCATGCCAGGCATGCCCCCCATATCAGCCATGGTCAGGCGCGCTGGTTCACGCATTGGTGGCACGGACCCTTCCATACCCATTTCGGGGGCCAGCGTAGCCCTTGCATAGCCTGACCGTCCCATGGATTCAGCAAAAATGGTATAAGCCTGCTCATCTTTCGGGCGCACGATCACATCGTAGGTTTCCGCTACACCGATCCGGAACTCGTCCACACTGACCGGCTGAACATTGTTGCCGTCAGCCTGGACAACCGTCATATCCAGACCGGGAATCCGGATGTCGAAGTAGGTCATCGCAGAGGAGTTGATGAATCGCAGCCGGATCCGCTCACCCGGCTCAAAGAGTCCGGTCCAGTTCTGGTCCGGCCCTTTGCCATTGATCAGGCCCGTAAAGCCATGCACGTCTTCGACGTCTGCTTTCATCATGCGCATGCCACCCCAGGCCATGCGATCCCGAACTGTGTTCATAAAACCGTTCTCGGACACATCCGAGAAAAACTCGCCCACGGTCTGCTGATCGCGGTTGTAATAATCAGTCATCATTTTCAGGTTGCGCATGATGCGATCACCGGAATGCGGGTGTTTGTCGGTCAATTGGACGACGTATTCGCGGTCGTAACGGAACGGTTCACGCCCCTCGGGTTCGATAACGATGGAACCGTAGGCGCCATCCGGCTCCTGAAAACCAGAGTGGCTGTGGAACCAGTAGGTGCCCGCTTGCTGGATGGGAAATTCGTAAGTAAAGGTTTCACCCGGCTTGATGCCCGGGAAACTGATACCTGGTACTCCGTCCTGATCGAAAGGAAGGATCAGACCGTGCCAGTGAATGGACGTCATCTCATCCAGATTGTTGGTCACGTTGATCCTGACGTTTTCGCCTTCCTTGAAGCGCATCACCGGTCCCGGAGATGCGCCGTTGTATCCAATACCTTCCTTCACGAAATCGCCGGTATCAATTTTTACCCGGTCGACCGTAAGGTCGTACTCACCGGCCAAAACCATGGCTGGCATCAGCAGGCTCAAAAATCCTGTCAAAAAGCGTGTTTTCATCTGTTTTGCTCCAAACTGCATTTCGTTGGAGCTGGGCTGGGAAGCCATCACCAGCCCCTGCATTCGTTCGGTACTCAGCGCACTGTATTATTCGAAATTTACGTCACCGTACATTCCTGACTCGTAATGGCCTGGCACGTTACAGGCAAACTCAATGTCACCTTTTTCCGTAAACTTCCACACAACTTCCTTGCTCTGCCCGGGCTCAAGCAACACGCTGTTGGGGTCATCATGCTTCATGGTCTTACCATTGCCCATGTCCATGCTCATCATGTCCTGGTTGAGCTTGCCGCCCTGAATCACACCATGCTCGACCATCATCATCATTTCTTTCTGATGGCCTTCGTGCATGGAGGGGGTGCCAATATTGAACTCGTGAACGAGACTACCTTCGTTCTTCACCACAAAGCGCACGGTTTCGCCGGGCTCAACAGTGATTTCTTCCGGCTCGTAGTAATTATCGTACATTTCCACCGTGATAGTGCGACTGGCTTCGGAGGCTTTACCCAGTTCGCCGCTGCTGGCGCCATGGCCACCGCCATGAGCACCACCGGCGAGGGTCACTGCCGACATCGACATGGCGGCGGCTGCAACAATCAACTTGGATGCGTTCATCTTGTCTTCTCCTTTGTCATACTGACCGGCAAAGCCGGCGCTGGTTAGCCCTGAACATAGAGCAATGCCAAAATAGGAAGAACACCATCGCGCACTAACCTGAATTCTTACTGAAAATATCCAACTATTTTGTCGTTCAGGATGAATTCAGGTTGATCGGCGACACTCGATACACTCTTGACTCAGAGAAAGGGCACCGCGATGCGATTACTACTCGTTGAAGACGACCGATTGCTGGCAGACGGTTTAGGTCGTCAGCTTGAAAAGGCGGGATTCAGCGTTGATACAACCCATACGGCCAGAGAAGCCGCGATTCTGGGCGAGCAGGAAGATTATCGCGCGGTTGTTCTTGATCTTGGTCTGCCAGACGGCAATGGGTTGAACGTTTTAAGGACGTGGAGAAAACACCAGATCGGCTTTCCGGTGCTAATCCTTACGGCAAGGGGCGACTGGCACGACAAAGTAGAAGGACTGAAAGCGGGAGCAGACGATTACCTGGCAAAACCTTTCCAGACTGAGGAGTTGATCGCCCGGCTTAACGCCATTGTGCGTCGAAGCGAAGGGCGCATTCATTCCGTGGTAAAAGCCGGACGCTACGAACTGGATGAGAATCGCCAGAGCCTGAAATCCGACGATGGCAAAGAATACAGCCTCACGGGTACGGAATTCCGCCTGCTGCGCTGTCTGATGAGCCGTCCCGGTCATGTATTTTCAAAAGAGCAGTTAATGGACCAGCTATACAACCTGAACGACACCCCGAATGAGAACGTAATCGAAGCCTACATCCGCAGATTGCGAAAACTGGTAGGCAACGACACCATTTCTACCCGTCGCGGCCAGGGGTATCTGTTCAATGACACTGTTTAGCAAGCCCAAATCCGTCAAAGGAACTTTGCTTTTATTACTACTGCCTGCCGGCATTGCGTTAATGGGGCTTGCATGGCTGGTTCACGGCTTGTTACTGGACCGGATGTCCCGGGAATTCGTTGCGACACGACTTAAGGATGAGGTCGCCTTTCTGGAACACCAGATTCGCGACTCTGGCGGTCAATTGGATGATCTCCAGACCGGCGACTACTTTCAGGAGGTGTTTCACCACGCCTTTGCCATACATTCTCCTTCTTCAACCGTTATTTCCCCGGATTCCTGGGCGCCGGTGTTAACGTCCTTAATTGAATCAGCAGAAGATGGAACCCGTCGTGTGCAGGATGCGGATACCGTCGATGGGCCAAAGGACATTCTCGCGTATCGAAAGTCGTTCCTGGTGGGCGACACCCCTATTATAGTAATCGTGTCCGAGGATCTAGGCGCCCTGAAACGCAGCCAGGCAGAATTGCACGCGTGGACAGCCATCGTCTCTATTCTGCTGATTCTGCTTTTGGTCGTTGTAATCTGGTTCGGTATCAATCTGTCCATGCGCCCCGTTGTCGAGCTAAGAGCCACGCTTAAGCGACTTCAGGATGGCAAGGTCTCGCGGATTCATGTTCAGGCGCCTGAGGAGTTTCGACCGCTGGTCCAGCAGCTCAACCAGTTGCTCGACTCGCTGGATCAACGCCTGGAACGCTCAAGGGATGCGCTGGCAAACCTCTCTCACAGCGTGAAAACACCCATTGCGGCCGTCCGGCAGATTCTTGAGGACACCAGTCGTCCGCTCTCCAACGATCTCCGCCTTCAAATGACCGCGAGACTCAATGACATCGACAAACAGCTTGAAGCCGAGATGCGCCGAAGTCGCTTTGCAGGGCCGCAAGTTGGAAAAAGCGCTTACCCGCTGAAACAGGCGCGGGACCTACTCTGGATGCTGGGGCGGCTATACCCGGAAAAGTCTTTTGAACTGTCGAGCTCCCTGCCGGAGGACGCTCGCTGGCCGATTGAGGAACACGACCTGAATGAAATCATGGGCAATCTCCTGGACAACGCAGGCAAATGGTCAGAACGATGCGTGGAACTGTCACTCGTTCAACACTCCGGAAATCTGCAGATCGGCGTTTCAGACGATGGGCCAGGCGTCATTGAGACTGAAATCGGCAAGCTGGGTCAACGGGGATTGCGGCTGGATGAGCAAACGCCCGGCCATGGCCTTGGGCTGGCGATTGTTCGGGAAATTGTGGAACGTTATGGTGGAAGCCTCCATTTCTCACGCGCCAAAGAACACGGACTTTGCGTGACAGTCGACGTCCCCAGGGCTTCGAGTACGATCAGCTAAAACCGAATATCTGCACCGGAGCCCCCGTTCCGCCAGGCCCGTACAGTACTTCTGATCCCAGAATCCGTCCTCGCGGAGCTTACTGAGGAATCTCTGATCCTGGCTGGCCCACTCACCCAGATATCCAAAGCCCGGAGGTGTGCCAGAATCTTTCACAAGAGACTCACAAGTAATCGCCGCAGGAATTGCCGTTGCCCGATAAAGATCCCGGCGGCCAATTGATACCGAAAGCTTCGGCCCAGCAGCTAATACAGGGTCAAGTGGTGACACTTGAACGTGCGCTGGTTAAGGGGCCCATATCCAAGCATAGGCTAAACATTGACTCTATAGTTACTACAGAGTTTTAAATAGCGTTATTCGAACGAGCACCAGAAACGTGAATATGAGTATCGACCGGAATGAATAGTGTGGCAAATCACCCTATTTTTTAACAGGGTGCATCTTTGAAATAGGGCCGCGGCCTTCAGTCTCTTTGCCGATGGCGGGGGCTGGCACTGGCCGGCGTTCAATCTTGCCGACGTCTTCATAGTCCTGGGTGTGACCATGATTTTTGTCACGGGCTTCAGGGCCGAAAAAAGTGCCGGAAACAACACGAAATGAACAACTACCGAACAAGGAGAAAATAATGGGCCACGAGCATGCTCACATGTCACCGGATACCAAGGACAAGCGAGTTGCAGTAGCCATCTGGGCGAATGGCATCCTGACTGTCGCCCAGATCGCGGGCGGGATCTTCGCCGGTAGCCTGGCGTTGATCGCCGACGCTATACATAACTTTTCAGACATGGCATCGCTGGTTATCGCTTTTGCTGCCCGGAAAATTGCACGCCGCCCGGCCGACTCAAAGATGACCTTTGGCTATGGGAGAATTGAGATCGTTGCGGCACTCATAAACTACACCACCCTGATCATGATAGGCCTCTACCTGATCTACGAAGGTACCATGCGATTCATTGAGCCGACGGAAATCAAGGGATGGTGGGTAATCTGGCTTGGCATTGTCGCACTGGTGGTGGACGCGCTGACCGCGCTGCTGACCTACTCTATGCAGAAGGGCAGCGTTAATATTCGTGCGTTGTTTTTACACAACTTGTCTGATGCGTTTGCATCAATCGCAGTCGTTGTAGGCGGTGCCCTGATTCTCCTGTACGACATGCGCTGGGTTGATCCCGCAATCACAATTGGTATCGCCAGCTACATTCTCTACCTGGGCCTGACGGAAATCGGCGGAACCATCCGAACACTCATGCTGGGAAGTCCTGTGGATATTGACACAGATTCGGTCATTGAGGCTGTATCAAACGTAGAAGGCGTTATCGACCTTCACCACGTACATTTCTGGCAGATGGGTGAGCATGATGCCTCCCTCGACGCCCATGTGGTGGTCGAGATAAGTGCCTGGAATGAACTTGAGAAAGTCAAGGACGGGATAAAACGAACTTTGGAAAACGAATTCAGCATCACTCATTCAACATTGGAGTTTGAGCACCCTGATCACAGTCACAAAGATGCCCATACTTATGGCCATGGCTAGCAGGGCTGCTGAAAAGGGTGCCGTGTGGCAGATCGGCTGCGAATGGCCGACATGCCACACGGTTACGAACACCTTATGCGAGACGTAATTGAACGCCATCAGGTCTGGGCCTACCTCATCGCTGTTTTTTCCGGCCTCATTGCCGGATAGACCTCTTCCCTCGGCGACAGGGTGGAGGAGTGCCAGAGCACCCGAGCCATTGCGGCAACGCCGGTTCTGTTGATTGCTCAACTGGCTCTTCTGCCACTCTACCTCTGGCTTTTTGTGGGCAGTCAATTCGATTTAAATCTGGAGCTTGGGCGACACCTCCTGCCGGCCTTTGTCGGGCTGATTGTTGTCCCGCTTATTCTGGCATTTCTGACTGAAAAATGGGCCGAAAACTCCAGAAAAGCCACCGGGTTCATTCGCTTCATGGGCCTGATGCCGGTCCTTCTGCTTACAGTCGTACTTTTTATCATCACGATGACACAGGTCAGCCAGATCGACAGTGCCGGCCCACTCATCTGGCCCTTGATGATTCTGTTCCCGACCTATCTGCTAGCTGCGGCTCTGGTTGGAAAGGCTCTGCGCCTGGTCTTTCGATTACCGATGGAAACCGGCCGAACCGTCATCTTCAGCCTTGGAACACGCAACTCCTTCATGGTTTTACCTTTGGCACTTTCAATACCAGAGGCCTGGGCTACGGCCGTCGTGGTGATTGTCGTCCAGTCTTTGGTGGAACTGTTTGGAATGATGCTTTATCTGCGGTGGGTGCCTGGTCGGCTGCTACCGGACACCTGAAAAATCTGACACCCATTGAGCTCATCTAAAAACAGGGAGATCTTGTGTGCATACCCGAACAAAGTGCGCCTGATCCTGCGCTAACTATTGTTTCACGAAGGCTCGGAAGGGGCCGTCAAGAACTGGCAACGCTATGTCACTGCTTGACCACCTTCTACCCTACGATTTCTCGCCGCTGACCGTGCTGAGCGCTGAAGGGGTTCGACATGACCTCGTTGCTCTTATTCAGGAGGATTCCTGAATCGAGTTGGAGTTGATCTTAGGGCACATTTCATCAGCTTGACGCCTAAAGGCGACGAAGTCATTTAACCCGGCCACCGCGGATGCAGCTCATCAATCACATACCGGTGGGAATGCTCCGCTCCCGATTCCGTTCTGTGCGGGTGGTCGCGTGGCAGGTCATGATGGCTATGGGCAATCACCAATGGATCATCGGCGGGCCACAGTCGGCTGGCTGCAATCAGGAAGACGAGTCCCAGAACCGCCAACGCCATCAGCGTTGGCTGAATGCCGGCAGATGAGCCAAGCCATCCCGCCAGCGGATAGGCAATCAGCCAGCCGGCGTGAGACAGCGAAAACTGGGCGGCAAAAAGCGCTGGGCGGTCTTCGCCATGAGAAGACTGGGTGAGCAAACGACCTATGGGTGTCTGAACCGTTGAGAATCCAACACCAAGCAGCGCCCAGACTGGCATCAGCATGTAGAGGCTGTCAGCAAACCACGCCGCGCCCAAGCCGCCGAGCAACACCCAAGCCCCTGCCAGCATCACCGAACGGTCCTTCCAGCGTTTGAGCAGCGCGGGCAGCGCCAGTGCCGCCAGCATGGAACCCGCGCCGAATGCCGCAAAAGCCATGGCCGTGTGCTGATCGGTCAGGCCAAAACCACCCTGCACGATCACTACGGTGTTCACGATCACCATGGAGCCGGCCATGCTGACCACCACATTCAGCGCTATCAATCCCCGAAGGCGCGGTGTGGCCATAAAGATGCGAAACCCACGACGGGAGCGTTCGTAGATACCCCGACGCTTCTCCGGCGCGGAGCCAGAAGGCAGAGCCACCGATACGACGAGCAACGCTGATGCTATGAAGCCAACCACCGTGCCTGAAAACAGCCCCTGCCAACTGGTAACCAACAACAGCATGCCGGCCAGAGCCGGACTGATCAGGTTTTCAAGATCGTAAGCCAGACGGGAAAGGGACAGCGCCCGCGTATAGTCGTCCTCGTTGGGTAAGGTGTCCGGGATGGTGGACTGGAACGTCGGCGTAAAGGCCGCAGATGCCGATTGCAGCACGGCGATCAGTACATACACCTCCCAGACCTCAGTCACAAAAGGCAAGGCAAGTGCAACGGCAGCTCGCACCAGATCCAGAGAAACCAGCATCACACGACGAGGTATGTTCTCCGCCAGTGCTGCAGCAATGGGGGCAATGAAGACATAGGCGACCATTTTGATTGCCATGGCTGTGCCAACCACCTGCCCCGCCTTATCACCAGCAAGATCAAAGGCCAGAAGGCTCAGGGCAACCGTTGCCAACCCCGTTCCCAGCAGGGCAACGACCTGGGCTAAAAACAGATGCCGGTAGGTGCGATTTTTCAGAATCTCAAGCATGGTTCTCCTGACTAAAGACCCGCAACCGGGCGGTTAGCGGGCCTTTGCTCCATCTCCAGCTTTACATTTTGCCGGAGTGGTTAGCTCCAACGGGGTTGCCGTACTCATCCACAAAGACATACAGGTTCGCTTTGTCTTCGCTGGCAGAGTCAGGATTAGCAAACTGGACGACCCATAGTTTACCCGCCGAGGTAGACCGCTGCTCGGCCTTGCCTCTGGAGGCTTCCGCCCAGCTAGAAGCAATCTGTTCTGAATTGACGAGTTGCTGCTTGACGGCGGCTGCTCGCTCGGTCACCTGTTCTTTCGAAACAGGCTCCGAAGCACCATGGCTATGGCCAGCCCCGGCAAATGCGTAGCCGGAAACCGACAAAACAATGACCGCTGCAAATACGTGAATCATTTTTTTCATGAGATAACTCCTAAGGATCAATAATTGAATTACTTCTTGCTAATGCCGCTGTAAAACCCGCTGGTGTCAAGAACCACAGTGACAGCTGTTTCTCCGCGATTTTCCCAGTACCATCCATGCGTACCGTCAAACGGTGCCTCAAATGCTCCGCTCGCAGACGGCTGGTCGCGCCCCTGCCAGTAGCTGGTGAAATTGTCGCCGTCATTGAACCGTTCACCGTGCATATCGAAGTTCACCGAACCTCCCTCCGTGGTCCAGTTAAAGACCATTCGATCACCCTCGGCCATTGTGGCTTTGACTTCCAGACCCTCGTTTGGTCCCAAAGTGACGGTTGTGGAATCAGAACTCAACCCTTCTGGCGTTTTCCAGACCGGGCCAGCCGACAATGCCAGCAGGTTACCTGACGAGGCCGGTGCTGACTCAGGCTGCGCGGACTCAGCGGCGTTAGCCTGACTGAGTACAGTCAACCCCATGGTCTGGCCGAGTCCCGTGGGATCGATGCCATATTCGGCCGGGAGGATGGTTGTGACCAGAACCACTCCGCCGATAACAGCAGCCACTCCGGTCGCCTTGAACAAGCTTTTTGAGGAAGGAAGTCCCTCACGATTCATATTGGAAATGTCTTGCATGGTCTAGCTCCTCAGGAAACGGTGTACAGGCCAGTCAACTGATAACCCATCAGCATAAAACCGGCACTCATCAACAGAACGTTGGCTGCAAGTGCTTGCCGGGGGAAAACATCCGTCCGGCGCCAGAAGTTCATCGCAATCAGAATGATGCCCAGAGCCATCAACTGGCCAATCTCAACTCCAACATTAAACGCCAGAATGTTCGCCACCAGGCCATCCTCTGAAAGCGTGAAATCCTGAAGCTTCGTGGCGAGGCCGAACCCATGAAAAAACCCGAAAATCAGGACAGCGGCCTTGGTATTGGGCTGAAATCCGAACCAACGGCGAAACGCACCAAGGTTATCCAGAGCTTTGTAGACCACGGAAAAGCCGATGATGGCATCCACCATATAGGCATTGACGTTGGTCTCGCTCAGCACGCCGTAAAGAAGCGTAACACTGTGTCCAACCGCAAAAAGCGTGACGTAGATACCCACGTCTTTCATGCGGTAAAGAAAGAAGATGACACCTGCCAGGAACAGGAGGTGGTCGTAGCCGGTGACCATGTGTTTGGCCCCCAGATAGATAAAGGGCAGCAATTGTGCCCCGCTGGCCTGCTCAATGAACGTGGCATCGCCTGCTTCAACACCATGGGCAAATAGCAGAGGAGAAAACATCAGGCCTACGAGCGCTGCCCCTAAAAGGTACAGCCAACGCACGCCAACGCCCACGCCTGTTCGGCGCGGAAACGGCATATGATTCATTCGGTGATCTCCGAAATATCGACAGAAATTTAGATAAAGACGCTGACGCGTCAGTTCTTAATGACGTTTTCAGGCTTTCGGAGGCCGATAAAGTGCGGATGTCTGCTCCGGCAGAGGAGACGGCGTTCTTTGAAGCACAGGCTTGTCCTGCCTGTGGAAAAGCGGCACTGCATCCAGCTTCAGGGGCACGTGCTTTTCGACTGCGCCAATCGCATGGAGTAGCAGGTGGTCCTGGTCCGTCATTTCAACTGTCGAAACATGGAGATGATCGAGAGAGGACGGATGGATATGCCCATGGTTCTGGACAAATTCTGCAAGAGATAGACTCTGTGATGCATCGTGAACGTTCTGATCTGAAGCCCAGGCAAGACGAAAAAGCATCATGAGTGACAGCATGGTCACCACAAAAATACGTCTGCCGGTGGAAAATTGGGCCTGGTTAATGAACACTTCGTATCTCGTTAGCGTCGATCTTTGGACAGGAAGACTATCCAAGTACGATCTGCTTTGCAAAGGTGCGCATTTAAAGCGCCTGGTTCCAGGCAGGGGGCAACCTCTAACCATCCACTACTCAATTTCAGGAGCGCGTCTATGCATCACGAACGACTGGACCAATGGCAACACGATCACGTCTTCGGGCAGAACCACAAGCGCTCCGGCGAAACTCGCACGCTCATCGTTGTGGCCTTGACCCTGGCGATGATGGGTTGGGAAATTTTCGCAGGGATCATTTATGGCTCAATGGCGTTGCTTGCCGACGGCCTGCATATGGGATCACACGCCGTAGCTCTTGGCATTGCCGCTTTTGCCTATACGTACGCACGCAAAAACGCAGGTAGCGCACGGTTTTCTTTTGGCACAGGGAAAGTCAACGCCTTGGGAGGCTTTACCGGGGCGATTCTATTGGCTGTCTTTGCCCTCTACATGGTCATCGAAAGTGTTGGGCGCTTTATCCAGCCGGTCGGAATTTCATTTGATGGCGCAATATTTGTGGCCTTTATCGGCCTGGTGGTCAATGGGATTTCCGCCTGGATACTGGGTGAGAAAGGACATGACCATGGCCATGATCACAGCCACGGGCACGACCATCACAGCCATCACAGCCATCACAGCCATCACAGCCATCACAGCCACGATGATCATAACCGCAGGGCGGCATATCTTCATGTGCTCGCCGATGCCCTGACGTCGGTATTGGCAATCGTCGCCCTTCTGGCCGGGAAATACGCAGGATGGAACTGGATGGACCCGATGATGGGCATTATCGGTGCCACGCTGGTGACGCGCTGGTCCTGGCTTCTGGTCAAAGACACCTCAAGGGTCCTCCTCGACGAGCAGCATCAGGACATGGAGGAAGCGGTAAAACAGGCAATAGAGGACGGCGATGCCAAAGTCAGTGATCTGCATGTTTGGGCGATTGGGCCAAACATTCATGCGGCCATTGTCTCGGTTGTTTCCCACCAGCCTGAGTCAGCCACCGCTTACAAAAACCGCATTCAGAACCAGTGCCGGTCACTGGTACATGTAACAGTTGAACCGCTAAGGTGTGACTGAATCCGGGGGCTGACTACTGACAGGCGGCGCAGTCATCCTGGCCACTCAAGGTGCCCCTCAACAATAAGTCGCGATGGCCCGCTTTGTGCATCCACCTCCCCTAGACACCAAAACCGTCAACATTTCCCCAGTGACCATAGGAGGGGACCAATGCCATGTCGCTGCTCACATCGCTGATCAAAGCCAGCACCCAGTTCCAGCAAGCCATGGAAAAGAAACAGCCGGCGGGGTCGGGCAATGCGTTGCCAAAGCCCGCTGCACCAGAGGCACCGGTCTCCGCAACCGATGACCGGTTTACCCTGTCGGAACGAGCGGGCTTCGATACCGGCCACCCCAAATCCACCCGCTTGCAGATGGCGGAGTACAAGCAAACCGTCGGGCAGGACCTTGCCTATATGCGGGAAACGCTGCGGCATAAACTTGCCGAATACAAACTGAGCCCCGCAACCAGCGTGGAAGTGTCAAAGAGCGACGAAGGCAAGATCAGCATTGGCGGTGGTATACCGGAGGAAACCCGCAGCCGCATCGAACACGACCTGAACAATAGCAAACCCTTCCGGGAGGCATTCAGCCGGCTCAGCGCCAGCGAACCCACCCTGCATTTTGTGGACAACGCGCTCAAGTTGAACAAGGCATACGGCGTGAACAATTCACTGCTGGACACCCTGGTCAGCGACAACCAGCAATTCAACGGCCTGCAGGACCTTGCGCACCGCTACGACAGCCTGCGCAGGACTATCAGTACCGATCAGGCCACCAACTACGCAGACCGCAAAAATTTCGCCCTGAGCCTGAACACCCGGGCCTGACTCCGTTAAATCCGGAAGGGCTCTGGGTCCCCTTTGCCGACGCGAGTCACCTCCGGCGCATCCCCGGTCATATTCACCACGGTGGTCGCCTCCAGGCCGCAAAAACCGCCATCGATGATCAGGTCCAGCTCGTGTTCCAGAGTTTCCCGGATGTCATATGGGTCGGTCATCGGGTCCTCGTCGCCCGGCAATATCAACGTACTGCTCATGATAGGTTCGCCCAGTTCCGCCAACAGCGCCTGCACAATTGCATTGTCCGGCACCCGCATGCCAATGGTTTTACGCTTGGGGTGTAACAGACGGCGTGGTACTTCACTGGTGGCGTCCAGAATGAATGTGTAAGCCCCCGGCGTGAAGTTCTTGAGCAGCCGATACTGGGTGTTGTCGACCTTCGCGAACACACCGATGTCCGAAAGGTCCCGGCACATCAGGGTGAAGTTGTGCTTGTCATCCAGGCGGCGAATGCGCTTTATCCGGTCCGCTGCCTGCTTGTCACCGAGGTGGCAGCCAATGGCGTAGGCGGAATCCGTCGGATACACAATAACGCCTCCCTTGCGGAGAATATCCACGGCCTGGTTGATCAGCCGCTTCTGGGGCGTTTCCGGGTGAATCTGGAAGAACTGGCTCACTGGCCACCTCCGGATGCAAAGGCCGGATCATTCTTGGAGCCGCCCATGCAATTAGGAGAATCAGGCGCAGCCTGGCCGGAACTCTCCCACTCCTGTGGTGAATACACATGCAGCGCCAGGGCGTGGACGCCACCGGCCATTTCGTCCGCCAGTATTTTGTAGATGGCTTGGTGCCGCTTGACCTTACCCTGCCCCTCGAACTCTGAAGACACCAGAGTCACCTTGAAATGGGTTTCAGAGTTCGGCGGTACGTTATGTTTGTGGCTCTCGTTTTCAACCATGAGGTGTTGGCTGTCGAAAGCGCTTGTCAGCTTTTGCTCAATGGCTTGTTGTGTGGACATAAACAGGCCTGCTCCTGATTGAATGTGTTACGGAACAGTCTACTACACCAAACGCTATGTTACCTTGACAGGATACAGACAAAGCGCCATCTTCCATCCCCACCCGAAAACTGCTTCCGACTTATGCGCCTGTACATTGCTGAAAAACCAAGCCTGGGCCGGGCAATTGCTGCTGCCCTCCCCGCTCCCCATCAGAAGGGGAACGGATGGATTCGTTGCGGCGAAGGAAGCAACGCCAGCACCGTTAGCTGGTGTATCGGCCATCTATTGGAACCGGCGGAACCCGGCCAGTACGACCCGCGCTGGAAAAAATGGCGACAGGAAGATCTGCCTCTATTTCCCGGGCGCTGGGAGGTGATGCCTAAAGACAGCGTACGCCAGCAGCTCAAGGTATTGGAGTCTCTGGTCCGCAGGGCGGAGACCATTGTCCATGCCGGCGATCCGGACCGGGAAGGCCAACTGCTGGTGGACGAAGTCATCCGCTACACCGGTGCCACCTGTCCGGTGCAGAGAATCCTGATCAACGACCTGACTCCGGCGGCCGTGGCAAAGGCCATCCAGGCTCCCAAGGACAATCGTGAGTTTCGCCGCCTGTCGCATTCCGCCCTCGCCCGCCAGCGGGCGGACTGGCTCTACGGCATTAATCTTACCCGTTTTTATACCCTGTCCTACCAGCAGCAGGGCCAGCAGGGCGTGTATTCCGTCGGCCGTGTACAAACCCCGGTGCTGGGGTTGGTGGTGGAGCGGGACAACACCATTGAGAACTTCCAGCCGAAACCTTTTTTCCGCGTTCAGGCGACGTGCCACGCGGTGGATGAGGAATCGGACCAGCAATCGTTTACGGCACGCTGGCAGCCCTCGGAAGCCTACCGGGAATACCTGGATGAAGAAGACCGTTTGTTGGACAGCGATGTCGCCAGGCAGATTGCCGAGGCCGTAGAAGGACGGCCCGGCAAAGTTACGGAATCCCGTTTCCGCGACAGGAACGAAACGCCGCCCCTGCCATTCTCACTTTCTGCCCTGCAGATCGAGGCGGGGCGACTGTTCCGCATGGGCGCGAAAGACGTATTGGACACCGCCCAAAACCTGTACGAACGCCACCAGTTGATTACCTATCCCCGTTCGGACTGCCGTTATCTGCCGGAAGGTCATTTTGACCAGCGTCAGAGTGTGGTGCAGGCCATTGGCAATGTCGCCGGCGAACTGGCGACAGCCTGCGAGGCAACGGACCTCAACCGCCGCACCGAAGCCTGGAACGACAAGAAGGTAGATGCCCACCACGCTATCATCCCTACGGCCAGAAAGGCGCCCAATGGACGTCTGAGCGAAGCTGAGAGGAACATTTACGAACTGATCAGCCGGTATTACCTGATGCAGTTCAGCGCCGACGCCATTCACCGGGAAGGCAAGTTAACTGTCGGGATTGGCGAACACGCGTTCAGGGCGACAGAAACCGCTGTTCTTCAGCCGGGTTGGAAAACCCTGGAAATTCGCCAGCGGGAAAGCCGACAGGAGGCCGCCAAAGCGCCCCTCCCCCGCCTGGAGAACGGTGACCCCATACTCTGTGACTCAGTGGACATCGCCGAGCGTAAAACCCAGCCACCCCAATATTTCACCGACGCCACGCTGCTGTCAGCGATGACCAACATCGCTCGCTTTGTCAGCGATCCAGAACTTCGCAAAACTCTGCGTGAGACCGATGGGCTGGGTACTGAGGCCACACGAGCGGCGATTATTGATACCCTGTTCCGGCGCGACTATCTATACCGGGACAAGCGCCACATCCGGTCAACGCCGAAGGGAAAGGCGTTGATCGATTCATTGCCGGAATCCGTCAGCAAGCCGGATATGACGGCCATTTGGGAAGCCACCCTGGAAAGTATTCGCCGCGGCGAAGGCAATCCCAAGCAGTTTATTGCAGACCTGAAAGAACAGATACGCGGGTTCATCAACACCCCCGAGCAGGAAGCCACGACTTCTCCACCAGGCGAGGGACAGCCGCACTGCCCCAAGTGCCGCGCTCCCATGCGCCAGCGCGAGGGCAAGTTTGGTGCCTTCCACGCCTGCACCCGCTTTCCGGACTGCAAAGGCACGCGGCCCATTGAGGACCAGTCGCCGGCGGATGGCACGGGAGAAAAACCCATTCCCTGCCCGCACTGCTTTTCGCCCCTGGTGCGCAGAAAAGGTAAAAAAGGCTGGTTCTGGGGTTGCAGTAGTTTCCCCGGCTGCCGACAAACACTGGATGACGACAACGGAAAGCCTGCGATCCGTTTACGCAACACTACATAACGACACTGAAGCGGAATTGCGGATTTGTAATAATGTGAAGCGGAATTCAGTATCCGTTTCCCGCCGTCGGCCGGGAAGCCTGAATACGACCAATTTGATGTCGGGAGACGTTTGATGAGAATTGCCCTGCTTGAGGACGAACATGAACAGGCTCAGCACATTCAGTCTGTGTTGTCCGAGCGCGGGCACCACTGCGACAGTTTTCCGTCAGGCCAGGCATTCCTGAGCGCGGTCCTTCACCGCAGCTATGATCTGTTGGTGATGGATTGGCAAATACCCGACATGACAGGGATTGAGGTTCTGGAAAGCGTACGTGCGCAGTTGAACTGGCAGATTCCAGTGGTGTTTCTCACCCAGCGCGACAGCGAGACTGACATCGTACGTGCGCTGGATGCCGGTGCCGACGACTACCTGGCCAAACCCGCTCGCGAGGCGGAACTGGTGGCGCGCATCAATGCATTGGCACGTCGCACCAGCCCCGATACCGAAAAGGAATCGTTGCAGTACGGCCCGTTCGAGATCAATACCCAGCTTCGGACCATTGCCCTCCACGGCAACGTGCTGACGCTGACCGACAAGGACTTTGACCTGACCCTGTTTCTGTTCCAGAACCAGGGCCGGCTACTGACCCGCGAGATGCTGCTTGAGCGGGTATGGGGACTGGCGAAAGACATCAATACCCGTACCGTGGACACGCACATGAGCCGGCTTCGCCGTAGACTGGGCCTTAATCCCGAAAACGGCTTCCGCATCAAGACCATCTACCAGCGCGGCTATCGTCTTGAGGCGATGAAAGCCTCTGGCCCGGATGAGAACGTACCGTTCATGGAACAAGCCTGACATGAGTCAACGCGTTACCTTGCGAACATTCACCGGCTTGCTATTCCTGGTGGGCTCGATGATGGCATTGCCAGCAAAGGCGGAACTTTCGGTCACCCGGGGCTCCCAGGCGGCGGCCGTTACCCCGGAGTCCAATGCGACGCCGGAGTGGAACTATACGGTACGACCCGGTGAGAAGTTTGGGGAGATCGCTGACGCATTATTGTCCAAAGGCATTCCCGCCATTCGCCTGCTACAACATAACGGCATCGACAACCCTGCCAAGGTGAGCAGCGGAGACAACCTGCGAATTCCCCTTGCCTGGCTTCAGCGCCAACCCAACCCTGCGCGGGTCAGTTCAGTGACCGGATCGGTGCAGCTGATTTCCGGTGGTGACGGCACCAAACACCCCCTGACCAGCGATTCCCTGATTCGAGTGGGTGACGAAATCCGGTCACAAGCTGGCACGGCTACCATCGAGCTTGCTGACGGCTCTGTGGTGCGGATATCACCGCATTCCCGCCTTGCCTTCAATCGCCTGACTCAGTACGGGAAGTCCGGCATGGTTGACACCCGCCTGCGCCTCAATCAGGGCGAAATAGAAACCCAGGTGAAACCGGTGATCGAAGGCGGCTCACGCTTTGAGATTGAAACACCCTCCGCGGTGGCGGCGGTCAGGGGTACCATGTTTACCCTCAGGACTGCGCCCGGCATGACCGATCTACGGGTCACCGAGGGCGAGGTATCGTTTGGCCCGCCGGGGCAAACACGCAGGATTCCAGCCGGATACAGTGCCAGCGTTTCAACCGCAGGGGTGGGCAGAGTGAACATCCGCCGCCTGCCCCCAGCTCCGGAGATCAACCCCCTGCCGCAGCAGCTGAAGCAACTTCCTGCACAATTGAGTTGGACGCCCAATGGCGCCAACAGCCATCGTGTGGATATCTTCGATGCTGATTCCGGCCGCTGGATTAACAGCAGCAAGGTCAGCGGAAGTGATTTCGATATTAACCTGCTGGACAATGGCCGCTACGAGATTCACCTTGCCGCCGTCGACAATCGCGGTATGGCTGGCATGCCCGGCGTCACGTCCTTTGAAGTCGACTTACAAGCCCGGACCGCCGTACTGGAACAACCAGAACCAGGCGCGACCGTTAACGACGACATGCCCGAATTCCGATGGCAGTTACGTGGCGAGAACGAAGTCGCCCGGGTGGAAATTGCGGAGAATAAAGACTTTGGAAACACGATTGCCACCAGTGAGTGGGCGCCTGATGAAAGCGCTCTGCCTTCTCGACCACTGACACCGGGACAATACTACTGGCGGGTGGTCACCGAGGCCGGCGGCAATTCTGTGGCCACGAGCGAGGCACGCTCACTGGTTGTGAACGGGACCCTGCCACCGGTTCGCATCATCAGTGTCAACTACGTCGACAGCCAGGTAAGGGTGTTCTGGCAGAAGGTGGATACCGCAACCGATTATCGCCTGCAGCTGTCTGAAGAGCCGGGATTTAACAACATAATCAAAGAGGCTACGCTGTCGGATACCACAGCGGCCTTGCGCCTCATTCCCGGAAGACGGTATTTTGTTCGCCTGAAAGCCCTCTCTGACGGTCCGCTTGAAAGCCGGTGGGGACCAGGGAGGGAATTGTTTCTGGAATAACCCACAACTTCCTGATATCCGATAGCAGGCCCCATGACCCGGAACTGGTTTCCCATTAAGACAACACCTTGGACACTGGGCCTGCCACTACTGACATTTCTGCTACTCTTTCAGACAACCTCAGCTCCGGAGCGTCTGGACTTCTGGCTTTACGACACCCTTGTCACCGCAACACCCGCAGAACCCGCGGATGACGTCGTTATTATCGCCATAGACGAACTGAGCATGGATCGCCTCGGGCGCTGGCCCTGGCCACGGACCACCCATGCGCAGCTCATCGAAAAACTCCGCCAGGCCGGCGCCAAAACCATTGTCTTCGACATTCTGTTCCCCGAACCGTCGTCGGAAGACCAGGCAATGGCCAACGCCATGCAGAAACACGGCAACGTCATCCTGCCGCTTCATCTGTCACCACCGTCCCGGCACTACCTGATCAGCGAACAACTTCCCACCCCTGCGCTGGCGTCCGCAGCAGCTACGCTTGGACATGCCCACGTGGAGCTTGACGAAGACGGCTTGGCGCGGGGGCTTTATCTGTTCAATGGCCTGGGTGATCAGTTATGGCCCAGCCTGGCTCTGGCGGCCTCTGATAAGCCATCACCTGGCCCGGAAACGTCCAATGCGCCGCCCTATACAAACGTCAGACAACACTACCGCGCCATTCCAATGGCTGGTGGTGCCGGCACACTGCCTTCCTATTCCTATATCAAGGTGCTCAACGAGCCACCCGCAAGGGAGACTTTCCGGGGAAAAACCGTATTTGTGGGTGCAACCGCACCAGGTTTTGGCGACATCCTGCCCACCCCGTTTTCGGGCCTCAATCAGCCCATGTCCGGCGTTGAGTTCCACGCCAACAGCTATTCCGCGTTGGTGAAAGACGAGTTGATATCGCGGGTGTCGAAGCCTATTGGGATCGGCCTCGCTGTTCTGGTCATTGTTCTACTGTCATTCACCCTGCCCCGAATGAGACCGGCCCGTACCATTTTTCTGTGTCTGACGAGTCTCGGTTTACTGGCTCTCCTGCATGCGCTGCTGTTGATAGGGGCCAACCTCTGGCTGCCGATCTCCTACGCCATCGTGATGCCGCTGCTGGCGCTGCCCGTGTCCAGCGCATTACGGCTGGCCATGACGAACAGCTTCCTCAACCGGCAGCTTGACGAGCTTGCTCGTGGGCCGACCATGACCCTCGAAGAGCCGTCGCTGAGGCATCCTCCGCAACTGCTCAGTCATTTCCAGGCATTGCTCCAACCAGAGGGCTGGTTGTTGGCTGAAGGCGGTGAGGTGATCACGTCGTCTGGCCTGACCTCCGGCGATATCCCTCCACTGGAAACTCCCGGCCACTGGCATCACATCGAGGGCCAGAGTTGGATCGGCCTGGTACGCAATGGCGTAACCTACAAGATCGGGCTCAAACTGCCTAACAACCTGAGTCGGGAGGCGACCCAGCGTTACCTCCGCCGTTTGCCGCTGTCCAGCCCCCCTTCGCAGGCGCCCAAACCGGGGCCACGGGAAAACATCTCAGCCCGAATCGAGCGAGTACGCGTGGCGACCGAGCGCATGAACCACATGCAGAAGTTTATTCGGCGCAGTTTCGAACGCATGCCGGACGGCATTATCGTGACCGACGAACTGGGCGTTATCCGCTTTGCCAACGGCCACATTGAAGAATGGTTTCGCGAACCCATGCCAAGCCTTAGCGGCCTGCCCCTGGCCAGACTTCTGGAGGGCCATGATCCGCGGGACAATCCGCCCTGGCATGAAACCGTCTCGGAAACCCTTACGCTGGCCCAGAGCCGCACCGTGGACCTACGGATTCGAAATAAGGATTTCCTGATTCACTTCGCACCGTTCGCACTTCCCGACAGCGATCAAAATGGCATTATCGCCAACATATCGGACATCTCGGAGCTCAGGGAACAGCAGCGACAACACCGGGAGGCCATCGACTTCATTTCCCACGATGTTCGCTCACCGCTGGTTTCCCAACTTGCATTGATCGAACAGCTCAAGCGGAATCGTGGCCATATCGAGCCGGAACAGCTCGACCAACTGGGCCGGCTAGCGAAACGAAGCTATCACCTTGCCGAAGAATTCGTGCAGCTTGCCAGGGCCGAACAGCTGACTGAGACCCGATTTTACGAATGCGAGTTTTTGGCCATCGTCGAGAACGCCCGCGACAGCGTCAGCGAGCAGGCCGCCGAAAAAAGCATTCAGCTATTACTTCAAGGAACCGAGGATTTATGGCTGAAAGGAAATGCGGAACTGCTTGAACGGACCGTGATCAATCTGTTGACCAATGCCGTGCAGTACAGCCCCTCCGGCTCGATCGTCAATATCCAGGTCTTTCAGGCGGGCCACCAAGCATGCCTTACCGTAACCGACGAGGGAGAAGGCATTGCTCCCGAAGAGATTCCCTACTTGTTTGACCGTTATCAGCGCAAGAAAAGCAGTGAGCTTTCCGGCAACCATGGCACGGGCCTTGGGCTGTCGTTTGTGAACGTTGTGGTCGAAAAGCATCGCGGTGAAATCACCCTTCGCTCGCGCCCCGGAGAAGGGTCGGCCTTTACTCTAAAACTGCCGGTAACGCACCCACTGGGCTAAGGGCCAGACAGTACCGATACTCCAGATCAGACATCCGCTGCCCGAGTTAGATCGTTTTACTGACCGGTGCTGATGGCGCACTCATCAAACCATCGGCATCTTCCACTTGGATGGTGAAGTACCAGGTGCCATCGTCCAGGTTATCAAAGATGTATTCCATGGTTCCGGCATCGCCAATCCGCACCGTTTCGGAAAGCCTTTCTGGGTTCTGGCCATAGTTGATGACGTAGCCGGACAACTCGCCCATCTTGATGCCATCACCGTTCGCTCGAGTTGACGGAGCGTTCCAGCTCAGCGACGCCGAACGCTCGAAGATCCCTGACGGGGAACCTTGCGCGACACCTTCCCTGCTGGAACTCCCTGACGAATCGCCACCACATCCCGTAATCACAACTCCTACAAAAAACGCGGCTATACATTTTTGTGACATTTTAATGACGCGATTCATAGTTTTTTTCACCAATACTTCGTCTATTTGGGAAATTATACAAAGCGGCGGCGAGTATCGATGTGAATGGCATCATCATACCAGTTAAAAAACTGTCAATTTTTCGACAAGAAACGGTAATAAAATTGCAAAATGCCTCAAAACACTTGGATCTGCAGGCAAGTTTTTGCCCGACGCACCAACCTTGAGCGATGCTTTCGGTACCAAGGCATTAGATTTGAAGCAAGCTAATGGAAGGGAGTTGCAAAAAGGTAGAAAAATGTGCGAGCGGAATTCAGTACTGAAACAAGTAAAACAGACACAAAAAAGCCGGTCAAAGACCGGCTTTTTATAAGTGGTAGCGGGGGCTGGATTCGAACCAACGACCTTCGGGTTATGAGCCCGACGAGCTACCAGACTGCTCCACCCCGCATCAAACTGGTTGTTTACCGGGGCCTACCCCGATCAACGTGCGCGTATACTAAGGATTTGACCGGAAACTGTCAATCGATATTTTCAAACAAATCGGCGGGATATTGCAGTTCCTGATCCTCGGCACGGCTGTACAAGCCCACGGCATCAATCGCGTCCTGAACCGGGCGAAATGAGCGACGATGGTGGGCGGTTGCGCCCAATCTACCGAGCGCTTCGAGGTGTACCGGGGTGGGATAGCCCTTGTGGCTGGCAAAGCCGTACTCAGGGAATTCTTCATGGAGCACGACCATCTCCCTGTCCCGAGTTACTTTGGCGATAATGGACGCAGCACTGATGGCTTCCACCCGGCTGTCGCCCTTCACCACTGGCTCCGAGGCCCAGCGCCATCCGGGACAGCGGTTACCGTCCACCAGCACATATTCCGGAGCGACATGCAGGCCCGCCACGGCACGCTCCATAGCCACCATAGTTGCCTGGAATATGTTCAGCCTGTCGATCTCACCGGCTTCACAGCGCCCCAGGCTCCAGGAGGCTGCGTGCTCGATGATCTGTTCGTAAAGAACCTCACGGCGCTTGTCCGTCAGCTTCTTCGAATCCGCCAGGCCCGGTATTGGCCTTTCCGGATCCAAGATAACGGCAGCAGTGACGACAGCCCCCACCAGCGGCCCTCGTCCCACCTCATCCACACCGGCTAATAGCCGCCCCCTGTATTGGCACTCAAACGGCGGTAAAGGGCGCTTGCTCATAGTGCCCCGCCTTCTTCTATTAATGCAGAAACGGCTGCAGCAGACTGCTCGTCGGCCCCCTGTCGCAGCTGTTCGTGCAATTGTGAAAAAGCGGCTGTCAGACGGGCGCGTTCGGATTCATTTTCAAGACGCTCAAGCACGGCTTCTCCGAGAGACTCGGGCGAAGCATTATCCTGCAATAGCTCCGGAACCAGTTGCTCCTTGGCCAGCAGGTTTGGCAAGGCCACATAAGGCACCTTGACCAGCCTTGAGA
>OJFR01000069.1_pt1 | contig 37657 bp, 22 predicted proteins | sample 1594121 | NCBI WGS metagenome assembly OJFR01 (sample SAMN05416812, study PRJEB24817) | seawater metagenome | isolation source: Sea water | place: Canada:Atlantic | collected 2013-07 | reverse complement strand
CGAGATCTACACCTCTCTATTCGTCGGCAGCGTCAGATGTGTATAAGAGACAAGGGCAACGGTGCGACCTGTGGCTCCATCGAACACAAGATGGGCATCAAGGGCTCGGCTACCTGCGTGATGAACTTCGACGACGCCAAGGGCTGGATCATCGGCGAACCGAACCAGGGGTTGGCCTGCATGTTCACCATGATGAACTACGAGCGCCTTTCCATCGGCCTGCAGGGCCTGGGCCTGGGTGAAGTGAGCTACCAGAGCGCGGTGGACTATGCCCGCGAGCGCCTGCAGGGCCGCAGCGCCACCGGCGCAAAAAATCCCAATGGCCCGGCGGACCCGATCATTGTTCACGGTGACGTACGGCGCATGCTGATGAACATGCGTGCCATCAATGAGGGTGGCCGTGCGCTGGCTGCCTACGTGGGCATGCAGCTGGACACTGCCAAGTTCAGCGAAGACGCGGACGCCAAGAAAAAGGCGGAAGACCGGGTGGCCCTGCTGACCCCGGTAGCCAAGGCCTTCTTCACCGATCGCGGTCTGGATACCACTATCACCGGGCAGCAGGTCTTCGGTGGCCACGGTTATATTCGTGAGTGGGGCATGGAGCAGTTCGTGCGCGATTGCCGGATTTCCCAGATCTATGAAGGCACCAACGGTATTCAGGCGCTGGACCTTGCGGGCCGTAAAGTCGCCCGTAACGGCGGTAAATCCGTGGATGCGTTCCTGGCCGATGCCCAGGCCTGGGTTGAAGAAAACAGCGGTAATGGCCAGCTGGCTGCCATCAGCAGCGAGCTGCAGGCGGCACTGACCCTGCTTAAGGACGCCACCGACGAATTGCTGTCCCAGGCAGGCAACAACCCGGACGCGATCAGCGCTGCCGCCGTGGAGTATCTGGACCTGTTCGGCTATGTGCTCTACGCCTGGCTGTGGGCGCAGATGCTGGCGGCCACCGATGGTCGTGATGATGACTTCGCCAAGGCCAAGCGCATCACTTGCCAGTACTACTTCCAGCGCATTCTGCCCAAGGCCCATGCCTTGTATGCTCAGATCAAGAGTGGCGCGGATACCATGATGGGTCTGGACGGCGAGTTGTTCTAAATAGCTACGAGCTACGAGCTACGAGCTACGAGCTACGAGCTACAAGCTACAAGCTACAAGCTACAAGCTACAAGCTACAAGCTACAAGCTACAAAAAAACCGCTACCTTTTCGGGTGCGGTTTTTTTGTGTGAGAAGTTCAGCGCGGGGCCCGACATTGCAGTGGCCGACGGCCTGTCTTCGTGTTGCAGCTTGGAGCTTGCGGCTTGTTGCTGTTTACGGAAACTGCATATTCAGCGGCGAACTGCCCTGTAGTGAATCCGCCCGATTCGGATCATCTATGAAAGGGTTACGGTTACCCTGCACCTGCTCGATCACGTTGTTGCGGCGACGTTCCTCGTCGTCCACCGGGTCATCCCGGTGCCAGCGCTGGTACATCTCCAGTGTGCCCAATAAGGGGATGTCATATCTGTCGTACAGATACAGCATGGCCCTGGCCACATCTCCCTTGGCGGACTTTGGTGGCTCGAACACCTGAAAGGCTTGCTTGTAACCACACTGCGGATCCGTGGCTGTGGTGGCCGGCAGATCGCCCAAGAGGGTTCGGCGACGGTCAAGCTCTGCGTGTCGAGTTACCGGGAACAGGCTGTGGCGGTCCCGTGAGACCTCGACAAACTGGTGATTGCTCTGGCACAGCCGGCTGGTTCGGCAGCCGAAATGTTGCGCAAGCCGGCGCTCGTCATAGATGTGTTCTAAAGAAACCCGATCATCGGCCTGGAACGCTTCCTGGCAATACAGCGTTTTGCCGCCGCTGGCGTACACCTGCTTGAGAAACGTCTTATCAGGCGTGTCGCCATAGCTGGTAGCTACAGGCAAGAAGAATGCCAGCAGAACCAGTGAAAACTTGTTCATATTGTGAGCCCCGTCACATGTCAGCTCTTGCCATCTTAGCCCCCAAAGCCAGAGTGACATCTAATCATAATGTATACCGGGGTGATGAAAGGTGCCAATGGCAGGACTAGCGGTTGTCTAACAAGAACGTCACGCAGTCCTGAATATGTGCGCTGATCGCACTTTTTGATGGCAGTTGCTCCGGTGCCAGCAGGGCGCAAAGCTGGAATTCCGCCTTCACCATGCCCAGAAATTGGCGGGCGGTATGCGTGGTAGGCAGCTTGGCAGGCAGTTGTCCCTCCCGTTGCAGGTGTTTCAAATACTGTTCCAGCTCACTCAGTAGCAATTCCGGCCCGGCCTGGTAGACCGTGCGCCCGAGATCCGGAAAGGCCGGGGCCTGGGTGATCAGTAGACGGTATAGCTCCAGATTGAGCGGTTCCAGCAGGGCGAACACAAAGTTCTTTGCCAGCATCGTCAGCCCCTCACGGGCAGACATACCAATGACATCGATAGAGCGAACTTCTTCGACCAGCTTGTCGGCGTGATAACGAATCACCGCGCCGAATAGTCCCTGCTTGTCACCAAAATAGTCATAGAGACTGCGCCGGGAACCACCAGCCCGGTTGATGATCATGTCCAGAGTGGCGCCTTCATAGCCGTGCTGAAGGAAGGTGTCGGTGGCAGCTTCAAGGATGGCCTGCCGGCGTTTCTGGCCGCGCTGACTGAGGGGATGACTCATGATTACGGGCCTGTTGCGGTTTTATAAAGGGTACTGAACAGGACACTTTTCGGCAATTTTTTGCCTTTCTGCTTCGCAGAGCAATGGGAGCGTCACTAATTTGAAGGTGACATGGCTTGGTGTGAGAGGGCTCTGGAAGAATATAAAAATATATAAAGCCCAGCATTTTATGCAGAGAACTTTGTTCGCAATGAGTCTTGCGCCCTCTGGTTACGAAATGGCTTACAACGAAAGTCGTATATTAACATTCCATGCTCTTCAGGAAATTCAATCGCTTACTGTATTTTTTCTGCTTTAACTCATTTGGGGTATGGAGTATTTGATTGATTTATAAAGAAAAAAAACGGGGGAGGAACGGTATTCATTTTTCTTAACAGAAACAGGTTACAGAAAGATTAATCCCTCACACAGCAAACAAATACCTTTACCCGCTATGCAAGCGCCAAATGATGTATGTCCGCATTGTTTATGTGACCAGCTTTGCAAAGCTGACATATTTTACAGGCGGCTCACTAAAGGAAAGTTTGATGTCTGGAGGACAAGTCATGAAACAGCTGTTTATGCAATTCATCAAAGAAGAAGACGGGGCCACCATGGTGGAATATGCAATCCTGGTCGCTCTGATTTCCGTGGTCGCTATTGCAACGATTGTTCTTATTGGTCAGGAGGTGAACACATCCTTCGAAACCGTTAATACAGAACTTAGCGCTGCAAACGCTGAATAACCGATATAGCTGATCCAGAAACTCTGCCCGCCGCGAGGCGGGCAGAGGAGGTGATCCGGAAATGGTGACTCTTGTTCTGACCTTATCCCTATTGATGCCGGCGGTGTATTACGACATCACCGAAAGGCGAATCCCGAATCGTCTTATCGCGACTTTTATTCTTGTTATTCCTGCCGTTCTATTTCTCGTACAAGGTGCCTCCGTGTTGCCCTCGCACCTTGCCGCCGCAGGAATTGTCTTTCTCTCGGTTTTTGTTTTCTGGTTATTGGGCTGGTTGGGTGCTGGTGACGTGAAGTTACTGGCGCTTGTGGCTCTGATAACAGGGCTCTCATTGGTTCCTGAGTTATTACTGAATACAGCGCTGTGCGGCCTTGTTCTGGCGGTGCTGGCGATTGTTGTGAAAGGTGCGTTTCGACAAACAGGAAAAAGATTGTTTGCAGTGGTACGAGGAGCCCCTGCCGGTGAAATGGAGCAGGACGGCAGTCAGGCAAAATTACCGTATGCGGTGGCCATCGCTGCCGGAGCGGTACTCACAGTTTCAGGTGTATCGCCGCTACCGTAATGACAGCAGGTGATACGGGAAGGGACGGAAAAGGAGATTCCTCATGCAGTTGCGACCGCTATTGATTCTTCTGGTGGCCATTATTCTGGGTGGGCTGACGGTCTACCTGGTAAACCAGTTTCTACAACGAGAAGTGAGCAGCCGAGCGGATATGCGAACCATTGCCACCGTGCCGGTGGTGGTGGCAGCAGCTGATCTGAACAGCGGAACCCGGCTGGATGAGGTGCTGCTGAATGTGGTGGATTGGCCGGAATCCAGCGTTCCTGAGGGTGCGTTTAGGACCAAGTCCGCACTGCTTCAGGACAAGCCTCCGCTTATTCTGACCCAGGCGATCAAGGGTGAGCCGATTCTGAAATACAAGCTCTCACCGTACGGTGCCCGAGGTGGCCTGCCTGCCAAAATCCCTGAAGACAAGCGTGCCTTGACGCTTTCGGTGAATGAGATAACCGGGGCGGGTGGTTTTGTGATGCCGGGCGATTATGTCGATGTGCTTCACACCACCACGTTCGGGCGTTCTGACAAAAATCCGGTGACGCGGGTGATTTTGCAAAATGCCAAAGTGCTGGGGATCGACCAGCGCTCCAGTGAAACCGATACCGAGCCGAAAGTGGTTAACGCTATCACCATTCTGGTCGCTCCTTTTGATGGCCAACGTATTGTTCTTGCCGCCAAGACCGGTGACCTGAATCTGTTGCTGAGAAACGAGTTCGACGCATCCATCGTCGAGACCGAATTGGTGACCTACAAGGATCTTCTGACAGAGGAGCCGGCCCGGGAAACCAAAGTGGTTCGCCGTGTTCGGCGCGCACCTCCCAAACCGCAGGTTGAAGTGATTCGTGGTCTGGAAGTGGAAAATCAGACAGTGAAGGAAGGTGAAGTTCGCCAGCAAACGCCTGCACCGGCCGGCGCGCAATAGAATTCCAGGGAGGAAGGAGAATGAAGATGCATACTGAAATTCGGTTATCAGGCTGGTCAATGTGTGTGTTCGCGACATTGATGATGGCGATGATATCAAGCGTTCATGCGGTAGAAGGATACGAGCTGCAGTTCAGTGATGGACTACAGAAGGAGGAGCTATCGCTGTCTCTGGGTAAATCCCAAATGATCTACTCGCCGTCGCCTTTGGATCAGGTTGTTATTGGTAATCCGGAAATCGCGGATATCAAGCTTCTGTCATCCCGGCATGTGCTGATTCTGGGGATGAAGCCGGGGCATACCAATCTGGCGTTTCGCGACAAGAATCGCAATCTGGTGGCGCTGATGGATGTGATTGTCGGTTACGACATGGATCAGATGAAGCGGCGCATCTATGAATTGATGCCGGAAGAAGACGAGATCCAGATCCGCGGCGCCAATGATCAGGTAATACTCTCTGGCAAGGCATCCAGTGTGATGGCCATGGAGCAGGCCCTGTCTGTCGCGCGCAGCTTTGCCCCCAAGGAGAAGGTGGTCAACATGCTGGAAGTGGGTGGTGGCACTCAGGTGATGCTGGAAGTGCGTATCGCCGAGATCAAGAGAACGTCTCTCCAGGAGTTGGGTGTCGGCCTGCAGGCGTTTAATCGAGATGGGGTCAAGACACTGGCCACCGCTACGGGTATCGCGCCTAATAATATTCCCTTCCTGTCATCCGTTTTTACTGACCCGGCGTCCACGATCTTTGGCTATAACGGTATCAGTGTGCGGCTTGATGCTCTGGAGCGAGAAGGGCTTGCCAAGGTATTGGCAAAACCCAATCTGACGGCCCTTTCCGGTCAGGAAGCCAGTTTCCTGGCCGGTGGAGAGGTGGCTATTCCGGTGGCTCAGGATGGCGATGAAGGTAATGTCACTATCACGGTGGAGTTCAAGGAATTTGGGGTTGGTCTCAAGTTCGTGCCCACTGTGCTGTCAGATGACAGCATCAACATCAAACTGAATGCGGAAGTCTCTGCCATTGATCCCTCCAATGGTTTCCAGGCATCTGGCTTCAATATTCCCGGGTTTGTGACAAGACGTACCGGCACCACGGTGGAGATGGCTGATGGGCAGGCGTTTGCCATTGCCGGCCTGATCCAGGATGACTTGAATAATGTGATCAGTCAGGTACCTGGCCTGGGCAGCATTCCAGTGCTGGGGGCCTTGTTTCGTTCCACTGAGTTCAAGCGCAATGAAAGTGAACTGGTGGTGATTGTGACGCCGAAACTGGTGACACCGAAACGGGTCGATCAGTACGCATTGCCCACGGATGTCTTTGTTCCCCCCAGTGATATCGATCAGTACTTGATGGGCTTTCTTGAGCACAAGCCTACCCGGAATCGCAATGCCGATGCGGAGAAAAATGATTCGTCAAAGGACACGTCAAACCGTGGTGGTTTGCACGGCAAGTTCGGCCACCAGATCAGGGAGGTAGCTAACAATGAATAGGATACTGACAGTGATAATGGTGGTGTTTCTCAGTGCCTGCGCGAGAGAATCCCTGCGGCCGGATTATGGCTATAGCGTGGATCACAATGCCCAGGTTCAGGTCATCAATCCGGATGCTCGCTACAAGGATCATCCTGTCATCAGCACCCATGGCGGGAAACTGGATGCGGGATACGAACGCTTCCTGAAAGATGATGGAAAAGTGGAAGAAGGAAGGATCGTGGAGGATGTCTCCAGCTCCAACTGATGGAAAAGGATGAAAATGATGAAAAGGCAGCAGCGTGGCGCCTATATGGTGATGATGGCGATACTGATCGTGATACTGATCGGTGTTGCTGCTCTGGCCATTGATGTCGGACGGGTTCTGATGATGCGAACCGATATGCAGAATGCGGCGGATGCTGCTGCCTTGGCTGCGGCGGCGGAGCTGAATTCAGATAACAATGCCCAGGACCGCGCCCGTGCTGCAGCTCGCGATTTGCTCGAACACGATGCTCGCTTTGCTCGTGTCACTGAATTGCTGGGGGCCACCGGGCTGCCAGATGGTGCCTTCCAGTTTTTCTGCGTAATCGGGAGTGAAACGGATATTTCTCCATCTGATCCGGGGTTCACTGACTTTTGTAGTGGCGCAGAAGTAGAGCCTGGAAAGTATGCAGCCACGTCGGATGTGGATACACACTACGTAAGAGTCACGCTGGACCCGGCATTGGCAGGTGATGGGAACCGCTTTACCTCGGACCTGATATTTCTTCCGGTACTTGGCGCCTTGGGTATCGATACTGCTGATACGGCAACGGCAGTCACCAATGCCTTGGCAGGACGGAATTTCTTTACCTGTAACTATCCTCCCATGGCCATGTGCGACCCCTGGGAATCCGAGGGCTCTCATTTCAGTGATGAAATGGAAGTCGGTGCACATATCGAAATGCGCCAGCAGGGATCCAATCAGTGGAGCAGTGGCAATTTCGGTTTTCTGCAGCCACCGAATGCCGGACCCGGTGCAACTGATGTGTCTCTGTTTATCGCCAATGAAGGTGATGTGGGCTGCCAGCCCGCAACGTTCACTACCCAGACCGGTTCGATGACGGCCAAGACCAGAGCCGGATGGAATACGCGGTTCGGTATTTATGACGGGCCCAACCCTTTCCAGAATTTTGACAGTGACTGGCCACCGGCACCCAATGTGGTTCCTTATCCGCTGGATGCCAGTTCAGATTCCATCGATAGCCGTATTGGCGCTGGTGACTGGGATTTTGATGCCTACTGGGCAGCAAACCATGGCACACCTGCGCCAAATGGCTGGAGCAACATGAGTCGCCCAACTCGTTATGAGGTGTATCAGCACGAAATAGCCAACAGTATTCCTGTGGCTGGACAACCTTCAGACCCGGCAGGCCCTGAGTCTCGGCGAGTCATGAACATGGCGGTGTTGAGCTGCGAGGCATTGGGTATTACCGGAGGCAAGAAAAGTGGCGTGATTTTTCCCAGAGATGGTTTTGCCAGGATGTTTCTGGTCAAGCCGGCAGAGGGACCTCCTGATGTGACTTTCTATGGCGAGTTTATCGGCTGGGCCCAGGACACGGATGATAATTACCATGTGCAGATTCAACTGTATGAATAAGTTGCCTGCACGACAGGCAGGTGCGGCCATGGTGGAATTTGCCATCCTGCTGCCGTTGATGATTGTGCTGGTGTTCGGCATTACCGAAATGGGTCGCGCGATCTACCAGCAAAACACACTGAGCAAGGCAGTGGCGTCAGGCGCTCGTTATATGAGCCGTTCCGCGCAAAGCGTAAATACCGATTGCACTCAGGCAGCGCAGTGGGCTGCTTCCATCAATAACGCCGCTAATCTGGTGGCGTTTGGTAATCAGGCTGGAAATGGCAATGCCTTGCTGCCAGATCTGAATGCGGGTGATGTGAGCTTCACATTGGAGCAGCGCATGGTAACCGGTGGTGATAACGCTTGCGTGATTATTGCCACAGCTTCCGTCGACTTCAGCGCCATTTTTGGTGACACCATCGTGCCTTTCCTGGATCTGGGGCCTATCACTCTCAGTGCCACCGTGGAGGAGCGTTACCATGGTGAATAAAACCCTATCAAGAAAGAGAGAGCGTGGGTCCACCATGGTGGAAATGGCGATCACGCTACCGCTTTTCCTGCTGCTGATATTTGCCATTATCGAACTGGCGTTGGTTATTTTTACCTGGACGCGCGCCGTGGATGCCACCCGTGCCGGGGCCCGTTATGCCATCGTCAATGACGCGGTGACCGATATTTCGTCTCTGGACTGTTCCGCTGTGACAAACATGACAGTGACCTGTGATTCGGCCAACTGCACCGATCTGATGGCTGAAATGAATTCGCTTTATCAGGATCTAGAGGCGGCCAATGTAACGGTGCGCTACGGCTGTTCTTCCACGGGGTTTTCCGGTAATCCGCGGCCTGTCAGAGAGGTCTCAGTTTCTATTGTCGGCCAGGAATACGAATTGGTTCTGCCGGGCGTGATCGGGCTGGACCCGAATCTTACGCTACCGGACTTTACCAGCACACGGGTCAGTGAAGACCTGAATACACCCTGAAGCAATTCAGAGGGAGCAAGGATGAGTACAGGCTTGGTCATCGGACTGATATACCGCAATGAGACTACCAAGGCTCAATTCGGCCAGATCGTCACAGGGCTGAAAGCCGGGTTTGTTGCATTGCCCTATACGCTCAACGGCAGCTTGGTGACGAAAGTCCATGAGTCCGGCTGTCATGCTGTCATTGTCGAGGGTAATGACGAGGGTGAGCAGGATTCTTCGCATATAGAGGCATTAATCAGCGAGCTTCCTGATATACCCGTCTATGCCGCTTTCCGTGAACCCGGGGTCGATGTTATTCGGCGTCTGATGCGGGTTGGTGCCAGGGATGTCATTCCCATCCCCCCCTCCGAAGAAGACTTGAAGAGAGAGCTGTCCAGGTTGAAAACCGGACTGGGGCCGGATGTGGATGCGAGAAAAGGGAGGATTATTTCTGTTATCAACAGCAAATCTGGCAGTGGTGCCACAACCATCGCCGTGAATATTGCCTGTGATATTGCCGCCATGGATGAAGACTTGAAGGTGGCGCTGATCGATCTGGATATTCAGTTCGGTAGCGTGTCTCTGTATCTGGATGTGAAGTGGCAGGCAAATGTCATGGATGCGCTGGGTCAGGCATCGAGACTCGACAAGACCATGTTCAACGCCATGATGAGCCGCCACGATTCCGGCCTTTATGCATTGCCGGCGCCAAACAAGATTACGCGCCTTGATCGGGTCAGTTCAGCGGATGTCAAAAAATTCCTGGATGTAGTGAAGCAAACGTTTGATGTGGTGGTGCTGGATCTTCCCAAAGCGATTAACGACTGGAATGAGGAGATTCTCAAGGCCAGTGACAGTATCTATGTGGTGATCCAGCGAAGCCTGGCGGTGTTGCGTGATGCCCGTTTGCTGATGTCCTATTTTCACAGCGTGGGTATTGATGATAGCGATATCACCATTGTGGATAACCGTTATCGCTCGAAACACTCCACGGTGACCGATAAACAGATTTATGACACGTTGAAGATTGAAAATATGGTTCGTATTGCCAACGATTACGATGCCGTCATGGGATCTCAGGATCATGGCATGCCATTGAGTAAGCACGCTAAACATAGCCGTATCAGTAAGGATATACATCAGATATCCGAAAACATCCTGGAAGAACTTACCGGTGAAAAAAGAGAGCAAGCTGGCCTACTGGGGCGGCTTATCGGGCGGCATTGAGAAAGGAGTTCACCATGTTTGCCAGTGAAAGAGGGATTGATGAAATGGATTTCAGTGCAGTGCAGAAGAAGGTGCACTCACTGTTGATGGAACGCCTGGATCTCCGTCAGATGGAAAAGATGGAGGACAAGCTGGTGCGAAACCAGATCCGGCTTGCCCTGCGAGATCTGATTGATGAAAACGGGTTTGTGCTCAATGAGCATGAGCAGAGCGTACTGATCGAAAATGTGGAAAACGAAGTGCTGGGTATGGGGCCGCTGGAGCCTCTGCTTCGTGATCCATCGATCTCGGATATCCTGATCAACACCGCTGACACCTGTTATATCGAGCGTCATGGGGTGCTGGAAAAGGTCAATATCCGGTTTCAGAACAATGATCACTTGATGCGAATCATCCAGAAAATTGCCGGTGCAGTCGGGCGCCGCGTGGATGAATCCAGCCCCATGGTGGATGCCCGCCTGATGGATGGCTCGCGGGTCAATGCCATTATCCCGCCGCTGGCGGTGGATGGGCCCCTGCTGTCTATTCGTAAATTCGCGGCAGACCCGTTGACGGTCACTGATCTGATGAATTTTCGCTCCATTACCCAGCCCATTGCCGAGTTCCTGAAAGCCGCGGTGAAGGCGAGAACCAACATCCTTATTTCCGGTGGTACAGGCTCTGGTAAAACCACGCTGCTTAATGTGGTATCCGGTTTTATCCCTGCCAATGAACGAATCCTGACCATCGAGGATTCGGCCGAACTGCAGTTGCAGCAGCCCCATGTGGGAAGACTGGAAACCCGTCCTGCCAATATCGAGGGGAAAGGGGCGGTTGTTGCCCGCGATCTGGTGAGGAATGCCTTGAGAATGCGCCCGGACAGGATTGTAGTTGGCGAGGTGCGTGGCGAGGAAGCGCTGGATATGTTGCAGGCCATGAACACCGGTCATGACGGCTCACTCTCTACTATTCACGCCAATTCGGCCCGCGATGGCATTTCTCGTCTGGAGCACATGATCGGCATGGCGGGTGTCTCCATTTCCCCAAATGTCATCCGCCAGCAGATCGCTGCCGCCCTGGACCTTATTGTGCAGACCGAGAGACTTTCCGATGGTCGGCGTGCGGTGATCAGCGTCCAGGAAATTACCGGCATGGAGCAGAATGTGGTGAACATGCAGGAGATTTTCCAGTTCAAACGATTGGGCGTGGATGAGAACGGTAAAGTCCAGGGGGAGTTCCGGGCCACCGGCATTCGTCCCATGATGATGCAGCGGATCAAGGAGCGTGGTGTTGCGCTTGATGAAGGTGTTTTCGATCCTGCTCGTGTTTACGAATAGGGGGCGGCCATGATTATCAATGAAATCACTATCATCATATCGCTGATTGCGTTTCTGGCCGTGGTGGGGCTGATTGAAGGCTTCTACATGCTTTACCGTTCCATGAATGTGGAACGCACCCAGGCGGTGAGCAAGCGGCTTCGTAATCTTTCGGCTTCCGGGCTCAGCAATGAAGAAGCATTGTCTTTGTTGCGTCGGCGAACGTTCAGTGAGGTGCCGGCGTTAAACCGGATTCTGGCCATGTTTCCGCGTTCACACTCCCTGGATCGAATGCTGGTTCAATCCGGGGTGGATCTCACGGTCTCTCGCTATCTGCTTATTCAGCTTTCCCTGTTTGTGCTGACTTTTTTGATTCTTTGGCTTTTGCTCAAAGTGTTCTGGTTCCTGGCGTTGCCGATTGCCATGCTGCTGGGATTCTATATTCCCTATGCCTATGTAAAGGCGAAGAAGCGGGAGCGGGCCAGGAAGATTTCTGACCAATTACCGGAGGCCATGGATTTTCTTGCCCGCAGCATGCGAGCCGGGAATCCGTTCTCTGCGGCCATTAAGCAGGCTAGCAGGGAAATGGCAGAACCGATTGCCCCCGAGTTTGCCACCACCTTTGATGAACTGAATTTCGGTATGGACCTGGAAGACACCCTGCGCCATCTGGCCCAGCGTAGCAGTAGCGAGGAAATGCGTTACTTCATCACCGCGGTGCTGATTCAAAAATCCACTGGTGGCAATCTGGCCGAGGTTCTTAACCGTCTTTCTGCGGTGATGCGCTCCCGGGCACGAACCTTCCGGGAGATTCGAGTGCTGGCTGCAGAAATGAAGTTTTCTGCCAATATCCTTATTGCCTTGCCGTTTGTGGTGGCCGGGGCGTTGTTGCTACTGAACCCTACGTATCTTTACACCCTGGTGGAAACCACCATGGGTTACATCGTGATCGGTGCTCAACTGGGGCTGATGTTGCTGGGGTACATTGTCATTCACCGGATGATCAACTTCAGGGTCTGATCAAGGAGAGATGTCATGCTGGAAGGAATTAGCCTGTCAGTCCTGATAATGGGGTCCCTGTTCCTGTTGACGGTCATCATCGTGGCGTCAGTCGGTAACTGGTTGTTCAGTGGTAATGCCACCTTCGACCGTCGTTTGCGTGAAATTCAAGGGCTTGCTTCTGGTGAAAGAGGGCATGCCAAAGCGGAGGAGGAGGGTCCTTTCACCGTCAAATGGTTGCAGCCCATGGCCCGCCTGGTGGTGCCGGACGACAAGTGGAAGCAGTCCCGGATTCGTGCCCGCCTGGTTCGTGCCGGTTACCGCAGCGCTCAGGCCATGGGTATCTATTATCTTGCCAAGTTCTTTCTCGCGGTGTTGCTGCCGATACTGACGATCACGCCATTGTTGATGTACCCAACCCTGGTGACCCAGCGACACTGGGCGGTGGCTGCGCTGGTGATATCGGCGCTGATTGGTTTTTTTATTCCCAACCTGGTGTTACGCCATAAGGAAGAAGCAAGGCGACAGCATCTGGCGGAAGTGTTCCCGGATGTGCTCGACCTGCTGGTGGTGTGCGTGGAAGCGGGCCTGAGCCTGGATGCGGCGATCAAGCGCGTGGGGGATGAATTTCATTTTGCCTCACGTGACATGAGTGATGAGTTGTTACTGGTGACACTGGAGATTCGTGCCGGCAAGCCCCGTAATGAGGCATTGAAATCCCTGGCCGAGCGAACCGATCTTGAGGAGATGCAGGCCCTGGTATCCATCCTGATCCAGGCGGAGCATTTTGGTACCAGTATCGCGGATGCGTTACGTGAGCATGCGGATGAAATGCGGGATATCCGCATCCAGACTGCCCGCGAGAAAGCTGCCAAGTTACCCGTCAAGCTGGCCATACCGATTCTGCTGTTTATCTTTCCCGCCCTGTTCCTGGTGATCCTGGGCCCGGCGGCCATCCATATCTACACCGGTTTTCTCGACCGCATGTAAGGGGGCTGACCATGAAAGCACTACTGATACTTCTGGTGGCGGGTTGGCTGACTGCCTGCGCGACCTCTTCCAGCCTGGACGACCAGGCTGATGAGATACTCAGCCCGGATGAACAATTCGCCCAGGGGGAGTCGGCCCGTACCAAAGGCGATTTTCCCGAGGCGCTGGCCAATTACCTGCCGCTGACCGAGCGTGAGGATGACTGGGCGATTCGTGCCAAGCTTGCCATTGCCCGGTTGAGCCTGGATAGCGGCCGCAGCGAGCCCGCCCTCAAAGCCTATGAGTTGATTCTTGAGGAGGCGCCGACGCTGGTGGAAGCCCAGGAGGGTAGGGGCCTTGCCTTGCTGGCACGGGGAGAGTGGGAGAATGCCCGCCGTCAGTTACAGATTGCGCACCGCAATGATCCGTTACGCTGGCGTACCCTCAATGGCCTCGGGGTAGCTGATGACATGATCGGCTCCTACCAGTCCGCTGCCCGCTGGTATGGCATGGCGCTGGATGCCGGTGGAGATCGCCCCATGGTGATTAACAATGCCGGTTACTCCCTGATCATGGCGGGGCAGTATCGCGACGCAGAAACCTTGCTGCAGCGGGCCGCGGCGCGCTACCCCCGAGAGCAGCGCATGAGCCACAACCTGGCTATCGCCCAGGCCCGACAAGGGCACTATGAGCAGGCCGTGGTGACCTGGCAGCGTTCCCAGAATCGGGCGGAAGCCCTGAGCAATGCCGGTTATGTGGCGCTGCTTAATGGGGATCGGGTGCGCGCTCGTGCCCTGTTTGAAGAGGCCAGCAGTGCCTCCACCAGCCACCGACCCAAAATCGCCGCCAACCTGGCCAGTGTGGGTGGAGGAGATCCGCAGCGATAAGACGGGGCTGGCGGCGCCCCGCCGCTGTCTGCTGATCCTGAGTTCATGATGTTTGTCACACTGGGCCAAGAGGTAATGACTTTGTGGTTGAAATATAAATAAGAATCAATATCATTGCGATTCTCTTTTGTTTCTCCAGGGAGTCGGCCCATCGTTATGACCCTGCCAGGTTTGCTGTTCTCCGGGCGCAAAGGCGCCTTTGTGGCCGTTGTGGTACTGAGCGTGCTCAGTGCCTTGTTCAGCGTTGCGGTGCTGGCCTTTATCAGCCAGCGACTGCTGGTCGAAGGGGCGAATCTGCCCCTGGTGTTGATGCAGTTCGGTCTGTTACTGGTTGCCTTGCTGGCCACCGCCACCGGGGCGCAGGTGACATTGCACCGGCTGGGACATCGTATGGTGTACGGCCTGCGTCGTGACCTGGTGCGGCGGGTTCTGGCAACGGATATCGAGCAACTGGAGAAGGTCGGTGGCCCGCCCTTGCTGGCGGCGCTCAGCACTGACACCCGTAATCTCACCATTGCATTCGTGCATTTGCCGGAACTGGTTTATGGCGCCGCCCTGAGTGTGGCGGCACTGTCCTGGCTGGCGTGGTTGTCCCCCTCTCTTTTTGTGGTGACCGTAGGCTGGTTGCTGGCCACCACCGGAATGGGGATGTGGCTGGTCGGGCGCATCAATTTCCATGTGGGCAAGGTCCGGGAAGGGGATGATCACCTGTACCAAGACTATCAGGCCATGATCGATGGTCGCAAGGAGCTCGCCCTCAATCGCGCCCGAGCGTCTCGGTTTTACGTGGAAGAGTTTGATGGCCACGCCCGTGCCTACCGGGACCATGTGACCCGGGCGGATACCTTCAATGGTCTGGCCGGTAATCTGGCCAATGTGCTGATGCTGGCCCTGATCGGCGTGCTGTTCTATCTGGCCGCCGGGCTCGGCTGGGCCAGCGCCAATACCGCCTCCATTTTTGCCCTCACTATCCTGTTATTGCGTACGCCATTGATTGGTGCCGTGGCGGCCCTGCCGACCCTGTTGGCGGCACGAGTCTCCCTGCAAAAGCTCGGTGCCTTGCAGTTGGCGCAGGGCGAGACGGATTTTGCCCCCAGGGGCGAGTCCATGGCCGGTTTCCAGCAATTATCTCTGGCGGGTGTCTGCTATCGCTATGCCCGCCAGGATGGCACTCCCGGTTTTTCAGTCGGCCCCCTGGATCTGACCATCAATCGTGGCGAGCTGATTTTCGTCCAGGGTGGTAATGGCAGTGGCAAGAGCACCTTTGCCCGTTTGCTGGCAGGTCTCTACCGACCGCTGCAGGGAGAGCTGAGGGTAGATGGCGAGCCGGTAACGGAAGACAACCGGGTGGCGTTCCGTCAGCTTTTTTCTTCGGTGTTTACTGATTTCTATCTGTTCAGCCGGTTGCTCCGTGGTGATGGTGCGGAGGTGTTGGTGGATGAGGTCGATGAATGGCTGGCCACATTGGGCATGGAGCACAAGGTGCGCCATGCGGATGGTCGACTCAGCGATATTCGTTTCTCCCAGGGGCAACGTAAACGTCTGGCGCTGCTGATGGCGGTCATGGAGGAGCGCGATTGTCTGTTGCTGGATGAATGGGCTGCTGATCAGGATCCGCAATTCCGTCAGTTCTTTTATCACGATTTGCTGCCGCGCCTGCAGGCACAGGGCAAGACCATCATCGCCATTACCCACGACGACCATTATTTCGACCGCGCAGATCGCCTGCTGAAAATGGATGCCGGCGAGCTTGCCGAGCTGGATGACCAGTCCGCCAGACACAGTGTGCACACCCTGCGCGAAGCCGGCGTCTGACCCGGTTAACCGATCATGCCGACACGGTGAGGAAACCATGAGTATTGATAACCCCGATACGGAATTTCATGTGGTCATCAATGACCAGCAGCAGTACAGCATCTGGCCCGCTTATCGTCCCTTGCCGGCCGGCTGGAATATGGCTGGCGTCAGTGGCAACAAGGCGCAATGCCTGGAGCATATCAACCAAGTATGGACCGACCAGCGCCCGAAACGTCTGCGTGATGCCTAATGCACCTCGTAGCAAGTTCGGTGACCACAGAGTAACGCCGGAACGTTCAGTCCAGGACGAACGGGTTAGGCCATTCTTTCTCAGCGCTGAGCCTTTGCCGGCGCGAACGGCTGCCGGGCTTGCTGTTTGGCGAACTACATCCTGATTTCCTGTCACGCGAAAATCGCAAGGAGCTGACATGACCGGGTCCGATTCCCCGTCTGCCCGTCCGGGTCCGCAATGGATGCCGCTTTCCTATTCCCAGCAACGCCTCTGGTTGTTCAGTCGCCTGTCACCGGAGAGCACTGCCTATAATCTGGGCGGCATTCTCTGGCTGGAAGGGGAGCTGGACGAGGGAATCCTGCAGTCGGCAATGAATTTGATTGTGTCTCGCCACGATGTCCTGCGCAGCCGCTTCTGTGAAGTGGATGGCCGGGCCTGGCAGACCATTGATCCCTGGGAAGAGAGAGAGCTTGCCGTTGATGATGTCAGCGGTGACGAGGATCCGGTGGCAGCCACCTATGCGTTGGCGGCAAAACAGAATGCCTCGCCCTTTGATCTGAACGCCGGCGGTTTGCTGCGCTACCGACTGGCAAGGCTGGGTAAGCGAAATGACGCACAGAGCTATGCGCTGCTGATCTCTTTGCATCATATCGCCGGCGATGCCTGGTCCCTGGGCGTGTTCATGCAGGAGTTCTTCTCGGCCTACCGCGCCTTTCGTGATGGCAGTGCCGCCGCTCTTGCGCCGCTGAAGAAGCAGTACCTGGACGTTGCGCAGGAGCAACATCAGTGGCTGGATAGTGAGGCGGCACAAGAGCAACTGAGGTACTGGCAGGCGACGTTGCAGAATGAGGGGGAGCCGCTGGCGCTGCCCCGCCTTCAGCAAACCACCGATGTATCCTGGTCTGCCTGTTGCCGTGATTTTTCCCTGTCAGCTGAGCAGAACGGGGCCCTGAAGAGGTTTGCCCGTGAACAGGGTGTCAGCCGTTTCACTGTGCTGCTGGCCGTACTGCAATACCTACTTGCCCGGGTCACCGGGCAAGACATTATTCGTGTCGGTGTTCCCAGCGCCAACCGTAGCGGGGCGACCACTCCTCTGATGGGTTTCTTCGTCAACAATCTGGTCGTACAGGGTGTTCCGCGTGGGGATTATACGGTCTGCGACTGGATCGCCCATGTTCATGAGTCGCTGGAAGGCGCCAAGCACCACAAGGATCTGCCGTTTGAAAAAGTGGTAGATGCGCTCTGCCATTCCCGTACCCGGGGCCATCATCCTCTTTTTCAGGTGGCCTTCAATTATCGCCGGCAAGGCGCGGGAATGAGTCTCGACCTGGGCAACCTGATGGCGCGTGTCGAGGATCTGCCAGTCATGGAAACGCCGTTTGATCTGGTGCTGGATGTGTGGCCGGATCAAGAGGGCGGGCTTGCTCTGCGACTGGTGCATGGCGATGGCGTACTGGATGAACGATTTGTCGAGCGCCTGCAGGCTGGCTTCGAAAATCTGCTGGGTCAATGTCTGGATAACGCCAGCCAAACGCTGTCGCAATTGAATGTACTGTCCGAATCGGATCGGCACCTGCTGAAAGACTGGGGGCAGGGCGAAGGAGATTGGACGCCCGACAGTTTTGTTTCCCTGTTCTCGCGGCAGGCGAAGGCGCGAGGTGAGGCCGTGGCACTTGTCCATGGGCAAACGCAGCTTTCCTTTGCCGAACTGGAAGCCCGATCCAATCAGCTGGCCCGCTATCTGCTTCAACAGGGATTGCAGCCGGATGACGTGGTGGGCGTCTCCTTCGAGCGCGGCGTCACCATGATTGTCGGTTTCCTCGCGGCACTGAAAGCTGGCGGCGCCTTCCTGCCGCTGGATCCGGCGTATCCACAGGACCGTTTGCATTACATGTTGGAAGACAGCGGTGCGACCCTGTTGCTGACGTCATCCGATCTGATCAACGAACTGCCTGCTGTAAAAACCGTGCGGCCTATTGCCGTGGACCGACTTTCCTTGTCCGCTTTGTCTGCCGAGAGCGTTGGCGTTGCGCTGCACCCGGATCAGCTTGCCTATGTGATCTACACCTCCGGTTCCACCGGTAAACCCAAGGGAGTGTCTCTGACCCATGCTGGCCTGACCATGCATGTGCAGACCATTGGTCAGCGTTACGGTATGACGCCCGACGATGTGGAACTGCAGTTTGCGTCGATCAGTTTCGACGGCGCGGTGGAACGCTGGACGGTGCCGTTGGCGTTTGGCTCTCGAGTCGTTATCCGCGATCAGGAACTGTGGAGCGCGGAAAAATGTTGTGAGGTGCTGGAGAAGGAAGGCGTCTCCATCGCCTGTTTCCCGCCCAGTTATATGGGGCCGTTGCTGGATTGGATCGAGCAGGAACAGCCTGACTTGAGCGTGCGCTCCTGGACCCTGGGCGGCGAGGCCTTTACCCGGGAAACCTTTGAGCGCATGCAGGCAGTGCTCAAGCCAGAACGAATCATGAATGGCTACGGCCCCACGGAAACCGTCGTCACTCCCATGCTCTGGGCTGCTTGCCGGCGCGATACCCTGACCAGTGCCTATGCCCCCATCGGTACCGCGGTCGGCCCGCGCAGGCTGTATGTGCTGGACCAGGATCTCAACCGTGTCCCCGTTGGCGTGGCCGGTGAGCTTTATATCGGTAACGAGGTGGGGCTGGCCCGCGGTTACCACGATCGCCCGGATCTGACCGCCGAACGCTTTCTTCCGGATCCTTTCGGTGAACCTGGCGAGCGCATGTATCGCACCGGTGATTTGGTGCAATTCCGCGAAGACGGCGTGCTGGAATACCTGGGTCGGGTGGACCAGCAGGTGAAGATTCGTGGCTTTCGCATCGAGCTGGGTGAAATCGAAAGCCGGCTGTTGGCGAGTAAGCAGATTCGTGAAGCGGCGGTTGTGGCGCAACCGTCTCCGACGGGAGACCGTCTGGTTGGCTATGTGGTGTCACGAGGCCCACTGAATAGCGATGAGATTCTCGCGCAACTGGCGCAAGTGCTACCGGACTACATGATACCCAGCCAGTTGCTCACCCTGGAACAATTGCCCCTGACTCCCGCCGGCAAGGTAGACCGCAAGGCCTTGCCGCAACCGAAATGGCAGACTGTCTGTCAGGGCGAGGTGCCACAAACCGACAATGAGAAAAAACTGGCCGACATCTGGCAACCCCTTCTCGGCCTGGACGCCGTCGGCCGCGACGATCATTTTTTCGCCCTGGGCGGCGATTCCATTCTGGCCCTGCAGGTTGTCAGCAAGGCCCGGCAATCCGGTCTGGCATTGACGCCCAGAGATCTGTTCGAACATCCCACTCTTCGTGAACTGGCAGCCGTGGCCCAGGTGGTGACAGCAAATGTCGCCAGCCAGAAACCGTTAAGCGGTCCACTGGCGCTGTTGCCGATCCAGCAACGATTTATTGAACAGCGCGGCCTGTCTGCCTGTAATCAATATCTGCGTTTTTCCGTGCAGGAGGCCTTCGACGTCAAGGCGCTGGAAGGCGCGCTGCAACTATTGGTAAACCAGCACGATGCCCTGCGCTTGTCGTTTGATCAGACCGACCCGCAACAGGCCAACAGTGGTGCCACGTATCCGTTGCCGCTATTGCAGGTGATTGACTGTATCGATGGCCAGACAATCGAAGAAAGCATGGTGGCCGCCCAGCGGACAGTGAATCCCGCCGACGGAAAATTGCTGAAAGCGCTCTACATCACCGGCAGTTCTGATGCGGCTGAATCGGCGCAACTGTTGCTGACCATTCATCACCTGGCCGTGGACGGGGTGTCCTGGCGGATTCTGCTTGAAGACCTGTTCGATGCCTATCAGCAAATTCGCCAGGGCAGTCCCGCCAGCCTGCCGGGCAAGACGCACAACCTGTGTGATTGGCGTGAAGCCCTGGATACGCTGTTTTTGCAACAGGCGCAGACGGAGCTGCCTTACTGGCACCAGGCCACGGAAAGCATGCCGCCACTGTTCCCCGAACAGAGCGGTCAGGCAACCCGTCTCTCTCTGCAACGGCAAACCGAAAAGGGCGCGCTGAGCCGCTGGCAGAAAAGCGCTGACCGCTATGCGTCACTGAACCTGGAAGAGTTCCTGCTGATGGCGTTGGCGCAGACCCTGTCGGATTACAGTGGCCGGACTACGGTGCGCATCCATCGGGAAAGTCATGGCAGGGCCGACAGTGAAGCGGGGCTGGACCTGAGTCGTACCGTGGGCTGGTTTACCAGCCTCTACCCCCAGCGTCTCGATTGCGGTGAGACCCTGGCAGCGTCCGTCAAAACACAGAAGGAACAACTGCGCCGTCCTGCCCATGGCGGCCTGGGTTACGGACTGCTCACTCAGCAGGGGTTGCTGGCAGGCGGTGATCACCGTCTCGATGTGCTGTTCAATTATCTGGGTCAGTTTCGTCATGAGAATTTGCCGGGCGTAGCCGTTATCGACGCGGGGCTATGGCAGGAAGCGGATGCACCGCTGGATGCGCCCCTGGTTATCAATGCGGATCAGCAGGATGGCCGGTTGCGCATTCACATCGACCTGGATAGCCGCTGTTTCTCGGCGGAGCAGGGAGATGCCCTGATCACACAGTGGCTGGAGCAGTGCGAGCGCCTGGCAAGTCATTGTGCCAAGGCGGAACCGATTTTGACGCCTTCTGATGTGCCTCTGGCATCCCTGACCCAGCAGCAACTTGATGCCCTGACGGTGCGCCCGCAACGGATCCTGCCCCTGTCTCCGCTGCAATCCGGGTTGCTGTTCCATTCGCAATTAAGTGCCAGCAACAGCACCTATGTGAACCAGCTGGTGCTGCCACTCACCGGCCTGGAACCCGGACGCCTGAAACAGGCCTGGCAGCAACTGTTGGCGCGCCATGCGATTCTGCGCAGCGCATTGTTGCCGGCGGATGTGGCCGACGTGCGCCATCAGGCGATCTGGTCAACGGAGCAGGTGACATTGCCCTGGCATGAACAGGACCTGCGTGCGGGCGGTGATGCGCAGGCCTGGTGCCAGGCGCTGTTGACGCGAGGCTCTGATCTGGAAGCCGCGCCCCTGTGGCGCGTTGACCTGCTGCGCACCGATGACTGCACCTGGCAATGTGTGCTCACCCTTCATCACATTCTTATGGACGGCTGGAGCACCGGGGTGCTGCTTACCGAACTGATGGCTCTTTACCACGGCAAGGATCTACCCGCGGCGCCAAAAGGTTACGAGGATTACCTGTGCTGGCTACAGCAGCAGGAGCGCGATGCCTCCCTGGAATTCTGGCAGGACTATCTGTCCCCGGTGCAGGCGCCAACGCGCCTGGTGGAAGCGGTGGGAACCTCGCAAAAAGGCGCTTTCCGCCGCCACCCCATCGAGTTCGATGAGTCCACTAGTCAGGCGCTGCGTCAGGCTGCCCGCGACCGCGGCTTGACCATCAATACCCTGGTGCAGGCTGCCTGGGCCAGAGTGCTGGGTCGGTTTACCGGTCAGCAAAGGGTGGTGTTCGGCAATACCGTGGCCGGCCGCCCGGCGGAGTTGGCCGGCAGCGACAGCATGCTCGGCCTGTTCATCAATACCCTGCCCATGACCGTGTCGCTTCAGGGCGATCAGCCGCTGGCTGACTGGCTGGCGCAATTGCAGGCAGATAATGCTGCCCTGCGCGAACAGGGCCATGCGCCCCTGTTTGAAGTGCAGCAGGATGCCGGCTGGGGAGGGGAAAGCCTGTTCGATACCTTGCTGGTGTTCGAAAACTATCCGCTGGATGAAAACCTGCTGGGCGGTGATCAGGACGGATTGCAATTGGGGACACCCAGGAGCCACGAGTTTACGCATTACCCGCTGACCGTAGCGGTGCTGCCGGGTGAGCACCTGGAAATGCTGTTCGCTCATGATAGCGGTGCGCTTCCCGTGGCTCTGGTGGAACGTCTGGCCGCAGCGTTCAGGCAAACCCTGCTGGCCCTGGCGGAGCCACAGGATATCTCCCTGGCAGAACTGAACAGCCTGGGGAATGATTTGCCGAAACTAAGGCAGTGGGGCGCAGAGTGCGATGAGCCCGGTGCCGAGTGGCAGCCTGATAGTGTTGTCTCGCTCTTTTCACAGCAGGCCGCAGCGCGGGGCGATGCCATTGCCCTTGTTCATGGTGACACCCGGGTGTCCTTTGCCGAGCTGGAAGCCCGCTCCAACCAGTTGGCGCGCTATCTGATGGATCAGGGGGTAAGCGCCGATGATGTGGTAGCCGTGTCCTTCGAACGAGGTGTGGCCATGATCGAAGCCTTCCTGGCGGTGATGAAAGCCGGCGGCGCCTTCCTGCCACTGGATCCGGGATACCCGTCTGATCGTCTGCGTTACATGCTGGAGGATAGCGGCGCAACGCTGCTGCTCACCGATTCGCACTTGCAACGTACGCTGCCCACGCCGGAAACCGTTCGCCCGGTGGCAGTGGATGCGCTGACCTTGCAAGTCTATGCGCGCACGCCATTGGCACAGACACTGCACCCGGATCAGCTTGCCTATGTGATCTACACCTCCGGTTCCACCGGCAAGCCCAAAGGGGTGGCGCTCACCCATGGTGGGTTATCCATGCACGTGCAGACCATCGGTCAACGCTACGGCATGACGCCGGACGATGTGGAGCTGCAGTTTGCCTCCATCAGTTTCGATGGTGCGGTGGAGCGCTGGACGGTGCCGCTGGTCTTTGGTTCCCGGGTGGTGATTCGCGACCAGGCATTATGGAGTGCGGAAAAATGCTGTGAGGTGTTGCAGCAGGAAGGCGTCAGCATCGCCTGTTTCCCGCCCAGCTACATGGGGCCGCTGCTGGACTGGATCGAGCAGGCGCAACCGGACTTGCGCGTACGCTCCTGGACCCTGGGTGGCGAAGCCTTTACCCGCGAAACCTTCGAGCGCATGCAGCAGGTATTGAAACCGCAGCGCATCCTTAACGGCTACGGCCCCACGGAAACGGTGGTCACGCCCATGCTGTGGGCGGCCTACGAAGGCGATACGCTCACCAGTGCCTACGCGCCCATCGGTACCGCTGTGGGTGCAAGAACACTGTATGTCCTTGATCAAGACCTGAACCGGGTCCCCGCCGGTGTGGCGGGAGAACTCTATATCGGCAACGAAGTGGGGCTGGCCCGTGGTTATCACGATCGCCCGGACCTGACTGCCGAACGTTTTCTTCCGGATCCTTTCGGTGAACCGGGCGAGCGCATGTACCGCACCGGTGACCTGGTGAAATTCCGTGACGACGGTGTCATGGAGTACCTGGGGCGTGTGGATCAGCAGGTGAAAATTCGTGGCTTCCGCATTGAGTTGGGTGAAATCGAAAGTCGGTTGTTGGCCTTCGATCAAATCCGCGAAGCCGCAGTGGTGGCTCAGCCATCACCGGCGGGTGACAGATTGGTCGGCTATATCGTACTCCGCCATGCCGTAGGAGCGGCGCTCGAGCCGCGAACCGAGCGCAGCGAGGCCCCATCGCTAGACGTTGCCACTATCCTCGCTGCACTGTCCCAATCTCTCCCAGACTATATGGTGCCCAGCCAGTTGATGACGCTTGAGCAACTACCACTGACCCCGGCGGGCAAGGTGGATCGCAAGGCTCTGCCGGAGCCCCGGTGGCAAACCGCCAGTCAGGGCGAGGTACCGCAAACGGACAACGAGAAAATTCTCGCTGCTATCTGGCAGGAATTATTGGGCGTGAAAACCGTCAGCCGCGATGATCACTTTTTCAATCTTGGCGGCCATTCCCTGTTGGCCGTGCAGATGGTTAACGGTCTACGCCATCAGCATCAACTGGATTTGCCGTTGAATCGCATCTTCGAACAGCCGCTGCTGAAGCAATGTGCGGTGTTGTGCAAGTCGGTGGCGGCCATGCCGACGATCCGGCCGGTGCCGCGTAGCGGTGATCTGCCCTGTTCCGCGGCGCAGCGTCGTCTGTGGTTTGTGCAGCAGCTGGAGCCGGAGAACGGCGCTTACCACATGCCGCTGGGGCTGGAGGTGCGCGGCGAACTGCATGTTGATGCCTTGCAGCAGGCCCTGAATATTCTGGTGGCCAATCACGACATTCTGCGAACCCGGTTTGTGGATGTGGGCGGCGCTCCGCGCCAGCGTATCCTTGATCATGCGTTTATCCAGATTCAGTGGCAGGACCTGTCGGAGCAAAGCGCGCCGGAGGACACCGCACAGACGGTACAGAACCAGGTGCTCACGCAGCCTTTCGACCTGGCCTGTGACAACCTGTTGCGGGTGCTGGTCATCAAACTGGCCGAGCAACGCTATCACCTGTTGCTGGTGCAGCATCACATCATCGGCGACGGCATTTCCATGCAGTTGCTGCTAGCGGAGCTGAGCGAACTGTATCGGCAAGCGCATCAAGGGGCGTCCCTGTCGGCGTCGCCAGCAGATATTCAATACGCGGATTATGCCGCCTGGCAGCAGCAATGGCTGGAGAGCGAAGGCGCCGCCGAACAGACCCGCTGGTGGGTGGAGCAACTGGGTGACGGCGGTGAGCCACTGGCCCTGCCCACGGATTTTCCCCGTGGTGGCAGCACTGGCGGTGCGCGCCAGGCCGTCACTTTCAGCGAGGAGCAGCTGGCCGGTCTCAAACAGCGTGCGTCAGAGCTGGGCACCACCGTGTCCACGTTATTGTTAAGCGTCTGGCAAACACTGCTGCATCGCTATAGCGGTCAGGACCAGGTGCGTGTGGGGGTTCCGGTGGCCGGGCGTTTGCAATCGGAAACCGAGAACCTTCAGGGTTGTTTTATCAATACCCTGGTGATTCCGGCGGACTTTACTCAGCAGCAATCCTTTGCCGAACAGGTTGCCGCTACCCAGCACTTTATCGGCGAGGCCCAGGGCCGTCAGGCGCTGCCCTTCGAAAGGCTGGTGGAGGCACTCGGTGTGGACCGCAATCTGGATCGCCATCCGTTGTTCCAGGTGGTGTTCAACCATCAGCGACTCAGCCAGACCTTTGCACCGCAGTGGCCGCAAGCATTGGTGACGCCGTTCGATCCCGGTGCTGCCGGTGCCCAGTTCGAACTGGCCCTGGATATTCTTGAAGATGACGGGCACTTGCAGGGCTTTGTCGGTTACGACACCGGCCTGTTCAAGCCGGCGAGCATCGCCCGTTTGTGTCTGCACTTTTCCCTTTTGCTGAAGGCCTTGCTGGAGGACCCGCAACAGTCGCTGGCAGATATCGACCTGCTGACCGGTGAAGAAAAAAAGGCGCAGAAGCAATTCAATGCCACAGCGAAAACCTGGGGCGACTTTACTGCTGTTCCCGCACGGTTAAGCCGGCAGGCACAACGTACACCGGATGCCATTGCGCTGACCATGGGTGAGCAACAGGTGTCCTTTGCGCAACTGGATCGCAAGGTGAATCAGCTCGCCAATCGTCTGCGCCACGCCGGCGTGAAAGAGGAAGTACGGGTGGCCATCGGGTTGCCCCGTTCTCTGGAGCTGGTCATCGGCATCCTGGCCATTACCCGTGCCGGCGGTGCCTATGTGCCGCTGGACCCTTCCTATCCCCGGGATCGGCTGGCCTACATTCTGGATGCGTCTGCGCCGGCCTTGTTGCTGACGCACAGTGACCTGCTGGCAAGCTGGCCGGAAGTGGTGCCCATGTGGTGTCTGGACGAACTGGATGTGAGCGACCAGCCGGATACCCCGCCGCCGGTGCAATGGCATCCGGACCAGGCCATGTATGTGATCTACACCTCCGGGTCCACCGGCAAGCCCAAGGGCGTACTCAATACCCAGGCGGCGCTGGAAAATCGTCTGTTGTGGATGCAAAGCCAATACCCGCTGGATGACAGCGACTGTGTGTTGCAAAAGACGCCGTTCAGTTTCGATGTGTCCGTGTGGGAATTTTTCTGGCCATTGATGGTGGGCGCACGCCTGGCGGTGGCGCCGCCGGAGGCCCATGCCGATCCGCAGTGGCTGCAACAGGTGATGGCGGATGAAGGTGTCACCACGCTGCACTTCGTGCCGTCCATGTTGAAAGCCTTTGTGGGCGCTACCGGCTTGCAGGATCTGCCACAGCTCAAACGGTTGATCTGTAGTGGTGAAGCCCTGGACATGGCGCTGCAAACACAGATCGCTGCCGCCCGTGATGATGTGCAGCTGCACAATCTTTATGGCCCCACGGAAGCGGCCATTGATGTGAGTTATTGGCAATGCCTTCCTGCCCAGGAAGAGGGTGGCCATACCGTGCCCATCGGCGCGCCGATCAGCAATATCCAGCTTCATGTGCTGGATACGGATCTCAACCTGGTGCCCCGAGGCGTGCCCGGTGAGCTCTATCTGGCGGGCACAGGGTTGGCCCGTGGCTATTACGGTCGCCCGGACCTGACCGCCGACCGCTTTATGCCCAATCCCTTCGGCGAGCCCGGCTCAAGAATGTATCGCACCGGTGACCAGGTGGTGCAGCGGGCAGATGGCATCATCGAGTATCTGGGCCGCCTCGACCATCAGGTAAAGATTCGCGGTCTGCGTATCGAGCTCGGCGAAATCGAACAGCAGCTTAAACAGATGCTGGATGTGGATGATGCGGTGGTTGTCGCCCACCACAGTGAAGCCGGTGATCAGCTGGTGGCCTATGTGGTCAGTGGCAACAACAACCGCGAAGGCTGGCAGCAGGCGCTGGCCAGTGCGCTGCCGGACTACATGGTGCCGTCCCTGTTCGTTGTGCTGGAGCAGATGCCCCTGTCCCCCAACGGCAAGCTGAATCGCAAGGCGCTGCCGACGCCGCAATGGCAGGCAAGGCAATACCGCGCCCCGCATACCGATACCGAACAGCAGATCGCGGCCTTGTGGGAAGAGTTGCTGGGACAGCCCCGGGTGGGGCTGGATGACAATTTCTTTGCCCTTGGTGGTCACTCCCTGCTTGCAACGCGTGTGGTCGCGACCTTGCGTGATCGCTGGGGCGTGGCAGTGCCATTACGGGCCCTGTTCGAGGCGGACACTTTGCAGGCGCTGGCGACGCTGGTGGATGAGCACAACGGTGAAGCAAAGCAGCAGGAAGACGAGGACCTGTCGGCCATGGCCGACCTGCTGGATGACCTGGAAGATTTATGAGTCAAATTGATAAGGCTGCGCTGGCCCAGCGCTTTATGGCACTGGATGAAAGCAGGCAGAGCGTCTTTCTGCAGAAGCTGAACGATAAGGGTATTCCCTTTGAGCGGTTGCCCATTGTCGCCGGGCACCGGCCGGCACGGATTCCGCTGGCCCCGGCGCAGCGACGGCTATGGACGATCCACCAACTGGAGCCGGATAACACGGCCTACCATCTGACGGCTGCCTTTGCGTTAAGTGGTCCGCTGGATGTGGCGCGCTTGTTGCGCGCCGTGGCAGCGGTGGCAGATCGTCACGACAGTCTTCGCACCCGCTTTGTGGAGGAAGACGGCCTGGCGCAGCAACGGATTGATGCATCGCCGCTGTCCGTGGAGCAGCGCGATGCCCGTGCCCTGGATGAGAACGCCCGGCAGACGCTGGCGGATGAACATGCCAGTCGACCCTTTGTGCTGTCGCGTGACAATCCGTTGCGTGTGCAGTTGCTGCAAGTGGCTGATCAACAGTGGCGGCTGCAGCTGGTCATGCACCATCTGGTGTCTGATGGCTGGTCCATGGAGGTGTTCTTTGCCGACCTGTCCCGTGCCTACCTCGGCGATGACGCCTTGCCAGCTTTGCCGGTCCAGTACGTGGATTACGCCCTGTGGCAGAAGGCCTGGCTGGATGCCGGGGAGCGGGATCGGCAACTGGCCTATTGGCGAGAGCAACTGGGCCATGATCAACAGGAGAGTGCTCAGCCACCGTTGTTGATTGCCCATGATCGCAACCCGGCGCAGCGGGAGTTGCGTCAGGCGGCCAGTGTGCAATGGACCCTGCCGCAACATTTACAGGCGCCGCTTCAGGCCCTGGCCCGAGACAACGACACCACTCTGTTCACCGTGGTACTGGCCGCCTGGCAATGGGCTCTGGCCGCTGTCGGTGGTCGCCGTGATATTCCTGTGGGTGTGCCGGTAGCCAATCGTGAGCGTCCGGAAGTGGAAGGGCTGGTGGGGTTCTTTGTGAATACCCTGGTAATACGCGGTAAACCGCAGGCCCCCATGACCGTGAATCAATGGGTGGGGCAGTTACACCAGACCACGCTGGATGCCCAGGCTCACCAGGCGCTGCCGTTTGATCAACTGGTGGCCTCGCTCGCCCCGCGCCGGGAGCCGGGAGAAACCCCGCTGTTTCAGGTGCTATTTAACTATCAGCGCCGCGACAGTGGCAGCCGTAATCTGAGCGATGATGTCTCTATTGTGCCTCTGGCCCAGGGCGTTCCCCATGCGCTTTTCGATGTGGCGCTGGACGTGCACGAGAGCGATAGTGCTTCGCTGGCATTAACGCTGACCTATGCCGCAGACCGTTTCCATGGCGAAACGGCCCGACGTTTGCAGGGGGCCATGGCAGAAGTGTTGGAAGCCTTCACCAATGGCCAGCGTTGTCTGGGCACTATCGGTGTGGCGGGTGCGGATCAGCGTCGCCTGCAAATGTGGGGGCAGGGCAGTGGCGACTGGTGGCCGGACAGTTTGGTGTCACTGTTTAGCAAACAGGCAGCAGCGCAGGGCGATGCCATTGCCTTGGTGCACGGCGACACCCGGGTCTCTTTTTCTGAACTGGAAGCCCGCTCCAATCAATTGGCACGCTACCTGGTTGATCGGGGAGTCAGCGCCGATGAAGTGGTCGGTGTGTGCTTCGAGCGTGGCGTGGCCATGATCGAAGCGTTCCTGGCAGTGATGAAGGCGGGCGGTGCTTTTCTGCCGCTGGACCCGGGGTATCCGGCCGAGCGTCTGCATTACATGCTGGAAGACAGCTGCGCCAGCTTGCTGGTCACGTCCTCGGATATGGTAGACAGGCTACCCGCGATTGAAGCGATGCAACCTGTTGCCGTCGACAGGTTGTCGCTGGAAAACCATGACAACACCAGCCTGGGCAACGAGCCGCACCCGGATCAACTCGCCTACGTCATCTACACCTCCGGCTCCACCGGCAAGCCCAAAGGGGTGGCACTCACCCATGGTGGCTTATCCATGCACGTGCAGACCATCGGCCAGCGTTACGGCATGACGCCGGACGATGTGGAGCTGCAATTTGCCTCCATCAGTTTCGATGGTGCCGTGGAGCGCTGGACGGTGCCGCTGGTCTTTGGTTCCCGGGTGGTGATTCGCGACCAGGCATTATGGAGTGCGGAAAAATGCTGTGAGGTGTTGCAGCAGGAAGGCGTCAGCATCGCCTGTTTCCCGCCCAGCTACATGGGGCCGCTGCTGGACTGGATCGAGCAGGCGCAACCGGACTTGCGCGTACGCTCCTGGACCCTGGGTGGCGAAGCCTTTACCCGCGAAACCTTCGAGCGCATGCAGCAGGTATTGAAACCGCAGCGCATCCTTAACGGCTACGGCCCCACGGAAACGGTGGTCACGCCCATGCTGTGGGCGGCCTACGAAGGCGATACGCTCACCAGTGCCTACGCGCCCATCGGTACCGCTGTGGGTGCAAGAACACTGTATGTCCTTGATCAAGACCTGAACCGGGTCCCCGCCGGTGTGGCGGGAGAACTCTATATCGGCAACGAAGTGGGGCTGGCCCGTGGTTATCACGATCGCCCGGACCTGACTGCCGAACGTTTTCTTCCGGATCCTTTCGGTGAACCGGGCGAGCGCATGTACCGCACCGGTGACCTGGTGAAATTCCGTGACGACGGTGTCATGGAGTACCTGGGGCGTGTGGATCAGCAGGTGAAGATTCGCGGCTTCCGCATCGAACTGGGGGAAATCGAAAGCCGGCTGCTGGCATTTGATTCGATTCGCGATGCGGCGGTGGTCGCGCAGCCCTCACCGGCGGGTGACAGGTTGGTCGGCTATATCGTACCCCGCCATGTCGCAGGAGCGGCGCTCGAGCCGCGAACCGAGCGCAGCGAGGCCCCATTGCTGGACGTTGCCACTATCCTCGCTCATCTGTCCCAATCCTTGCCGGATTATATGGTGCCCAGTCAGCTGGTCACGCTGGAGCAGCTGCCACTGACACCGGCGGGCAAGGTGGATCGCAAGGCACTGCCGGAGCCCCGGTGGCAAACCGCCAGTCAGGGCGATGTACCGCAAACGGACAACGAGAAAATTCTCGCTGACATCTGGCAGCAACTGTTGGGCCTGCAAAACGTCAGCCGCGATGATCATTTTTTTTCTCTGGGGGGCGATTCCATTCTGGCCCTGCAGGTGGTCAGCCGCGCCCGACAACAGGGGCTGGCGCTCAGCCCCAAAGAATTGTTCGAGCAACCCCGGCTCAAGGATCTGGCTGCGGTGGTGGTCAGTGCCGAAGCGACGGTGATTTCCCAGGAACCGCTACAGGGGCCGGTTCCGCTGCTACCCATCCAGCACCATTTTTTCTCCCTGAATCCGCCCAGGCCCAGTCACTGGAACCAGCACCTGTGGCTGGCTCTGGAGGCGCCGATGGATCGGCAGGCACTGGATGCGACCTTGCACGCATTGTATCGCCAGCACGATGCCTTGCGTTTGCGCTTCACCCATAACGCAGAGGGCTGGCAGCAGGAATGCCTGCCTGTCGGGATGCAGCCTGGGCAGTTGCTGTGGTGGCGTGACGTCTCTGATGAAGAGGAGGTTGCCGCCCTGTGTGAACAGGCCCAGCAAAGCCTGGATATCGAAAAGGGCGAGTTGTTTCGTGCGCTATATATATCCGCATCCGGGCGGTCGGATCGCCTATTGCTGGTCATTCATCATCTGGCCGTGGATGGGGTGTCCTGGCGGATTCTCCTGGAGGATCTACTCAATGCTTACCAGCAGGCTCTGGCAGGCCAGGAGATTTCCCTGCCGGAGCGCACCCATACTCTGGCGGATTGGTATCAGGCTCTGCAGCAATGGTTGCAAGACAAGGGAGAGCAACGCTTGCCGTTCTGGCAGGGACAGCAACCGCAACCGCAGGATGATTCCCTGCCGACCTATGGAGAAAAGGAAAGCGCATTCCTATCTCTGGACAAAAGAGAGACCCGTCGACTGCTACAGGAAGCGCCCACCAAACTGAGCGTGACGGTTCCTACATTACTGCTCACTGCGCTCACCCGTACCTTGAAGCATCCCCCTGTAGGAGCGGCGCTTGAGCCGCGAACCACGTCTGCGGATGCGATCCGCGGCTCATACCCGCAGGGCACAGAGATCGCTGCTCCTACAGAGAATTCGCCTCTGATTATCAACCTGGAAGGCCATGGCCGCGAAATCCGTCTGGCCCCGGGGATGGACCTGAGTCGAGCGCTTGGCTGGTTTACCAGCCTTTATCCGCTGGCATTGCCGTATGACAGTGATCCGCGCCAAAACCTGTTTGCGGTATCCCAACAACTGAAACAGACCGAGGCGGATGGCGGTGTCGGCTATGGTGCCCTGCGCTATCTCACTGACAGCCTCCTTAACGGCAGCGCGGATGCGCCAGTGACCTTTAACTATCTGGGCCAGTATCACGACGATGCGCTTATTCAGGGCTTCACGCCGTTGGCAGGCGGTGGCAAGCCCCAGGCGGACGACAATCCCATGGCCGCGCCGCTGGCCATTAACGGTCAGGTGGTGGCAGGCAAGCTGACACTGGTCTGGGATTACGCCACCAGCCACTACGATGCCCGGCAGATTCAGCACCTGTGTGGCCGTTACCGTCAGGAGCTGACGGCCCTGCTTGCACTGGCGGATGCCCCCCGTGAAGCCCGGCCCGATCCGGCCCTGATCACTCCCCTGAACCACAGCCCGGAGGCTCCGGTGTTGTGGTGCCCCCACCCGGTGACGGGCCGGGTGACTGGCTACCAGACGATTGCCGCAGCACTGGCGGGGCAGTGGCAGGTCAACGGCCTGCAATCACGCAGTTTCCTGGAGGAGGGCTGGTTTGATCCTTCCCTGGAAGACATGGCGGACCGCTACTTCCGCACCCTGCGACAGGCCCAGCCGGCAGGGCCCTATTACCTGCTCGGCTGGTCGCTGGGTGGGGCTATGGCCATGGAACTGGCCAGACGACTGGAAGTGGCGGGGGAGACCGTGTCCTTTGTCGGTTTGCTGGATTCCTATGTGCCAGGTCATGAGGTGCCGGAAGACCAGTGGACCGCTCCTGAGGCGCAACAGAAACTGCGCGAGCATCTGGCCATGTTGCTGCCGATGATGGCTGACAGAGTGCTGGATGCCTGCATCGACCGCCTCCGTGACAGTGTCCCGGCACAATGGCCGGAGATCTTTCGCCGCTGGATGCAGGAGCAGTCGGTGGAACCCATGGCGGCAGACAGCGCCGCCCAGTTGCTGCATGCCTGGGCAGTGGAGCAGCACCTGCGAACACTGTGCTGGGGATACCAGTTACCGCCCTTGGGCACACCGGTACACAGTTGGTGGGCCAGTGAACCTCAAGGGCGCGCGGAGACCCTGAGTACCGGTTTGCAGGCCTTCACCCGCCTGCGACATAGCGAGACGCTGCAGGCGGACCATCTGGGCATTGTCAGGGAAGAGGTTCTGCTGGACGTCTTGCCTGACATCCTTGCGGGTTGTGTCCCGTCGATCGATTGACCCAAACACCAAACAAACAGAAAGAAATGTGCACTGGTTGTCAGCATTGCAATCTGTATAATGCGGATGCGAATCATTCCTATTATTGTGTTTGTTACGGACATTAGGAGAACCACCATGGGGAATCGGATCCGTTCCGGGCTGATCCGGGGGCTGCAATCCAGCCGTCAGCCGTTGGCATTGGCCATCACCATTACTCTGGCTGCCTCACCGGCCTGGGCAGAAGAGCAGGAAGAATTGCAGACCATTGAAGTCAGTGCAGAGCAGAGCGACGACGCGTATGGCTCAGATGATTTCGGTTATGTCGGTCAGCGTAGTATGACTGCGACCAAGACCGATACACCGGTAAGTGAAACGCCACGCTCAGTGTCCATCGTAACCCGGGAACAAATGGACGACCGGGCTGCGGTGAGCATCAGTGATGCATTGCGCTATACGCCTGGTATCCAGGCCGGATTTTATGGTGAGGACAATAAACAGGACTGGTTTATTGTTCGCGGCTTCAAACAGGCTAACAACGGTTTGTACCGTGATGGGACCCGCACTTATTCCAACGGATTCTACAGCTGGCAGATTGACCCTTTCCTGCTGGAGCGAGTTGAAATTCTTCGTGGGCCGTCTTCTGTTCTTTATGGTCAGACCCCCCCTGGTGGTGTGATCAACGTTATCAGCAAACGGCCTCAGGACTACTCGTTTGGATCTATAGGCGTTGCCTACGGCAGCTATGATCGCAAGCAGGTTTCTGTCGATGCCGGCACCCCGTTGGGGAACGGTCATGCCGTGCGAGTGGTAGCTCTGGCACGGGAGAATGGTACCCAGGTCGATGATGTTGAACAGGAACGCGTACTGTTTGCGCCTTCCCTGAAGCTGAATCTGGGCGACGCTACGGACCTGACCCTGTTGGCGAGCTATCAGGAGGATAACTCCGATCCTTACCTGCAATTCCATCTGGCGGAAGGAACCCTGAACCCCAGCTCTACCGGGAACGGCTTTATTGATGAAGATGTTGCGGTCGGCAATACCGACTACGAACGGTTTGATCGAACCCAGGTAACCTTTGGTTACCAGCTGGATCATGCGTTCAATGAGCAAACGTCATTCCAGCAAAACGTGCGCTATGGCCGCATCGATATTGATCTTCGCCAGATGTATGCCCTGGCCTACGCGGATGATTTCGGTACCCCGACCAATCGCACTGAAGTGGTTCGTTATATTTCTACAGAAGATGGCCATGCCGATAGCGTTAACGCTGATAACCGTCTGATGCACAAATGGGAATTCAACGGCATGGAGCATACGCTGCTTGCCGGTGCGGATTATCAGCTGCTGAAGATCGATGGCAAAGACTATGCGGCGGATCCGATTGTTGGTGATGGTCCCGGTTCCCCCAACACCCTGAACGTCTACAACCCCGAGTATGCCAACGCCAGCGATATCGTATTGCTGGATAGCACCACTTTCATGCCTTTGACTGAAGCGGATCTGCAGCGCCGGACCACCGACAGCTACCAGGTCGGGTTCTATCTTCAGGATCAGGTAAAAATACAGGATCATCTGGTTGCGACTCTGGGTGTTCGTCATGATCGCGTGGATAGTGAGTTTGAAAACAAAGCCACGGGAGCAAAGCAGGATGTCGATGGTGATGAGTGGACTGCAAATGCAGGTCTGGCCTGGTTGTTTGATAATGGCGTAACGGCCTACACAAGTTATTCCCAATTCTTCCAGCCTGTTCTTCAGCTGGATGCCAACAATGAGCCGGCCGAATCTGAGCAGGGCGATCAGATTGAGGTGGGATTGAAAGTCCAACCTGATGGTTTTGACGGCTATGTGAACGTTGCTGCGTTCAAGATCAAGCACGAAAACCTGTCTTCCGGTACCGGTGGCACTCCGGCATTTCAGCAGATTGGTGAAGTGGAAAGTGAAGGTGTGGAGCTTGAAGCCGTCGCCAACATTACCCCCGCCTGGAGTCTGGTCGCCAATGCAACTTATGTTGATCCACAAATCGTTTCAGACGCTCGTGGTGATTCTGTTGAGGGGAATCAGCCCAACCAGATTGCCAAGGAGCTGTACTCAGCCTGGACTAAGTACCAATTCCTGAATGGTCCGTTAAAAGGTTTTTCCGTTGGAGCGGGTGGCCGTTATGTCGGTAGCACCTACGGGGATGACCTTGAGTCCGACAACATGCGAGTTCCTTCCTACACGGTTTGGGATGCCACAGTGGGGTATCAGTGGGATGACTTCAAATTCCAGGTTGCCGCCAAGAACGTTTTCGATAAGGAATACGTGGCAACCTGTAATTACTGGTGCTGGTATGGCGATAGCCCCAATGTTGTCGGTAGCGTGACCTATGCTTGGTAAGTCCCAACACCACTCCATACCGCTGCCCGACGGGCAGCGGCTGGATGTGTTTGACCACTCAGGTCTCTGGCTGTGCCAGTCAAATGATCAGGATCTGCTGGTTGTCCAGCTGGACGGCAAGAGTGGCACGGTTCAGCAATCCGTAGACGATCCGGCGCTGCTGCGCCGGGCTGCCTATGCCTGTTTTGTGACGCATCCTGAGGTGAACTCGCTGAGGTTTTCTGACCACTTCCATGCGGGGTTCATGGTTCAGGATGACAATGATAATTATGTGTTGGAGCGGGATATGCTCTGGCAGTGGCCTGAAGACTGGCTGCCGAAGTGTCTGGATCGACCCTATCCGGTCACCATGACGATGGATACCAGTGGACGGCGCCATCCGGTGCGCCCGGCCAAGCCGGCCGGCGAGGTTTATCGACGCTATGACCGTGGCATCGAGGCCTGGGTGTCATTGCGCATGCTGGATATCGACACCGACCTGGATCGTTTCATGCGCTGGCAGAACAGCCAGCGGGTGGCGGCTTTCTGGGAGCAGGGCGGCACCCTGGAAGAGCATCGACGCTACCTGGAAGAGCAGGCCAGTGATCCGCGTGTGTTGAACCTGATTGGTTGTATTGATGATGAGCCGTTCGCTTATTTCGAGGCGTACTGGACCAAGGAAGACCGTATTGCTCCCTACTACGATGCGGATAATTTTGACCGGGGCATTCATATGCTGGTGGGTGAAGAACACCACCGTGGCCCCCACAAGGTAAAAGCGTGGCTCAACGCGCTTTGCCACTATCTGTTTCTCGATGACTGCCGTACCCGGCGGATCGTGTCCGAGCCGCGTTCGGACAACGACAGGATGATTCAACACCTTCAAGCCAGGCGTTTTGCCAAGCCAAAGGAGTTTGATTTTCCGCATAAGCGCGCAGCACTGATGGTGCTGCATCGCGAGGCGTTTTTTGAGCGTTGCGAGCTGAGCTGAAAATCCCATGGCGCGCTGCCCACCACTATCCGGCAGCAGGTGGCTGGCATGAGTTCATGCTGGTGATTGGATAACCCGCACATTGAGGACGACCCCATGAGCGTTCACACTCAGGAATATGACGTTGTCGGTATCGGCTTTGGCCCTGCAAACCTGGCCATTGCCATTGCCCTGGAAGAGCAGGCCGAGCTGAATGGCCTGCAGTATTGTTTCCTGGAGAAACAACCCCGCTTCGAATGGCATGGCGGCATGTTGCTGGAAGGCACCCGCATGCAGGTGTCTTTTCTGAAAGATCTCGCCACGCTTCGCAATCCGGCCAGCCGTTTCACCTTCGTCAACTACCTGCACGACCAGCATCGACTGGACTCCTTTATCAATATGGGCACCTTCTTCCCGACCCGGGTGGAGTACAACGATTACATGCGCTGGGCCGCGGACCAGTTCGGTGATCGGGTTCACTATGGGCAGGAAGTCATTGCCATTGAGCCGGTGGAGCAGGGCGGCGAAGTCGAATGGGTGCGTATCCGTTCCCGCCAGGCAGATGGCAGCGAGAAAGAAGTGTTCACTCGTAACCTGGTGATCGGCATCGGCGGTTATCCCCGTATACCCGCAGTGTTTGCCGGCAAGATGGGCGACAACATGGTTCATTCTTCCCGCTATAAGCATGAGTACGAGCGTTTTCGTCGTCATGACGCGCCCCGTATTGCGGTGATCGGTGCCGGCCAGAGCGCCGCAGAAATTTATCTGGATCTGATGAACCAATATCCCCATGGCAACATGGATCTGGTTTCCCGCAGCCGGGCCCTGCATCCCTCTGATGACAGTGCCTTCGTGAACGAAATCTTCGACCCGGCTTTCACCGATACCATCTACGGTCGTCCCGAAGCGGAACGCCGTGATTTCCTGCAGCGATTCAGCCAGACCAACTATGCGGTGGTGGATATGGCGGAGATCGAGCAAATCTACGAGCGTCTGTATTTGCAGAAAATCACCGGTAAAGAGCAACACCGTTACCTGGCCAACCGGGATATCGTGGCCGTGGTCAATGATGGCAAGACGATACAGATGACCCTTCGCGACAAGGATACCGGCGTTGAGCAGGTGGAAGAGTACGATGGCGTGGTGCTGGCCACTGGCTATAACCGCGATGGCCATGAACGCCTGCTGGCCCCCATGGGCGACTGGCTGTCCCCACGGGGCATTGAGCGCTGCTACCGCCTCCCCATGGCAGAAGGGTGTCATGCCAATGTGTTCCTGCAGGGCTGCTGCGAAGAAACCCATGGCTTGAGTGATACCCTGCTGTCGGTATTAGCGGTGCGCTCCCAGGAAGTGGTGGATGCCCTGCTGCGACGGGAAAACCGTCCTGCCGCTGCTGCCTGCGCCAGCTGATGATTGCCTCTCTGGCCTGTCTCTTATACACATCTCCGAGCCCACGAGA
>OJFR01000068.1_pt1 | contig 38145 bp, 44 predicted proteins | sample 1594121 | NCBI WGS metagenome assembly OJFR01 (sample SAMN05416812, study PRJEB24817) | seawater metagenome | isolation source: Sea water | place: Canada:Atlantic | collected 2013-07 | reverse complement strand
CTACACCTCTCTATTCGTCGGCAGCGTCAGATGTGTATAAGAGACAGGATTAATACACCAATAAAACTTCAAGGATTTGTTTTTGGGACTTCTTACAATATAATTTATTACGATGTTGGTATTAGTTTTGAAGAAGAAATTATTCAATTATTTGAAGATGTAAATAATTCAATTTCTACATACATCCCTACATCGGATATTTCTAGAATTAACAGTGGTGATTCTGGTGTTATTGTTGACGCTTATTTTAAGGAGATTTTTTCTAAATCTGAACGAATATTTAAAGAAACAAAAGGGTATTTTGATCCAACAGTGGGAAATTTGGTAAATGCTTGGGGTTTTGGACCTGAAAAACCTTTGAATAATTTAGATAGCTCTAGCGTAAAAGACCTAATGAAGTTTGTTGGTTTTGACAAGGTTAAAATTGAAAATAATCAGGTCAATAAAAAATATTCTGAGACATACTTTGATTTTAATTCTATAGGTAAAGGATATGGTTTAGATATCATCGCACGTTTTTTAGAATCTAAAAAAATTAAAAATTATTTAATTGAAATTGGAGGAGAAGTAAGGGTCAAAGGAACAAAACCTGAGGGCAAAATTTGGACTGTGCAATTAGAAAATCCAAATACTGATGGAAGTCGCTCAGCATATACATATCTGCAATTAACGAATAGTTCTATGGCAAGTTCTGGCAATTATAGAAAATTTAGAATGGCACCTACAGGTGAAAAATATGTTCATACAATTAATCCAAAGACAGGATTTGCATTAGAAAGTAATTTATTAGCCGCAACAGTTATTGCTGAATTAGATTGTGCAGATGTAGACGCATATGCAACTTCATTTATGGCCATGGGATTAGAAAAAACAGTAAAATTTTTGGAAGATAAACCACATCTAAAAGTGGTTCTTATTTATGTAAATGAAGCTGGTGACTTGGCTGAGTTTAGAAACTAATCTTTGTAAACAACAGGTAAAATTTCACCTTTCATTAATCGATATCTATCTGAAAGATCTGTAGAAATTTTTTTAGAATAAGCTATTTCTTTCACTTTAAAACCTACAGAACGTAACTTCTCAAAATAATCTCGCCCATAAATTCTTACGTGATCATATTGTCCAAAAATTTTGGCTCTCTCTTTTCTATCTGTTATAGAGTTGTCTTCAAACGTAGATTCACGATTTAAATCTTGAGGTATTTGAAAAACACCCATTCCACCTTTTTTCATAACTCTATATAATTCTTTCATAGCTTTAATGTCATCTTGTATATGCTCTAATACATGATTACAAAATACTACATCAAAAGAATTATCATTAAAAGGTAAGTTGGTAATGTCTGCTTTTACATCAGCAATAGGTGAGTATAAGTCGGCTGTAACATATTCGTGATTTAATTTTTTAAAACGAGTTACAAAACATTGTTCTGGAGCCATGTGTAAAACTTTTTTCTTTGAAGTAAAAAAGTCAGTTTCATTGGTTAAATAGAGCCATAACAGTCTATGACGCTCTAACGAAAGTGTACTAGGCGATAATACGTTTGGCCTTTGAATCTGATAGCCGTAGGGTAAAAACTTACGAAAACTTTTGTTGTCTATGGGATCTGTATATTTATCTCCTTTTAAGTAATAGGCAATAAAAGGTTTTGCCAGATAACTTAATTTGATAAGTAATGGGCGCGGAATTATGTTTAATATGATTTTGAATAATTTCAAAAAACTAGTTTACAATGGTGATTGTCTGAACTCATTTTCTTCATCACTTATAATCCCTAAAGCTTCATAAATATATTTAAAAGTAGATAGTAGCTCTGGTTTTCCGTGAATAATTGCAATATCATGCTCAAAATGAGCACTAGGTTTTCCGTCTTGAGTTAAAATAGTCCAGCCATCACTAAGTTGATTAATTTTGTGTGTACCTAAATTAATCATGGGTTCAATAGCAACAACCATTCCGTTGATGAGCTTTTTACCTCTACCACGTTTTCCATAATTTGGCATTTCAGGATCTTCATGCATTTTTCTTCCCAGACCGTGCCCTACAAGCTCTCTTACTACCCCATAACCTCTGTCTTCACAATATTTTTGTATGGCATATCCTACATCACCAATTCTGTTTCCAGCTTTTAATTCACGAATACCCTCGTACAAACTTTGTTTGGTCACCTCTAGTAGCTTTTTTGTTTCTTCTTCAATCTCTCCAACAGCAAAAGTATAAGCATGGTCTCCATAAAAACCATTTTTTAAAGCACCACAGTCTATAGAAATAATATCTCCTTCTTGCAGAGGTTTATCATTTGGTATTCCATGAACTACTTGAGCATTTGGACTCATGCATAGTGTGTTTGGAAAATCATACAGACCTAAAAATCCTGGAATAGCATCTTGGGAACGAATATATTCTTCAGCTATTTTATCTAAAAACAAGGTAGTTACTCCTGGTTTTACCTCTTTGGCAAGAATTCCTAAAGTTCTAGAGACTACCAAGGCACTTTCGCGCATAATCTCTATTTCTTCACTAGTTTTTACTTTAATCATAGTACGATTTAAAGTGTAAAGATACTTCTAATTTTAAAAATATAAAGGGAGCAACCTTACTTCAAAAAAGAGAAAAAACCTTTTTTCTTTTTTATTTCAGGTTCATAGTTTAATAGTAGTTTATGAACAGCAGTCCATCCAATAAATCCTCCAATATTTCTGTCATCGACAAAAAAGGTTGCATGAATTTTTCTGCTAATTTTACCATCAAATTCTTCTTCAGGATAGCTTTTATTGATTGCATAAAACTCAAGACCTTGTTGTTTACAAAAATCAACAGCTTCTTGAAGTTTCCTGTCAGATCTATAAGTCCATAAGATTAAACGATGTCCTTCAGACTGTAATTTCTTCATGGTTTCGAAGGCAAAAATCATTGGTTTCCCAATCTTTGGATATGCATCTTCTACGATGGTTCCGTCAAAATCAATGGCAATAATCAAGTTTTTATTTGGAAGCATTTATTTTTCGTATGAATGTTTATAGTTGTTTTTTCGTATTATTTTTAAAATATCTTTTTCAAATATCTCTATAGAATGCTCTACAAAACGACCAATTTCTTTTCCGTTTTCATAAAAAATAAAAGTGGGCGTATGTTTTATGGAATAGCCTTTCTGAAGATTATTTGGTGTTTTTTTTCCTATGGTAATTCCAATCATTTGAAAGTTATTTGTAAAATCAAATGCTGCTAATTCCATAATTTTATAGAATCTTGGCAGTTCTCTTTTGCTATCATGACACCAACTACCTATGAAAGCTTTCACAGAAACATCTTTTATCCTTTTTTTAATCTTTTGAACTATTTTTTGATTAGGAAGATAGTCTTCGTAATTTTTTAAAAACCAATTTTTGTGTTTGCCTTTTAAGAAATCTGACTTATTAATATAGCCAATTAAATTACCATTTATATCTTCATTTTCTTGCCCATTGGCTAATGAACAAAAACATAAAAAACATAAAAATAAAAGTTTTTTCATATTATAAGAGAGATTTTCTTGTCATTTCTTTAGGTTGTTCAACGCCCATTAATTCTAAAATTGTTGGAGCAATATCTCCCAACACTCCATCTGTTATTAATTTTATTTCTTTGTCTATAAGAATAATAGGAACCGGGTTGGTGGTATGAGCAGTGTGTGGGCTTCCGTCTGGATTCATCATCGTTTCACAGTTACCATGATCAGCAATTAGTATCGTGGTATATCCGTTTTCCAAGCCTGAAGTAATTACATCTTTTGTGCAATCATCTACTGTTTCACAAGCTTTTACTGCTGCATCAAATACACCAGTATGCCCAACCATATCTCCGTTGGCAAAATTCAAACACACAAAATCTACATCTCCTTTTTCTAACTCGGGGATGATAGCATCTCTAATTTCATAAGCACTCATTTCTGGCTTTAAATCATAGGTTGCTACTTTTGGAGATGGACAAAGTAACCTTTTCTCTCCATAAAATTCTTTTTCTCTTCCCCCTGAAAAGAAAAAAGTAACATGAGGATATTTTTCAGTTTCGGCTATTCTTATTTGCGTTTTATTTGCAGTTTCTAAAACTTCGCCTAGGGTGTTTTCTATATTATCGCTATTATAAATAACCTTTATATTTTTAAATGTTTTATCATAATTTGTAAGTGTTACAAAATATAATGATTGTTTTTTCATTTCTAATAGATTGTCGTCTTTCTGACTTAAAACTTCTGTTAGTTGCCTTCCCCTGTCTGTCCTAAAGTTAAAAAAAATGACTACATCATCTTCTTTAATAGTGGCTTTTGGATTTCCATTTTCATCAATCATAATGATGGGCTTGATGAATTCATCTGTTATATTATTTTCATAACTTTTTTGAATGCTTTCTAATGCATTTGTAGAATTCTCTCCAATTCCGTTAACCAATGCATCATAGGCCAACTTAACTCTTTCCCATCTTTTGTCCCTATCCATCGCATAATATCTTCCAGTAATTGTTGCTAGTTCACCAGTAGTGTTTTTCATGTGCTCTTGAATATCATCTATAAAATAAGATCCTGATTTTGGGTCGCAATCTCTTCCATCAGTAAACGCATGTAAGAAAACATTCTTTATATCATGATCATTTGCAGCATCTAATAAACCCTTTACATGATTACTATGAGAATGAATTCCTCCATTAGAAACTAAGCCTAGTAAATGAATATTTTTATGATGTTCTTTTGCGTATTTAAAAGCGTTTAATAATTCTTTTTCTTTTGATAATTCACCTTCTCTTACAGCAATATTAATTTTTGCTAGATTTTGATAAACAATTCTTCCTGCGCCTAAATTCATATGACCTACTTCAGAATTTCCCATTTGTCCTTCAGGTAAGCCAACATGATGACCATCGGTTCTTAATTCTGAAGAAGGATATTGATCGTATAATGAATTAATATAGGGTGTTTTTGCATTAAAAATTGCAGAAACTTTTGGGTCTTGGGTAATTCCCCAGCCATCTAAAATTAGTAAGATTACTTTCTTATTCATGGTATGCTTTGAATTGTAAAAGTAAGAAAGATTTTTAGGTGTTTGTTAAAATTTTGCGAAACCGATGCAGTAAATTAGTATAATTAGTAGAATAAGAATAATAGCTGTTTTTCTAATAAGTGCTTTTTTATTTTCTTTACGTAGTTTTTCTTTGATGTCTCTTAACTGTTTCTTAGAAGCATTTTTTTGAAAAAACAATTTTGTTTTTGTTGAATAGCTACCATTTTTATCTAATTTTTTAAAAGCACTCTGTCGAGCTCTTTTGTTATTTTTGATACTCATTACCATGGCTGCAATAGAACTCACACTCAATATTAATTAGTGTTACTTATTAGTAATGAAAAACACTAAAACGTTACCTTATTTGGATATTTATTACTCTAAATTGTGTAATTTTACGAACTAACTGATAATTTAATCGTGAATCTATTATGAGCTTATTTGGAATGTTTAGCAATAAAGATGCTACAAATAAAATTGAAGAATATTTAAATAAAGGAGCTATTATTTTAGATGTAAGAACTCTTCCAGAATGGAATGAGGGTCATATAGAAGGATCTAAGCATCTTGTTTTAAATAGCATTCCTGAAAATATTAAAAGTATTAAAGAATTAAAAAAACCAATAATAGCAGTCTGTAAAAGTGGAGGTAGAAGCCAGAGTGCTACAGATTTTTTATCACAGCATGGATTAGATGTTATTAACGGGGGTCCATGGCAAAATGTGGCTAAATATATTAATTAACTATAATTGTTAAACCCTTTTTCTCGTAACATTTGAAGCTTTTTGTTAATCCTCAAAGAATGGGTTGATTTTCTAACAATAGCATATATGACTCCCAATAAAGCTCCGGTAAATGCTCCCATAATAGCTGGATCATAATGATGACCAGTAATCCAATATTTTATATAAAATACAATGACTCCTATAAAAATTGAAATTATAAAAACTTGTAATTTAGATTTTGACAAATGCCCATAAATAGAAGTCAAGAAGCCAACAATAATTGATGTAGCAGTAATTTTTGACCATAACATATCAAGTATAGAATAATTAGAAGGCAAGAAAAAAGAGCACATGAACATCCCAATTATTGTCCCAGAAAGCAAGCCTACAGCAATTTTTTTTATCATGTGGGAAATTTCCAATAAAATTACATAAAAATATTAGTAATTAAAAAAAAATATGGGGTAATTTTTCTTGAAGTTTTTTTATTTTTTGTTCTGTAGATTTAATGAATTTCTCGTGAAGTAAAGATTCAGAATTAAATGGTTTATGGTCTAAATTTTTTTGAATTTTCTCTATTTGTTCAGTTGTCTGAAGTGTTTCATCAGAAAACCACTTTTTGGAGAGCTTTTCCCAAATATAATTAACAGCAATATTATTAGGATGAATCATGTCTTCTTTATAAAAACGATAGTCACGTAATTCATCCATCATAATCTCATAACTAGGAAAATAGAAAGAATTTTCATGAAACTTAATAATTTGGTGTAATGCTGAAATTAAGTGAGCTTTACTCTGTTGATTTTCTATAAACCCATCTTTTATGTGACGAACAGGAGATACCGTAAAAATGAAATTTATGGTTGGGTTTATCTCTTTAATTAAAGAAATTATTACTGCTAGACTTTCAATAATTTCGGCTATTGATAATAGTTCTTTTCGAAATTTATGTTTAGGAACCTTGTGACAATTAGCTACAGCTAATCCAGATTCTTTAAGCCTATAGACCCATGAGGTTCCTAGCGTAATAATGATATGCGTACTATTTTTTAGTGATTTATTTGTTAATATTGAAGCTTTATTAAGTTGCTGTATGATTTCTTCTTTTGAAGAGTAACTTAGCTGAGAATGTGCCTCAAAAGATTGCCAACGTTCATTTAAAAAAAAGACATCTTTTCCAGTGTAATCTTTTATATTAACAGTATTTTTAATGATGGTTTCAATTGCTTTTGGATGAAATAAAATACCAAACGGATTTTGAACCGATTGAAATTTTAAATAACGAAACTTCTTTCCAATATTCTCAGAAAAACAGGAGCCCAGTAAGATAATTTTTGAATTATAATCTATAAGGTTATTGGTTTCTTTAAAAAATGGTATGTTAGTTTGAAGCTTCAAGAAAAACTAGTATTTGGCTTTATATTTTGGGCATTCAGAACTAGAATTCCCTTTTTTAAGTCTTATTACATCAATATGAGTCACTACAAATTTTTGAATAAACCCATGGTTAGCTTCATGATTATTTACATCAATTTGCTTGTCTTTATAAAAATCTCTAATTTCATGATTATATTCTTGTGATCTCCAAAAATTAGGGCAGACACCTTCTAAAACTTCATTTTTAGCTTCTTTTACTAGTTTTTTTAAAAAAGAAGTCAATGTTTCTGTCATGGTGAAATTAATGTATATACGTTATTGCTTTTTCTAAAGCTTCATCTATACCTGCTGGTTTTTTACCTCCTGCAGTTGCAAAAAAGGCTTGTCCACCACCACCACCTTGAATATATGTGCCTAATTCTCTGACAATAGCTCCCGCATCTAAATTTTTATCAGCTACAATTTCTTTAGAAACATAACAAGTTAGAATAGCTTTTCCATTATTCTCTGCTCCAAACAATAAGAATAAATTTTTAAATTCATTCCCTAATTCAAAAGCCAATGTTTTTATAGCATTAGCATCTAAATCAACTTTTTTTGCTAAAAACTGAACACCATTTATTTCTTGAAGTTCATTTCTTAACTCACTTTTAAGGTTCTTTGTTTTTGCTTTTAACAACTGATCTAGTTGTTTTTTTAAGGTATTATTTTCACGTTGTATGGCAAGAAGTGCTTTTACAGGTTCTTTAGGATTGTTAAGTAACTCTTTTAGTTCATGAAAAACCGTATTATTTTCTAAATAATATTCTTTTGTAGCATCCATAGTAATAGCTTCAATTCTTCTAATTCCAGCTGCAACAGCTCCTTCAGATTTAATTTTGAAATGCCAGATGTCTGAGGTGTTAGTTACATGAGTTCCACCACATAATTCAACAGATTGTCCAAATCGAATAGATCTTACAGTATCTCCGTATTTTTCACCAAATAAGCTCATGGCACCATCAGCAATAGCTTCCTCTTTTAGAATGGCTCTTTTTTCTATTAAGGGCAATTTTCCTTCAATTCTTGCATTTACAAAGTTTTCTACATCACGTAATTCATCAACAGTTAATTTAGAGAAATGAGAAAAATCAAATCGTAAATGTTTAGAATGTACCGCGCTTCCTTTTTGTGCCACATGAGTTCCTAGAACTTCACGCAAAGCTTGGTGGAGAAGATGAGTAGCACTATGGTTAGCAGAAGTTCTTTGACGCTGCTTTTGATCTACAACAGCTGTAAAAGGCTCTCGTACATTTTTTGGTAAATTTTTGGTAAAGTGAATGATAACATTATTCTCTTTTTTTGTATTTAGAATATAAAGTACATCACCATGTATATCTTCTAAATATCCTTTGTCTCCTACTTGCCCTCCACCTTCAGGATAGAAAGGAGTATGGTTAAAAACCAATTGATATTGATCTCCTTCTTTTTTGGATGATACTTTTCTGTATCGAGTTATTTTTACGTCTGCTTCTAAAGTATCATAGCCAACAAAACCTTCTTCGGTATTGTTTGTTAGATCTGTCCAATCATCTGTAGAAGATTTACTGGCAGAACGAGAGCGTTCTTTTTGTTTTTTCATTTCAACATGAAAATCGTCTTCATTTAAAACAAAACCTTTTTCACGAAGAATTAGAGAGGTTAAGTCTATCGGAAACCCAAATGTATCATACAATTCAAAAGCTTTCTTACCTGAAACTTCTTTAGAATCTGTAGTATTAATAATTGTATCTAATAATACAAGTCCTTGATCTAATGTTCTTAAAAAAGAAGTTTCTTCTTCTTTAATTACATTTTCAATTAATTGTTTTTGAGTATTTAATTCTGGAAATGCTTTTCCCATTTTTTTAGAAAGTATGTCTACCAACCTATAAATAAATGGTTCTTTTTTGTGAAGAAATGTAAACCCGTAACGAACAGCCCTTCGTAAGATTCTACGTATTACATAACCGGCTCCTGTATTGCTTGGCAACTGTCCGTCTGCAATTGAAAATGCAACGGCTCTAACATGATCTACAATTACTCTTATGGCAATATCCTCTTTTTCATTTTCACCATAGGTTACAGACGAAATTGCTTCTATTTCTCTAATTAAAGGAATAAAAATATCGGTATCATAATTTGATTTTACGTCTTGTAAAACCATGCAAAGGCGTTCAAATCCCAACCCTGTATCAATATGTTTTGAGGGTAATTCTTCTAGTTCACCCGTTGCTTTTCTGTTATATTGCATGAAAACGAGGTTCCATATTTCTACAACCTGTGGATGATCCATATTAACCAAACTCTTACCGTCAACTCTTGCTTTTTCTTGATCGGTTCTAATATCAACATGAATTTCTGAACATGGACCACATGGACCCTGTTCTCCCATTTCCCAGAAATTATCTTTTTTATTTCCTCTTAAAATACGATCTTCAGGAATGATTTCTTTCCAGATATCATAAGCTTCTTGGTCTATTGGTAAATTATCATTGTCTGTACTTCCTTCAAAAATAGTTACATATAAGATATCCTGAGATATTCCGTACACTTCTGTTAGTAATTCCCAAGCCCAAGAAATAGCTTCTTTTTTAAAGTAATCGCCAAAACTCCAGTTTCCTAACATCTCAAACATGGTGTGATGATAAGTGTCATAACCAACCTCTTCTAGATCATTGTGTTTTCCAGAGACACGCAAACATTTTTGAGTATCAGAAATTCTAGCATTCTTAGGAATACTATTCCCTAAAAAATACTCTTTAAAAGGAGCCATACCAGCATTGGTAAACATCAAGGTTGGGTCATCCTTCAAAACCATGGGAGATGAAGGAACAATTTGATGTGATTTTTCTTTAAAAAAATCTAAAAATTGTGAACGAATTTCTTGAGATTTCATAAATCAAAAGTTGAATTTCTTTGCTATTAATGATATTAAATTTTCACCTTAAATGAATCAAAATTATAGTTAGTGAAACATTTTGTAAATTTGCTTTTATTATTTGATAGAGATCTAATTTTACGAGTACTCTATTGTAAACAAAAGTAGCATATTTAGTTGTATGGCAAAAGTAAAATATTATTACGATTCAGAAACCTTAAGCTATCGAAAGATAGAACAAAGTAAAGGAACTATTTCTAAGATAGTAGTTTTAATAACACTTAGTACTCTGTTAGTAATGCTCTCAGGTTTTATACTATTGAGTCAATTTCTTAAAACACCAAATCAATTAGCTCAAGAGAGAGAATTAGAAAATTTAAAATTTAATTATGAACTATTAAATAAACGATTGGATGAAAGTTCTTCTATATTGTCTCAATTGCAACAAAGAGACAATAATATTTACAGAGCTTATTTTGAAGCAAATCCAATTCCAGAAGAACAACGAAAAGCAGGATTTGGAGGAGTAAACAGATATCGTTATTTAGATGGTTATGACAATACTAAGTTGATAAAAACTGCTGCCAAAAAATTAGATATTCTATCAAAGCAACTAGTAGTTCAGTCTAAATCTTTAGATGAAATTGTTGTATTGGCAAAAAATAAAAAAGAAATGCTAGCTTCAATACCAGCAATTCAGCCAGTTGCAAATAAAGATTTGAAACGAATGGCTTCTGGCTATGGTTATCGAATACACCCAATTTATAAAACTAGAAAGTTTCATTGGGGAATGGATTTTTCTTCTCCAAGAGGAACACCTGTATATGCTACTGGAAACGGAAAAATAGAGAAAGTTAAACGATCTAGAAGAGGCTATGGAAACCAAGTGAAAATAAATCATGGATTTGGTTACAAAACTTTTTATGCACATTTAGAAAAATATACTGTTCGTAAAGGTCAAAAAGTAAAACGAGGAGATTTAATTGGTTATGTTGGTACCTCAGGAATCTCTACAGCACCTCATTTGCATTATGAAGTGATCAAAGGAAATAGAAAATTAAACCCTGTTTATTTTTATTTTAATGATTTAACTCCAGAGGAATATGATAGAATGTTAGAAATGGCATCACAAGAAAATCAATCATTAGACTAATGCACATAGACTTACCCGAAAAAAGATACTATAAGATAGGAGAGGTAGCTAAAGCCTTTTCTGTAAACACCTCATTAATTAGGTTTTGGGAAAAAGAATTTGAGATTATTAAGCCAAAAAAAAATGCTAAAGGAAATCGTTTATTTACTTCAAATGATATTTCAAACTTTCAGCTTATTTATAACCTTGTAAAAGAAAGGGGCTTCACTTTAGAAGGAGCAAAACAAAAACTGAAGAAAAATCCTGTTGGCACTGTCAATAACTATGAAATAATTAGTAGATTGGAAGCAGTAAAATCAGAGTTAATCAAGATAAAAAATCAATTATAAATACTATGCACGCATAGTATTTATAATTATTTGTCCTATCTTCGTAGGATTAAATTAAAATTAAACATCAATTTTTAAAAACGTTAAAATAGTATGGCTGAAAAGTATGTAGATGTAGACACCTTAAAGTACCTTCTTTACGATGTTCACAACCTAGAAGAATTACTTGTTAGAGATCGCTTTCAAGACCATGATAAAGAATCGCTTGACATGTTTATAGATTCAGTCAAAGAATTTGCTGACAGAGAGTTGTTTCCTTACGTCAAAGAAATGGACGAACATCCAGCATATCATAAAGACGGAAAAGTATTTGTTCACGATCAAGTAAAAACAATGATGCATAAAGGTGGAGAAATGGGTCTTATTTCGGCCCCTTTTAATTATGAAGATGGTGGAATGCAAATTCCTTTTTTATCTCATACTGTAGCTACCTATATTTTAGATGCTGCCAACAATCATTTGCCTGGCTATGCAGGATTAACTCAAGGAGCAGCAGAATTAATTATCCATTTTGCAACTAAAGAATTAAACCAGGCCTACGTGCCAAATATGTTATCTGGTCAATGGGGAGGTACTATGTGTTTAACAGAACCTCAGGCAGGAAGTTCTCTATCAGATATTGTTACAAAAGCAACTCCAACAGAAGATGGTTTTTATAAAATTTCTGGGCAGAAAATTTTTATTTCAGGAGGAGATAATAATTTTACTGAAAATGTTGTCCATCTAGTATTGGCAAGAATTGAAGGGGCTCCGAAAGGAACCAAAGGAATTTCTCTATTTGTGGTTCCTAAGAATCGGCCAACTACTTCAGGGGCATTAGAATTTAATGATGTTACAACTGTTGCAGATTTTCAGAAAATGGGGCAACGAGGATATTGTACCACCCACCTAGGTTTTGGAGATGCAGATGACTGTAAGGGATGGATTGTTGGTGAACCTAACCAAGGATTAAAGTATATGTTTTTAATGATGAATTCTGCAAGAATTGCTGTTGGAAGAGGAGCTTCTGCTATTGCTTCTGCGGCATATCAAGCATCATTACAGTATGCAAATGAACGTCCTCAAGGAAGAAAATTATCAAGTAATGGTAAGAAAAATCCAGAAGAAAATCAAGCATTAATTATAGAACACCCAGATGTTAGAAGAATGCTTTTAATGCAAAAAGCGGTCGTAGAAGGATCTATGAGTTTGGTTTTTTTAGCGGCAAAATATTACGACATCATAGAAACTGCAACTTCACCAGAGGAAAAAGAGAAATATAATTTGTTGTTGGAAATGATTATTCCAATTGTAAAAACATATCCATCTGAAGCTGGAGCTGTTGCTGTAAATAACGGATTACAGGTTCTAGGGGGCTACGGATTTTGTGCAGATTTTATTTTACAACAATACTACAGAGACATACGAATATCTGCTTTATACGAAGGAACTACAGGGATACAATCTCAAGATTTATTAGGTAGAAAAGTAACCATGAGTAATGGTAAGGCATTGCAATTACTTTCTGCTGAAATTATGATAACAATCAATGAAGCAAAAGAAATAGAAGGCTTACAATCGTATGCAAACACTCTTGAAGCAAAACTACAACTCACTCAAAAAGTATTGGGTCATTTAATGCCTCATGCAATGAAAGGTGATTACGAAAGATATCTAGCAGATGCCTCTATTTTTATGGAATTCTTTAGTTTAATTTTAGTAGGTTGGACTTGGTTAGATTTAGGAGTAAATGCAACAAAAGCAATGAGTGCTGATGGTAAATATTCAAAAGAATTTTACGAAAGTAAAATACATACCATGAAATATTTCTTTACCTATGAATTGCCAAAAACATCAGGACTATCAGAGATTCTATTTAATACTGAATCTATTACTATAAAAAAAGACACAGAACCCGTAATTTAATGAATGCACATCAACAATTTAATTTAGAAGGTAAGGTTGCTATTATTACAGGATCTAGTAAAGGAATAGGAAAAGCTATTGCAAAAGGCTTAGCTGAAAAAGGCGCCAGTGTTGTTATAAGTAGTAGAAGTCAAGAAGCTTGTGATGAAGTTGTAAAAGAATTTACAGCTCTTGGATTAAAGGCCATCGGAATAGCTTGCCATATTGGTAAAGAAGATCAAAGAAAAGCTTTAGTAGATCTTACAATTAAAGAGCTAGAGCGTATTGATATTTTAGTAAATAATGCTGCAATTAATCCGGTTTTTGGACCTATTGAAGATGTAGATTCAGCAATTTTTGATAAGATTATGGATGTAAATGTAAAAGCACCTTGGGCATTGTCTAATCTAGTATTACCTCATATGCAAGAACATAAAAACGGAAGTATTATTAATATAGCATCTGTGGAGGCGCTAACTCCTGGTCTTGGATTAGGATTGTATAGCACAAGTAAAGCTGCTATTTTAATGCTGACTAAAAACCAAGCAAAAGAATGGGGGCAACACGGAATAAGAGCCAATGCCATTTGCCCAGGACTTATACAAACAAAATTTAGTGCTGCCTTGTGGTCTAATGAAAAACTATTGAATAAAGTACAAAAAACCATCCCAAGCGGGCGCATGGGGCAGCCAGAAGAAATGGTAGGAATTGCAAGTCTACTTGCTTCTGATGCGGGATCTTATATGACTGGAGGAGTTTATACGGCAGATGGTGGATATATGATTGCAGGTTAGGTAGTTGACCATACATTAGAATGTAATGGATGAATTTAAATCATTCTATGTTCAATAATACTCCATAAAAACGACACTTACTAATACTGAAAACGAACCATGAACTTCGAATATTCACAAAAATCAAAAGACTTACAGGTAAAACTTACCGCTTTTATTGAAGAACATATTGTTCCTGTAGAAGCAGAGTTCCATGCTTTTCAACAGAACACAGAAAACTTATGGAAACGTTGGCCTAAAACAGAAGAACTCAAACAAAAAGCCAAAAATGTAGGATTGTGGAACCTTTTTTTACCCAAAGATTATGGAGATTTAAGCCCTGGTTTAACCAACCTAGAATATGCCCCATTAGCAGAAATTATGGGGAGAAGAATTTGGATTTCAGAGATATTTAATTGCTCGGCACCAGATACTGGAAATATGGAAGTATTGGCAAAATACGGAAATGATGCACAAAAAGATGCATGGTTAACTCCTTTAATGGCAGGAGAAATTCGTTCTGCATTTTTAATGACAGAACCAGAAGTAGCCTCTTCAGATGCCACAAACATAGAAACTTCTATTGTTTTAGAAGGAGATGAATATGTAATTAACGGTAGAAAATGGTGGTCTAGTGGAGGTATGGATCCTCATTGTAAAGTAGCAATTGTTATGGGGAAAACAGACCCAACTGCTTCTAGACACCAACAACAAAGTATGGTGTTGGTTCCCTTAGACACTCCAGGAGTTGAAATCATCAGACCCTTATCTGTATTAGGGTTTTACGATTCTCCAGAAGGACATGCGGAAATTGTTTTAAACAATGTTCGTGTTCCTAAAGATCATTTAATTTTAGGAGAGGGGAGAGGTTTTGAAATAGCACAAGGACGATTAGGCCCAGGTAGAATTCATCATTGTATGCGTTTGGTAGGAATGGCACAATATGCGTTAGAACTCATGTCGCAAAGAACCTTAGAACGAGAAGCTTTTGGAAAGAAGTTTGTAGATTTTAGTAGTATACGTCATGAAATTGCCAAATCTCAATGTGAGATAGAACAAGCACGTTTGCTCACATTATCTGCAGCCGACAAGATGGATAAATTAGGAAATAAAGAGTCTAAAGATATTATAGCAATGATAAAAATTGTGGCACCCAAAATGGCTTTAAAAGTTATTGATAGAGCGATGCAAATTTTAGGAGGAAAAGGTGTTGGACCAGATACGCAATTAGCACACTATTTTGCGATTGCAAGAATGCTTAGATTGGCAGATGGCCCAGATGAGGTGCATATGTATCAGTTAGGAAAAAGTGTTATTAGAACTCACGGAAAACTGTCATAATGTCTAATCAAGAAGTACGAAAAGGAGAAGAGTTACCAGCGGTAAAACTTAAACAGTTTTTACAAGAAAACCACTTGATTGGCTCTATAGAGAGTGAATTATTTGTGAAGCAATTTACCCACGGATATTCTAATCTCACCTATCTCTTATCTATAGAAAACAAAGAATATGTGTTGCGTAAACCGCCTATAGGTGCTATTAAAAGAGGTCATGATATGAGTCGTGAGTTTAAGGTGCAATCTGCAGTTAAAAAAGAGTTTTCTAAAGTTCCTAAGATGTTTGCATATACAGGTGATGCTGCTGTTTTAGGAAGTGAATTCTACATTATGGAGAAAGTAGAAGGAATTATCTTAAATTTTAAGGAAGCAAAAAAAAGAGATATTTCAGCAAATGACTATAAGACAATTGCCAATGCTTGGTTAGATACTTTTACTGAATTACATCAGCTAGATTATGACGCCATTGGTTTAACAAATTTAGGAAAGCCAGAAGGATATGTAGAAAGACAAGTAACCAATTGGGGAAAGCAATACCTAAAAGCAGCAACCAAGGATGTTCCTTCAGCAGAGAAGGTCATGCAATGGATGCAAGAAAATCAACCAAAAAACTACCAACATTGCTTAATTCACAACGATTATAAATACGATAATGTTGTTTTTAAAGACAATTCTTGGAAAGAAATTACCGCTGTTTTAGATTGGGAAATGGCCACGCTCGGAGATCCATTAATGGATCTAGGAACTTCATTAGGATATTGGACTTTAGCATCTGATCATGATTTTGTAAAACAAGGAATTCCTTCGCCAACAATTTTTGAAGGAAATCCAATGAGAAGTGAAATTGTATCCTCATATGCAAAAAAATCTGGAAGAGATATTCACAACATGGTGTTTTATTACGCATTTGGATTGTTTAAAATAGCAGTAATAGCACAACAAATATATTATAGATATAGTAAAGGCTTAACATCAGACCCTCGTTTTGCTAACTTGGATAAGGCAGCAGAATTGTGTTGTAATTTGGCCCTAAAATCTATTAAAACTAATTCAATAGATTAGAGATGAGTGAGCAATTAAATCAAAAAAATAGTTTCAAAAAGTTACAAGATTTTTCTGATAGCAGACCTGTTTTTATGCTCAATTATTTGAATTATAAAGAAACAGTAGATGAAACTGGAAAAACAGGAAAAGAAGCGTATGCAGATTATTTACAAGCAGCAGTTCCTTTTTTTGAAACAATTAATGCCGAGATTATCTTTAAAGGATCGCCACTTGCAACCATCTTAGGACCTTCTGAGGAGCCACTTTGGGATGAAGTGTTGATTGTGAGATATGCCAATAAAAATGAGTTTATAAAATTGATGGAAATGAAAGACTATCCTAGAGATCTGAGAGCTATGGCATTGTCAGATTCGCGATTAATTTTTTGCAAATAACTTGATGTTTGAGCGAAGTCGAAGACACTTTTAAAGAAATGTGATTTTGACTCCGCTCAATCATCTAAATTTAAATTATATAAAATGGAAGTAAAAAATAAAATAGTAATTATCACAGGAGCAGGTTCAGGAATTGGAAAAGCAGCAGCTATTCATTTTGCACACCATGGTGCAAAAGTAGTAGTTTCTGATATTAATTTAGAAAATGCAAAAAAAGTAGCAGATGAAATTGTAACAAATGGAGGAGAATCGCTACCTATAAAAACAGATGTTACTAAGTTTGAAGAAGTAGAAGACTTGCTAAAACAAACAGTAAACAACTATAAATCATTGGATGTTATTGTAAATAATGCAGGAATTGGTCCTAATTTATTACCAACTCACAAGTCTAGATTAGAAGATTGGGACAGGGTTATAGCCGTAAACCAAACAGGAGTTTTTTATTGTATGAAAGTAGCAATACAACAGTTTTTATTACAAGGACATGGTAATATTGTGAATATAGCATCTTTAGCAGGCTTAAAAGCCTCCCCTAATAATATTAGTTATAGTGCTAGTAAGTTTGCAGTAGTAGGAATGACAAAATCGGCTGCTATGGAATATGCAACTAAAAATATACGAGTAAATGCGGTTTGTCCTGGGTATACAGAATCGGCATTATTAGATCAATTAATAAATGCAAAACCAGAAATGGATGCCATTTTAAAGAGTGTTATTCCAATGAAACGCTATGGTAAGGCTAAAGAAATTGCAGATGCTGTAGTATGGTTAGCCTCAGATCAAACAAAATTTATGACAGGTCAAACAATTACCTTAGATGGTGGAACATCTTTGTAGAAATTAAATAATTTATAACTATAAAATAGAGAACAAATGAAAAAGTGGCTTCCATTAATAATTATATTAGTAGTGCTATATGTTGGGTATAGCTGGGCAAAAGGAATAAACAATACTGCAGTTGTAAATCAAGAAGATGCAAAAGCTGCATGGTCTAATGTTGAAAGTGCCTATCAACGAAGAAATGATTTGATTGGCAACTTAGTAAAAACGGTTCAAGGCGCAGCAGATTTTGAAAAATCAACATTAACTGAAGTTGTAAATGCAAGAGCTAAAGCAACATCTACGACCATTAATGCGGGGAATTTAACAGGAGCAAGTTTAGCTCAGTTTCAACAAGCACAGTCCGGCTTATCAAGTGCCTTGTCTAAGTTGTTGGTAGTGGTAGAAAAATACCCAGATTTAAAATCAAATCAGAATTTTTTAGAACTACAAAATCAGTTAGAAGGAACTGAGAATCGAATTAAGATGGAGAGAGATCGATTTAATGGAAAAGTAAACCAATACAACAAACATATTAAAGTATTTCCTAATAGCGTTTTAGCAGGAGTATTTGGTTTTGAGGGCATGGATCTTTATTCATCGAATCCTGGATCAGAAAATGCAGTAGAGGTAAATTTTGACTTTAATAATAAAGAATAATGTCAAAAAAAACACCTTTTATTTCTACCCAAGATGAAGAAGCGATTGTGGCTGCTATTCAAGAAGCAGAGAAAAATACTTCTGGCGAAATACGAGTTCATATAGAGGCACATACAGACGAAGATCATTTCGAACATGCAAAGAAAGTTTTTGATGAATTAAAGATGCATGAAACCGAATTAAGAAATGGAGTGCTATTTTATATAGCAGTAAATGATCATAAGTTTGTGATTCTTGGTGATCAAGGAATCAATGATAAAGTAGCAGATAATTTTTGGGATACAACAAAAGAAATGATGCAAAATTATTTCAGAAAAGGAGCGTTTAAAGAAGGTCTCGTTGAAGGTATATTAAAGGCAGGACAAGAATTGAAAATTCATTTTCCTTATCAAGATGATGATACAGATGAATTATCTAACGAAATCTCTAAAAGCTCATGAAAAACATCTTATTAGTTGTATTTTTTGGACTTTTCTTTGTAAGTAGTAGTCTGGCGCAATATAAAATTCCCACCACTCCAAATAAACAAACTAGTGTTTATGATTATTCTAAACTACTTTCTTCTTCTGAAGCAAGAAGATTAGAACAAAAATTACTCAGATATTCAGATTCTACTTCTACCCAAATTGTTTTAATTATTATTAATTCGTTAAAGGGAGAGGATATTAATTATCTAGCAGCCAATTGGGCAGAAAAGTGGAAAATTGGTCAAAAAGGGAAAGACAATGGTGTTATTTTAATGATGTCTAAAAATGATCGAAAAGTTGCCATTCAAACTGGAAGAGGTGTTGAAGCAAGTTTAACAGACTTAATGTCTAAGCGAATAATACAATCTAGAATTATTCCTGAATTTAAACGAGGGAATTATTACAAAGGATTGGATAAAGGTACCGATGGAATTTTTGAGGTTTTATCAGGTGAGTTTAAAGAAACTAGAAAACGAAAAAGAAAGAATAAAGGGTCAGGTTTTTCTAGTATTATTCCGTTTATAGTCATGGTATTTTTATTTTTTATTTTTAGAAATAGAGGAGGAAGAAACGGTGGAAGAAAATCTAGTTCAGGAGCATTGTTAGATATACTCATCTTAAGCAGTATGGGTAGAAGTGGCGGATTTGGAGGCAGCAGTTCTTCAGGAGGCAGCTTTGGTAGTGGCGGATTTGGTGGAGGTTTTGGAGGCGGAAGCTTTGGAGGTGGAGGTGCCTCTGGTAGTTGGTAAATTAACCTAAATACAATACTATATTTAGCCTAGAGTTAAGAGCTACAAGACAGCATAGAGCATCCTACTTTATGTCTTGCCCATTCTGGTCTCTTTGCAAACCAATGCTCAAACTTTGGCTGCTCTAAATATGGTTCTTTTAACATTAAATACAATTCCTCAAGTAATGAGACATCTCCTTTATCTGCCTTGTCTATAGCCAACTGCGCCATGTAATTTCTGAGTACATACTTTGGGTTTATTTTGTTCATCTGTTTTTGACGTTCATCAGCTGATGTAGTTTCATCTTCCAATCGTTTGGCGTAGTCATCAAACCACTGTTTCCAATTATTTAAAATATTTCCTTTTATGGTATCTGGAGTGTAAAAAGCATCTTGTATTAATTCAACTCCTTTTTCTGGCTGATTCTTCTTAAAAGAGCTTAATGTTCTAAAAAAAATAGTCATGTCTGTTTCTGTTGCTTGAAGATTGTTTTCTAGAGACTGGATAATATTGATATCTGTTTGCTTAGCAGAAGTCAATCCTAATTTAGCTCGCATCATGTCTTGAGACTTTTTCTCAAAGTTGCTTTTATAACCTTCCAAGATTTTTTCTAAAGGAGCTGCTTCTTCAATTAATGGATATAAGGCATTTGCCAATTGATATAAATTCCACAAACCAATGGTAGGTTGGTTTCCATATCTATATCTCTTATGTTGCTTGTCTGTTGTATTTGGCGTCCATCCAAAATCAAAACCTTCTAGCCAACCATACGGTCCGTAATCTATTGTTAGGCCTAAAATAGACATATTATCTGTATTCATAACCCCATGAACAAAGCCTACTCGTTGCCAATGAATAATCATTTCTAATGTCTTGTTGGTTATTTCTTGGAAGAATAGTAGATACACTTCTTTACTAGGTTTTCCTAGATGTGAAAAATGACTTTTTATGGTATAATCTGTGAGTATTTTTAAATTTTTAATATCGTTTCTTGAGGAAAAAATCTCAAAATTCCCAAAGCGTAAAAATGATTTAGCAACTCTAGAAACAATTGCGCCCTTCTCGTGTGCTGGGTTTCCGTTGTACATGACATCTCTTAACACCTGATCACCAGTTAAACTTAATGATAGCGCCCTTGTTGATGGAACTCCAAGATGATGCATGGCTTCACTGCATAAATATTCTCTAACAGAAGAGCGTAGTACCGCCAAGCCATCTGCAGTTCTAGAATAAGGTGTTGGGCCAGATCCTTTTAGTTGAACAGCCCAGTCTTTAATTTCGCCTAAATTAATGGCTCTTCCATCACCCAATTGACCAGCCCAGTTGCCAAATTGATGTCCGGCATAGCACATGGCAAAGGGTTTTGAGTTTTTTAAAACACTATTTCCAGTCACAAATTCTAAAAATTCTTTAGATTGAATATCTTCATTAGAAAACCCAAGGATTTGTTGTATTTCATCAGACACATGAAGTAATGTAGGATTTGAGGTTTTAATAGGCCTAACAAATGAATACACAGCTTCTAGGACCTCTCGTCTAGTATTTTCTAGATTTGGATCTGCAGGTAGCTGGTCTGTAAAGAAATTTGTTAGTTGTATGTTCAATTTTTATTCGTTTATACTTGTGAAACTTTACAAATAAATGTGATATTTTTTTTGGGATTACTTTAATTTGTCTGCATGCAGGGTTCTCAATTGTTGTAATTTTGGATTGATAACATAAGAACAATAACCAGAATTTTGATTGTTTTTATAATAAGCTTGGTGTTCTTTTTCTGCTTCGTAGAAAATAGTTAAAGGACTAATTTCTGTGACTAATTTAGCATCAAAATGTGGTGCCAATTCTTTTAGAATTAGCTGTGCAATTTCTTGTTGTTTTTCATTGTGAAAAAAAATTACAGATCTGTATTGTGTCCCTACATCTGCTCCCTGTCTGTTTAATTGAGTTGGGTTGTGTGTGGTCATAAAGATGATTAAAATTGTCTCGTAAGAAACAATACTAGCATCATATGTAATTTGAATAACTTCTGCATGCCCAGTTAATCCTGAGCATATTTCTCTATAGGTTGGTCTCCCTGGTGCAGTGCCTCCAGAATATCCAGAGACTACTTTTTCAACCCCTTTAACTTCTAGAAAAACAGTTTCTGTACACCAAAAACATCCACCGCCAAATGTGGCTAATTTGAAATTACTCATTTTCAGATGCTTTTTTTAATTTCATAGCTGCAGAGTTCACACAATAGCGAAGCCCACTTGGTTTTGGCCCGTCTGGGAAAATATGACCTAAATGTCCATCACAGGTATTACACAAAACTTCAACACGCACCATTCCATAGGTTGTATCTTTGATATATTTGATGGCATTTTCATTGATGGGTTGCGTAAAACTTGGCCATCCAGAACTTGAATCAAATTTAATGCTAGCGTCAAACAATTCGGTATCACAACAAACACACTGATAAACTCCTTCATCAAAAATAGCACAAAGAGCCCCTGTATGAGGTCTTTCAGTTCCATGTAATCTGCTAATTTGAAATTGATCTGGCGTTAATATTGCGCGCCACTCGTCTTCAGTTTTTTCTACTCTTTTGTGAGGCGTGGGGTTTCCATTCACTGAAAAGTGAATAACGTCATTCCATGTAATCATCTCTCTTAATTTTATATAAAATTACTGAAATAGTATGAAATTACAGACAATACCTGAGAGGTTTTTAGAACTATATGAAAGAATTTACTTTTGTCTAAAGTAAATGGTAATAGGAACTCCGGAAAAGTTATAATGTTCTCTTAATTGATTCTCAACATACCGTTTATAAGGTTCTTTTACGTACTGAGGTAGGTTAGAAAAGAACGCAAACTGAGGAGTTGGTGTTGGTAATTGCATGCAATATTTTATTTTCACAAATTTACCCTTGGTAGCAGGAGGTGAGTTCTGCTGAACAATTTCTAACATGGTTTCGTTTAGCTTGCTTGTAGAAATTCTTCTTTTTCTATTTTCAAAAACTTCAACGGCAGTTTCTATAGCTTTTAAAAGACGTTGTTTTGTAAGCACTGAGGTAAAAATAACAGGAACATCTGTAAAAGGAGCAATTTGACGACGGATTTCTGCTTCAAAATCACGCATAGTATTGGTTTCTTTTTCAACTAAATCCCATTTATTAATTAAAATGATAACACCTTTTCTGTTTTTATCAGCCAACCAAAATATATTTTGATCTTGGCTTTCAAAACCTCGGGTAGCATCTACCATTAAAATAACAACATCTGAATATTCAATGGTTCTAACCGCACGCATCACAGAATAAAATTCTAAATCTTCTTTTACTTTAGATTTCTTTCTAATTCCGGCAGTATCTACCAAATTAAAATCAAAACCAAAACGATTGTATTTTGTATCTATAGAATCTCTTGTAGTTCCTGCAATATCAGTAACAATATTTCTATCCTCACCAATTAAAGCATTTATAAAAGATGATTTTCCTGCATTTGGTCTACCAACAACAGCAAAACGCGGCAATTCTTCTTTGTCTAGATCTATTGCTTCTGGCTCTGGCATTTCAGCTACAATGGCATCTAAAATATCGCCAGTTCCACTTCCATTAATAGAAGAAATTGTGTGATAATCACCAAGACCAAGGTTGTAAAACTCAACAGCATCAGCATCTCTCATGGCATTATCTACCTTATTAACAGCTGTAAAAATAGGTTTTTTTACTTTTCTTAGAATTTTTGCTACTTCAGCATCCATGGGTGTAATTCCCTCTTCTACATCAACAACAAAAATAATAATGTCTGATTCTTCAATAGCTAATTGAACTTGTTTTCTAATCTCACCTTCAAATATATCATCTGAACCAATCACATATCCACCAGTGTCTATTACAGAAAATTCTTTTCCGTTCCAGTCAGATTTTCCATAATGTCTATCACGAGTAACACCACTTACAGCATCAACAATAGCATCTCTACGTTGCACTAAACGATTAAAAAGTGTTGATTTTCCAACATTAGGCCTTCCTACTATGGCTACAATACTACTCATGAAAGTAAATTTTTTGCAAAGATACTATTTTACAGTAGACTAGCTAAGAGATTGGAACTTGTTTGCAATCATTTTTGGTTATAGCCAAAACGTTTTAATTCTTTGTCGTTGGAGCGCCAATTTTTATTTACTTTCACATACAGTTCTATAAATATTTTTTTTCCAAAGAAAAATTCTAAATCTTTTCTCGCTTCTGCTCCAACACGTTTAATGGCGGTTCCTTTATGACCAATGATAATTCCTTTTTGAGTGTCTCTTTCTACCATAATTACAGACCTAATTCTAATAATTGTTTCTTCTTCTACAAAACTTTCTGTTTCTACTTCTACAGAATATGGAATCTCTTTTTTATAATGGGTAAGAATTTTCTCTCGTATTTTTTCATTTACAAAAAACCTTTCTGGTTTGTCTGTTAATTGATCTTTTGGGTAAAAAGCGGGTCCTTCTGGTAATAGCTCAACTATTTTATTGAAAACCGTATCTACATTAAATTTTTCGAGAGCAGAAATCACATAGGTAAATGAGTTTGGAACCTTTGTTTGCCAGTAGTTTACTTTTTCTTCTACTTCTTCTTGTGTTGACTTATCTATCTTATTAATCAATAAGATAACAGGAATTTTACTATTAATAATTCTTTTGAAGAAGGCTTCGTTTTTAAGCTCTTTTTCTCCAATTTCAACCATATATATTAAAATATCTGCATCATCAAAAGCAGACTTTACAAAATCCATCATAGATTCTTGCAACTGATATGCTGGCTGTAAAATACCAGGGGTATCTGAAAAGATTATTTGATGCTCGTCTCCATTTACAATTCCAAGAATACGATGCCTGGTTGTTTGCGCTTTTGCTGTAATAATTGATAGTTTTTCACCTACCAATGCATTCATTAAAGTTGATTTTCCAACATTTGGATTGCCAATAATATTTACAAAACCTGCTTTGTGTGTCATAGCGCAAAGATAAAATGTTTTTTAAAGATTGCTTTACAATTCATAGAAACTTGTTAGCCAAGAAACTACCTTTTTTAGAATAAAATTACATGGTTTGTTTGGTGGTTGATCTTTTTTTGCAGTATCTTTGGGGTCTAAATCGCGGGATAGAGCAGTAGGCAGCTCGTCGGGCTCATAACCCGAAGGTCGTTGGTTCGAGTCCAACTCCCGCTACAAAGAAACTCCTTGAGAAATCAAGGAGTTTTTATTTTGGAGTCAAGTGATGCTTGCATCTTCTTGAGAACAAAAGAAAAAATCAGATTGCGTAACAATCGGAGTTTCTTTGGGCTGTTTCTACTTTTGGCCCATTGCGGAACAACGTGGAGGAATGAATCCAACTCCCGCTACTAAAACAATAAAACGGTTATACTATTATAAAGTGTAACCGTTTTATTATTAAACAAGACTTCTGAAAAAATTGAATATACTTCTCGATACCTTATATCCACTCCATTCTCTTGCCTTAAAAACAGTATCTAATTCTGTTTTGAAAACATGGTTGGTGTAATTACTAATCGTTTTTACAGAAATAGCCAAAATGACATCTAATATATTACCCTCTGTATATCCTAAATTTAGGAACGCTTGAACTTCATTTTCATCAGGTAACCCCCTTTTATTTACCATAGTGCTTACAAACCCTGATAGGCCTCTTAGTTTATCATCATAAATTTTTGTGTGATTCCTTATGGATTCTGTCACTTCAAGTGGAACTTTAGATACAGTATCCGCTAACATACTATGGGCTGCCATACAATAAGAGCAACTATTTTCAGCGCTGATAGTTAGTAATACCACTTCTTGCTCTGTTGAAGTAAAACCACTTTCTATTCTAAATTTTTTATATCCGTGCATATAACTATCTAATAATCCAGGCGAGTTAACCATAGCTTGGTACATATTAGGAATCATTCTATTTTCTTTTTTGGTGAGCATGAGAAGATCCTTTTGCTTGTCATTAGCACCAGATAAATTAACCAATGACATTTTCATCTTATATGAATTCATAATAATTAAAGTTTTTATAATTTCTTTTGTAAATTTACTTCCTTTAAGTAACTAAAACAATAAGTTTCCATGAAGAACCTTAATAACCCAGAAGAAACAAATGTTGATATTCAGATAGTTAGAATTAAAAATAAATTAAAAATAATTTTTAATCATGATCTAAACTTACCTGTAGAGACATGTCCTATAAAAGATATTTTGTCTGCGGCATCTGATAAATGGAGTATTTTAATTATTTTATTTTTAGGCGGAAATGAAGTTTTGAGGTTCGGAGAACTTAAAAATCTTGTTAATGGGATTTCTTCCAAAATTCTAACAGAAAGGTTGAAAAGACTTGAACGAGATGGTTATTTGACCAGAAAGTTATATGCGGAAGTTCCTGTTCGTGTTGAATATAAATTAACAAAATTTGGTTTGAGTTATTTAGAAAAACTTTTGGTGATTTCAGAATGGGCTCAAGATGAAATGAATATTATTTTAAGCTCAAGAGCTGAATATGATAATAGGTCTCAATAAAATCTCTCGGAGTCAAACTTATGTTCGATATTTCCAATGAGTTATCTACTAAAACAATAAAAACTGTTATACTATTATAGTGTAACCGTTTTATTATTTTTGAATATGTCAAGAAGAATTTTCTATCCTCTTTTGTTGTTATTAATTCCTTTTATAGGAATGGCTATCACTAACGAAATTAACTGGAGTCTATTTGATTTCATTATTATGGGTTTTCTACTAATTTCACTTAGTATTGGAATTAATTTTGCGAGTAATCGTATAAAGAATATAAAAAATCGAATCCTATACATTGGAATTTTAGTTTTAATATTTATGTTGATCTGGGCAGAGTTGGCAGTAGGTATTTTTGGAACTCCTTTTGCGGGTAATTAAGTTAAAAATCGCTTTACTTGTATTGTAATTTTGAATAATAGGTAAAGCATCCTTTAAAAGTAAAACAGTTATACTGTAATATTGCGGTTGTTTTATTATTTTTACTACAAACATGACACATGAAAAACTTTTTTATTGCACTAATCACTTTGATTTCTTTAAGTGTTTATTCACAAGCAGAAGATTATGAATTATCCTCATACCTTGAGGAAGGATTCAAAGCACCAAATATCAATTATATTGGTGAAGCCTGGTTAAACCCATTGATACGATCAGACGAATCTTTACCATACAACATCACAAAAGCGACTTTCAAGGCAAATTCAACATTGAACTGGCACAAACATACAGACCAGCAAGTACTAATTGTCGTTTCAGGAAAAGGCTATTATCAAGAAAAAGGTAAGCAACCTGTCTTGATCAAAGAAGGTGATGTTATAAAATGTGCTAGCAATACAGAACATTGGCACGCTTCATCAAAAGAACAAGATGTAACTTATTTAGCAATTTATAAGGGAGAGACGGAATGGACCGATGTTTTAACTCAAGAAGCCTATGATAAAGTAGCTTCACTTTTGGATACTAATTAGAAAAATATCCATATTGATTCAACACTATTTAGTTAAGTCACTAAAAGAAGAAATTGTGTTGTAACCTTGAATAATAGGGGGAGGAGAAATCAAAATCATATTAGTTCAACTTTTCATAATAAGAGTCATTATTGAGATTAGCTTTGTTTATGATGATGAGTAGTATAAGTTATAAATGAACTAACAGATAGCCAATTAAACGCAAATACACTTTATACTATGCAATAGTAAGGATGGATAAATTCAACATAAATCGAATGATTTTTTTTATTAAAATCGTTTTCCAAATGAAATACCTCCTCTTAAAGCAAGATTACTTGGATCTTTATCATCAAAATTCAATAAGTTTCTACCAAGTCCACCAAATATTTCAGCAACAAAACCTTTTTTAGTTACCCATTTATTACCTAAAGAAATTCCAATAGAAAAATTTGTTAATTTTTTTGTTTGAACATAGTCATCAGAATAAGGTACACCGGTATAAAAGTAACCTCTATATCTATGAAGCATTCCAAAACCTTCTACAAAAAAACCTCTTGCATATTTGTTAGAGAAATATACTCTATAATTAGGGGTAATAGAGAAATTTCTGTTACGGAATATACTACTTTTAAGCAACGTTATATTTCTTTTATAAACCTGTTATTATTATTTAAAACTAAACTTAAGTGTAATAAAATTAAAGTATTGACACTAAATAAGAAAACACATATATGAGTAAAGATTTTTATAAAACGAATATCTTTCCCTATAGAGGAATAATTATCAAAATTTGTAGAGCTTATTCTAATTCTCAAGAGGATTATGAAGATTATTACCAGGAAGTTTGTTTACAAATATGGAAAAGTAGAGAAAATTTCAAAAATAAATCCGAGTGGTCTACCTGGGTTTATAGAATAGCTCTAAATGTCTGTCTTTCCTTATTGAGAAAACAAAAAAAACATAATGATGCATATGATTTTGAGCAAAATTATAATCAATTTTCTAATGAATCTGATGAAAATGAAGAGTCAAAAGATTACTCTAATGACATTTCAAGACTCTATAAAGAAATAAAAAAGTTGTCAGAAATTGACCGTGCTATCATTCTTCTCTATTTAGAAAAGAAGACTTATAAAGAAATTTCTCAGATAATAGGAATAAATAGTAATTCAATTGGAGTAAAAATAACAAGAATAAAAAAACGAATAAAAAAACAATTAAATGGATAAATCAATAGAAGAGTTATGGTCAAAAGGATTTCAGGATGAAAAATATTTAATTCCTCCTGTAATAGATGATCTCTATACTAAAAAATCAATATTAACAGTCGATAAATTAAAATCGGTCTCAAAAAAAGACAATTGGAGTATGATCCCTCTGTCAATTATAATTTTAATCTTTTTCATAATAAAATCAAAACTCCTATTTGGATTGTATATATCTGCATTAATACTGTCGTTATTTTTTTTAAATAGAAAAAAATTAAAGTTTTTAAACACTATAAATACAAGCCAATCTTGCTATGAATATTTGGGTAAACTTCAAGAAATGATAAAAAATAATGTGAGATTTACTACTCGTCTTTTAGGCATTGGTTTACCATTTTTTGGATATGTAGGACTTTGCATATTTATTTTTGAATCAAATATGGAAAATTTTATTTTAGACACGTATTCTTCAAAACAATTATTAATTAAATCTATAATGATATTAGTATCCTTGTCAGTTATTGGTATTGTTTCTTTTAGATTATCAAATTATTTGGTCTACGGTAGATTAATTACAAAGATTGATGAAATGATTGATGAACTTGACCAATTAAAGAAATAACAGGAGTATTTCTTTAGCCCATTGCGGAACAACGTGGAGAAATGAATCCAACTCTCGCTACTAAAACAATAAAACGGTTATACTTTTATAAAGTGTAACCGTTTTTTTATATTTACATCTAATTTTTAATTGAATGATTTATTATTCTAAAGTATCATATACATTATTAAGCGTTGTATTTATAGTTTTTTTTGGGCCATTAATTTCTAACTATATTAACGATGGTTTTAACACTAATATGTTCTTAATGACTTTAGCTCTGATCATTTTATTTGGATTAATATTACATATGTTTTTCTATACCACTTACAAGATTCAGAATGAAAAACTTTATATAAAATGTGGATTTATTAAATATCGCCCTGTAAATATTGGGGAGATGAAAAAAGTTTCTAAATCATCAAATATCATTTCTTCTCCTGCTGCTTCATTTGATAGAATAGAAATCAGATATGGTAAGTTTAACGAATTAATAATCTCTCCAAAACACAAAACTAAATTTGTTGAAGATTTACAGAAAATTAATCCTGAGATTATAAATAATCTTTAGAGATAAGTTTTTTTATTAAATAAATCCAACTCTCGCTACCATAACAATAAAATAGTTATACTATTATATAGTGTAACCGTTTTTTTATTTATGCACAATAATAAAAAGAAGTCATCGTTAAAAAAAACAAAATATAATCAGATGAAAAAATCAATTTTACTATTTATTTTCTTACTTACGATTTTTAGTAGCTGTGAAAAAGATGATAATAAAAATCCAGAGGGATGTTCCTTAAATAATAATGTACAGTCCATAGTTTACGATGGTATCAATAGAGAATATGTTTTATACATACCTGATTCATATGATGGAACATCTTCTGTTCCACTAATGCTTAATTTTCATGGGTTTGGTGGTAGTGCAAGTGATTATATGCAAGAAGCAGATATGCGCTCATTGGCAGAAGTTGACACTTTTATTTTAGTCTATCCCCAAGGTAGTTGCTTAGATGGCTCTTCCCATTGGAATCCTTGCCCAACAGGCGGAGACAATAAAAGTACTGCTGATGACGTAGGATTTGTTGAATCTATAATTAGTGAGATTTCGTCTCAGTATAATGTAGATATGGAAAGAATTTATGCTGCGGGATACTCAAACGGGGGTATGATGGCATACGGGCTTGCGAATTATAAAAGTGATTTAATTGCTGCGGTGGCATCTGTTTCCGGAACAATGTTAGATTGTACAGGATCTACCAGTCATCCTATGCCAGTAGTACATCTTCATGGAACCTCTGATGGTGTTGTTTCCTATAATGGGAGTACTGACTGGAATTCTGTACAAAGTACATTAGACCATTGGATTAACTTCAATAATACAAATTTAACTCCTACTATAACAAGTGATAATAATATTGAACGTTATGTCTATGACCAAGGAGATAGCTCAGTTTCTGTTGAGCATTATAAATTTATAGGAGGAGAACATGTTTGGTTCAGCACCAATTTCCAAGATCAGAGTACATCTGAATTAGTTTGGAATTTCGTATCCAGATATAATATTAATGGATTGAGATAACGAATAAAGGTAACACTAATGGATGTAAATTCTTGTCTTTTGATATGGTCCTTGTTATTAAAATTGTTTCTGAAAAATCTCTTGGTGTAAAACTTAAGTTCGATATTTCAATAGAGTTATCTTCAAAAAAAACCCCTTGAGAAGTCAAGGAGTTTTTATTTTTCCAAATTTTGTAATTAATTAAATTATCAAGTTCATTGTATGATATAGTAAGACAAATTAAATCATCACCTTCAAACTTGAACTACCTCCATTTTAGTCCTATTTATTAGAACATAAATCCCACAGAAACCTGCAATACGTTATTCTGAATAGAATACTCATCATCTTCACTAATGCTAGATAATCCTATGTTATAACGTGCCGCAAAGTTTAAACCATTATCCATTTTGAAACCCAGGCCAACACCTAATCCGAAGTCTATATCTTTCAACAATTCTTTAATATCGTCACTATAACTACCGTCTTCACTGTCATAAGACTCTAATTTTGCAGACATAAGAAATCCAATTTGTGGACCAGCTTCAAGGCTAAATCCCTCAGCAACATAATATTTTGCCATAATAGGTAAATTAATGTAGTCTAATTTACCAGTCTCTTCATAATCATATGTATCACCACCAAAAGTTTCAGAACTGGCAAAAGAATAACCTTGAGATGAATACATTAATTCTGGCTGAATAGAAAAATTTTCAGAAATCATAATTTCTGCTACACCTCCAATATGGAATGATGTTCTTCCTTCCTCGTTTTCAGCATCATCACCCGAAATTGATGCAACATTCACACCAACTTTTACTCCAAATTTCACTTCTTGTGCATTTACATTCGTAAACGCAAATATTGCAACTGTTGCAACCATTAATACTTTTTTCATAATATTTAATTTTTACGCAAATATAATGTTTTTATTGAAAAAGAAAAAACTATCTAAACTATAAGCATATCCTTTTCTTTCAATTATGCTATTTCTAAACCTCTTAAGTAGGTTAAATTTTTCATCTTTTATTGGAATTTACACTATTTATCAATTCCTTCTATCTTTACTTCAAAATAATTAGATTATGCCCACACTTGTCTTCGCTAAATTTGCTATTAACGACCTCGTTGGTTATTCACGCTATGTTGATCTCGCTACACCTATTTTTGTGAGAGAAAAGGTGATAATTCACGCATCCGATGAAGAACCGCAAGCTTTGTCTTTTGATATGTAAGCGATAAGGTTGTACTTCTTGAATTTAGAGACCATTCTCATTTTAAGCACTTCTTCTCTCAGATTGATTATATGGAAGCTGCGAAAATTCGTGATGCAGCTTCAGAGATTTCAGCTACAGTTTTTGAACGATTTAAGATGCCAAAGTAATCTTCCTGTTCTCAATATCGCTTTATTTTAAAAATTTGACAGAATCTTATTTATTGCGGATAAGAGAAATAATAAAAAAGTAATTTAAAGGACTTACTCAACCATAGGTATATATACCTCCGTCAATTGAGCTATTTCTTAACCTGTTAGGTAGGCTAAACTTACATTTCTTATATTTTGAGTAAATCGATTTAATTATGAAAGAACTTATGTTTTTACTGTCATTTTCAATTTTATTTTAAAGTTACTTTAGTTATAAGTCAATAGATATTAATACTATTGCAATTGAAAAAAAACAAAAGTTTGAGTTTGAAAAGGTAGATAAAACAAAAGTTAAAGGTCGATTGGTTTTTAAATACAAAAGAAAAATAATTTTAAAAAATAAAGGAAATACTTAAAACAGTTTTAAAGGAAGAAATTCACAAGTGAGAGTTAAAAAGTTTTCAATTTTAAAGTCATTCGGGGTAGTCGCTTTCGCTTCTTTATTTGTAGGGTTATTTGCTACAAGTATAGTGCCTGATGCTAATTCTGGCGGATAATTATTCTATCATTCTGTAAATGTGACAGTGAAAATCTCAAAAATAAAATCTAACATTTATTAATCTCAAACCCTTGTTTAAATAAGATCACTTTTATTATGGGTTTTATCTTCGTGAGATGAGTCATAACCCTGGAGCTACTCATTTATAACATTTCCAAATTAGAGGTAAAGAGAAAGTCTAACCCTGTCTAAAAACTGTATGAATCTTTAGTCCTAAAATATAAAAAGTATGGATTGCAGTCTATGTTATAAAAAAATAAATTAAAAAAAGTCCTAAGCTATTAGCTCAAGGCATAAAAAATGTTTTAAAAGTGTATTGGTTGAGTGTTATTTATTTGATATTATCTATACTGAGGTTGTTAATTACCATAAGTTCACAATCAAATATATATTAAACTGGCGGTAATAACGCTACAAATACTTTATAATTCTTTGAGATTAGCTTTGTTTATGATGATGTGTAGTAAAAGTTATAAATGAACTAACAGATAGCCAATTAAACGCAAATACACTTTATACTATGCAATAGTAAGGATGGATAAATTCAACATAAATCGAATGATTTTTTTTATTAAAATCGTTTTCCAAATGAAATACCTCCTCTTAAAGCAAGATTACTTGGATCTTTATCATCAAAATTCAATAAGTTTCTACCAAGTCCACCAAATATTTCAGCAACAAAACCTTTTTTAGTTACCCATTTATTACCTAAAGAAATTCCAATAGAAAAATTTGTTAATTTTTTTGTTTGAACATAGTCATCAGAATAAGGTACACCGGTATAAAAGTAACCTCTATATCTATGAAGCATTCCAAAACCTTCTACAAAAAAACCTCTTGCATATTTGTTAGAGAAATATACTCTATAATTAGGGGTAATAGAGAAATTTCTGTAATCTCGGTTTGGCACACTATCTCCGTCACTATCAAATATTTTTTTATTATCATTGAATTGGACATCAACACCAAAAGAAGATTTGTTATTAATTAAATATTCATAGGATATATCTGCCCAGCCAGAGACTAAAAGGACTAATGGAGTTAACGTGATTTCATTTTTTTTATCAGTATCTTGAGGAAAAGAATCTTGTTGGGCATTTAAAATAGTTGTTAAAAAACATAATAATAGTATCATTTTTTTTTTCATAGCAAGTAAATTTTTTTAAAACTAGAGCTTTAAAAATAAGCTAACTTAAAACCCAATAATTGAATAGCAGAGTTTAGTTTTCTTTGGACATTAATCTCTTTGCTATTTCATAATATTCAAGATGTTCTTTGTTATAATCAAGTGCAATTGAGCTAGCTGCTAATTTAAATTTATTAGTTTCTCTATTTTTTCTAACATTATAAAGTAGTTTTTTAACACTATTCACATCTTCAATCTTTTTTATACTTGTTTCAAAATTAAGATGAATAGTAGTTATTATTTCTGATTTATTTTCAACAACTTCTTCAGTTTGAGCATTAGCTGATAGTGTAAATATAGCAAATAAGGTTGCGATTAATAATTTTTTCATAGATAATTATTTTATGCTAATTTAAATAACATGAACTAAAAAATACAATTAAACTTGTTAAAAATTCATAAAAATGAATATCACTATCAATAACAATCTCAAGATAAAAGTTGTTTATTTTAAAAAATAAAATTTTGTACATTGAGATATTATTATAAAAATATATTTTGAATGGAACAGAAATCACTTACTTATATCAAATATCCCATAGTATTAATAAGTATTATACTTTGTTTATCTGGCGTAAGGTGGTTGCTTAGCTCAGAACCTTGGATGTTAGATCAAGTTGCTAATGAAGAAAGATTACAGATGACTTTTGTTGATCTTTTTTCTATTGAAGGAAACTCAACATTAGGTGGGTATTTGACCCAGGTTTATCGATTTTTAGGATTATATGTTCTAGGAATAGGATTTTTACTCCTCGCTTTTACACCTAACAAATTCTTAGAGATTTATATTGTTAGACAACGATTTTTAATTGTACTTGGTATTTTACTAGTGTCAAATTTAGTGTTAGCATATGTTTGGATTCCTTCTTCGCATTTTATTTATGTGATGTGGGGTACAATTGTTTTGTATTGTTTAAGTCTTTACAATCACAGTAAATTATAGGTGTATTATTCTTATTTAAGAATGAAACCTTTTTAAGATTGAAGGAGAAACGGCTCTTTTAATAATGGAATCTGCAGGATTGTTATAATAACTACCTTAACTATTACAATATAAAAACCTTCCTTTTCGGAGGGTTTTTTCTTTAACAATGATAATAATTAGCTAAATACTATGTAATTATACAAATTTATTCTATTAATAACACGTAAAATTAATTCTTTAAAGCAATCAATTTTATATATTCGTATTAATTAATTCAAAACCATTTATTATGAAAATCAAACAAATTATAGTAGCATTTCTTTTTGCGGCAGTAATAGTAAGCTGTGGAGAAAAACCTGAAGAAACAAAAGCCGATGTAAACTATATTTATGAGGCAACTTATTTAGATACCTTTAAAATGGGTAATTCAGAACTGGTATTAAAAGTGCAACAAATGCATGAAAGCATTATTAAAAAAGACTATGAAAAGGCAGGAACTTTTCTTGCAGACAATGTAGAATTTAATATTGAAGACGGTTCAACTATTACAGGAAAAGAGAATTGTATGAAGTTTATGGTTGAAGGATATTCTTCTGTAGAGATAGAAGATTACAATGTTGCTGTTAATTTAGCTGTTACAGGAGATAACGGTCATGAATGGGTACTTCTGTGGGATAATGGTTCTGTAAAAACTTCAGAGGGTACTTCTACTGCCTTTAATTGGATGGAATCTTTTCAATTTGAAAATGGTAAAATAATTACAATGAACCAGTTTTCAAAACCTAGAAATTAAAAACAATACCCCTCCTTACAGTAGGGGTTTTTATTTCAGAAATACATTAATTAATCTCCTATTTTTTAGAGAATTTAAAGATACTTTCTGTATGTTTGAGTAAAGCTTTTTTTATGTGGAAAAAATTTATTTATAAATGGAACTCATTGTTTATAGATGGATTGTATTTAGACATCTCAATTAGTCATAGTCAGTATATCAGAATTCGTTTTTGGTAAAAGCAATCCGCTAGCATCCTTTATAAAGCTTTCAGAACATCCTTGAGTTTTCTTTGTTTCAACAGCTTGTTGAATTGCTTGAATAACCTCTTATAGTAACTTTTTTATTTTTAACAGAACGATCTCGTCTATTAATAAACTTACTTTTAAATTAAAAATATAGTTTCGTTCTTTTAGGAAATCAGTTATTGAGGTTTTATTAACATCATTAACTTTGTGTTTCCCAAAGCTACCTTTCATAAATTCATATTTCTCTGAATTTTCACATTAAAGAATAAACATATTACATACCTTTAATTTTTTTATTTAAATAAGAAATCATCTTGACTAAACAGGTTTGTATTATAGGAGCAGGGCCCTCAGGACTTCCTGCTATTAAAAACATAAGTGAAGCAGGAATATCTGTGGTAGCTTATGATTATAATAGTGATGTAGGTGGTAATTGGATTTACAATGAAAAAGAGAGTCACTCTAGTGTTTTTGAGACTACTCATATTATAAGTTCAAAGACTTTATCTCAGTATGAAGATTACCCTTTTAAGCCTGAGGTCTCAGATTACCCATCACATGAAGAACTTAGAAACTATTTTCAATCGTATGCTAAGTACTTTAACTTATACCGTCATATACAATTCAATACGCTTGTTAAAAGCTGTGTTAGGCTTGATAATGGTCATTGGGAAGTAAAGACTATTAAAGATGAAAATGAGTATGTAGAAATTTTTACAGATTTAGTAGTTTGTAATGGGCATCATTGGGAACCAAAATATCCTAACTATTCAGGCAAATTTACAGGTGATTTTTTACACTCACACCTATACAAAAAAGCAGCATCCTTCGCAAACAAAAAAGTATTAGTTATTGGAGGTGGAAATTCAGCCTGTGATGTTGCCGTAGAAACAAGTCGGGTTAGTACTAAAACTGCCATTAGTTGGAGAAGAGGTTACCGAATTATACCTAAGTTTTTAATGGGAAAACCTACAGATGTTTTTGCTATAAAGATGAATTTTCTGCCAATTTTTTTACGTAATTTACTGGCTGGTTTTATTGCTTACATTAATAATGGATCTAATAAAATATATGGCTTACCAGAGCCAGATCATAAATTTGGAGCCACTCATCCAACAATCAATAGTGAATTATTATATAAAATTAGGCATGGTAAGATAAAGCCTAGAGTAGAAATTGAGCGATTTGAGGGTAAAAAAGTCTTTTTTAAAGATAAAAGTAAAGAAGATTTTGACGTAGTAATTGCTTGCACAGGTTTTGTGTTGGCACATCCTTTTTTCGATAAAAAGTTTTTAAATTACAGTGAAGGACCTGTACCACTTTATCTAAAAATGTTTCACCCAACATATGATAATTTATACTTTATAGGGATGTTTCAGCCACTGGGTTGTATTTGGCCTGGTGCAGAACAACAAAGCAAATTAGCAGCATTAGCATTAAAAGGATCTTGGAAGCGCCCTGCCAACATAGATGTATTGTGTGAAAGAGAAGTTACACACCCACATATGAAACAAATTAATACCAGTAGACATAGAATTACGGTAGATTTTCACAGATTTATGAGAGATTTAAAAACTCAAATTATTAAAACAGCCTAATTTTATTAAAGTTATTTTTTAAGTTGTTATTGAATTAATTGAGCTATTCAATAGCACCTAAAACAGTTTTCCAAATATTGATTTATTTATCGATATTTTTTTGTATCTCTTGTCAAAACTAGATTTTGATACAATTAAAAAATCTTCTTTCTTTCCTGTAAGTACACTTAGCTTCATGTTTATTTGATCTACAAATTGATTTTTTATACGCTCATTTTGAATTTTACTTAAATGATTTTTTTGGACTAAATCATATACTTTAGACAATTCAGCCTCTTTTGGTCCAATCATTTTTATGATAGCAATTGATAGTTCGTCTAGTTCAATAAATTTATTTTTAAATCGTATGCCGTTCTCTAATAATTTTAATTTCTTGTTGTTTTTGTATTCTTTATAAGAGTAAAAAATTATAAAAAATACAATAGAGAAAAAAGTTACTATCAGAACAATTTGAAGAAAGTTTTGTTTTTGATAGAATACGGTAATCTCTTCTACTTCTTTGGTGAGTTCAGTAATTGGAATTTTATTTATATTTCCTAAATCATCTAAAAAATATACTAACCCTTTATAATAGATAGGTTTTATTTTTTTTATGAATCTGTATAAAATTGGAGCTATTTTGTACTTTGTAATTAAATTACCTAATATATTTATTTTATAAAGTTGTTTTTTCTCATCTAAAACAAATAAATTTTTTCCTTTAGTAAAGCTAGTATAAATAGGAATAATGTGACCTCCCAAAAAATCTCCTACTAAACGCCATTTCTTTTCTTTAAAATTATAGCTCCAAAATTCTTCATTTAAACTAGAGACAACTCTAGATCCGTTTTCACTAATTGATGCTCCTCCAAAAAAGTAATAAGAATCATCAATTATTAAACTGGTATGAGCCGCTATATCTGGAGGTATCTCAGATTTTTGTGAAATAGGATAGATTCTGTCTCTTATACACATCTGACGCTGCCGACGAATAGAGAGGTGTAGA
>OJFR01000065.1_pt1 | contig 40465 bp, 35 predicted proteins | sample 1594121 | NCBI WGS metagenome assembly OJFR01 (sample SAMN05416812, study PRJEB24817) | seawater metagenome | isolation source: Sea water | place: Canada:Atlantic | collected 2013-07 | reverse complement strand
CTACACCTCTCTATTCGTCGGCAGCGTCAGATGTGTATAAGAGACAGCTATAGTAGTATAGGGTTAGCTAGTCTTCTGGGAGGCTCTATAGCAATGCATATAAAAGTTAAAGATGCATTGTTTAAATCATTTCCCGCATTCTTATTTATGGCAATGAATTTAATTATTGCTTATTTATCTATTTAAAAATAGGTTAGTAAAGTTTTTATAGCAATAAAGAGGTTTAAAATTGCAAAACCAAAAGAAGGGAAGGATTGTGTAAAACTGTCTTTAATTTTCAATCTCACAATAAAACCTCCTAACATAAGTAAGAACAATCCCGTAGATGCTAAAAACAAGATGATGGTATTGTAATATAATCCTACTAATAAACCAAATGCACCACATAACTGAAGAAACCCAGTAAGTTTTCTGAAACCAGGTAAATTATAGCGTTCAAACTCTGACTTTATAAACTCAGAAAAAAAACAATTGAGTCCAAAATAAATGAAAGCTACTCCAGAAAACCATATAAATGCGTTTAGTAAATCCAACTTGTTTTTTATTATTTTAAGTTTTAATAATACAAGATTACAACAAAAACATAATTTTTTAAGTTAATAAAATCATTAAATCTACTATTACTTTTAAAAAAGAGAAGTTAGGGGTTTAATTTCAAAAGTTGCTTGTAAAAAGTTACACTAAACCTATAAGACTTGAAAATATTTTTTATCGTATCCATATCACATATCAATTGTTTTCTCTCATAAAATTCAATTTTAAAAGATCCTTGTGTGCTTTTTTCACACGCTAAAAGTTGCTCTATACATACTTGAGCTCTTGAAGTAATTGTAGATATCTTAGAAAGTGCTTTTATTGAATTACTATGATCATAGTCTAATGACATAAAATTAGTAATTACATTATCCAAAGTATTTTTGTATTCATTAAAACATGGTTTTAAAGACATTGCATTTGTAAATAGTGTTTGTTGTTTATTGAGGTAGTCTTTATGAATATCAAACATATCATTGATTAATTGAATTAGGTATCCTAATTCATAAATAGCTTTTTCTTCGTTTTTCACCAAAGAGTTTTCTAAAACAAGCCTAAATAAGAAGGTAGAGATTCCTCCCTTTTCATAAGTTATTTGTTTTAAAATAGCTGTATCTAATGTATGATTTTCTAACTGCAAAATACTTTTATCTTGAACCTCAAGAGCCTCATGAAATAATTTAACAAAACTATCACTGCAATTATTAAGCAATTTATTATAAAGGTATCTTATGGCAGGCATGCTTTGATGAAGACTATCTTTATTATTTTTAAGATCTTTTATAATATCTATAGAAGGTATTTGTAAAGAATCTGTAAGATCATCTAATAAAGGCATAATAGCTGCCAAATAAAATGTATCGTGTTTTTCTTTTGCTGTTGCAGCATATCCTCTAAGTGAACAAAACCAACTATTCGTAAAATCACTCATTAGTATATAAAGTTTGATTCTTCTGCTAATATTGGCATCTAAAGAGATTTTTTTTACTGACAATACTAGATTTAATTCTTGAATAATTTTTCTAGAATTTCTGGGGTTTAAGCAAAATACTCTATAAGCAGAGGAGAGGTAAATAGAGAAAATATAGAGGTGTTTTTTCATTCCTAAAATAATTGAAGTAACAACAATATGAATAATTTTTTGAATATAACCTTGGCAAAAATTATCTATAAATATAATTAAATAGTCAGCAAGTAAAAAAGCGAAATAGAAAAGAAAAAACAAACTTAACTGTTTAGATATTAACCACTCTCCATGGCCAGTTTCCAAGGTCTGTATTCTTATCTTCGCAAGATTATTTTTAATCACAATCAGATTTTTATTGTCACAACGCTTATATATGCCTGAAGATCAGAACAAAATAGACAGTGCTAAAATTATTTCATCACAAGAAATAGACAGCTGTATTGCTGTATTAGAGCAGCTAGTATCGGATACCAATCAACTGTTTGATCTTTCAGAAGATAAAAGAATAGCATTACTAAAGATCTCTGGAATGCTTTCTAGACCCAATAGAGATGAGTTTCAACGAAGAAGGAAAGATGCTAAAAAAGCGGCAAAACGTAAAATGATTGCCAAAGATACTCATGCAAGAAAAACAACAGGAATAAGGTCTGCACGTGAAGCAGCACTATTTGTAGCTCCAAAGTTACTAGCTGCTGCGTCTATAACAGACGAAACATTGGAGTTAGAATCTCCAAGAAACTGCTATGTATGTAAGTCTGTGTTTACAAAATTACATCACTTCTATGACACCATGTGTACAGCATGTGGCGATTTAAATTATACAAAACGGTTTCAAACAACAGACTTAAAAGATCAGGTAGCAGTTATTACTGGCTCTAGGCTTAAAATAGGTTATCATATCACTCTAATGTTATTGCGTTCTGGTGCAACAGTGATTGCAACTACTCGTTTTCCGGCAGATTCTGCACTACGGTTTTCTAAAGAAGATGATTATAAACAGTGGAATGATCGCTTACATATTCATGGACTAGATTTACGTCACATTCCTAGTGTAGAAATATTTTGTAATTATATAGAGCAAACATATGATCGATTAGATATTTTAATTAATAATGCTGCACAAACAGTAAGAAGACCTGCTGGTTTTTATCTACATCTTATGGAGAAAGAGAAGTTGCCCATAGACCAACTTCCCAAAGCTGCTCAAATAGTATTAAAAAATCATAGCAACTGTTTGCAAGAATTAACAGAGATAAGTACTGGTGCTTTAAAAACAAATAAAAATAATGTCTTGCCTGTTAGTTGGCACGGACCAGAACCAGGTATTGGACTGCGTAATTCTGCAGCATTGTCTCAAATTCCTTACAGTTTTGACAATTCACTTCAAACTGCTGAGGTTTTCCCTTTAGGAAAATTAGATGCAGATTTACAGCAGGTAGATTTAAGAAAAACCAATAGTTGGCGATTAAGACTTGGTGAAATTGAAACAACAGAAATGGTAGAAGTTCAATTGGTAAATGCGGTTGCTCCTTTTGTTTTATGTAACCGTTTGTCTAATTTAATGATGAAAGAAAATACGGGCAAGAAACACATTATTAATGTGTCTGCTATGGAAGGTAAATTTCATCGATTTAAAAAAGTAGACAGACATCCACACACCAATATGGCAAAAGCAGCCTTAAATATGCTCACACATACCTCTTCTGCAACCTTTGCCAAATCAGGTATTTATATGAATGCTGTTGATACTGGATGGGTAACAGATGAAGATCCGGCAGAATTATCTAAAAAGAAGGCAGAGATTCATGATTTTCAACCTCCTTTAGATATTGTAGACGGGGCAGCAAGAGTAATGGATCCGTTAATAGATGGTATTAATACAGGAAAACATTGGTCTGGAAAATTTTTAAAAGATTATTTTCCTATAGACTGGTAGTTTTATCCCTAATTTTTAAAAGCACCTATTTTAATTGAATACAGCCAACTGCATTTAATACTCTTATAATTAGGTAAGTAATATCTACCTCATGCCATTTAACTCCAAAATTAGCATTGCTTGCATTTTTGTGATGGTTGTTATGATATCCTTCTCCCATCATTAAAAAATCAAAATGAAAGAGGTTTTTACTGGTGTTTTTCATGGTATAATTCACATAACCATATATGTGACCAAACCAGTTAATAATAACACCATGTATAGGGGCCATTAACAAGATAACTGGCAATAAAAGCCACTGCCACCAACTAGTTACAAATACAATAAAGAATGTGATATAAACGGCAATCCAAAGCAATCTAGAAAACCGAGAACTTGCAAATTTATCAAAGCCTTTCCATTGTGGAACATTTTTCATAAAACGTTGATCAATAGCTATTCTTTGTAGATTAATATCTTGATAGATTGTTTTAGTTTTCCACATCATTGCAAATAAATTTGAATCATGAGAAGGGGAGTGGGGATCTTTTTCAGTATCTGTATATGCGTGATGCATTCTATGCATAATGCCGTAACCATAAGCACTTAAATAACTAGAACCTTGAAAAACCCAAGTTAAAACAAACGTAATACGTTCCATTGTTTTAGACATGGTAAATACTTGATGAGCGGCATACCGATGTAAAAAGAACGATTGAAAAAATAACCCACCATACCAGAGTACTAATACAAAAATAAGAATCACCATGTTTTTTTTTACAAAGGTATCTTGATTTTGAAAACCAAACAATGAACCCAAATCAATAAAATGGAGGTATTATAAACGTTTTCTAATTCTGCTTAACGCTTGTGCTGTAACACCAATATATGAGCTAATATACTTTAAAGGAATTTCTTTTAAAAGTTCTGGACGTTCTTTAAATAATTTAAGATAGCGTTCTTCTGCACTTAGGTTTAAGAGGTTTTGTTCTCGTTTAGATTTTATTAAAAAAAGACGTTCTGCGGTTAATCTACCAATAAGGTTTCCAATCTGCGTGTGTTTATAAACTAACTGCAAATCTTCATACGCAATGCTAAGTATGGTGGTTTCTGTGAGAGCTTGTAGTTGATAGGAAGAGGGAGTTTGTGTTAAAAAAGAATCATAAGCGCTCACAAACTGATTTTTAAAACTAAAACCAAAAGTTATTTCTTTTTCTGGATTTTCTTTTGGAATAAATAAGCGTACAACTCCAGACTCTATAAATGAAATATGATTTTCTATTTCTCTAGCTTTTAAAAAAAGAGCTTTCTTTAGAATTATCCGTCGTTGTAATTTGGACGTAAAAAACAACCAATCTAGCTCAGATATAGTTGCTATTTGATCTAAATATAATTTTATTTGTTCTAAATTTTTCAATAAAAAATAATATTTAGTAAAGATAATGATTCATATTTGAGAAGTAGGCTAAGTTATTAAACACAAATAAATATATTAATAAGTCTCTAAGAACTCATTTAGAGCCTCTTAAAGCGAACTTATTGAATATAAGTTAATTAATACCTTGTGTGTATAAAAAAAGGAGTCATCTTTGCATTTCAAATATTAAATTATATTACAATGGGTAAAGGAACAGTAAAATTTTTCAATGAGTCTAAAGGATTTGGATTTATCACTGAAGAAGGAGTAGACAAAGATCATTTTGTACACATTTCTGGATTAGTAGACGAAATTCGCGAAGGCGACCAAGTTGAATTTGATCTTCAAGAAGGTAACAAAGGATTAAACGCAGTAAACGTAAAAGTTATTTAATAAAATATACTTCAAGTTTTTTAAAAAGTCCATCACTTATGTGATGGACTTTTTTTATGCAGTAAAGTAATGAAGTTATTATTCTACTTCAGCAACTAGATTCATTGCCATTTCATGATCGTATTGGCAACACCCTTGCAAACTGTTATAAGCTTCAAGGTTTCCTAATACTGTTTCTGTATCATATCCAGACGCAGCAATAGCATTATGAATAGACATCGCATCTGTTTTTGCATCATTAAATGATACTGCTATTTTCTTTAGATCTACATCCCAAGTTGCAGTTGCAACACCTTCTACACTATTAGCTGCTTTTTCAATGGTTGTTTTACACATGCCACAATTTCCTCTAACACCAAATGAAATATCTGTCATTGTCATTTCTTTGACAACTTCAGTAGTGGTAGTGGTTTCTTTTTTTGCTATACTCGTACAACTTGTAAAACTAATTGCAATTAGAAAAACAAGACTTAAAATTACTTTTTTCATTGTTTAAAAATTTATTTATTGGTTGTTTAAAAATAATGTAAGTTACTTTTTCATTTCAGTTTAGTAAATGTACTACAATGTAGCCTATTATTTGAGATTACTGAGCCAAAAAAACTAGTATTCTAGACTAGTAGTTATATTATCATCATAGCTCAAAGAAGCTTTTTAAAAACAATAACATCATCTATAATAATCTTCTAAAAAAGGTAATTTAAGAGTATATTTGGCACATCAAAAATCTTGGTATATTCCACAGTACGGTTTTTTCTTTACTCATGCATGTCTAAATTACCTAAAGAACATCAATTTACAGATCTTTCAGATTATGGAAGACCTGTTGCTAAGTTCATCGCAAACTCATTAGAAAACACCTCTTTTACTCCAATTCATGTAACTATTGCCTTTATAATATCTGGGCTTATGGCTATTTATTGTATTATTATGGGCTATTATTGGCTTGCTGCATTTTTTTTAATTTTTAAATCTATTTTAGATGCTGCAGATGGTGAATTGGCACGTGTAAAACAAAAACCGTCATATACAGGTAGATATTTAGATTCAGTAGCAGACATCATACTAAACGCCTTATTTCTAAGTGCCATTTGGTATATAACAAATATTTCTATTTGGATATGTTTTCTTGCTTTCTTTGGATTGCAGTTGCAAGGCACACTTTATAATTACTATTATGTTATTTTAAGGAATAGATTTGATGGAGATACCACTAGTAGAGTATTTGAAGATAAAACACCCGAAGCTTTAGCAGGAGAAAAACAACAGCATGTAAACATTCTTTTTGGCTTGTATAAACTGTTATATGGTGTATTTGACAAAGTTATTTATACGCTAGATAGTAATGCAGACAAAGGTACCATATTACCAAATTGGTTCATGACCAGCGTTTCTACCTTTGGTTTAGGTTTTCAGTTACTTCTCATAGCTATATTACTTGTATTGGGTTTAAAAGCAATTATTCTTCCTTTCTTTTTGTTGTACACTATCATGATTTTTGTATTTGTGGGGATAAGAAAGTTTTTCTATTAAAAAACAGAAATCATATAGTAGCGTTTAAATTTATTTAAGTAAAAACCCATCAATCTTTATAAGAATGACAGGTTTACTATGTTTAAAGTAGTTCTAACTACTTTTAAATGTGTAATTTGTTTTTAATTTGGTGTATGTAGTGATAAAATTTCACCCTCTAACAGTTGAGAATAGATATGGCTTAAATCAAAGGCAGCATTTGGAGCTAAACGGCCGTGATGACAAGAAAAACAACTAGCGTCATTAGAATTAAATTTTCCTGAACCATATTGAAAATATGTTTCCATGGTACTATTCGCTAGCTGACTGCTTCCAACAGCTACACCATGTTTTACTTGTTTTTCAGCTAAATAACTTTTTCCAGTGGGTGCTGCGCCATTCTGAGTCCAAGTGGCCCCAATAAAATATAATTTTTTCGAACATCACCAGCTATTAATTGATCTCTTACAGTATTATTTACTGCTATTATTTGACTGTTAGACTCAGCGGTAGATTCATTTTCATTATTAGGTTTAGCCTTGTTGTCATAAGCCACTCCAAAAGCATTGATTCTTTTGGTATTACTTGATCCTATTACACTACTTTGACTTTGATTGGCTGTTATTAACCCTTTATGATCAAGGCTCATTCGTGATACATTGTAGTACGCACGATCATCGCTGGTATTGCTATTTAACAACCAATGATTTCCTGTATCTGCACCAACAGTCTTTGTTTTTCCATTTTTGTCAACATAATCATATGTTAAATTTGGGGAGTTATGACGATGTTCAAATGTAGCCCATATCATTTCAGGATGTCCTTTAACACTACCCACAACATGCATCCCCAGTAAGGCAAGTGTTTTGATTTGTGATTTACCTGTTGGAGTCCATTTTTTGTCACTACTTCTATCGTATGTTGGTACATTTGCACGAACAGTGATATATTCTTTTTGTATGTCTAACGGGATAGTGGCTAAATCTACCCAAGAAGTTTTTAACTCCATCGTTAATGTCTCAGGACTTCTTACGGTTTCTCCTATACTTTCTGCGAAGGCTATAATACTGTCTAATTCTTGTTGAGTAGTTGGAAATGATCTAGAATCATTTAATTTTCCTTTTTTTGAACCGTCCAAAAATTTGGCATACACATCATTCACAAAGGTAATATAGTAAAGTATGGATCCATCTTTAGACATTAGAACATTGTCAGATCCTGCTTGCCCCTCTTCTGTATCTAACTTAATGATATTTACAGATGCAGACAAGGTTTTTGAAGGATTGTGAGGTATTAAATCTCTTTTCTCACTACTCGAATATGGTGGAGATACTGTGTAGAATTCTGGAGTTTCTAGAACAATTGTGTTGTCTTCAGGAGAGATTATCCAAAGGAACATTTGCTCAGACCATTTGTAAAAATCAATATTGGTGCCATTATTAAAATCTACACTATTAGCAGCCATTACCTTACCATTGGCAAACCAATTATTCAATTTCAAATCAGCAATTTTTTTAACATCAGTTGGAAGTTTGGTGTAATCAGGTTTAACGCATGAGGCCATGATTAGCATAAAAAATAGCAAACCTGCTAACATTTTAAAAGATAAATTTTTCATTTTTTGAGGGTTTATTTAATTAGTAATTACAATTGTAAGTAATTTACACCACTCATGATAGCTTATAAATACCTGTTTTTTGACTGTAGTACTAAATATTGTAAAGAATAAATTCATTCACTGGGATATTTTAAAAAAACAAGTATTTATACGCTATTTTATATCTTAAAATTGAAGTTAATTTACAGTTCAAATATAATACGTAAACAAACGCCCCTAACTCCTATTATTATACAATAATATAGCTGTTTTTTGCAGAAGAAGACATAAAATAACTAGAGCTTATGGGCATATATCTAAACGATTATGACATTACAAAATTCCTTACTAAAAGAATTAATAAACAAACTGGAAAGCTTTGGAGCTCCCGAAGTTTTAATGGATTGTTGCAATTCAGAAAGTTATGAAAAAGAAAGGCTGGTTTTTAACAGGAAATTCGAATTTCGCCCTTCAATTATTATTTTCGTAGAAAATGCCTTTCAGATTAGTCAAATAGTTCTATTTGCCAATGAACACCCAACTCTAATAACACTTCGTCTTAGATCAGGTGGTCACGATCATGAAGGAGAATGCTCAGGAACAAATGTTGTCTTACTAGATTTTTCCAAAATTAATCATATAAGAGTAGAGAACGATACAATATATGAACCTACCAAAGAAGTTTTTAAACAGTTAGTTGTTGGTCCTGGAGCACGTTTTATAAACATAAAGCCAGTACTGGATATTGAAAATGTTGGGATACCTCATGGTACTTGCGAAACTGTTGCTATTGCAGGTTTTACCATGGGAGGGGGTTGGGGCCCCTGGACTAGGTTACACGGTATGGCTTGTGAAAGTTTAATTGGAGCAACAATTGTTTTAGCTAATGGAGTTATAGAAACGCTCTCTTATTTAGACGACCCTAGATCTAAAAAAGGACGTTTACTCTGGGCCTTACGAGGAGGAGGTGGAATGAGTTATGGTATTGTAACAGAACTTGTTTTTAAAACTTTTGCATTGCCTGAAATTTCTTTTAGTTTCAATATCAAATTTAATCAGCCATTCAAATTAATAAAATCTAAAAAAGAAATACAAATAAGAAAACCTGCAATTGAAATATTAAAACTATGGGAAAATGCAATTAAACCCGATAACTATCCAAATTTAATAGGGACTAATTTAAAAATAGAAACGGCCCAATTAGGTAACAATAATTTACCAGATCCAAATGCTTTTCTTAGATGTCAAATGAATGGCTATTATGGCGGAACTGAAAAAGAATTGCAAGATTTTATTGAAAAAGTACTTGGAGAGGAAGCCCTAGAAGGATTGTCGTTAAAACAAGATAGATTTGTAGACACCAACAAAATATCTAGAAATTATAGTGATACTTATACTTGGCATTTTGAATCTTGGGACAGAAAAACTACCAATAAAATAGCATTAGAACATGACGGACCAGCACCGCATAAAATTACTTCTCGCTTAGCTAAATCTAATAATGAAAATGATACAGCTGGTTGGGATAATACAAGTAGGGAAGCTTTAATTTGCTCACTACAATCACCTAAAATACCGTCAGAATCAGATGCTAAACTAGATCATGGGGTACATACGTATCTAACTCTAGGAGCCATATCAGGTCATTATTATCATAACTATCAGAAGAATAGAGATTTAATAGGGAGTTCATTTCCATACAAAGACAGACCGTTTACCATTCAATACCAGACTTGGTGGAATCAATTTTTAAACAGTGATGAAAAACATGTTCTTACAGATGAACAGCGTTCTAAGGAAATGATTATTAATAGGCCATTTGTTAACAGAGCAGAAGACTGGATGGAAGATTGTAGAGATTATGTTATTCCGCATACTAGTGGGGCTTTTATTAGTTTTAAAGATGCTTCAATACCAACATCTACATATTTTTCAACTAGCTATAAACAACTCATGGCCATAAAAATAGAATGTAGTAAAGATCCTAATTTATTGTTAAGAACACGTAAAACTATTCTTTAGTAAATTGGACTATATCATGTTTGTATTGTAAAGAGTTGCGTTATGTAACTTGAGTTTTGGTTAAAAGCAGGGCAGAGCGTTAAGAATTAGTCTTTGGCATACTACAGTTTCTTGAAAAAATTTATTCAAAACTTCTTACAAAATGCTAATGAATTCGAGTTCACGAGATTCACGAGCTCTTATTTATAAAATAAGAGAGAAGCGAGTAAACACTTTTTATGCGACGACGTGGTCACTGAGCTTGTCGAAGTGTAGGAGGGAAGCGGAATGTGTGTGGTAGATTAAGAAATAATTATTAGTGAACTTTAATTATCTTTTTATTTATAACCTGATTGTTACCAAAATAAAACTTGATAAAATAAATTCCTTCTTTTTGATTTATTAAATCTAATTTTCCAATCATAATATCTTTTGAATCATCAATAGATAAAACTTTTCTCCCAATATTATCGAAAACTTCTATTAGTTTCAAATCATGCAAAGTACTAGTAGCTGTATTGAAATTAATTATTCCTTTACTAGGATTTGGGTATGTAATAATTAGATCAATATTTATTTGATATCCATTTGCGCTTAAAGTTTGGGATAAAGAACAACCATAAGAATTTGCTGTTTCACCTACAGGAGTATTTCTACATTCATCTATGTCATTGGTTATTCCGTCTGCATCATCATCATCGTATGAAATTTCGTCAAAAGTGTTACTTACGTCTAAATCATATTTTTTAATAACAGCTCTATTCCATGAATATTCTGGATTTAAATAAATATCCATTCCAATTTGTTCCAATAAAATTAAATAATTATTATCATATTCTTTATGCGGATTACTACCATAATCTGGAGTATCAATTTCAAAGTAGATGGATTGAATTTCCCCAAATTGATTAAATTTTTGTACATTCTGATTATTATGTTTATGAAATAATATTTGATTATTTTTTTCCTTAATGTAAAAAGAGGATTCACCCACACTGCTAAAAGGTGATAAGGCTTGATTTATGATAGTTAATCTGTCAGAATAAACCGTTACTTCACCAAATTCATTCATTGTAAATAACCAATGATTGCTCATAGGCTCTAAAGCCACAATAAGTTCATCAAACTCTAATGTATTATATTCATTATTTAGAGAAAATTTGTGTAAAGTAAACTCTTGTAAACCGTAAATATAGGTTGAGAGAAAAAAATCTCCTTTTTTATTTACTTTCCAATCAAAAATCATTTCATCGTCACTTATAAAGGGGTCATCATTTGGGGGCTCAATATATAGGTCTAAATCTCTAGACCATTCTAAATCATTGTTCTTATGAAGAGAAATATTTGTTGTGTCTGCACTTATGACATACTCATATAGGTCACCATTTTCTGTATAGGGAGTTGTAAGGTCTTTAGGATAGTAAGTCGTGTAAAGTATTTCATCAAGAGGAACGATTTGATCTTCTAAAATGGTTAAATCACTTTTTTCTAAAGTTAGGAACCGTTGTTGCTGAGGAGCAACTGAACCACTTGGTGAAAAATTATCTGGTCCAAGCTTTTCAGTAATTGCAAATGCATAAGCTGTATCTCTGACAACAACTTCTTTTCTTGTAAAAATTTTAGAAGTTCCCTTCCCAGAGAATCTATAGGAATTTAATTCATTAGAATTATCTGCTTTCTTAATAAACATGTCTATTTCTGAGATTAAAACACTTCCTGAATAATTTACATCTTCAGTATAACCAGATAGAAAATAATTTGAGTCAGTTACTAAAAGGTTATTAATCTCGAAATTATAAGTATCTATGTTATTTAGTTGAACTTCATCAATATTATTAAAATCATAATCAAAACTAACTATTTTATTTTGATCGGTTAAAATAGAAATTTTTGATTCAGTAATTGTTGCAAATAACCCAGTATGAGAAACAGATGTTTGAAATATCAAATCTCCATTTTGATTATACTTCTGTAAAGTAACCTCTAAATTGTCTGAAGTCGAAGATGTTCTGTTATTGCTTACAATTAAGAGGTTATTGTTGTTGTCAAAACCAAACTCAAGAGGATATTTATCTTTTGAATCATCAGGATAAATAATATACTTAACAGTACCATTAGGATTGACATTTAAAATTCCATAATCTTTATATATTATTGGGCTTGGGGCTAGCAAAACTAAATTATCATTGTTATCCTTTTTCATTATTGTCCAAGATTCATCAAATGGAGTACTGAAAAAATTTATAGCTTCATTATTAAGATCTAGATCAAAACTTTCTAGTGTAGACTCCGTAAATTTGTATAACGTAAATTTTTGATACGGATCTGTATTTAAATCTTCAAGACTTATAGTGTTGTAAACTCCATTATTTTTAATGATCTTAAATCTTTTAGGATAACCACCATTAGACTCAGACCAAAATGGTTCACTTGTTGAAAACTCATTTAGGAGTTGACCTGAAGATGATAATTTTGTGAAAAAAAATTCCAATTCAGATTGTTCGACTGGATTGTAAACCAAACTTATATTATTAGAAGTATCTAAAAAAGATTTAAAAGTGTAATATTCGTAGTCTATGGGACTGGATAAATCTGACAAAGGGTACTCCCATAAAAAATTTCCATCGCTATCATATTTTGACACAATAAATGTTTGATTATAAGATGTATAGGCCGCTCTAAAAATAATTATAAGATTATCATTGGAATCTAAATGGGCTCCAATAACTCCATCATAAGAAATACCTAGATTAAATGATTTTTCTTTTTCCCATAAAACATTTAAATCCTTATCTAATTTAATGATTTTAGCATCATTAAATGTGAAGTCATTTTCAGTTGATCCTAATAAATAAATATTATCATTACTGTCTTTAAGAGATCCATTTAAAAAATCTCTGTTTGTATGATTGTAGTTTCCATAGGTAATTTTTTTAACAGGTTCTATTTTTTGTTGAGAAAAGATGGAAAAAGAAAATAATAAAATATATAATAGAGTAATTTTTTTCATCCAAAATTTTTTGTTTAAATATATAACATATTATATTTATTTTAAGCCTATGTTTGTTTGAATTACGTATTTAAAAATTTTATTAAATACTTGATGACGAATTTTAAAACACTACCAGAATTTTTTTACATACGAGACTTTATGGAATATTTTACATAATAGAGAATTATAGCTATCTAATAAATCTAGAAGTTAATTAGCCGTAATTTAGTTCACGCTATTTTTATTGTTTTTTAAAGGAGTTCATGAATCTCCTAAAGTCGATTTCTTTTAACATAATATCTATCGATATAAGTCTAAAGACATTATATCTGATATTATGTGTAAATAGCCTGAAATACGGCTATACAGAAATTAGTACATAAATGTACTATAATGTACCGCGTTATGTTACTTTGCTTTGGCTAAAGCGAAGTAATATTTACAAGGTTTCTTTAATAAATTTCTTCTAAAAAGCCTTTTCCACAATATTAATGGAACACTTTTTATGCAATGACGTAGGAGGGAAGCATAATATGTGAGGAATGGGAATTGATAAACTATATATAACTTATAAATAAAACAGGTATAAATACCTGCTCCCTATTTTCAAAATAAAACTACTTTTATTCTTACGATTTTTATCAAATGGAATTACGGTTTTCCGCAATAAAATAAAACAGTTAGTTTTATATTGCAACGAATTATAAAATAGCATTCTAATAGTGAGTACCCTAAAAAAAATTGCAGTTAATATTATTGAAAAAAGAAATGAAAAAGAATATTCTCAAGAAAAATTGGCGTTTAAAGCTGGTATTGATAGAAGTAATTTTGCCAAAATAGAGCTTGGTGACCGAAATTTTAAAATTAGCACTTTGCTTAAAATAGCTGAAGCACTTGAAGTAGATGCGAAAATTCTTTTAGAATAAAATCTTATCGGTTTAGAACCCGAGACAATAATTCCTTTTTTTGACAAGTTTTCTCGGTTTACAAACCACAATCAAATACATATTGGCAGGTTATTAACTACCAAAACAAATGGTATTGTATTTGCAATTCTTTTATTTAGAAAATTGTTGATTTTTCTCAAATTTAATGTGCGAAAATACATGTTATATTTGAAAGGCAATGATTATTTATAACTAATTTAAAACACATTAATCTAAAATGTCAACAAACAAAAACGAACATCTCAAAAAAGTACTTGATACACACGACATAAATAATGTTGAGCATCTAACTAAATTTATTGAAAAGAAAAATAAAGTTAAAGATGCTTTAAACAAAAAATTTTCAGACAAGAAAGCTTCTAATTCTATCGATTCAGGATCTTATGCAAAGAACACAGCTATTAATACAAAATTTGATATCGATTGCTGCGTTCCTTTTAAAAAGAAAACTCCCGGAAACAACGATGAAAAAGGTTTTGAAAGTTTGAGTGAAATGTATGATGAAGTATATAAATATTTGAAAAATGAGTATACTGAAGATGATGATGATATTAGTAAAGACAATGTTAGGAAGCAAAAGGTTTCAATAGGGATGAAATTTGATATTGATCGAGAGGAGTTTGATATGGATGTTGTTCCTGGAAGAGAAAGACCAAACAATAATGATTATAATGACAGTAATACAGATTTAAGTTTACATATAAATCCGTCTAATAGATCAAAAAAAGAGGTGGATGAAGGAAAAACTAGAATAAAAACAAATATTAAAACTCACGTAGGCCTATTAAATGGAGCTGATAGAACTCATGAAAGAAAAGTAACAAAACTTCTAAAAGTTTGGAAGACTGAACGAAAGAACAAAAATGGAGGTAAGCTTATAAAATCATTTATGATGGAACTCTATACTAAAGAAGCTTTTGATAATACAGATGAAATTCCAAACGGGCTTTGGGAAAAAACTAAGTTAGTTATGAATTATATCATTGATAATATTGAAACTTCTAATTTAGTTGATCCTGCAAATTCAAGTAACATAGTTTCAGATTCAATGAGTGATACAGCTAAGACACAAACTAAGCTTGATATGAAAAGTACGATAAAGGATATAGAAGACGATTCTGATAAAATAAAAGAATATTTTCCTATAAATGATGAGTTTGATAATGAAGATAACTCATGTTCAAATAGTTATTCTAAAGCTTCTGTTTTAAGTACAAGTAAATTTGGGTAATTTGAAAGAAGAAGATAAAACATTAAACAAAATAAATAGTCTTTTAAAAAAAGGTAAAGGTTTAGTTTTAGTTGAGAACATAAGAAAAGAAGATAACTATTACAAAGGTAAAATTGAGGTAAATTATTTAAATGAAATATTAAGTTTTGATATAGCAATACCACATAACTATCCTTTAACTCATCCCAATTCAGATAATATTTCTATTCTTTTTAAGAACAAAGATTACGTAGGAGTGAATCATGTAAACCTTGATGGATCAGTATGTTTTCATCCTGATAAAAATGAGGATTTTGACGAAAAATTTCTTTATGAATTTGAATGCCTAAAGCAATGGATTAAAGATTATTACATTTTAAAAAAGGAAGATGAAAATTACACATATTTAATTCATACTACAGAAATAGGTTGTATTAACAAATTATATTTTACCAATACAAAAAACAATTTTAGCAAAAACTCATTCGGAACATTTAACTTTTCCATTTTCTCTGACGAAAAATATGGAAAGAAAAAATTACCGATAAAGAAATTATTTAGATTAGGCTTTGATATTGGAGAAATAGATACATGGACAGATTCTTTTATTAAAGAACTAAAGGGGAAAACTTGTATAAAAGGATTGTATTATTTTATTGAAGAAGAACCTTTAAGAAAAACAACCATTGGAAGAAAAGGTATAGAAACTTGGGATGAACTTAAAAATTATCTGTCAGATGATTTTATTGAGCACTTATATAAAGGGTTAAAGAAGGACTTTAATAAAAGTTATTACTATGAGAAAAGTGTGTTTTTAATTATTGGTTATAAAATCCCTACCAATGAAGCTTATGAAGAACATTGGGATTTAATTAGAATATCTAAAAATAATATTCCAATTGAATTTAAAAGAATTCCTAGAAATGAACTACAAAAAGCAAACAAAAGTTTTGAGTATAAATTAAAAAAGAATAGAATCAATTGGGGAACAGTTGAAAATATAGATTATAATCGTTTTTTTGGAAGAGGTAAACTTGATGATAAAATTACAAACTCAAATATTTTAATTATTGGTTGTGGAGCGTTAGGAAGTTCTTTAGCAGAAATGCTAGTTAGAGGTGGTGTAAAAAATTTAACTATTGAAGATTTCGACACCATTAAAGGAGGGAATTTATGCAGAGCAAACTATGATTTGAATGATCTAATTTTATTTAAAACGAATAGATTAGCTAATAGATTACAATCTATTTCTCCTTTTGTTAATTTAGACGAAATACCGATAAAATTAAGTAACTATGACATACAAAATGTTGAAAATTATTTAAATAAAAATATAGACATAATTTTTGATTGCTCTACTGATACCGAGGTTACTTATATAATCGATAAACTTAATTTTACTGGAACAACCTTTAGTTTAGCGATTACGAATAATGCAAAATCTTTTGTTTCAATAACTGGGAACAATCTAACAAAACAAGCAAAAACAATTTTTGATTTTGTAGAAAATGAACCTCCCTCATATTTTGAAGGAACAGGATGTGGATATCCAACTTTTGAAGCTAATTATAATGACATAAATGCTTTGCTAAATATTGGTTTAAAAGTCATAAATAATAATTATTTAAAAAATAAAAACCATGAGTCCTTTATAATTCAACCAGATTTCGAAGATGAATTAAAAATAGATATTAAAGAGTATGAATATTATACTCTTAATGATATAAATAGTTCAATACACATTTCTAAAAGTGTTTTAAAGAGAATAGAAGAAGAAACTAAGTTTCACTATCCAAAAGAGTTTGGAGGAGTTTTTATAGGTTTTAAGTCAGGTATAAATTTTATTATAACTGATATATTAATACCTGATGAATATAAAAATGGAACAACTGTTTTTATTAGAGAACCAGGAACTTTAAACGATAGGTTGAGAGAAGTTCATCAGATGACTAATGGTGAAATTGAATATTTAGGAGAATGGCATTCACACCCTAATGGTCCTACAACTCCAAGTAGTACAGATATTAATGCAATGGAGATAATCGCAAAAGATAAAAACATAAATATGGATAGACCTTTACTAATGATTGCAGAAGTTGATAAAACTTCTTTTGATAAAGATTTATACATATATGATAATAAAAAATTAGAAAAATATGAGTAAAAAAATAGATATACGAGATCTTTTTCTTGATCATCAAAAAGAAATGATAACAAATCTCAAGAAAATTAGAAAGCATTCACAAAATCACGCACCAACAACAGGTGATGCTAGTGAAGGTAGTTGGGCTGAATGGCTAGGCAGTTATTTACCAAGTAGGTATAGTGTTGATAGAGCAATAATTGTTAGTTGCCAAGGTATAGAAAGTGATGCAATTGATATTGTTATATATGATAGACAATACTCTCCATTTGTATGGATTCAAGAAGGAGTAAAAAAAATCCCTGCTGAAAGTGTTTACGCTGTTATTGAGTGTAAACAAGAGATAAATAAAGGACAAATAGAATATGCAGGAAATAAAGCTAGATCAGTTAGGGAGTTGTTTAGAACTGTTGCTCCTACAATTGTTGATCGTGGAGAAAAACATACTCCTCCTGTATTATTCAATATTCTAGCTGGAATTATTACTTTAGAAAACTCTTGGGCTGATTCTATCAACAAATCAAACTTTTTTGAAACTTCTATTAAAAGTTTAGATATGAAACAGTCACTTAATTTTGGTTGTGTATTAAATGACAAATCGTTTTTTATAGACAGTGATGGAGTAACTCATTTTAGTGATTCAGAAGAGAGTTTAATTTTCTTTTTTGCAAATCTAGTTACAGAGCTTCAGAAGTTAGGTACAGTTAGACCAATAGATATGATGCAATATTTGAAATTTTTAAAATCAAAATAAATGAATATTAAAACAATTAAATATAGCAAGAATGGAGTAGTTATATTTGGTTTGACTAATGCCTTGTTAAACGCAATTCAGCAAATAAACTCAATCAAAGAAAACCCTAAGCAAAACTTTGATTGGTCAGAATTATTAAAAGCAGGAGGCAAAGGTGCGCTATTAGGTGGAGTAGGAGGTGCTTTTGTTGGCGGAATAGTAGATTCTAACAACGCTAAAAAGGAACGCCTAAATACAAGTGCAATATTATCAACTGTTGTTTCAAATATTAGATTAGATAAAGACAATCCTATTTATAAAAAACTGTCTATAAAAGCTAATTGCATTATAAACGATCTAGAAATAAACTTTAAAAATAGTTTAGGTGGTTCACCACTAAAAATCGGTTCTACTGAAGATGGAACATCTCTTTCAGACTCTTTTGATATTGATATAACTGTGCCTTTTAGTTCTAAAAGTTTTAACTCAACTTCTGAAATGTATAATTTATTATATCAGTATTTTGACGAAAATTATTCAGATAAAGATTTTATTAAACTTAGAGAGCAAAAAAAATCAATAGGCATAATTTATTTAATTAATGGTGAGAACTATAAGATTGATGTTGTTCCTTACAAACTAAGTAAAACTATTAACAATAAAACAGCTGGTTATTTGTATGTGAATAATAATTCACTATTTAAAAAAGATAGTTATACAAAGACTGATATTATTAGTTTGAAGAGTATTAAATTAACTACAATTCAACAAAAACTATTAATAGCATTAAAAAATTGGAAAAAAGAATATTCTATACCAATTAGCTCACATCTTTTAAAAATGTTGATTATTGATGCGTTTGAATTCAATAAAGGGAATATACCAAGAGATTTTACTAAGAAAATCCTAATGACAATTACATTTATTGGAGAAAATATAATGTATAAACGAATTACCAGTATTGAAAATACAAATAATGTACTAACTGATTTTGATGAATCGGATAAATTATTTATCAAAAAAGAATGTAATAATATCATTAATGATTATACTTATCAACCCAATTCAATATTAAAATACTTTGATTAATTTTTAAATTATTATCTAAAATAGAACCTCGATGATAAACTCGGCCTCATAAAAATTTTGGTCAAAACAATAGGCGAGTAGAGTGTCCATATTTTAGGGGTTTGGTTATACAGTTTCTTAGTTTCTATTTTACATAATACCTCAAAACAAGCTTAAAAAGTTAGAATGCATCCTAAAATATAGCGTAGCGAACCGTAATTGTTTCCAAAATATTATGCAGCCTTGAATTTTTGTTTCTTTTGTTTTAAGACAAAAGATAGCGCAAGAATTAAAAAGGTCAATTGAAATACTGCAGTTAACAAGTGTATGAAATTTTTAAGCAAGGAATTTAGTAAAGGAAAATTTTATACTCTTGTGGCAATCCACGAGAATCGTCTGAAATTTTTTACAACGTACATTTTATCGAACCTGTCTGCCGACAGGCAGGTTCGCGATTTTTAATAAGAGTAAAAAGGATCCCTTTTATTTTGGTACTTCGACAAGCTCAGCATAAACTTAGGCAAGCGTTGGAGAGTTATTCGCATGGTTTCTATTTTTTTAGAGGAGCTCATGAATGCTACGCATTTGTGTGTAAAATAAATTGCCAGAGCAATGAATTTCCTTATAAATCTAAAATTCCAAATCCACGAGAATCGAATATTAGAAAGTTTAATGACCCAAGTACTGAATATCGTAAAGAATAAATACAGTTTCTGGGATATTTTATATTTCGACTTCGCTCAATATAAACTCTATAGAGAATTATAGCTACATAGAATACACACGTATATCGCCAGCGCGCCATCATTCTTAAATATTGCTTCATCCACAGGATAATCCAATATTGTAAAATGTACTATAATGTTCTGCGTTATGTTACTTTGCTTGGGTAAAAGCGAAATTATAAATTCTTAATTTTTCTTTGTTTTTTTTCTTCTCTAAACTTTCTTTAAAAATGTAATGGAATACGCTTTGCCCGAAACGACGATAGGAGAGAAGTGGCAATGTGTATGGAATGGAAATCGTTGTTGAAACATTAATTAGATAGTTCTTATTTTTGCAATGTTAGATAAATACTATATATTGCACCAATAGTATGATTATTTAAACAATTTATTATGTCAACAATAAGAAAAACAATCACATTTACAGGAAAGCAAGACAAATGGATAAAGTCTCAAATTACCACAGGAGAGTACACAAATGACAGTGAATATCTTCGTGATTTAGTAAGAAGAGATCAAGCAAAAAATGCTAAATTTTCAGCACTAAAAGCTGCTATAACGGAAGGTATGAATAGTGGTATTAGTGATAAGACTGTTCCAGATATAATGAAAGAAGTTGAAGAACGTATGCGAGCAGATGGGCGTTTATAAAATATCTCGAAAGGCTGAAACAGATCTTGCAAATATCTATGAATACGGAATTGAAACGTTTGGTATGAAGCATGCAAAAAATTATTTACTCGGAACTCATCAGGTTTTTGAGATATTAACAGATAATGTAAACTTAGGACGGGATGCATCAGAATTTATGCTTTTGCTAAAACGATTTTCTTATAAATCACACACTATTTTTTATTTAGTTACAGATATTGGTATTCTGATTGTTCGTGTATTAAATCAAAGTATGGATTATGAAAATAATTTATAACTATAGTTTTTTGTCTACATAATTACAATAAAACACAAACTTTATAGTTTAAAGCAATTTTATATAATGTCTAATTATGATTATCTATTTCTGTATCATAATGTACTGCATTATGTTACTTTGCTTTGGTAAAAAGCTTAAAAAAACCAATCTTCTTTATTTTTTTTCTTCTAAAATCTTTCTTTAAAAATGTAATGGAATACGCTTTTTACGAAACGGAGCTTGTCTTTATCGTAGTCGAAAGGATAGGAGTGGAGTGAAATGTGTATGGAATGGGATTGTTGTTTAAATATTAATTAATAGCTCCTAATTTTGGAATGTTCTATGAATATTGTATTTTACACCAATAGTATGATTATTTAAACGTTTTTTATAGCAACAGTTCGCAAAACGGTAACCTTTACTGAGCAACAAGATAAATGGATAAAAGCTCAAATCGAAGCTGGAGAATATACTAATGATAGTGAATATTTACGAAATTTTGTGCGTCAAGACCAAGCAAGTAATGCAAAATATCTCTCTCTTAAGTCTAAAATAATGGAAGGACTTGAAAGCTGCATTAGTAATCAATCATTACCGGAAATCATGAAAGAAGTAGAAATACGTATGCGCAAAGATGGGCGTTTATAAACTCTCCAAAAAAGCCGAAACCGATTTGGCTAAAATATATGAATTTGGTATCCATAAATTCGAGCTAACTCAAAAACAAATAATTAAAGTTTTACCTGATTTTAGTTTTGATACAACTTAAGCTTACGGTAATGTGTTGGAGAATATTTAACAATCCGCTCAAATTGAGAAGCAAAATAAGAAGGACTAGAATAGCCCAATCTATAACCAATTTCACTAATAGATAGTTTCGTATATTTTAAATACTCTTTTCCTTTCTCTATTCGTTGTGCATGAATAAAGTTAATTGGAGTTGTACCAAAATGTAGTTTAAATTGTCTGAAAAAAGTAGCCTTACTTCAACAGGTACTTTAGAAACCGTATTGGCAAATAAACTATGTGCTCCCATGCAGTAATGATAATTATTTTCTGCGCTTATGGTAAGAAAAACTACTTCCGCCTCTGCAGGTGTGAAATTCCCCTCCAAACGAAACTAATTGTGTAACCATACATTTAAGCATCTAGAAGTGCCGGAAGATTAATAATTGGGGATTATTTTATTTTCCTTCCTTGCTTTTAGAAGCAAGACTTTCTGTCGGTTATCAGCTACTTTCAGCCCTATGAGAGGCTCATTTTAAATTTCTTCATAGTTTAATTGTGTTCTGTACTCATTCAGTAATAGTATCAAGTTTATTGATCCAATAATGAATGATTTTGGCAATATATTTCCAGTTTGGTTCCAGCATTAGATCGTGAGCAGCATCAGGAATTATTTCCAGATCTGCGGCATATTTTCTGGCTGTATACTCAAATTCCCGAAGGGTGAACAATTGATCTTTTGAGCCTCCCATGACCAGCAAATTATGATGAGCTGCTGTACTTTTTTTAATGGCTATTGGAAAGAGCATCTGCAGATAAGCCACAAAAGACTCTGAGCAAAGCATTGATTTGTAATATGATAAAGCATGCGAATCAATATCAGCTCTAAACATAAATTGTGGGTATGCTTGGGCAAAGCCAAGTAAATCCCGATTCAACAAATACTTAATTGCGCCCGGCCTAATTTTAATTACCCTAAGGCTGGAGGCTAATGCCCCACTTGGTGGTACAGAAGCCATCAGGATTGCTTTTGTGGGAAGGCGGCAGTTCTTTAAGTAAAGCTGCACAATAAATCCTCCCATCGAATGACCAACCAAAATTGGCTGGGTATCAAACGTTGAGATGGCGTTTTCAACATCCTTAACATAATCACTTAATTTAAGATGATTGTTTGAAGCAGAACGTCCGGTCACTTCATGACCGCTCAGGTTTAATGTATGGCAGTCATAACCTAATGATTCAAAGTGAGGAATAAAATGCTCATGCCAACACCATGCGCCATGGCATAAGCCATGAATGAACAGGAGGGGAGAAAAGTCGACTCTTTCCACTATGCATTGACCTTTAATGTATTCCTTATTGGATTTTTAGATACATAATCTTTTGGCAGTTGCTGTTTTAACTGCTTAACAAATAAATGATAGTCCACGGTGATTGTATGTCGTGCAGTATTGATCTGTTTTATATGTGGGTGCGTGACTTCTCTTTTACAGAGTTCTGCAATGTTCTTTGCCCGTTTCCATTCACCTGTAATGGCCCTGGCGGCTAATTTTGCCTGAAGTTCAGATCCTGGCCAGATACAACCAAGCGGTTGAAACATGCCAATGAAAAACAGATTTTCATATTGTTCATGAAACATTTTCAGATAAAGGGGCACATCAGAATCGCTGTAGTCAATAAAATGCTTTTCGAAAAACGGATGGGCTAATATATAGCCTGTACATGCTACGATAACATCAAATTCTTCGATCGTACCATCTTTAAAAACCACCTTTTTACCATCAAACCGTTCGATATCTCCTTTAGGAAAAACCTTGCCATGTCTTAGTTTATATAGCAACTCATCGTTAATAGTAGGATGCGTACTACCAAATTTAGTTTTTGGTATTTCAAGTCCATATAATCGATTAGAGCCAGTAAGGATTTTAATGGTTAATGCAGAGAAGAAATACCTTAACTTTTTAGGCAGAAACTTTAGTTTGGAGCTGACCACATCACTTGGTTTTCCAAACAAGAATTTAGGAATGATTTGATAACCTCTGCGCCAGCTGATACTGGTTTTCTCACTGATTCGGCTTGTTTCCACAGCCACATCACAAGCAGAGTTTCCTCCTCCAATGACCAACACACGCTTATCTTTAAACGGAGCGGCTTTTTTATAATCATGTGAATGCATAAACTCTCCAGTGAAAACACCTGGATAATTCGGATACCTTGGTTTCCAGTGGTGGCCATTGCAAACGATAAGGTGCGTAAACACTTCTGTATGTTCCTGCCCATTTTTTTCGGTAGTGACCATCCATTTTTCTCGATCGATACGTATACATTTCTTTACAAGAGTGTTGAATTGAATGCAAGGATATAAATCAAAGTGTTTGGCATAAGCCTGAAAATACATTCTCAGCTGGTCATGGGAAGGGTAGTCAGGAATGTTTTTTTCAAAATCATCGAAAGTGAAATCTTCATATTGTGATAAGTTTTTGGAGCTAATGATATGCGTAGTTTCAAAAACACTGGAATTACCGCCATTTTCATTATAAATCCAATTGCCTCCGACATCATGGTTAAAGTCATAAGCAATTACGTCCAGACCTTTATCTTTTAAATTTTTTATGGTAGTTATCCCCGAAGGTCCTGCACCTATTACACAAACTTTTTCCATTATATTCTTTATTTATAAAGCAAATATACTAATAAATGACACTTGTGTCAACTTTTATAAAAAATAGATTATCCTTTTTTGAGAAAAATGACCAGAATTCCTTTTCTTTATGGCTTAATAAATCGAACAGATTGGGGAAATTACAGGAAAATAAGAAACGAAATGAAACTACAATTATCAATGCGGCATTCGAATTATTTGTAAATAAAGGACTTGACAGCACAACTATCAGTGATATTGTAAAGGGCAGTAAACTGGCCAGAGGTACTTTCTATAATTATTTTCAAAGCAAGGAGGAAATATGGGATTTAATCGTCAAAAAACTCGTGGAAAATGTCAATGCCCGTCTTATAGAAGAGCGTAAAAATGCAAATGATATATATGAATTTACCTATAACGCCTTTTTAGGATATGCTCATGTTCTTCAGGAAAATAAATATTTAGATTTGTTGATTAGAAACCAGGCCAATTTCAGAAAGAGTGTTTTTTCAGCTGGGTTACTTAATTCTATTTATGCTTACCTCGAAAAGGATATTGCTAATTCGCCTTATTATAATGGATTGACGATGAGTCAAATTCAATTAATAAGTTATTCCATGATCGGGTCTGCAATCGAACTCATCATCCAGGCACACCTAAATCAACAAACTACATCCATGGAGGAATTGGGTAAATATTTTGCGGATCTATTTATTGGCGGATATGAAAGAATTATATCTAAATCCAGACGAGAAAGTCAGATAAAATAGCGGAGAGATTGTGGCGCTAGTTTTAAATACTTCAATTTAGTGGCAGAATAGAATTTACATTACTAAACTTTTGAAAAGCGCAACAAATAATTAAGGAATTCGCTGAATCAGATAGGTGGTAATCAGTATTATCGTGACAGCAAATATTATATTAAGTAGAATCTTCTCTACAACTAGGCTGGCTGGTAAGGCAGAATAGCGGGTTGTGTTTTGTTTTGTGGGCTGAAGCTTTATTCTGTCTTGATTTTTTTGTTTCTTTTTTATCAAGAAAAAAAGATATAATGAAAACTTAAGAAGTTCAAAACATCAATTTCAATTTTACATAATATTGGAAGTTCCAGTTAAATAAAGGTTAAATAGTAACGAGAATAGAATAAGTGCTTAGAATTTTATTTTTCTTAAAATTTAAGCTCTTGTGGGAAGTTTACGAAAATGGTATTAGAAAAAAATATTGACGGAATATTATAGAATAACATAATCTTATATAAATTAGAAATGTTAGCTTTTGTGCGCTGGCAAGCGTTGGAAAATTGTGTTTAAAAAAATTACTGCGTAGCATAATTATTTTAAAAAAGCAATCGAGCGCATTGGTGTGCGGCAATTTTACATAATGGCTAATTATAGTTACAAACAGCAGGATGTTTATTATTTAGTACTAAACCCAAGAGCCTAATGTTTAATGACCCAAGTTCTACAGTTTATTGTGTGGATAAGATTTCTGGGATATTTAACATAATAGAGAATTATAGCTATCAAATAAAATCCAGAAGTTAATTAGCCGTAATTTCTTTTAACATAATATCTATCGATATAAACCTAAAGGTATTATATCTGATATTATGTGTAAATAGCCTGAAATACGGCTATACAGAAATTACTGTATATTTGTACTATAATTTATATTATGTTAAATAGTTTTTTTTGTTGTTGAGATCACTCACTCCCATAGCATAGGAATAAAAAGAAGAAAACTATTCTAGTCTAATTGTAAAATAGGCTACTTTTGCGCAATGATTTCAAAAAAACCTTCAATAGATACAAAAAAAACGGGTACTTCTCAGGTAGAATTCATACTGTTGATGGCTTGTTTGATGTCTATTGTAGCCTTGTCTATAGATACAATTCTCCCAGCTTTAAAACCAATAGGCCTTTCTGTTGGTACTACAAGTGCTGGGGAAAATCAACTATTAATTACCATGATTTTTTTAGGTCTAGGTTTCGGACAGTTAATTTTTGGGCCGTTATCAGATAGTTTTGGTAGAAAACCTGTTGTTTACATTGGGTTTGCAGTATTTGTATTGGCTAGTTTTTTATGTATTGCAGCTCCCAGCATAGAAATAATGGTTGTTGGTCGTATTCTTCAAGGAATAGGACTTTCTGCTTCTAGATCTATTAGCATTGCCATGATTAGAGATCGTTTTGAAGGCGATTATATGGCTAAAATAATGTCTTTTGTGGTTACTATTTTTATTCTGGTACCAATTATTGCTCCTACCTTAGGTAAATTTTTGTTAGACAACTATGGTTGGGAATCTATCTTTTACAGTCAGTTATTATTTGGTATTGTAGTGTTGTGTTGGTTTTGGAAAAGACAACCAGAAACACTTCCTCCGGCGTATAAAAAAAAGTTTTCAATGGCTATTTTTATCAGTGGTTCTAGAGAGTTTTTAAAATATAGATCGGCCATTATTTTTACCTTAATCTCTGGATTAGCTACCGGATCTTTTATGGTTTTTCTTAGCACTTCTCAGCATATATTTGAGGTTCAATATGGTTTAGTAGATGAATTTCCTTATATATTTGGTGCCTTGGCTTTTTCTGTTGGTGTGGCTACTTTTACTAATGGCACACTGGTTGTTAGGTTTGGAATGAAAAAATTAGTGACTATTTTTTCAATAGTATTTTCTCTAACGTCTCTTCTGTACATTAGTATCTTTTATGGAGAAACCAACCCAAGTATTGGCATTTTAGTACTTTTTCTAGCGCTACAGTTTTTTTCTGTTGGTTTTCTCTTTGGTAACGTAAGATCATTAGCAATGCAGCCTTTGGGGCATATTGCAGGAATTGGAGCTGCTATTAACGGCTTTGTTTCTACCATTATGGCGGTGCCTATTGCTACGTTTATTGGTGGTTTTGTAGAGACCACTGCCCTGCCATTATTTATTGGTTTTGCAGCCTGTGGTTTTGGTTCTTTACTTCTGTTATTATTTGTTAAAAAATCTGCTTAATGCCTTTAGAAATTATCTATCAAGACAGCTATTGTTTGTTGGTCACCAAACCAAACAATGTATTGGTTCATCACGCACATCATTCTAGAAATAAAATAGATGAAGAATCATTACTGCAATTAATTGAGCATCAATTAGGTACTAGGTACTACCCTATCCATAGATTAGATAGAAAAACTTCTGGAATTATTTTATTGGCTTCTAAAAGAGAGTATGTTGCTTCTTTTCAGTCCTTATTTACCAATAACCAGATTCAGAAAATATATTACGGACTGGTTCGTGGTTTTGCTCAAGAATTTAAAATTATAGACTCTCCAGTAAAAGGAAGAGATGCAGATGTGTATAAAGAAGCAGAAACTCATGTAAAACTCTTAGATAAAATTATACTAGACATACCTGTAAAACCCTATGATTCTTCACGATATAGTTTGGTAGAATTGCAACCTAAAACCGGAAGAATGCATCAGTTGCGCATTCATATGAATAAAGTTTCTACTCCGTTAATAAACGATGCTAAATATGGTGATAAAAACCACGACACGATGTATGAAGAGCAATTTGGCTGGAAAAAACTTTTTTTACATGCAGGCTCCTTAGAATTTACTCACCCATTTACAGAACAAAAATTAGTCCTAAAATCATCTTTTTCAGAAGATTGGATTCAATTATTTGAAAAATTTTCTTGGAAGAATCCGCTTTCATAAAAAAAAAACTCATTGCTCTAAAGATTGGCTCTCAAAAGCAATAAGTTCTTGTGCTTGAAAAATAGGTGTAACTTCAATAGGATTACAACATACTTCACAATCTTCTATATAAGTTTGCTGTCTTATACTACTGTCTAAGATCATCGAAATTTCTTCCCAGCAATGCGGACATTGAAAAAAATGCTCCAAAGTTTAGTCTTCTATAACTTTTAAAACTAATTTTCCTTTTTTATCACCGTTAAATAAACGCGCATAAGTTTCTTGAAAGTTTTCAATACCGTTATAGATGTCTTCTTTAGATTTTAACTTCCCTTGTGCTATCCACATACCCATTTCTTCAGCAGCTTTTTTATAATCTTTTGCATAATCCATAACAACCATACCTTGCATGGTCGCTCTATTAACAAGTAAACTCAAATAATTACTGGGACCTTTTACCAATACTTTATTGTTGTATTGTGAAATAGCACCACAAATAACTATTCTAGCATGCATTCTTAGTTTTGATAAGGCAGCATTTAAAATTTCACCCCCAACATTGTCAAAATAAACATCAATTCCTTTCGGACATTTTTCTTTTAAGGCTTCATAGATATTCTCAGATTTATAATCAATAGCTGCATCAAAACCCAATTCATTTAAAAGATAGTCACATTTATCTTTTCCACCAGCAATACCAATTACAGTACATCCTTTAATTTTTGCAATTTGTCCAACAACACTTCCTACTGCTCCAGCAGCACCAGAGACCAAGACAATATCACCTTCTTTAATTTTTCCAACTTCATGAATTCCAAAGTAAGCCGTCATCCCTGGCATCCCTAAGGTGCCAATAAACAATGGCATTGGTGCAATAGTATCATCTACTTTAAACCAACCTGCTCCATCGGTAGCAACATATTGTTGAACACCACCCCAGCCTGTTACACAGTCTCCAACTTTAAAAATAGGATGATTGTTTACTTCTATTACTTTACCAATAGAGCCAGAACGCATTACTTCATTAATACCTACAGGTGGAATGTATGATTTACTGTCGTTCATCCAACCACGCATTGCAGGATCTAAAGAGATGTAGTGATGCTGTATTAAAACTTCTCCTTCTTTAAGTGTTGGAATTGCATTAGATTCTAAATTCCATGTAGCATCATTAGGAAAACCAATGGGTCTTTCTTTTAAAATAATTTGTTTGTTCATTATATTTTATATGTTAGGTATTAATATTTTAATAAATTTTTTAATTCGGTAGCAAAACGATCTTTAGGTAAGTATTGTTTTTCTAATTCTCCTTGAAAAGGAATAGGTGTTTCTATACTAGCAACACGTCTTACAGGGGCATCTAAAGATTCAAAACAGTGTTCGTTAATTAAAGCAGCAACATCGCTTGCAATGCTTCCAAAAAGTGAATCTTCTTGTAAAAAAATTGCTTTTCCAGTTTTGCGAACCGACGTATATATAGATGCTACATCTAAAGGTTGTAATGTTCTTAGGTCTAAAAGATCTGCACTTATTTCTGGATGTGTCTTTAAAGTATCTAAAGCCCAATGAACTCCAGCACCGTATGATATAATAGTGACATCATTTCCTTCTTTTAAAAGGGATACTTTTCCTAATTCTACCGTAAAATAATCATCAGAAACTTCTTGGTAAATAGAACGATACAATGCTTTGTGTTCAAAAAACAACACAGGGTTTGGATCATTAATAGCAGCACACAACAAGCCTTTAGCATCTTCTGGAAAAGCAGGATACACCACTTTTAAGCCAGGTGTTTTGGTAAACCATGCTTCATTTGTTTGACTGTGAAAAGGCCCAGCTCCTACACCAGCTCCACAAGGCATTCTTACCACTACATCAGCATTCTGATTCCAACGATAGTTAGATTTTGCTAACAAGTTAACAATTGGATTAAACCCAGAGCTTACAAAATCTGCAAACTGCATCTCCATAACGGCTTTCATTCCGTTTAAAGCTGCACCATAGGCAGCTGCAACAATAGCAGATTCGCAAATGGGTGTGTTTCTCACACGTTCTCTACCAAATTGTTCTGTAAAGCCTTCTGTTATTTTAAAAACACCACCGTATTCTGCAACATCTTGCCCCATAATAACTAGATTGTCATATCGTTCCATAGACTCGCGTAAGCCCTTAGATATGGCATCTATTAACCTTATACTAGTTTTTTTATTAGAAGGTGCTATAATTTCTTGCTGATATTCTTTGAAAACGTCTTTTAGCTCAGTCGCTAGATCTGCACTTATAGTTTCTTCATTAAATGCCATTTGCAGATGTTCATTAATTTCTGCTTTAATTTCTTTGGTGGCATTGGTTATTTGTTGTTCTGTGAGTATGTTTTTAGAACGCAGAAAAGTTTCGTAGTTTTTTAAAGGATCTTTTTTTGACCAGGTTTCCATTAATTCTTGTGGAACATATTTAGTACCACTAGCCTCTTCATGGCCTCGCATTCTAAAGGTTTTAAATTCTAATAAGACGGGGCGAGGATTTTTTCTGATATCTTTAGCAATATTAGAAACCGTGGTATATACATCTAAAATATTATTTCCATTAATGATATGGCTTTCCATACCATAGCCAATGCCCTTATCGGCTATATGCTCACAATTGTATTGTTCAGAAGTTGGAGTAGACAAACCATACCCATTGTTTTCTATACAAAATAATACGGGCAAATCCCAAACAGAAGCTACATTTAATGCTTCATGAAAATCACCTTCACTGGTACCTCCTTCGCCAGTAAAAACTGCGCAAACTTGGTTGTTCTGTTTTAATTTATTTGCCAATGCTATTCCGTCTGCAACACCTAATTGAGGGCCTAAGTGAGAAATCATTCCCACAATATTAAATTCTTGCGTTCCAAAATGGAAGCTGCGGTCTCTACCTTTTGTAAAACCATTCATTTTTCCTTGCCATTGAGAAAATAAACGATATAAAGGAATTTCTCTTGATGTAAAGACACCCAAATTTCTATGCATAGGAAGAATGTATTCTTCTTTATGTAAGGCAGCAGTAACCCCAATAGAAATGGCTTCTTGTCCAATTCCAGAAAACCATTTAGAAATTTTTCCTTGTCTCAACAAAACAAGCATTTTTTCTTCAATCAGACGAGGCTTTAACATCTGCATGTATAAGCTAATAAGTCTTTCTTTTTCTAAACTTGAAGTATTGTATTCTAAATCAGTAGTCATCAAAATTAAATAAATTCTATCTATTGATTAACGAAAATACTATTTTCAAATACAAATACGATTATAATTTATTTAAAATCTTAGCAGCTTTTAAAAGTGTTTCATCTGTTTTAGCAAAACAAAAACGCAGGGTCTTATTGTCTTGTTGGTTTTTGTTAAAAACAGACATAGGAATGGAAGCTATTCCTGCTTCTATGGTTAACCTTTTGGCAAAATCTTCATCTCTCTCATTGCTAATAGATGAGTAATCTAAGGTTTGAAAGTAGGTGGCTAGTGTTGGTTTGAAAGAGAAATTAGAAGTGGCAATTGCTGATAAAAAGAGGTCTCTTTTATTTTGGAAAAATTCTGGCAACAAATTGTAATGTTTTGGCTCCTCTAAGTATTTAGCCAAGGCAATTTGTACAGGATGATTTACAGAATAAACGTTAAACTGGTGAACTTTAATAAACTCACGCATTAAATTTTCTGGCCCACAGCAATAGCCAACTCTCCAGCCAGTATTGTGAAACGTTTTCCCGAAAGACGCAGTAATAAAAGATCGTTTTTTCAATGCTGGAAATAAACAGATGCTTTGATGTTTTTCACCGTCAAAAATCATGTGTTCATAGACTTCATCACTTAAAATAATAATATCTGTATTGTTTGTGATCTTTTCAAGTTTTTTAATATCTGACAAAGAAAAAATACTACCTGAAGGATTTTGTGGTGAATTAATGATCATCATTTTTGTTTTAGAGGTAATACTATTCTCAACAAGACTCCAGTCAATGGTATTTTTAGGGTATTGTAGTTGAATAGGAATAACTTTTCCGCCCTGTAGCTCTACAGATGGCTGATAACAGTCATAAGCTGGAGTAAAAATAATAACTTCGTCGTTTGTATGAATGAAGGCAGAAATAATGGTGAAAATGGCTTGAGTAGCCCCAACTGTAATTACAATTTCTTTTTCTGGACTATAACTAGATTGATATAATTCTTTAAATTTTTGAGCAATAGCAGTTCTTAATTCAATGACTCCCATCATAGGTGCATATTGATTGTATCCATTTTTCATGGCTTGTGAAACTAGTTCAATTAATACAGGATCACTTTCAAAATCTGGAAATCCTTGCGAAAGGTTTAAAGCATTGTGCTCTTTTGCCAAGGAACTCATGATTGTGAAAATTGTAGTACGAACTGTGGGAAGTTTAGACTTAAAATTCATGAGTTGAAGATATAAAAAAACCTTATCAAATAATGATAAGGTTTTTTAACTATATAAGTTTAGCTACGAAATTTTTATAATTCTTTAAAAATTGCATGCATCATTCTTTTTTTGTCGTTAATGCTTTCTTCTAATGCAATCATTGTTTCGGTTCTACTCACACCAGGTATTTCATCTATTTCATAGATGATATCTTTAGCATCATTGGTTCCTTTTGCACGTACTTTACAAAAAATATTATATTTTCCAGCAGTAACATAGGCTACTGTTACGTTAGGAATGGAGTTTAAATTAGAAATAACATTTTGTGTCATAGATGTTTTTTCTAAGAAAATTCCAACATGAGCTATAAATGAGTAGCCCATCTTTTCATAATTTAAGGTTAATGTAGATCCCTGAATGATTCCTTCATCTTCCATTTTTTTTACACGTACGTGAATTGTACCAGCAGAGACTAATAATTTTTTAGCAATATCTGTAAAAGGAGTTCTAGCATTTTCAATCAAGATGTCTAGTATCTGATGATCTATTTCATCTAGGATAAATTTTTTCATAATATATAAATTATTCAAATAATTTAACAAAAGTATAAATTAAATTAAATACAAAGGGTGATATTATGAGAAAAATTCAAAAAATTAACGAACGAAAACGATTTCTTTATGAAAAAAGTATTCAGAAATATCTCCAAAAACTGGTTTTGGGATAAATTTCACTTCTGTTTTCTCTAAAACTTCGTCATATTGAAATACTTCATTAGGCTTTTTTGGATGTATATGCAATATGTCTCTAAAACTTTCATTATTGTTAGGGATTTTAAAATATGCATTATAATCGTCATAATTCTTAGCGATGCTAATATGATATAGCCCTTGAAGGATAGAAATAAAGGTAAATTCTCTCACCTTTTCTCTTTGGTAGTCTTTTTTATAATGACCAGATTCTATTAGTATAGTTGAATAACCAAGCTTTTGAAAATTATCACCTGTTGCTTTTGGGTAAAAGGTATCTGTATACCTACCTATATGATTTGGAATTATCTGTTGTAATAAGCTATTCATAGCAACAATAACATTCATGGTTTTTTTTCTGGTAGGGGTAACTTTTCTAGTTTCTTCTTCTGAGGGTGCTAAAAAAGAGATAGTTGCAGGGTTTTTTGTGCCTTCTACACCAAAAATAGTACGTTGATCATGAAGATTAAAACAAAAATCTGGACAAAATTCCTCTAATATAGTTCGTAACAATTGACTCTCTTTAGCATTTATATCAACAGCATCTCTATTTAGATCAATTGCATGCGCATTTACTCTGGTATAATGCTCTGCACCATCTGGGTTAAGAATAGGAATTATTTTTATAGTACAGTTCTCAAGAATTTTAGAGCATATGTCATCTTTAGAAGTGTAGATATAGTTTAATAAATCTATAACTGCTTTTGTACCAGTACTTTCATTTCCGTGCATTTGAGTCCAAATAAGAATTCTCTTAGAGCCAGTACCCGTGGTAATTTGATGAATATTCCTGTTTTCTTCTGATACTCCAATTTTTTTGAATGATATTTTTGTTGAATTTTTAAATTTTGTAAAAACTTTTTCTAAGTCATCTAGGGTTATCCATCTTCCTGAAATGGAAATATCCTTAAATTCTTCAGCAATTTTACTTGCAATCTCTGCTCTGATTAATGTAGTTGTATTGGTCATATTCAGAACAAAAATACAAGAATCATTTTACTATCATCTAAAATCAATTATAATTTTAGCTTGGTAGCATTTTACAATTGTTATCGCTAATTACGTCCTAATTGTGATGATTGTATACTTATTATTGACTAATTACATTTGTAATTTCATCAATTTCATTAGTAGTAGTTAGTTTTATGGTTAATATATTTAAATATTTATAATTCAGTATTTTACATATTTTAATTAAAGCTTTACTTTATTAATAAAATCTATTTTAAAACTTTATATAATTTAAATTTGCATACCATCTATACTAGGTTTACATTTGTAACTTAAATAATAGTTTACAATGGTAAACAAGATAGAGTTTACGAATAGACTTAAAAAAATACTGGAATACCATCAATTAACAGCTTCTTTATTTGCAGATAAAATTGGTGTACAGCGTTCTAGTATCTCTCATATATTGTCTGGGAGAAATAAGCCTAGTTTAGATTTTATTTTAAAAGTAACTAATATATTTAGTGATGTTGATATTTATTGGCTATTGAACGGAAAAGGTTCGTTTCCAAAGAAATCAGACGATGTTCCCTCCTATCCGACAACTAATAGCTCTCTAGATTCAATGGATTCTTCCTCTAATTCAATAAAAAAAATGGATAGAGTTGTTGTTTTTTATACAGATGGTACTTTTGATGAATACAAAAAAGGCTAATTATTGAATTAATTTAGCAATTCCAGTCCTAATAATTTCTATGTTGTTAAACTTATTAGACAAGTTTGCTGTTTTTTGTTTCTGAACCATTTGTCTTAAAAGGCTAATACTTACCTGGTCAAAGTTAAATTTCCTGTACTGTTTTCCTTTTACTACAAGGTCATTTACCAAGTTTTGAATGGCTTCAGTATTATTACTTTTTGCTATTTGCTCGTAGGCTTTTTTATAGATTTCTTGAATATTTGTATTGTTATTTAAATACATCCCTGCCAATACATTATTGGCAATAAAGACCATTTCAGAATCATCTTTTTCTTCTATATATATTCTTGTTAATGGTGTTGCAATAATATTTTTAACCTCTAGAGGCAGTTCTTTAGATTTTTTAATGGCAAATTCTTTGTCTATATAATACATCGCTACCAATGCCTTGCCAATAACACTATAAGATTCACTAGAAAGTGCTTTTGCAAAAACAGGTCTTAGTTCAGGGTCTGTTAATTTACCAAGAGTTTCTATAGCTGCTGCCTGTGCTAAAGTTTTTGGATCATTAGATGCTATTTTTTTTATGGTATTTATAACAGTTTTTTTAGACCACTTATTAATTAGGTTAATTTGTTCTAGAGCAAGTATTCTTATTTTATAAAAATTATCATTAAGAGCTTCTGCAATGGCATTAAATGCTTTCTTTTGATCTTGTTTTTCTGCAACTTTTAATAAGGCTTCTATTTTGTGCTGATAATTTTTTGCATTTTTAAGTTGAAAGATATAATCGCTCAAAACTTTGTTTTCTGTAAACTCTGCCAGTAACACCCCATCTGCATTCACTTGAATTAAATCTGGGCTTTTGCTGTTAAAAACAAATTTAAATGAACTGTCTCTGGCATCAATAAAAACCTGATGTCTAGTTTTGGTTCCGTTTTCAAAAACATCAATAGCCATTGGAAATTTAAATTCATTGGTTTGAGTTTGAAAAAAGTTTATAGTCACTGTTTTTTCTAAGGAATTATAATCATAAGATACCTGAATGTTTGGGTGTCCTGCACCATAAAACCACTGATTAAAAAACCATTGTAAATCTTTACCACTAACTTCCTCCAGAGCCAAACGCAATTGAGAAACTTCTGCAGATCTGTATTGATGTTCTGTTAAGTATTTTTTTAATCCTGAAAAGAAAGCCTTATCTCCTAGATAATTTCGTAGCATGTGTAAGATCGCTCCTCCTTTATTATAGCTAATAAGGTCAAACATATCTTCTTTGTCTTCATAATAAAAACGAACTAATTTTTTTTCATAATTGTCTGTATCGTCTTTGTATGCCTTAATATTTTCAAATAGATGTGCATCTGCATCTGTTTTACCATATTTATATTCTCTCCAAAGGTATTGGCTATAATTGGCAAAAGATTCATTAAGCGCAAGGTTACTCCAACTTTCTGAAGTAACTAAATTACCAAACCAATGATGAAATATTTCGTGTGCAATGGTGTTTTCTTGCCTGTTTTCATCAATTAACTGGCCTTTCAATTGGTAGGCATCGTCTCCATGTACTACAGCGGTAGTGTTTTCCATCGCTCCACTTACATATTCTCTTGCTACTATTTGACTATACTTAGCCCACGGATAAGCAACTCCAAGTCTGTCTTCAAAAAAACCAATCATTTCAGGTGTTTGCCCAAATATATCTTTCGCTACGGATGCATATTTTTTCTCAACATAATAGTTAACAGGAATGTTTTTGTATGAATCTTCTATAACTTCATATTCGCCAACCCCCATGAAAATCAAGTAAGGTGCGTGTTTTTGATCAAATTTCCAGTAATCTGTTCTGTTTGATCCACTATTTTCTTGACTAACGAGTATTCCATTTGAAAGTGTCTTAAACTTCTTTGGAACAGTAATATAAATTTCTTGACTTGTTTTTTGATTTGGTGAATCTATGGTTGGAAACCAGCAGCTGTTTGCTTCTGTTTCACCTTGAGTCCATATTTGAGTAGGTTTGTTAGGATCTGAACCAGTAGAATTTATAAAATATAAGCCTTTGGCAGCAGTAATTGCAATACTTCCTTTATCTTTTACTTTTTCTGGTCTAGCGATGTATTTTAGATACAAGGTATAGTGCTCACCTTTTTTATATTCTTTTGGTAACTCAATTGTTAATTGATAACCATCATAAGTATAGTCTAAATTTTTATCATCTAAACTTACGGTTTGAATGATCATTGCTTTTGCGTCTAAAACAACTCTATTTGTTGGATAAAAATGAGGTTCTAAGGTAAGCCATTCTTCACCGTTTAATTCTTTTTTTTCAAAATTAAAATCAACCTTAAGCTTCGTATGAACTAGATTGTTTATTTTATCTCTTTCTTTTCTGTAAATTGAAGATGGGTCTTTAATTTGTGAAAATAGAACAGCACATGAAAGTAAGAAAATGATTGAAAAGAAAGACTTTTGAAACTTCATACATAATTTAATAAGTTTCAAAAATACTAAATAATAAAAAGGCAGCTGTTAATCCCTAGTTAAAAGAAAAAAAAGTCATTGTGTGTTAAAATAATGACTTATGTAAGTTCATTTTATTTTGTGGTATATTATTTAAAAAATATCTAGTATCTGATGATTAAATTGCTGAAAATTAAACTCTTTGGGATCAATTTTAAGATACTCTACCATTTGCATAATTTTGGCTGGATTCATGTTTTTACCTAGTATTCTTGCAACCCCTACTCCTACTTCTTTAGAATAACCAAAAGCTATAACTTCATCAATAGCATCAGAATCACCATTACAATAAACAGATATTTTCATACCCTTTACATCCATTCTCATTAAATTCTTATAAGATTTTGAATTCTTAAGAATTGTTAAAAGTGTCTTTTTTTCAACTTCATAAGCGGCTTCGTTATTAAGGTATGGAAGACCTACCAAATTTACTTTTTGAATACTCCTGTAAGCCTCTTTAACATCATTAGGCACCTCATTGGTTTTTAATTGAATAAAACTAAGAGGAACATCTATAGACATAAAACCAGACTTATCTTGACTTTCTACTAGATACGATTGTAATGATTGTTCTTTATTGCAAGAAATACATAGAACAGATAAAATTACAGCAAATACCATGAAGGCTGTTTTTTTCATATTCTTAGTTATTTTTAGTGAAAGTATCTACTAATGTTGACATTTTATTGATATCTATGCTTCCACTCAACGAAATAATCATCGCTTCAGACATCCCGTTGGTTCTTTTATCAATTCCTTTTACTAGCATGAGAACTTCACTTACAAGATCTTTGTTAGACGTTGTTTTTACATAGATCCATACTTTAGAATCGTGTTCTTTGAGTCTCATTAATTCGGTTAATTTTTGAACTTTTACAGCACTTTTAACCATATTTTCCATTTGTACGGCAATGTCAGGTTCGTCTGTAGAAAATGTTTTGAATTCGTTTAAATCGTCAATCATTTTAAAGACCTCTGTCATTTCATTACCACCTTTGTCACTCTCAAAATTAAACTTTGATAAAATCTCGAAGGCGTCTTTACTAATCACTACAGACGAAACACCGTCCATGTCTTCTAATCTATCTAAAATAGATTGTCCATAACTTATTGTTGATATAGCTGCCATGGAAATTAAGAAAATTATTTTTTTCATTGTTATTGAATTTAATTAATAGTATTATTTTTTAAATATTTTATAAACAGAATCTTCGTACACATATAATTTATTAAATGCTTGATGTCCCTTTTTTAAATTTGATGATACCATTTTTAGTGCCTCGGTTATTTCTTCTAGGGTTTTTGTTGCTGCTTTTCTTTGCTGATACTCATTAAACTTAGTAGATCCTAAATACATACTCACCAACAAAGCTACAGAAGCTGCAACTGGCAACCATGTGAAATTTCTGGTCTTTGTTTTGAAGTTTATTTTATTAGTAAACGTTTCATTGTTACTAGCTTTAAAATATTCGAAAATTGGTTGGTATTCTTTTAAGTGTGGTGCAACAGTATCTGATAAGAAATACTTTTTTAAAAGTGCCTCCTCTTCTAAAGTAGTCTCAGCATTTTCATACTTTATCAGTAATTTTTCTATGTTAGCTAACTCCATAATTATGTTGTTTTGTGAGTTGTTCTCTAATAGTTTTTCTAGCTCTAGATAATGAAACTCTTACGGCAGTTGGCTTCATCTGTAACATACTGCATATTTCTTCAAAATCATACTGTTCTATGTCTCGCAATTGAATAATTAACTTTTGCTGATCGGGCAAATTTTCAATGAGAAGATGTACTTTACGAACACTATCCATATATTCTAGTTTCTTATCTAAACTTGTTTCTTTTTCTTTATAATTACTATGAATTAATTTTAAATTACTGGCCTGTTTAGATTTTAATCTATCATAACAGTAATTCTTTGTCATTGTCATGGCAAAGGCTTCTATATTTCTGTAATTAGCTAATTTATCTTTATTTTTCCATAGTTTAAATATTAGTTCTTGAGTAGCATCTTCTGCCTCTTCTGTAGATACCAAGAATCTTTTTGCCAATCTAAAGACCTTATCTTTAAAGGGTAAAACAACTTTTAAAAAGTCAGATTGATTCATTATGTTTGGTATCTAGTGCTAAATATAAAACGTTTTGTTATATAAGATTACAACTCTTCGACGACATGCATTATATTTTGTTACAACAATAGATAAAAAAATACTAATTATACTTAAATTGCGTTTCTATTATTTTAATATAAGTTATGAAAGAAATAATACTGAAACCTCTTATTTTAATTTTATTTATAAGTATTTCGCTACAAAGCTGTGATAGAACTGACGATGTATTAAACCCCGCTATTGAAGTACAAGATTTTGTATGGAAAGGTTTGAATGCTTACTATTTATACCAAGAAGATATTGCTGATTTATCTGATACACGTTTTAGTTCTGACCTCCAGTTAGAAAATTATTTAGGTGGTTTTGAAACACCTGTAGATATTTTTAATTCATTAAAATTTCCTTCCGATTCTAGGTCTTTATTAATAGATGATTATACCATTGAAGATAGTCCTTTGCCTTTAAGATCTTCATTTACAACAGGAATGGAATTTGGGCTTTTTAAAGACCCTAATAGATTAGATAGTATTATAGGCTTTGTTTCTCATATTCTTCCGCTTTCTGAGGCATCTTCAGATAGTATTTCAAGAGGAGATTTTTTCTATGCTATTATTAATGAAGAGGCAGATACCATACATCTAAAAGAAGATAATTATAGAGCACTTTTGTTAAATTATCCTCAAGACACCTTAAAATTACTCATGGCTAATTTTAATGGAGACACTCTTATTGTAAATAATCAAAGAGTAGACTTGGTTAAAAAAAATTATCAGTACCCTCCTATTTTGTTAAAAGAAGTTTTTGATCTAGGTGCTAAAAAAGCTGGTTATCTATTATATAACAATGATTTTTCTACCAATTATATAGGCTGTCTCTTATACACATCTCCGAGCCCACGAGACCGAGGCTGATCTC
>OJFR01000061.1_pt1 | contig 41967 bp, 38 predicted proteins | sample 1594121 | NCBI WGS metagenome assembly OJFR01 (sample SAMN05416812, study PRJEB24817) | seawater metagenome | isolation source: Sea water | place: Canada:Atlantic | collected 2013-07 | reverse complement strand
TCTACACCTCTCTATTCGTCGGCAGCGTCAGATGTGTATAAGAGACAGCCCCTAATCTCTAAAAAATAATTATGCAAAATCGAGTAACCATAAATATAAACAACCACATTGCAGATGTTCGATTAAATCGTCCAAAAAAAATGAATGCATTGGATGAAGACATGTTCAAGGCAATTGTGGAAGCGGGAGAGGCAGTAGGAAATAATCCCACAGTTCGTTGTGTGGTTTTATCTGGTGAAGGTAAATGCTTCTGTGCAGGAATGGATACTGCTAATTTTAATCCTGATAATAAAGGTGGTATTTTCAATAAACCCATTCCAAGTCGTACTCATGGGATAGCAAATATTTTTCAAAAAGTCGCTTGGATTTGGAGAGAATTACCCGTTCCAGTTATTGCAGCAGTTCATGGAGTAGCTATAGGCGGTGGATTAAATATCATGTCTGGTGCTGACATTAAGTTTGTGACAGCCGATACAAAATTAAGCATTATGGAATTGAATTGGGGATTGATTCCAGACATGGCTGGTTCTCAACTTTGGAGACATACTGTTCGAGATGACATTATTCGAGAACTCATGTACACCCATCGAATTTTCTCTGGAGAAGATGCCGTCAATTATGGCTTTGCAACCCACGTTTCTGAAACTCCATATGAAGATGCTATGAATCTAGCTACAGAAATATCATCTAAAAATCCAGCTGCTGTTATCAAAGCAAAAAAGATGATAAACGAAGCACCTTATTTGAGCGCAGCAGATGGGTTGATGATGGAATCCGTTGAACAATCAAAAATCCTTAGAACAAAAAATCAAATAGAAGCAGGCCTGGCAGCGATGCAAAAAAGACCAGCCGACTTTGAAAATTATAGAGAATAAAAATAATTATAACAATAAAAATACAAAATGAAAGAAGCAGTAATAGTATCCACCGCTCGAACCCCAATTGGAAAAGCCTATAAAGGTGCATTTAACAATACCAATTCACCAACCTTAGCTGGCTTTGCTATAAGTGAAGCAGTTAAGCGTGCGAAAATCGACCCTTCCGAAATTGATGATGTTATTATGGGATGTGCCTTAACTCAAGGTTCGTCTTCTCCAAATATTGGTAGACTTGCTGCCCTCGCAGGAGGACTTCCTGTAACAGTAAGTGGAATGACCATTGACCGTCAATGTTCTTCGGGAATGATGGCAATTGCTACCGCAGCGAAACAAATCATTAGTGATGGAATGCAAGTGACTATTGGAGGTGGTTTGGATTCTATTAGCATCGTTCAAAACGAACACATGAATACTCATCGAATGGTCGATAAAGCATTGGTTGCTAAACATCCTGCTTCCTATATGCCTATGCTTCAAACTGCAGAAATTGTTGCCAAAAGATATGGAATTAGTAGAGAACAACAAGATGAATATGGTTATCAAAGCCAAATGCGAACAGCTGCTGGACAGGCTGCTGGAAAGTTTGATGATGAAATCACACCTGCAACAGTAACTAAAGGAATTTTCAATAAGGAAACAAAAGAAATAACTTTTGAAGAAGTTACACTTACTAAAGATGAAGGAAATCGTCCTTCTACCACTCAAGAAGGATTAGCAAATTTAAGATTGGTCAATGAAGGAGGAAGCATTACTGCTGGAAATGCCAGCCAACTATCAGATGGTGCTTCTGCTTGTGTTTTGATGGATTCAAAATTAGCAGAACAAAGAGGAATCAAACCATTAGGTGCATATCGAGGTATTGCAGTTGCTGGTTGTGAACCTGATGAAATGGGAATCGGTCCGGTCTTCGCTATTCCAAAATTATTGAAAGCACATGGCTTAAAAATGGAAGACATCGGTTTGTGGGAATTGAATGAAGCTTTTGCGGTACAGGTGCTTTACTGTCAGAAAAAATTAGGTATCCCAAACGAATTAATGAACGTAAATGGTGGTGCTATTTCCATTGGTCATCCATACGGAATGACTGGTTCAAGAATGGTGGGTCATGCTTTGATAGAAGGTAAAAGACGCGGAGCAAAATATGTAGTATGTACCATGTGTGTTGGTGGAGGAATGGGAGCAGCAGGTTTATTTGAAGTTTATTAAAAACAGTCAATCTAAAAATATGAATACAATTAAAATTGTAAAAAAAGACAACTATGCCATCGTTCAATTGAATCGAGGAAAGGTAAATGCAGTAAATCTTGAAATGGTAAAAGAATTAACAATGACCTTTCAATCATTAAAAGATGACGATGATATCAAAGGAGTTATCATAACTGGTCAACCTCATTTTTTTACAGCAGGATTAGATGTGATTGAATTGTATAATTACGATGAAGAAACTATCAAATCCATGTTCATCGAATTTGGTGAATTATATTTTCAAATGGTAAAATTTCAAAAGCCATTGATTGCTGCCATTACAGGTCATGCACCTGCAGCAGGAACCGTATTTTCAATTCCATGCGATTATCGAGTGATGGCAGATGGTGAAAAATATACCATTGGACTTCATGAAATAAAAGTAAATATTGGCTTAGGTGAAGATGTGATAAATGGTTATGCATTTTGGTTGGGTGAAGGATTGGCAGCGAGGTATTTGTTAAAAGGAAAATTAATGAACGCTCAAGAGGCTTATGCTGTAGGATTTGTAGATGAGGTCTGCCCCTTAGAAAATGTTTTGGAAAAAGCGGAACAACAAATGATTCAATATTTAAAAGCAGAACCGCTAATTTTCCAAAGCATCAAATTTAAAACTCGAAAATCCTGGTTGGAAAGTTTTGGTAAAAATGCTGAAGCTGAACTAAAAGAAAATTTAGGGATTTGGTGGAAACCTGAAGTACGTGAAAAAATGAAAGGTTTTGTGGAAAGACTTACTAAAAAATGATTGTTTGACTGTTAAGATTGTTTTGATTGCCTATGCAAGGCATTGACAATCAGCAGTCTAACAATCAAACCATTTAACAATTTAACAATCAATAAAATGTTTAAATTAGACGGACAAGTAGCAATCATTACAGGAGGAGCACAAGGTATCGGAGTAGGTATCTGTAAAGTTTTTACAGACGCGGGAGCCACAGTTGCATTGTGGGATGTTGCTGACGGTCAAACTGTAGTAGATGAAATAACTTCCAACGGTGGAAATATTTTTTATCAAAAAGTAGATGTCACTTCGAAAGAATCGGTAGCAGCAGCAGTTACCGAAATCATGGAAAAGCATGGACGAATAGATGTCTTAATTAACAATGCAGGTATCATTAGAGATAAGTCATTTATGAAAATGACAGAAGACCAATGGGATGCGGTGATGAATGTCAATGTCAAAAGTTTGTATGTTACTTCAAAGGCTGTATTACCTCATATGATGGAAGCTGGATATGGAAGAATTGTTTCAGCTTCCTCCATTAATGCCATGTTAGGAGCCTTTGGTCAAACCAATTATAGTGCATCAAAAGCTGCCATTCAAGGTTTCACTCGTTCACTCTGTCGAGAAGTTGGAAAACATGGAATTACCGTCAATTGTGTCGCTCCAGGTTTTATCAAAACAGCCATGACCGAATCAATTCCAGAAGAAATAATTGCAGGGGCTGTTAAGCAAATTCCTGTTCGACGCATTGGTTTGCCTGAAGACATGGGCTATGCTTATTTATATCTAGCTTCAAAAGAATCCGGTTTTATCAATGGAATAACCCTCCATGCGAATGGCGGTTCTTACCCTATTTAAAAATTAGGAGTCAGGTGTGAGGAGTCAGGTGTCAGGCACTCAAATTAGTATTACACGTTTTAGTGCCTGACACCTGACTCCTTGCACCTGACCCCTTAAAAAAAAAATTAAACAATGACAGATACCTCTTATAAAACAACGTTCAATCAACTATCTGATATGCAAGACCATATTGACAAAGAAATCGGATTAAGTGATTGGTTGACCATCGACCAGGAAACTATTAATGGATTTGCCAAATTGACTAAGGATGAACAATGGATTCATATTGATGTCGAAAAGTCAGCTAAGTACTCTCCTTACAAAACGACCATTGCACATGGCTTTTTGGTGCTTTCTTTAGCATCACATTTTTCCTATGAGTGTATTGCATTTAAAGATGTAGGGATGGGCGTAAATTATGGATTGGACAAAGTGCGATTTACCAATGCGACTCCAGTTGGGGCAAAAATTAGAGGTCGAATTTCACTAATGGAATATGAAGTAAAAGAAGGCGGAGCGAAATATAAATTAAAAATGATTATGGAATTAGAGGGGCAGGAAAAACCTGCATGCATAGCTGAATGGATTGGATTAGCTTATAAAGCATAGTTTTTACCCTATACTAAAAAACAAAAAAAATGATAGAGACAAAAAAAGATTTAAAAGCATTTCGAAAAGAAGCGGCGACTTGGATTGAAGGAAATTGTCCTCCAAGTATGCGAGAACCTGTTACTAATTACAAGGATTTATACTGGGGTGGAAAAAGACAAGAAGGGGTAACTGAAGAACATCTGACTTGGTTCAATCGATGCTATGAGAAAGGATGGATAGTGCCAACTTGGGATAAAAAATATGGAGGTGGAGGACTAAGTCAAAAAGAAAATCAAATCATTGTAGAAGAAATGTCAAAATTAAATGCGAGACCTCCATTGCAAAGTTTTGGTATTTCGATGTTAGGGCCAGCTATGGCAAAATTTGGTTCAGAAGAACAAAAAATGAAATACCTCAACGAAATTACCCGTGGTGAAATTCGTTGGTGTCAAGGATATAGTGAACCAGGAGCAGGAAGTGATTTGGCAGGTTTGCAAACCAAAGCAGAAGACAAAGGCGACCACTATTTAGTCAATGGTCAAAAAGTCTGGACTTCATTTGGAGATAAAGCAGATTGGATTTTTGCATTGGTTAGAACAAATCCCGATGTACCCAAACATCACGGAGTGAGTTTTCTTTTAATCGATATGACAACAGAAGGTGTTTCCACTCGTCCAATTAAATTGATTAGTGGAAAATCTGTTTTTGCGGAAACCTTTTTTGATAATGTAAAGGTACCAAAAGAGAATTTAGTAGGTGTAGAAGGAAGAGGCTGGGACATTGCCAAATATTTGCTAACGCATGAACGCCAAATGATAGGTGGTGTTGGCGAAGCCATGAAACCTACACCTCTTACAGAAGTTGCAGTTGAAAAAGTTGAACGAATAAATGGCGTTTTGTCAGACTCAATGCTTCGTTCCAAAATTATGAATTTTGAAATGAACGAAGCCATACTTGATTTTACTATCGAACGTGCTATTGATGAAGCTAAAACAGGAAATGATTCTGGAGCTTTGTCCTCTATGTTTAAATATATCAATACCGAGTTGAATAAAACTAGATATGAATTACTGATGGAGATAAATGGTTTTGATGCATTTGATTGGGAAAGTGAGACTTCACAAAATGGTTTGCTCCCTCGCACCTTTTGCAGAACCAAAGCAAACACCATTGAAGGTGGAACTTCAGAAGTAATGTTGAATATTATTTCGAAAAGAATTTTGCAGTTACCAATGAAGTAATGACCCTGATTGATGAATTGTTATTTGAATAAAAATAAGCTAGCCGATTAAATTCAGCAGCTACAAAAAATAAAAAATGGCTTTAGTAATAAACGAAGAGCAACAAATGCTCAAAACATCAGCAAAAGAATTTTTAACAGAAAAAAGTCCAATTGAGAAATTGAGACAACTTCGCGATTCAAAAGATGCCAAAGGATATGATAAAAACCTTTGGAAAGAAATGGCAGAAATGGGTTGGGCTTCTCTCAATATTCCAGAAGCTTATGGTGGATTAGATTTTGGTTATACAGGGCTTGGGCAAGTACTGGAAGAAACAGGAAGAACATTGACAGCATCTCCACTAGTCTCCACCGTTTTGTTAAGTGCGACTGCAATTAACTTAGGAGGCAATGTTTTGCAAAAAGAGGAATTGCTTCCTCAAATTGCTGCAGGAGAATTGGTACTAACTTTAGCTTTTGAAGAAGGTGCCCACCATAATCCTAATCTAGTTAATACAACTGCTACGAAATCGGAAGATGGGTATATAATCAATGGAACTAAACAAGCAGTTATTGACGGTCATGTTGCAGATAAATTTATCGTAACTGCTCAGTCAGATTCAGGTGTTGAATTGTTTTTAATAGATGCGAATTCAGAAGGTGTTTCAAGAGAAAGATTCATTTCAATGGACAGTCGGAATTATGCAAAAGTTTATTTTGAAAATGTTGCCATTTCTGAAGATTCAAAATTAGCAGAGTTTAACAATGGAGAGGCATTGTTAGAAAAAACTTTAGATATTGCTCGAATTGGTTTAGCTGCGGAAATGTTAGGTGGAATTCAGGAAGCCTTCGAACGTACTGTTGGTTACTTAAAAGAGCGAGAACAGTTCGGTGTAAAAATCGGTTCCTTTCAAGCATTACAACATCGAGCAGCTGATATGTTTTGCGAAATTGAATTATGTAAATCTATTGTTATAAAGGCATTGAAAGCAATTGATGAAGATAGCGATGATTTATCTAGATTGGCAAGTTTAGCTAAAGCAAAACTAGGACAAACTTATCAATTAGTAAGTAATGAAGGTATCCAAATGTTCGGTGGAATCGGAATGACGGATGAAGAAGAAATTGGTTTCTTTTTGAAAAGAGCAAGAGTTGTTCAAAGATTATTGGGTGACTCAAATTTTCACTTAGATAGATTGGCAAGGATGAAAGGTATTTAAATTTAAGAAGACAGAGGTCAGAAGTCAGACCGTCCTTCGGACTGTCAGAGGTCAGATACAATGAATTTGTTTGACCCCTGACAGCGAAGTGTTCTGACCTCTGACTTCTTAAAAGATTCAAAATGAAAAAACTACTCCGTATTTTCCTAATAACAGCAGCATTGCTTTTGGCAATAGGTTGGGTAGTAATGACTTTCTTTCCAAATAAGTTAGTTCCCTTTATTCTCAATCAGCAACTTCAACGGCAACTTGAACTAGTTGAAAAGAATAATGCCATTTTAAAAGACAAAGAAAGTATCCGTATTTATACTGTTGGAACTGCATCGCCTATGCCAGGTGAACGAGTACAAACTGGTACGGCAATTATTGTCAATGGACATTTCTTTATGTTTGATGTCGGAGATGGGGTAGTGCAAAAAGCGGAAAATATGGGCTTACCGCTCAATCAACTGGATGGCATTTTTATCACACATTGGCACTCCGACCATATGATGGATTTACCAAGTTTGATTAGTCGGTCATGGTTGTTAGGGCGTACAAATGATTTGGACCTCTATGGACCTGATGGAACGGACACGCTCAATCAAGCTATCAATCAATATTTACATATCGAAAATAAACATCGAGTAGACCATCATGGAACAGCAACGATGGATGTCTCAAAAGCTAGAGCCATTTCCCATGAATTTAAAAATGTCCAAGGCGGAAAAGAAATTATCTATCAACAGGATGGAATTACTATTACTGCATTTGATGTGAATCATGAACCCATTGAACCAGCAGTAGGGTATGTCATAGAATACAATGGAAAAAAAGTAGTCATCAGCGGTGATACCAAAAAGAATGATTTAGTTTTAGAAATGGCAAAAGATGCAGATGTATTGTTACATGAAGTTATTCTGAACTCACTTTTAGTACAAATGGAGGCAATGTTAGAAGAAGCTGGAATGGACAGAAATAAAAAAATAGTTCATGATATTCAAGACTATCATGCCACACCTGCCGAGGTTGCTGAAATAGCTACCAAAGCCAATGTGAAAAAATTAATCCTACATCATTTTGCTCCACCGCCTGATTTTAGAATCATAAAGAATTTATATAAAAATGAATTGTCAGGTTATGATGGAGAAATTCATTTTGCAAATGATGGAGATGAATTTATAATTAAATAAATATTACGAAATGAAAAAATCAACTCAACAATTCTTACAAGATACAGGTGCACAAGTACCAATCGTATGCGGTCCCATGTACCCAGGTTCTAATCCCGAATTAATTGCTGCAGTTTCTGACGCAGGAGGATTTGGGGTGGTTCAACCCGTTGCACTTACTTCTCTATATGGACATGATTTTCGTGAAGGTTTACAATTGATTAAAAAATTGACCGACAAACCCTTTGGAGTCAACTTTACCATCTTCGGTGGAGCGAATAAAAAGTACCATGAGCAGATGCAAAAGTGGATGGAAATTTCCATTGAAGAAGGTGTGAAATTCTTTTTGACCTCTTTGGGAAAACCTCATGCCATTGTCAAAATAGCAAAGCAGCATGACATCAAAGTTTACCATGATGTGCCGAATAAAAAAGTAGCATTAGCCATGCGAGATGCAGGTGTCGATGGATTGAATTGTATCAACTGGAGAGGTGGCGGACAAACAGGTATTCAGTCTGCTGAACAATTTATGGAAGAGTTGCATGATATTGATATCCCTTTGATTTGTGCTGGAGGCGTTGGCAATGCAGATGATTTTCAAAAAGTCTTGGATATGGGATATGCAGGTGTTCAAATGGGAACTCGATTTTTAGCAACTAAAGAATGTATCATTACAGATAGTTACAAACAAGCAATTGTAGATTCAACAGAAGAAGACATTGTATGGACAAATAAAATCGCGGGTAATAATTCTTCAGTTATCAAAACAAAAGACATCTTGCGAGGTGGTTTACGAACAGGACCTATTATAAGTTATATGCTCAAAAAACGAAAGTTGAAAAAATATGCTCGTATGTATTTGATGAATCGGGGACTTAAAAATTATAGTAAAACAGCCTTTGATGATTCTGTTCAGTTTTGGCAGGCGGGGAAAGGAGTAGGGAATATTAAATCGGTTAAGTCAGTAGCAGAAGTTGTGAAGGAATTTGAAGCGGTAAATGTATAAAGAAGATTAGAACAGCAGTAAAAAATCATAAAATCTGAATTTCGAAGATTTACAAAAAAGACAATAATCAAATACATATTATTATGAAAAGATTAAAAAAAGCTATTTCAAATGTAATCCCTTCACCGATAGTAATAGATTTCGAAAAAAATGCTGGTAATCATAGCATTCAAGAAGTCGCTCCCTATCCTGATGGATTAGTAAATACAAATGTACCTATTCACAAAGCAAGTAGTGGTTGGGAATATGTCCGTACTCCAGACGAACATTTTAAAAATTTACCAGCCTATCCTTTCTCCCCAAACTATATAGAAATAGATGGATTGAGGATGCATTATTTAGATGAAGGTCCAAAAGATGGGGAAGTCATTTTAATGCTCCACGGCCAGCCTGCTTGGTCGTATTTGTATAGAAAAATGATAAAAGAATTAGTGCCTAAAGGTTATCGCTGTATCGCACCTGACCTGATAGGAATGGGTAAATCCGATAAGCCGATTAAGGAACAATATCATACGTATGACCGCCATTGTGAGAATACTTTGACTTTTATTAAAACTTTAGGCTTAACCAATATCACCGCATTTATTCAAGATTGGGGTAGTGCGATTGGTAATCGTGTGATTGGTGAAAATCCAGATTTATTTTCAAGGGTAGTTTTAGCAAATGGTGAATTACCACTATCGACTAATGAAACTAATCCGATTTATATTCCCAATCCATTGGTCGTCAATCCTAAACTCAACAGTTTTAAAGATATTGCTAAATATTGGCTAAAGGGGATTCCTTATTCTTTCCAAGCATGGGTTTTATATTCCTTACAGCATACCAAAAATTTCGTTGGAGATGTAATGCAACGGGCAACTGTAAATGAACTGAGTGATGCAGAAGTCGCTGCTTATAAAGCTCCTTTTCCATCTTTCATTTATATGGCTGGGCCTCGCACTTTACCCTCTATGAATGCAGCTATAAGAGGACAGCAGTTAGCCGCATGGGAAGGTTTGAAAAAATTTGAAAAACCATATTTAACAATGATTGGCTTAAAAGACCATTTATTGGGCAGACCTTCTATTCAAAACAAATTCATTGAAAATGTTCCTGGTGCAAAAGGTCAAAATCACGAACAGTTTGAAAATGCTAATCACTTTATCCAAGAAGATATTGGGGAGATTATGGCGGATAGAACGCATCAGTTTATTTTGAAAAATCCTTTTTAAGAGGAGTCAGGAGTCAGGGGCGAGGTGTCAGTTTTTTACACCTGACACCTGACTCCTCACACCTTATCAACTATGAACTTAAAATCTCGATTCATCCAAACCAACGGAGTCCGCTACTTCATCAAAGAAGCAGGCAACAAAAATGCTCCATTGATTTTATTCCTCCACGGATTTCCTGACTCCTGGTATTCATGGCGGCATCAACTCAAAGTGATGGCAGAAGCAGGTTACCATGCCGTTGCTCCTGATATGTTGGGCTATGGTGAAACCGATGCTCCTGAGGAAATCAGCAGATACAGTCAAGATTATATGGCAAAAGACATTGTTGGTTTAATTGAAGCATTGGGACATCAACAAGCCATTTTGGTGGGACATGATTTAGGAGCTTCTTTGACTTGGCAAATCAGTTTATTATATCCTGAAAAAGTCAAAGCAGTTGTAGCTTTATCCATTCCCTACGGAGGTCGAGCATTGAAGCGTCCTTCTGACCACATGAAAAAAATATTTGCAGGACGATTGTTCTATATTGATTACTTTCAAAAAGTAGGTGTCGCAGAAAAAGAATTTGATGCAGATAAGCGGACATTTTTATTAAAATTTTATGCCGCTTATGATGCCAAAGGTGGCGTTCATCACGCCAATAATTTGGCTCCCGAGTGGACGGAAGACATCAAAGGTTTTTTAGATACTTTAAAAATGCCAACTGCATTGCCCGAATGGTTAAGTGAAGAAGCATTTAATTATTACATCAGCCGCTATCAAAAACATGGTCTTCGTCCACCCATCAATTGGTATCGTTGTCTCGATGAATATTGGGAACGTTCGGAACATTTAGCGCATCAAAAAGTTACCCCACCTGTGTTTTTTATTACTGGAAAAAATGACCCTGTTAATGTAATGAATCGAAAAGCGATTCAACGAATGCCTCAATTTTTGGAAGACTTTCGTGGGATGGAAATGATTGAAGATTGCGGACATTGGATTGCTTGTGAGCAAGGGGAGCGGTTGAGTGAATTATTGCTATCTTTCTTTGAGAAAGATTTAAATATGGTCTAACATTAAATCTGATAATGAATACTTGTACGTTTTAAAACAAGCTATTTACATTTTTTGTAGATAGCTTGTTTTTATTTAACTAAGTTTTATGCAGTTTTTATTTAATGTGATTCGTTGTAGTATTTTCTTACCCTAACTAGATTCTTATTATTCAATTTCGTATTTATAAAGTATTAGAATAAATCCTAATTTTGTTTTAAATATTTACGGCTAGTCCGTGGTATTTTTATTTTTATGCTTCATATCAATACTTTAAGTAAAATTAAATTTTTTAATTTAAATATATAAGATATAATGAATGTATCACGGTTAGTCGTGATATACATTTTTAGCTACCATAAACAATAAAAAAATATGAGCCTAAAAATCTTACTTGGTGACTAAATAAATAAACTTTTTCAAGATAATCCTGAATTAGATTCGGTTGATAAAAATAAATTTGAAATTGCTGTTGCCTCTTTTGCAAACTTAAAATGCCTTAATGGCAGATAGGGCATTTTGCAAGAACACAGACTCTATTTATTTCCTTATCAATTCTATCACATATCTAATCCATCTAATAAACTAAGCAGCTTTCTTCTGTTGATGTTTTTTCCATTCTTCAGTAACTAATTTTGTTACATCAATTAAATTTTCCGCTGGAAGAAAATCAGGTAATGGTGAAAGTATTGTTATCAAAACTTGTTTGATTGGAATATCAGGAGATTGTGCCCAAAGTTTTGTTACATTTTCGATAAGCATATCTTTCTGAGCAGCATAATATTTTTCAGGAAAAACAGGTTGGTTTTTTTCAATCCAATCAATGAGTTGTTGGTTTTCCTCGGAGATATTTTTATTGATGGTAGACATATTCTTTTTACTTTATTTACTCAAATTACTACTTTTTCGTTTGATTTCAAATTTATAATAAAATTCATCAGGAGAATATATTTCCCTTAGTCCTTCTTTAAAAGCTTCAACTTCAAAATTTTCTTCAATCTCCTCAAAGCGTTTTCTGAATATCCCATTATATAAAATCAGTCTTCTTCTTTCAGCAGCACTTATGACAATTACAGCATCTGGGAAATGAGTGGTGAAATCATAGATAATATTTGCTATGGTAGAAAGGACTTTAATCATATCCTTATTGTTAGAGTCAATAGTATCATCTACCTTTCCTTTTACTTCATCTCCGAATGCAAGGTTATATCTGTTGGCTTCTAATTTTTGAAAGATGACAACTTTTTTTATTGTCCCTTTGATACCTTTACTTTCAAATATATAAATGAGATTATTCACCGAGGAGTTGATGGGATAGGAATCTTTGATTGCCATATCTGAGGGTTTTCTGTGATGATAAGTATGTTTATAAAGTTTTCAAATGTAAACAATTTTTACATTTTTGCAAACCTACCGATATTCATATTGGTAATCGGTAAACCATCTACATTCAAGAAAACACAGCCTCTATTTATTTCCTTATCAATTCTATTAATGATTCTTCTTCTTTCAATCCAACAATTTCCCCTTTCATCTTTTGATACCATTCCAATCCCTTCTTCGTCAAGTACGGATAAATCAATTCCAAAATAGCTTCCATCACATCCTGAATGGGATATTTTTCTGCACCAAGCAATTCTCTTCTTTCCACCCAAGCAATTAGAATCGCCGAACCGAATTTGGAAGAAATCTCATAATGACCTTCATGCGGTTCAGGTTTTAATATACCACGACCAACAGAGAGATACATAAAGTTTTTGGTAAAGTTATCACTACGGTTGATTCGTTCCTCATAGATAGTTTTGGCTTCGGGGATGATTTTTACAATTTCAAAAATGTCTCGATAAAAAAAACGAAAAGTAAACTGAAAGTGCAAATACCGTTGGATGATATTGACCATATTAAAATCCAATGCCAAATCATCTTGTGAGGTTTGCAATAACCTTACTCGTTCTTCCTGCAAATAATCCAAGACCCCTTCTAAAATTTCTTTTTTGGTAGGATAATGATAGTGAAGATTGCCTTTACTCATTTCAGCTTTGATGGCAATATCTTCTAGGCGAACACTATTGTATCCATTTTTATTAAATAGCTCAATGGCATTGAGTATGATTTTCTTTTTTGTTTTTTTCATGTAGGAGAATTGTTTTACAAATGTAGCGAATAGAAATGAGAGGTCTGACTCCACACTATTGACCCTTCCCACCTCCAAATTTTTACTACTGCAAAATTTGATTTTCAAAATTAAATCCAACCTTTTTTGTTAAAAATACAAATTAAAACCAATTTAATTATAATATTTAGGCTTTAAAGCCTAAATTTGAAACAATAATTAGGATTTAAACAGGTAATCTGTCCAAAAAAATCAACTTTGTTCAAAAATTCATTTTAAACAAAACTCATCAATTATGAAACGAATAATCATCTTAACGATGGCATTTTTAGCATTTGCCATGGTGAGCCTTCACGCTCAAAATACTATTAGAGGAAGTGTTACAGATTCTAAATCAGGTGAACCTTTGGTGGGAGCCAATGTAATTATCAAAGGAACTTCTGAAGGAGATGTTTCCGACATAAACGGAAATTATAGCATAACCACTTCTCAAAATTTTCCATTTACTTTAGAAATATCTTATACTGGTTTTTCATTGCAAGAAATTGAAGTCACTTCTAATGCACCTGTCAATGTCAGTTTGGTAGAAGGTGCGTTGATAGGTCAAGAAGTTGTAGTTTCTGCATCTCGAAGACGTGAAAAAGTACAAGAGGCACCAGCTTCGATTTCCGTTTATAATCAACGTAAATTAGAAGCCTCACCAAATGATAATCCCGTTAGAAATTTAGTAAGTGCACCAGGGGTAAATATTCAGCAGCAATCAGCTGGAAGGATTAATATTCAGCTACGTGGCGATGGCGGGTTGTTTGGTTCTGCTTCATTTCCAATGCTAGATTACCGACCATTGGTAGGTGCTGGTACTGGAACTTTTGATGCCTTAAATACTCCATTAAATAATATTGATATTCAAAGAATTGAAGTCGTACGAGGCCCTGGGTCTGCGCTATATGGTCCTGGAGTTACGGCAGGTGTTGTTCATTTTTTAAGTAAATCTCCAATTGATATGCCAGGTACAACTGTCCAATTAAGAGGAGGAGAGTTATCTACTTTTGGAGGTTCTATTCGACATGCTACAAAGGTATCAGATAAGTTTGGATTTAAAATTAACGCAAATTATACGAAAGGTGATGAATTTAATTTAGACCCCAATGATCCAGGTGATGCAGCATTTATTGCAGAGCTTCAAGATTCAATTTACCAACCCGTAATTAAGGATGGAGTAGTTGACCCTACTCAACAGGGAGAATTGTTGTTGGATGTAAATGATACAGATGAAGATGGCGATGGAAATCCTTTGCAAAACTATTATACAAGTGCAGCCGTAACAGCTACCTTAGAATTTAGACCTCAAGATGATTTTTCTATTAATGTTTCTGGAGGACTCAATAGTGCATCAGGTGTTTTCCGTAATGATCAAGGAGAAGGTTTGGCTCAAACTACAGAAATTTGGGGGCAAGCCAGAATGCAAAAAGGTGGATTATTTGCTCAAGCATTTGTATTAAGTAATTCTAGTAAAGATGATAAACCTAATTTCTTATATCGTACAGGAAATAGAGTATTAAACGACAGAAAACAATTGGAAGGACAGATTCAATATAACTTTGATTTGCCTACCATTTTAAATTCAAATTGGACAGCAGGATTTGATTATAGACAGGCTACCATTGAAACAGGAAGTACAGTACATGGACGAAATGAAGACGATGATGATTATAGTATTGTCGGATTATATGTTCAAGGAAAATTTGAATTAGGTAAAAAATTGGATTTGGTTTTGGCAGCGAGAGGAGATAGGTTTAATTCATTAGATGATACTGGATTTTCCCCTCGAGCAGCATTGGTTTATAAAGCATCACCAAAGCATACTTTCCGAGCGAGTTATAATCGAGCGATTAATACTCCTTCACAATTAAATATTAATATTGATTTTCCGCTTGCTACCTTGGTACCAAATGCCTATGATATTTGGTTAGTTGGAAATAAAAATGAAGTGACATTTGGAGAAAATCCAATGCTTGATTTTAACGGAGCATTGCCTTTTCCGAGTCTTCCATTTGGAACGCCTGGGATGCCTTTGAGTTTAGTTCAAGGAGCAGTAACTCAATCGGCAGGTCAACAAATTTTGCAAGGTGTTGGCACTCAATTAACCACAGCAAATCCTGCATTGGCTCCATTGATTCCGCTTATCAATGCATTCCTAACTGACCCTGCAAATTTTGCAACGGGGACAACAGGAACTTTTGCAGGTGTTGATTTATTTACACAACAACCACTTAATTCTTTTACCAATGGCCCTAAAGCTTCCTTGATAAAAGAGGATACTTGGGAGTTTGGATATGTAGGTTTGATTGCTGATAAATTGAAAGTTTCATTAGATGTTTACAACCGAACAATAGATGGAGACCTTGCGGTAAGTGCATTAGCACCTTCTTATGGTTTGGTAGGAATTGATGCTATGGGAACTGACTTAGGAGCAGGAGTAGCAGCACAACTTACTCCTTTTTTAGTGGGGCTTTTGACGCAAGCTGGAAACCCAAATCCAGAAGCAGCAGCAGCTCAAATTGCAGGAGCATATACTGCTGGATATACTCAAGGTGGGGATGGATTTGCACAAGGTATTGCACCCTTAGCTAATAACTTTCTTTTAGCAACTATACAATCTCAAAATTCACCTGACAATGGTGTCGTACATATTCCAGCAGGTTATAAAACTTTTGAAGCGTATAGTTACACAGGTATGGATATTAGTTTAGAATATTATGTAAATGCAGATTTATCTTTCTTTGGAAACTACTCTTACATTTCTGAAAATATTTTTGAAACAGAAATAAAAGATTCAGATGGAGTCATGGGAACGAATGCTTTATCTATCCCAAAAAATAAATTTCGATTTGGAGCAAACTATGGACCTGAGTTGGGATGGAGAGCCAATCTATCTTTTCAACATGATGATTCTTTTGATTCTTTTAGTGGATTATTTTCAGGTAAAACAGATAAAAAAGATGTAGTGGATTTAGGGATAGGATATAAATTTGATTTCGGTTTGACGATCAATGCTTCAGGTCAAAATATTTTTAATAATGAATATCGAGCCTTCCCTGGAATGCCAAAAATTGGAAGAAGAACTATGATTACTTTAACCTATGACTTTGGTGGAAATGATAAATAGTTAACTTTAAAAGTAATTATATTCTACAGTCTAATGCCCATCACTTTCAATGTGATGGGCAACTTTTAAATTTCCAACAATGACAAAACTCAAAAAAAGATTACTTACCACATTAGGTATTATTGTTTTACTAGCCTTAGCAGGGGGAATTTGGTTCAAGTATAATTGGTACAAAATGCCAGGCATCATTTCCAGTTGGAAAAATCCTGTTTACGAAAATCGAACAATTGAATGGCAAGATGGACCTACCACTTCTCGTACCTCCGAAAAACCAAATGTCATTGTCATCTTAGTAGATGATTTAGGATTTAACGAAGTCAGTACCTATGGTGGCGGCATGGGTAACGGCAAAGTTAAAACACCTAATATTGACCAATTAGCTGCTGATGGAGTCCTTTGTACCAATGGTTATTCTGCTACAGCAGTATGTTCGCCATCAAGAGCTGCCTTGTTGACAGGAAGATTTCCGACACGAGCAGGTTATGAATTTACACCTACTGCTAAAGGATTTGGAAGGATTATTTCAGAAATGCTTGAAGATGCCGAAGTTCCACCGATTTATAATGCTGAGATAGATAATCAACTCCCACCTACGGAAGAAATGGGTTTACCTGCTTCTGAAATCACTATTCCGGAATTGCTAAAGCCGCAAGGCTATCATTCTGCTCTTATTGGGAAATGGCATTTAGGATCTGCTGACGCTTTTCAACCGAATAAACATGGCTTTGATGAAAGTCTTTGGATAGAAACAGGAAGTATTTTCTTACCCGAAGATGACCCTAATGTGGTTAATGCCAAATTGCCTTTTGACCCAATAGACAAATTTCTTTGGGGCAATCTAAAGCATAATGTTCGATTTAACGAGAGTGGTCGTTTCAATCCAGATGGTTTCTTGACAGATTATTTGACTAATGAAGCGGTCAAGGTCATTGAAAAAAATAAAAATCAACCCTTCTTTTTGTACTTGGCATATTGGGCAGTACATACTCCCTTGCAAGCCCTAAAATCGGATTATGACAAACTTGATTTCATGGAAGACCATGCAGAACGAGTACAAGCAGCAATGGTGTTGGCAGTAGATAGAGGCGTTGGAAAAGTTCGTGAGACACTCAAGGAAAATGGCATTGACGATAACACGATTATCATTTTTACAAGTGATAATGGTGCGCCGCATTATGTTGGTATGCCTGACTTGAATAAGCCTTATCGTGGCTGGAAATTGTCTTATTTTGAAGGCGGTGTTCATCTTCCTTACATTGTCAGTTATCCAAAAGGCATTGCAGCAGGACAAACTTATGACGGACGAGTTTCAAGTTTAGATATTTTTTCGACCGTTGGTACTTTGGCAGGTGCGACATTGCCAACTGATAGAAAAATTGATGGTACTAACATTCTTCCATTCCTTTCTGGCGAACAAGAAGGCGAACCTGACCGACCTTTATTTTGTAAAAGTGGTACTTATTCTTTTGTTATTAAAAATGGCTGGAAACTACAAGTCGATGAACAACAAAATAAAAAATGGCTTTTCGATTTAAATACTGACCCTACCGAGCAGAAAAACTTAGTAGCTACTGAAACCGAAAAATTATCAGAATTATTGCAACTCAGGCAAGAACTACTTTCAGAACAAGCTGACCCGATTTGGAAAGGGGCTGTAAAATCACCAATTCCAATGGATAAGCATTTGAAGGAAGGATTTTCGAAAGAAGATGAATATGCTTATTGGACAAACTAAAACGGTGGACGGTAGACGGTCGCTTCGCTCGACGATAGACCGAGCTGGCTTTTGCCCAGAGGCAAAAAGAGCGTGTTCCGTCAAGTGAGGAACGAACGACCGTCAACCGTCAACTGTAAAAATAAAAAAATGGAAAAATTCAACTTTAACTTTTACCATTGGGAAAAAACAACTCCTAATCAACCTTTTCTTAAACAACCTTTTGGAGACAAATGGGAAACCTACACTTGGGCAGAAGTTGGGCAAATGGCTCGAAAGTTAGCAACAGGTTTACAGTCCTTAGGACTACCTCTGAAAAGCCATATTGGTTTATCCTCTAAAAATTGTCGGGAATGGATAATAGCAGATATTGCTATCATGATGGCAGGTTATGTCAGCGTACCTTTTTATCCAAATTTAAAAGCAGACATGATAAAAGAGTTGATAGAAGTAGGAGATGTAAAAGCATTGTTTGCTGGAAAAATTGAAGATTGGGAAAGTATGAAAAGAGGTGTTCCAACAGACATGCCTATCATTCATTTTCCACATTATAAAGGTTGCTCAAAAATAAAAGAAGGGCATGACTGGTTGGAATTTATTGAAAAATTTGAACCCATCCAAGGTGAGACAAGTGCAGACTTAGATGATATCTGGACAATCATTTTTACTTCAGGAACTACAGGAACACCCAAAGGCGTCGTTTTAGATTATAGAGCATTGGATAGCACAAAAAATGTTTTACCTTCCAATAATCATTTGAAAATTTCTATGGAAGGGGACAATCGATTCTTTTCCTTTTTGCCACTCAATCATATTGCAGAGCGTGTCATAGTGGAGGAAACTTGTTTCTATTATGGAGGTACGATTTCTTTTGTGGAATCCTTGGAAACTTTTCCAAAAAACTTGCAAGACACTCAGCCAACTTTGTTCTTTGCCGTTCCTAGAATTTGGACAAAATTCAAATTAGGCATTCAGTCCAAGATTCCTGAAAAGCGATTGAACCTATTATTAAAATTACCTATCATTTCAGGAATCCTTAAAAAGAAATTGCGACAAGGATTAGGCATGACCAATATTCGAGGATGTATGACAGGAGCTTCTTCAATTCCTGAAACCACCAAAGCCTTTTTTAGAAAATTAGATATTCCTATTGCTGAAGGTTATGGGATGACTGAGAATTGTGCTTTGTGCACCGGATTGGAAGCTACTCAAATCAAACCATTTTCAGTTGGCAAACCTTTGTGGGGCGGGGAGATAAAAATAGATAAAGATACTGGCGAAATTCTCATGAAAGCTCCCTACATGATGCGAGAATATTATAAATCTCCTGAATTAACTGCTCAAACCATTCGGGAGGGTTGGTTGCATACAGGAGATCAAGGTCACATTGATGAAGATGGTTTTTTATTTATCACAGGTAGAATAAAAGATACTTTTAAAACAACCAAAGCTAAATTCATTGTTCCGGCACCTATTGAATGGCACTTTGACCAAGATGTAAATATTGAACAAATTTGTTTGCTCGGATTAGGATGTCCACAGCCCATTGCTTTAGTGGTACTTTCTGAAATTGGTTTAGCAAAATCTCAAGTTGAAGTCAAAGCAAGTTTGACCTCGACGTTAAAAAATGTCAATTCCAAATTAAAACCACATGAAAAAGTTTCCACAATTGTCGTCGCCAAAGATACTTGGAATATGGAAAATGGTTTATTAACTCCAACCTTAAAAGTCAAACGGAACAAGATGAATGAGCGATATCGAGATTTGTTGTTGGGTTGGCATGAAGATAAAGAAGCAATAGTATTTGAATAAAAAAACGGTTGACGGTTGACGGTCGCTTCGCTTGACGGTAGACGGAAAACCGCCAAGTGATACGACCGTCTACCGTTTGCCGTCAACCGTTAAAAAGAAGTAAATGAATAATGAAAAATCGAGTTACAAATGGTTTGTCCTATTTGTGTTGACAGTTGTGTATATGTTCAACTTTGTGGACAGACAAGTTCTTATAATATTGCAAGAGGATATTAAAAAAGATTTGCTCTTAAGTGATACTCAATTGGGACTATTGACAGGATTGGGATTTGCCATTTTATATACAACACTAGGCATTCCAATTGCTAAGCTTGCTGATAAATATAATCGAAAAAATATCCTTGCCTTTAGTTTAGGGTTTTGGTCATTAATGACAGTTCTATCTGGTCGTGCCCAAAACTTTTTTCAAATGTTATTAACCAGAATTGGGGTAAGTGCAGGAGAGGCTGGAGGGATGCCACCATCACACTCAATTATTTCAGATTATTTTCCTCAAAATCAAAGAGGGACGGCTTTCTCCATTTATTCTATGGGCGTACCTCTTGGCGTTTTACTGGGATTCATCGTTGCGGGTTTGATAGCTGATAAGTTTGGATGGAGAATGGCATTTTATATGCTGGGCATTCCAGGAATTTTATTAGCTGTGTTTGTATATTTAACTATAAAAGAGCCCATTCGGGGACGAATAGATGGTCAGAAAAAGGAAATAAATGCCCCCACCTTTAGGGAAATCTTCCAGAATTTATTTGCTAAAAAATCATTCCTCTATTTATGTTTAGGTGCAGGATTCACAACCTTTGCTTTTTATAGTCTTAACAATTTTTTGCCTTCTTACATCCAAAGATTTTTTGGAGTAGATTTGATAACGGTAAGTATCACCTTAGGACTTTCAGTAGGAATTGGAGGAGTGATTGGAGCTTTAATTGGAGGACGAGTTGCAGATATGAAGGGAGCTAAAGACAAAAAATGGTACCTCTATGTTCCAATCATTGCTTGTTTGCTTTCATTTATTCCAGCTTTAATAATTTTATTTACAGATAGTTCAAAAATTGCCTTAGCAGCGATATTTCCTTTTGCAATGATAAGTTCAGCCTTCGGCGGTCCTGTATTTGCGGTTGGTCAAAGTTTGGCTAATGCCGAAATGAGGGCATTCGCCTCGGCTTTAGTTCTCTTATTTATGAATGGTATAGGCTTAGCGTTCGGTCCTGTAATAGCTGGAATAGTAAGTGATTTCTTAGAACCAACTTATGGGGATTTAAGTTTGCGATACGCCTTGACTTTGAATTTAATGTCATTGTTTCTTGCAATTTTGTTTTATTGGAAATCTGCAAAAAGCTATGAAAGTGATTTGGATAAAATGAAATAAAAAAATCAAAATAAAAAAATATGAATTTCGAATTCACAGAAAAGTCATTAGAGCTTCAAGAGAAGTTAAAGCGATTTATGGACCAACACATTTATCCCAATGACAAAGACCGTCAGCGATTTACTCAAGTTCCAGAAAATCGGTGGCAAAATTATCCGAAGTTGGAAGAGTGGAAAGAAGCTGCAAAGGCAGAAGGATTATGGAATTTATTTTTACCAAAAAGTTATGGAGAATTGAGTCCAGGATTAACCAATTTGGAATATGCGCCATTGGCTGAAATTATGGGGCGTTCCCGAGGTTCCGATGAAGTGTTTAATTGTTCTGCGCCTGATACAGGCAACATGGAAGTCTTTGCAAAATATGGTACTCCCGAACATCAAAAGCAATGGCTCCAACCATTAATGAATGGAGAAATTCGTTCCGCCTTCTTAATGACTGAACCAGATGTCGCTTCTTCCGATGCTACAAATATTCAAACTTCGATAAAAAGAGAAGGAGATGAATATGTCATTAATGGTCGTAAATGGTGGTCATCAGGAGCAATGAATCCCCATTGCAAAGTCTTCATTGTTATGGGAAAAACTGACCCAACTGCACATCGTCATGCACAGCAAAGTATGATAATTGTACCAAGGGATACACCTGGTGTAGAAATCGTTCGACCATTATCTGTTTTCGGAACTTGGGATTCACCAGAAGGTCATGCAGAAATTAAGTTAACAAATGTTCGAGTACCAGTATCTAATCTTTTGCTAGGCGAGGGTAGAGGTTTTGAAATTGCCCAAGGTCGCCTTGGACCAGGTCGAGTTCATCATTGTATGCGATTGATTGGTGCAGCTCAAGCTGCTTTAGATTTGATGTGCAAACGAGTTGCTGAACGGGAAGCGTTTGGTAGAAAAATTAAAGATTTTAGCAGCATCCGTCAAGACATTGCTAAATCGGCTTGCGAGATTGAACAAGCTCGTTTATTGACTTTGGCATGTGCAGATAAAATTGATAAGTTTGGTGCTAAAGGAGCAAAAAAATTAATTTCAATGATAAAAATCGCTGTTCCACAAATGACTTGTGATGTCGTGGATAGAGCGATTCAAGCACACGGTGGAATGGGCGTTTGTCAAGATACACCATTGGCTGGTTTTTGGATATATGGTCGAATTGTACGTATTGCAGATGGTCCAGATGAAGTTCATATGTATCAGTTGGGAAGAAACTTGGTGAAAGAGGCTATGGCGAAAGAATTGGTTTGAAAACGATTTTAAATTTGTAAAAGTATTGTTATTGAAAAATAATAGTTTTGCTTTCTATTTTTATAACAATATTTTTACAAGAAAATATAAAAGTGATGAGAGGAGCGGAAAACAAACTATTGACTCATCAAAATTGAATTTTTATACCATGAAATTTAAAGATAAAATAACGCTTATCACAGGAGCAGCATCTGGTATTGGTAAAGCAGCGGCATTAGCGTTTGCAAAAGAAGGTGCAATTGTTATCGTTTCAGATATGAATGAAGAAGGTGGAAATAAAACGGTTGCGCAAATCCAAGCAAATAAAGGTCAAGCCATTTTTATCAGAACTAATGTGGCAAAATATGAAGAAGTTGAAAATCTGATGCAGCAAATCGTAGCGCAATTTGGGCGACTTGATATAGCGATAAATAATGCTGGTATCAATGGTGTCCTGGCACGAACTAAAGATTATCCAGTTGAGGATTGGGACAAGGTGATGACAGTCAATGTTTCAAGTGTTTTTTATGGAATGAAAACCCAAATTCCAATTATGCTTCAACAAGGCGGTGGAGTAATAATCAATACCGCTTCCATTGCAGGTTTGAAAGGTTTACCAAATAGTATCGCCTACACGGCTAGTAAACATGCCGTCATTGGAGCGACTAAAACAGCAGCAATGGAATATGGTCGAAACAACATTCGTATCAATGCTATTTGTCCAGTATTTACTATCTCCCCAATGTTTGACCCAGTTGCTTTAGAAAAAGTGGCTAAAGGTGTTCCTGACAAATTAAAAGCTAACGTCCCCATGAAACGTTTTGCAAAGGTAGAAGAACAAGTCGGCGCTATGATGTGGCTTTGTTCAGACCAAGCTAGTTTCGTAACGGGATTGGCATTGCCTGTGGATGGCGGATTGACTGCTTAAAAAATTCAAGTTTTAAACTCAAGTTTAAGTTCAAAGAAATCATTTACTTAAACTAGATTTTGAACTTGAATTTTTTTCTTAAACTTGAACTTAAATTATGGTAAGAAAAGGCGAAGAACTTCCCGAAAAAACGCTCAAGGAATTTTTACAAAAAAGTCGACTCATAGCTTCTGTAAAAAGTGAATTAGAAGTATCACAATTTCCAACAGGTGCTTCCAATTTGACCTATTTGCTAAAAATAGAAAATCGGGAATTGGTATTGCGACGTCCACCCAAAGGAGCCATCAAAAGAGGTCATGATATGGGACGAGAGTTTAAAGTTTTGACGGGTTTAAATCGAGGATTTGATAAAGCACCAACAGCTTATGTTTATACCGAAGACCAATCCATCATTGGAGCTTCCTTTTATGTGATGGAAAAAGTAGAAGGTATTATCATAGATAACAAAGTAGCTACAGAAAGAAAAATTTCTGCAAAAGAATTTCCAGTCATTGCTAATAGTTGGTTAGATACATTAGTAGAATTACATGGTTTGAATTATGATGCTTTAGGTTTAGGAGATTTGGGCAGACCCAATGGTTATGTCGAACGGCAAGTTCTAAATTGGGGCAAACAATATTTAAAAGCCGCAACTGAAGATATTCCAGAAGCACCCAAAGTCATGGCATGGTTGGATGAACATCAACCTACAGAATATCATCATTGCCTAATTCACAATGATTACAAATATGACAATGTCGTTTTTGAAGATGATAGTTGGGAGAAAATTATTGCTGTGCTAGATTGGGAAATGTGTACACTAGGTGACCCGTTTATGGATTTAGGAGCAGCCATCGCTTATTGGATTACTGATAAAGATGACCCGATGATACAACGTACTTTTCCATATCCAACTATTATGGCAGGTAACCCTAGTCGTTTGGAAGTCGTTGAGCAATACGCACAAAAAAGTGGCCGTCCAATTAATCATTTAGTTTTTTATTATGCTTTTGGTTTGTTTAAGAATGCGGTAATTGTTCAGCAAATTTATTATCGTTATAACAAAGGTCTTACAAATAATGAAATGTTTGCTAGTTTTAATCAGTTGACGAGGTTGTTTTGTGAATTGGCTTGGAGGGCAATTCAAAAGGGTAGGATTGAGTGATTCATTTAAACAGCCCTTTCCTCCTCAATCATTTTCGGCAATTGTTTTTTCACTTCAACAAAAATCTCCTTCCCTTTATCTGTAAAATAAGGATAATGAAATTCCCAAATCGCCAACATCACCTTTTGGAAACTCACCTTTTCGGCACCTAAGACTTCACGTTCTATTAGCCATGAATTTAAAATTGCCCAAATATTTTTTGCAAAGAAATCATAATGTCCAGCATGAGGTTCTGGGTGAATAAGACCTTTACCTATAGCTAGATACATTCCATTTTTAGTAAAGCTCAATACTTGTTGCATCTGCTTTTCAAATATCGTTTTAGCTTCTGGAACTAAGTTGATGATTTCCAAAATATCCCTATGAAAAAAGCGATGTCCTATTTGAAAGCGCAAATAATTTTTGATGACAGAGAGATAGTCATTTTGTTCTAAAAAAGCCATATTTTTACTACTCAATTCTTTGGCTACCGTGGTCATAAATTCCAATACGGCTTCCATCAAATCTTTTTTGGTTTTGTAGTGATAGGACAAATTCCCTGCGCTAATACCTGCATTGGCAGCGATGTCTTGTAAGCGAATATTGCTTACACCTTTCCGATTAAATAATAGAATGGCGTTGGTCAGAATCTTCTCTTGTGTTTTTTTCATTTTCTTCAAGGATTATCAATTTATTTAGCAAAAATACAAAAAAAGAGCATAAATATCTTTGTAATTTAGGTTTTAAAACCTAAATTTAAGTCATTATTAGAGTTCTTACAAAAACATCAAAAAATGAGTCTTTTTAAAAACATCAAAAAAGCAGCATCATCTGTAGTTCCTTCACCAATTCAAATAGACTTTGAAAAAGGAGGTGGACGTAAAGTGCAAGAGGTAGCACCATATCCTGAAGAAGTATTCTGGGATACATCAGTTCCTGTTCACAAAACACCCTCAGGAATTGAATTTGTTCGAACACCAGAAGAGCGATTTAAAAATTTACCAGGTTACGAATTTGAACCTAACTATGTTGAAATTGATGGATTAAGGATGCATTACCTAGATGAAGGGCCAAAAGATGGTCAGGTAATTCTAATGTTACATGGGCAACCTGTTTGGTCATACTTGTATCGCAAAATGATACGAGACCTCGTTCCAAAAGGCTACCGTTGCATAGCACCTGATATGATTGGTATGGGGAAATCTGATAAGCCTATCAAAGAACAATACCACATTTACGACCAACATTGTAACAATGCACTTACATTTGTGAAAGAGTTGGGTTTAAAAAATATTACCGCTTTTATACAAGATTGGGGGAGTGTGATAGGAACTCGTTTGGTTGGAGAAAATCCTGAATTGTTTGCTCGTTTGGTGCTTGCAAATGGTGACCTACCTTTATCAACTGAAGAAACTAATCCTTTTTATATCCCCAATCCTGTTGTTGTCAATCCAAAAATCAACACCGTTAAAGATATTGCTAAATACTGGTTGAAAGGCAATCCAGATATGTTTCAAGCTTGGATTTTATTCTGTTTGCAACATACTCGAAATTTTATTGGAGACACCATGCAGCAGTCAACAGTAATTAAATTAACCGAGGAAGAAATGGCAGCTTATGCTGCTCCTTTTCCTTCCTTTATTTACATGGCAGGTCCTCGAACCTTACCTTCTATGAATGTAGGTATAGTTGGTCAGCAATTAGCGGCATGGAAAGGATTGAAGAAATTTGAAAAGCCTTTTATTTCCTTTATTGGATTGAAAGATAAATTATTGGGACTACCACGAATTCAGGAAAAATGGGTTAACTCCGTTCCTGGAGCAAAAGGTCAAGCTCACGAACAATTCGAAAATGCAGACCATTTTATCCAAGATGACATTGGAGAAATCATGGCAGATAGAGTTCATAAATTTATTGAGAAAAATCCTTTGTAAGAGAAGTCAGACTATGAATATTCGGTTTCTACGACTTTTCGTTAGTCTCACTTCTCTCAATGAGCAAAGCGAATGTTCTGACCTCTGACCTCTAAAATAAAATCCATGACTACACCACTAATAATTTGGGGAACAGCTTTTATCATCTATGCCATCTTTTGGTTATGGTATGTTGGTTTTAGAAAACCTTTGACTAAAGAAGAGATTGACCATTACATTAAAAAATATCAAGAATTCAATAATAATAGTGAAGCGGAATTAATTGGTATTCGGGATTTTTTTGAAAAAGATACAGGCAAAAGTTTTGTGATGGTCAATAGTATTTTATTGAAGAAAAAACCTGATTTAGTTGAAGGAGTCAAAGAAGGAGATACTTCTTTGAAGACTCTAATTAATTATCATAAACCATTTATGAAAATGATGTTCAAGAGAGGAGGTATTGGTATTTTTCAAGGTCGAGTGGCAGGTAATTCAGTTGATGTTATTAATATTGAAAATGCAGAGGAATGGCAAATTTCGGCAATCAACCGTTTTCGAAGTCGTCGAGATTTTGCCGAGATAATGATTCATCCTTTGTTCCATGAAAAACATGAATTGAAGTTTGCCGCATTGGATAAAAGTATCGCTTATCCTGTTGACCCTTGGTTTCAGTTGGGTGGTGTTCCTTTGACCGTGGGATTGGTGTTGGCATTGGTAGCTGCGATTGTACATATTATATTTGTTTAAATCACAAATTCAAATATAAAGTTTAAGTTCAAAGCCCTCACTTGATTAAGTTTAAAGACTTTGAACTTAAACTTTATTCTTAAACTTATGTTGAATAAAATCTTACCTACCATAATTGACAATACTTTTCGAGGGAGAAAAGTCGCGCTTTGGTTTTTTTATTTTATCACGCTAGTGACTATAGTCAGAAGTTGTATTCATATTTTCAAATATGATGGAGGTGCACAAAGTATTGCAACAATTCCTTTGGACTCTTATACAGACGCAGGAGTTGCGACTGTAATTTTGATTTTTGCTTACTGGGGATTATCACAATTAATGTTTGGACTTATTCAGGTGATAGTTGCCTTTAAATACAAAAGCCTTATTCCATTGATGTATCTTTTTATGTTCTTCGAATATGTTTGTCGATTTGGAATTTCACTTTTTAAAACAATTGAAACAACTGGACAAGCGCCTGGCGGAATAGCTAATAAAGTTTTACCAATAATTTGTTTAGTCATGTTTTTTATATCTATAAATGAATCAAAAAAATAACCATGCATTTAACCAATCAAGTTACTCCACCAAAAGAAGAGTTTGTGGATTTTATTAAAAACTATCCATCCCAAACCCCATTGGTGATGTTGAATGTTTTAAAATTTAAAAGTAAATCTGGCAATGGAGATGAGTCGGGCGAAGCGGCTTATAATCGATATGGAAAAAATGTAAAATCATTGTTAGAAAAAGTAGGAGGAAAAGCAATTTGGGCAGGCAATGTAAAGAAGACGGTCATTGGTGATTACACTTCACAACCTGATAGAATTTTAATTGTTTATTATCCTTCGAAAGAAGCCTTTATCGAAATGTCCACTTCTGAGGCTTATCTAAAAATAGAAAACGATAGAAAAATTGCTTTGGAGTATGGTGGTTTGATTGCTACTGAGACAATTGATTTTAAAGACGGTGGACGGTGAACGGTCGCTATGCCTGCGGTGGACGGAATTCACATCTCGTCGTTCACAGTCAAGCATAGCGACAGTCTATCATTAACCAACAAAACAAAAATTATGAAAAGATTTATTTTTATTTCAGCGATTATTGAACTCCTTGCAGGAGCAATATTATTTTTTACACCTCAGCTAGTTCCTGATTTAGCACAAGGGGAGAGTAGCCACATGGCGATGGCACGGATGTATGGAGCGGCAGCATTGGGACTTGGAATTTTCGCTTTTCAAGTTTGGAGAAATTTTGATAACGAAACAATGGTCAAAACTTTTCTTTCTTCCTTTTTGGTTTTTCATATGACCGTTTTTATTGCATTGCTAGCGAGTTTTTTAGCAAGCGTTTTTGCTAATCCTGCGGGAGCATTGTTACATTTTATAATGGCACTTTTTACTGGATATTTTTTTATAAAAAATAATTTAGCAGATGCTTCTAGAGGAAGAAAAATATTTACTGGATTAGGATTGGTATTAGGAACTATTGGAACACTCCTTTTTCTTTTGCCGAATATTTTACATCAAGCAGGAGTACATCCTGATTATGCAGACTCCAAAGAATATAATTTGAGTGGAAAAAAAGCACTCATCATCACCACAAGTCATGGCATCCTCCACGATCCTGGAGAAACGACTGGAAATCCCACAGGCGTTTTTGGTTCAGAAATGACCGTACCATATTATGAATTTCAGGATGCAGGAATGGACGTAGATGTGGCAAGTATCAAAGGTGGAGAAATTCCAGTTGACCCACAGTCCTTTTTATTTATGATAAAAACGAAAGCAGACGAACGATATTTGGAGGATAACACTTTTCAAGAAAAAGTAAAAAACTCACTTCGAATAGATGACGTAGATTTTACTCAATATGATGCCATTTGGTTGGCAGGTGGTTGGGGCGCAGCTTATGATTTAGGTCAATCAAAAGCCTTAGGCGAAAAAGTAAGCGAAGCCTATTATGCTCAAAAACCAACGATTGGAAGTGTGTGTCATGGAGCATTAGGATTGATTCAAGCAAAAGATACATTGGGTAATTTTTTAATCACAGGAAGAACGATGTCTGGAGTGACAGATAAGCAAATAAAAGAACTGGGAATTACTGCTACACCGCTTCATCCTGAAACGGAACTTCGAAAATTGGGTGTTAATTTTAAAAGTAATTCTGGGACACAAGATTTTTTCCAAACCATTTCTGTAATAGATGAAGAACGAAGATTTGTTACTGGACAAAATCAAAACTCAGGTCATGAGACTGCTCAAAAGATGATGGGAATTATTGCAGAGAAATCTTCGAAAACTTTTAAAGATTAAGTTCAAGTACAAGATTCAAACTCAAGTTCAAAACCCTCTATTCTCGATTGAGGGAATTGAGTCTGAACTTGATTCTTGAACTTGAACTTGAATTTTCCTAATACTATGAATAAACACCTTTATCAACAAATACTCTATCGAGTTTTTTTATCTTCACCGCTTATATCCGCATTGGTTATAGCACCGATTTATCTCGTTTTCGATTCTCATGTACAAACTTTTTTTGAGTTATGGTTTAAAGCTTTTATTGGAACACTAATTGGTTGGGGTGTCCAAATATTTCTTTTTTCCTATTTTCAAAAGAGAGGTTATCCAAAATGGATATTAGTGATAGTCATGGCGTTGTTAATTTTATTCATTATTCAGATAACGAAAGAGGTAATTTTCAAAGTAGCACCTTCCTTCCAATCCTTTACAGGAGAGCAAACTTTTATGATACGATTTCTTATAATGGCCTCTATAAATTTTATCATTTATCTGATTTTAGATTTAATTTATTCGAGGGAATATAGTATTCGATTGTCAGAAAAAAATGCCAAGCTTCAATTTATTAATCTTGAAAATGAATACCAATTATTAAAGTCTCAAATTAATCCTCATTTTTTATTCAATGCATTGAATATTTCAAAATCATTGATAAAAACACAACCTAAAAATGCGGAAAAATATATCGTTCAATTATCGGAATTTTTAAGAAAGTCATTGAACAATCAACAAAAATCTATCTCCTTAAAAATGGAGTTAGAACATTGTAATCAATATGTGGACTTGCAAAAAGTAAGGTTTGAAAATGCTTTTGAATATTTGGTAGATATTGATAAAGAACATTATAACAAACACCTTCCATTTTTTGCCTTGATTACTTTAGTGGAGAATGCAGTCAAGCATAATTCATTTTCGGAAGAAGAACCCTTAAAAATTTCTATAACTATTAAGGATGATTCTCTATGGGTGAAAAATAATATTAAACAAAAAAATGGAGTGATTTCTACCCATACAGGATTATCAAGTTTAAACCAAAGGAGTAAAATGATTTCTGGTGATGAAATTGAAATCGTAAACGATGGAAAACATTTTTTGGTTAAAGTAAAACTTATCAAACTATGAGAATTATTATTATTGAAGATGAAAAAATAACTGCCAAGGATTTGGAATTTTGTATCAAGGCGATACGACCAAATTTTGAGGTTGTGAAAATTCTGACCTCAGTTAAATCTGCACTTGCTTTTTTTAAAACCAATCCTTCTTATGATTTAATTTTTTCAGACATACAATTGACGGATGGATTGAGTTTTGAAATTTTTAAAAAAGTAAAAATTGATGCGCCTGTCATTTTTTGTACAGCCTATGATGAGTATGCTTTAAATGCTTTTGATGCCAATGGCATTGCCTATATCTTAAAACCTTTTTCGGAAGAAATCATTGAAAAAGCTATTGAGAAATTTGAAAAATTGACACAACAGAAAGATGACAAATTATCGAAGTTGCTTCAATACATGGAAGAGTCCAATTCACCAAAGCCAAAAATTTTAATTTACCAAGGAGAAAAAATAATCCCAGTTGACCTAAAAGACATTGCTTTAATTTATTTAAAAGATGGATTGGTGAAACTAATAAGTTTTGACCAACAAGAATTTATAGCCTCTCAAACATTAGAAGAATTGGAAAAAATCCAACATCCAAATTTTTTTCGAGCCAACCGTCAATGTATTGTTAATAGAAGCGTCATTAAAAATGCAGCCAAGTATTTTAATCGAAAATTAGTGTTGCATTTGAATATTTCTTTTGAAGAAAAAATAATTATCAGTAAAGAAAAAGCAAGTAACTTTTTAGCCTGGTTAACGCAAACCTAAGAAACACTAAAAACCACTTCCTACCTTTCTGTCCCCTTCAACTTCTTTTTTGTCCATTTCGGATATTTAATGCACAAGTCATTACATACCTATCCTTTTCTTTGTGAGCGAATAATTTAAAATCTTATTTAATTTAAAATCAACACATAATGAAAATTACAAAGTACCTAATGCTCATTGCAGTCTTGTTTGTAGGAATGATTCCTTCAGTTTCTGCACAAGATGTTTTATCAGCTGAGCAACAAGAACAAGTTGCAGAAAACGTAAACAACTTTATCTATGACCTAAATTTATCAGAAAGAGACAAACCTGCTTTTAAAGAAATTATTAGTGATTTTTTCGTTGGTCTAGCTGCGCTTAGAGCTACTAGGTTTTCGAAGAAAACTAATAAAAAGATAATCAAAGCACTCGTAAAAGGAAGGGATAGTCGTGTGAAAGGTTTATTGAACAAAGAGCAATACAAAGTGTATAAAGCTCGTGCTAAAGAACGAAAAGCCAACATCAAAAAATTTATGAAACAACGATAAGCAGGTAATCAGACATTAAAAATATTAATTAACAATAATCTATAAATCATGATTAAAAACACATTAATTCTATCAATTTTTATTTTATTCTTAGCCTCTTGTAAAGATGAACCATGTGATTTCGACATTTCTGGTACATACACATTTCAAAGTGTTAATTGCTCATTTCTTGAAAGTGAAGTTCCTGCAACTATTACTATTGCAAATTCAGCAACAGAATTTACTTTTGAAGGTAGCAGATATGAAATTTCAGACTGTGAAATTAGAAATATTGCCGTAGAAGAAAATCGAATGGTAACATTTGATGAAGGAGGATTTGATTTTGAAGGAGACTTCGAAGCAGGTGGTTTCTCAGGAAGCTGCGAAGGTAGATACACAAAGAATTAAGTATTTATTTTGAATTAATTTGACATAAATAAATCCAACAGTTGTTGGATTTATTTATGTCTTTTTACTAAAGAAGAAAAACTTCTAACTAACACAAGTCTGAAAATGCAGACCCTTTTTGTCCTCTTCAACTTCTTTTTTGTCCGCTTCGGATATTTAATGCACCAGTCATTAGATACCTATTCTTTTCTTTGTGAGCGAATAATTTAAAATCAACACATAATGAAACCCTATAAATATATAACATCAATTTTATTTTTACTATTTAGTTTTAATTTACAAGCTCAAGATTTTGAACTCATAAAAATTCAATCAGCTTATTATCCAAAACAATCCATCGAGGAGTCTACAGTAGATGGGAAAGCTGGTATGTTTGAATGGAGTGGACAATTGGGAATTCCCCAAACTTTCAAGAGAACTAAAAGAACCATTCTAATTCATAAACTAGGTTATACTAATTTGAGAGTTGATACAGAAGCAAACATAGGTATCGAACCTTTAGAAAATACAAAACATTATCATACCATTTCATACAACTTGGGCTTAGTACAAATATTGAATCCTAAGTGGCGACTGTTGTTGAATCTAAACCCATTGCTTGCTTCAGACTTTGGAGCAAGCTTAAATGAAGATGACTTTTTGTTTCAAGGAAATGCCTTGGCACTCTATAGTAAAAATTTAAAAATACAGTATGGATTTGGTTTGGTTTATACGACCCGTTTGGGACGACCGTTAGTCATTCCAATGGGGCTGTTTAAATACAGGACACCAAAAATGACTATAGACATTGTATTGCCGAACAAGCTTTCCATAATGTTTAGGAATCTCAAAAGAAAATTTTCTTACGGCTTTGAAGCTGGATTGAATGGAGGTTTGTTTAACAACAATAGTGACATTAGTACAATCAATTCGATAATTGATGAAACTGGTTATAGTCGATTAAACATAGGACCTGCTATTCGGGTGAGATTGAAAAATTCCACTATAATTCACTTTACTGGCGGGATAGCCGTCGGCAGAAAATTGGAATTTATAAACATTGATGAAGAGACGAATAACCTAACCCCAGAATCTGGGCCATTTTTCAAAGTGGGATTTTCTTTCGTTCCAAAAAAGAAATCTAAACCAAATCCAGAAAAACAGAATTAGACAAATTTAAAATCTATAACAATATATTTACGTACTTAAAATATTTCATCACCTAAAATTTAAATTATGAAAAAAATATTAATTCTAATTGCAGTTTTTTTTACGACCATTTCTATAAATGCCCAATCTATCGCTGGCGTGTGGAATATAGGCGAAGACAATACCAAAGTTGAAATCACCGAAACTAATGGTGTTTTCAATGGCAAAATTCTTTCTTCTGATAATGCTAAAGCAAAAATTGGCAATCCAATTCTTAAAGATGTCAAATTCAGTAAAGGAGAATGGAAAGGAAAAATGTATGCTGCAAAAAAAGGAAAATGGTATGATGCTGTTATAAAAGAAAAAGGCAATCAAATGGATGTGTCAATAAAAGTAGGGTTTATGAGTAAAACCTTAAAGTGGAAAAAAGAATAGTTACTAAGGAATGCGAATTAAATAGATTCAGAATTTTGGCTGCTTCTTTTGCCCTTATTTTCCACTTTGAAATCAATCATTTATCCAGATAAACTCATGCTTTCAAAGCAAAAACTAAGAACAAAATAAGCGACCCAAAATTCTGAATCTATTTCTCAAACCCGAAGAAGGTCATCTGGTCGTCAAGGTGATCAAAAAATGTCAAGTCGTTGTTTTCGAAAATGAAATTTTTCAAATGTCCGACGACAAAGGCAATCTCTATGTGATGCACACCACAGAGACAGGTACACGCGATCTAAATGTTGTTTTACCTAAAGGTTTTAAAATTCAAAAAGTTACTTTAAAAGAGCCATTGATCATTATACCTTTTGGCGAAAAAGAAGATTGCTATTTTAATATCGTCGGTGACCACTTGGGACAGGGTTATCATCAGTATGCCTATGCAGGTGAATATTACCCTATGTAAGTTCTAAAATGATGAAAAAAACCAACGTAAAAGAGATATTGGCATCATTCCTTGTTTTCCTAATTGGCTTGCTTGGGGCATTTGTGATTAAATAAAAAATTGCCAAAACAAAAGTGTGAACAACCAATTTTAAAAATTAACTATGAGAAATTTATATTGTACTCTGATATTGCTGTTGATTCTTTTCGAAGCTAATGCACAAAAGGAATTTGAGGTTACCATCATTTCGGATGCTACTGAACAAGAAAACCATTTCTTTGAAGGCGCTATAAAAACAGAAATAACCGCTTTGCTTGGTTCGCAATATGAATTGAATTTTACAGAGGTGTATACGGATGGAGACATCAACAAAATCAAAAATGAAATAGCAAAAGTCTATGCCCAAAATCAGGCAGATGTGCTAATTGGCTCAGGTATTATTTCCAGTAAATTACTTGCTGATCAAAGCGCTTATCCTATACCTACTATTGCCTCTATTCAACTAACTGATAATCTTAAGAAAGTAAGTGGAATTTCCAATTTTACTTATATCAACTCACCATTCAATATCGAAAAGGGCATTAAGATATTGAAGGAGATTTGTAGCTGTAAAAAAATAGCAGTTCTTACTAATGCAAATCTTTCAGCAATTGGAATAAGAGGGGAAGATTTATACTCAGATTCAGAATTGGAAATTGATTGGTTAAACCTAGATACAAATTTAGCTAAAACCATTTCAAGTATCCCCGATCATATTGAAGGAGTTTATATTCTATCTCCATTAAGCAATTATTCTCCTGATGAAATACAACTATTTTTCAATCGACTGAAGGAAAGAAAATTACCCTCATTTACTTTGTTGGACTTGCCTATGTTGAAACTTGGTGCCTACGCTTCATTTGCGTCAAGTGACAATTTGAAGAAAATTCCAAGAAGGATTGCAATGAATGTGGAGCGCATTGCAGAAGGGAAAGACCCAAAAGCTTTTCCTGTCAATATGGAAACCTTTAGCAGTCAACTCGTGGTCAACATGGAAACGGTCAATAAGATCGGCAAATATCCCAATTGGACAGTTTTAGATAATGCAATTCTTTCCAATATCAATAAGCCCAATACTGCAAGAGTACTCAACTTAAAATCAGTCATTGCAGAAGGGATTCAAAACAACTTAGGCTACCAAATTGAAACGAAGCAAACTCAGAAAGCTGAAAAGGAAATAGGTTTAGCAAAAAGTAATTACAGGCCGCAATTAAGTGTGAAAACTACGGGTTTGATTGTTGATGAAAATTCGATGAATAGTTCATTTGGCACCTTGGGCGATTTTAATTGGACAGCAGGAGCCTCATTTTCTCAACTCATTTTATCAGAACCTGCATTGGCTAATATTGCCATTCAAAAACTTTTATTTGAAAGTCAACAAGCAATACAAAAACAATCGGAATTCGATGTGGTACTGGAAGTTGCTCAACGATATTTCAATTATATGCAGGTACTTTCGATAACAGAATTGCAAAATGAAAACATCAAGGCAGTTAACCAAAATTTGACAATTGCCACGAATAAAGAGGAAGTTGGATATAGTGGGGCGAGTGATGTTTATAGATGGCAAATAGAGCTAGACTTGGCCAAAACAGATTTATATGAAACCAAGGCTCAGCAAAAATCGGTCGGCTTTCAATTAAATGAAACCCTAAATCGCCCCATCGGGGAAGCATTCACGATTGAAGAATCAGAAAATATCAATCAACTAGTTGAAGAACTAGATGAGTTTTTTGTACATCTAATCCAAGACCAAACAGCCTTAGAACACTTTTCTGATTTTATGGTCAATGAAGCTTTACAAAATCTTCCGGAAATACAACAAATAGAATTGGCAGTTGCTGCACAAGAGCGATTATTGAAATCAAACCAACGGGCTTTCTATTTGCCCACCATTGCTGTTGGGGCTGGATATGATATAAACGTAGCAACGATAAACCGTAGTGACCCGCCTCCCATTCCTGGGTTTGAGGTAAATAATGAACCATCCTGGAATGCTGCGATTACTGCATCCATACCCCTTTTTGCTGGAAGCGCAAGAAAGTATGAAAAAGAAAAATCGGAAGTGGGTTTATACCAATTACATGACCAAAGAAATGAATTGAAGAACTTACTTGAATTGCAGGTGAGAACAAATATTGAATTAGTCAATGCTTCCTATAACAATATCCGACTTACTAAAAGTGCAGCAGATGCAGCACAAAAAAATATTGTCATTGTTCAAGATTTATATAAGTCCGGACAAGTGAATGTGATAACCTTGGTTGATGCCCAAAATGCATTATTAGGTGCACAGATCAATGCCACAAATGCTATCTATCAATTTATGATAGATTACTTTTCATTGCAACGTTCTACTGGCAATTATACCTTCTTAGCTACTGAAACACAACGAGCGCAATTTCTTCAAGAATTTCTAAATTTTAAAACCAAATAAAATGAGATTACTGGCACTATTATCCTTGGTGATTTTCTTCATATCCTGCGAGGAGAAATCTATAGAAACAATAAAAAAGATTCGTCCAATCAAATTTTCAAAGGTTGAACAATCCACAGGATTGGAAACACATACTTTTTCAGGAGTGGCAAAAGCCCAAAATGAAACCAACCTCAGTTTTAAAGTATCAGGCACCTTGAGTGCTGTTAAGGTTGACTTAGGTGACAGAGTCAAAAAAGGGCAGCTTATCGCAACAATTGACCCATCCGATTACAACATTCAAACCAATCAGGCACGCTCTCAAAAAGAGGGCTCCATAGCAAATGTGCAAAGTGCAGAAGCCAATGCAAAAGCAGCTGAAACCCAACTCATCAGTTCGCAGGCTACCTATGACCGAGTTGCCAAGCTTTATGAAAATAATAGTGTGTCATTGAGTGATTACCAAAATGCAAAAGCTGGTTTGGATGCTGCCAAGGCGCAATATGATGCTGCAAATTCACAGGTTAAAGCTGCTACTACTCAGGTTAATTCTGCTGACCAACAAGTACAAGCAACAGGTAATCAAGTCAGTTATACTAGATTATCATCTCCTATGAATGGAGTCATCACGGCTGTTCAAGTTGAGTCCAATGAAGTAGTCAACTCGGGTAAAGTGATTGCGACAGTAAGTTCGCTTGGTCGTCCCGAAATAGAAGTAGGTGTACCAGAAATTTTTATCAATAAAATCAAGAAAGGGCAGAAAGTAAATATCACCTTTCCCACTTCTCCTGGGCAAATTTTTGAAGGTACTGTGGACCAAGTGGCTTATGCTTCTGGGAGTTCTCCCACCTATCCAGTTATTGTTGACCTTAATAAATCGGCAGAACAAATCAGACCGGGCATGGCTGCTAATGCAGAATTCATTTTTTCAAACAATAGTATTGCAGCCAAATCAAAAATGACCGTTCCTGTTGAAGCAGTTGGAAAAGATAGTAAGGGCAATTTTGTATTTGTGTTAAATAAAAAAAGCGATGGGGTGCATGTGGCGGAGAAAAAAGTAATCACCATTGGAAAATTAATGACTGAAGGATTTGAGTTGATTAGCGGCCTGGAAAGAGGAGAAATAGTTGCAACAGCGGGTCTGAGGTCTCTAATGAATGGTTCGGAAGTGAAATTATTGAATGATTAAAATTGCTTGACAAATGAATATTACCAAAATTGCCTTATCATACAATCAAGTTACTTTCTTAATCATTGGGATTATTATCATCCTTGGTTTGACTGGTTACCAAGAATTGTCAAGGGATGCCATGCCTCCTTTTACGATTCGAACTTGTAGCATTGTCACCACCTTTCCTGGAGCATCCCCTGAAAGAGTAGAGAACTTAGTAACGGATAAAATTGAAAAAGTAATTCAGGAAATACCTGAGTTAAAAACAGTAACAAGCGAAAGCAGAACGAGTCTTTCCATTATAAAAGCTGAATTAAAACCCGAAATAAAAAAGGAAAACCTACAAAATATTTGGGATAAAATTAGACGGAAGATTGATGCAATTCAATCAGAACTTCCTAGTAATGTTTATCCTGATATCAAAGATGATGGCTTGGGCGTAGTTTATGGAATCCAATTAGGATTAGAAGCGGATGGCTATTCCTATGCAGAAATGAAAGAGCAGGCCGATATGATTAGAGATGATTTAATTCGCTTAAAAGAAGCATCAAGAGTAGAAATCGGAGGAGCGCAGGAAGAGCAAATATTTATAGAATACGACAATGCAAGTCTTGCTCAATACGGTATCTCCAGTAATCAAATCAAGAGTTCCATCTCTACCACTAACATTGTGTTTCCAGGCGGAGAAGTAGGCTTGGGAAAAGAAAGAATTGTTATCGAACCTACAGGGAACTATGAAACATTAAAAGATGTAAAAAATACCCTGATTTCTATTGGTAAAAATGAAAAGGTCAAATTAGGTGACATTTCAAATGTGCGTTTGGGGTATAAGCAACCCATGAAAAGTATCGTAAAAATTAATAAAAATGCGGGATTAGTGATTGCTATTGCTCTTCAGGAAGGGGCTAACCTTTCCAATTTAGGAAAAGAGGTAGATAAAAAAATAGTGGTTTATAATGCTTCTCTTCCCTTTGGAATGAAGGTGGAACGAATCGCTTCCCAAGATATTTATGTCAACAAGAGTGTTGATAATTTTGTAGGCAATGTGATACAATCTATTGTCATTGTCTTGTTCGTAATGTTGTTATTCTTAGGACTTAGGACAGGCTTGGTAGTAGCTAGTTTGATTCCATTAGCTATGGTCATGTCTCTAATGATTATGAATATGATGGGGGTAGGTTTAAACCAAGTCACCTTAGCAGCTTTAATTATGGCACTCGGCATGTTGGTGGATAACGCAATTGTAGTTTCTGAATCCATCCTTGTAAAATTGGAAGAAGGCATTGAGGCAAAAGAGGCCGCTATTAGTAGTGCAAAAGAATTGACCATTCCGCTATTGATTTCTACCTTGACCACATCGGCTGCCTTTTTAGCTTTTTATTTAGCTCAAAATACGATGGGTGAAATGATGGGAAATATTTTCATCGTTATTACGATTGCCTTACTTTCTTCGTGGATATTAGCTTTGAGCATTGTGGCGATGTTGGCGGTGTATTTTATGAAGGTAAAACCAAAAACAGAAGCTGTCGAAAAAGTATCCCTTTTCGATAAATTGAATGTAGGCTATAAAAAGATATTGATAACAACTCTGAATTTTCCGAAAACATTTCTTCTTCTCGTCATAGCGAGCTTTTTCGGGAGTCTGTTTTTGTTTCCTCAATTACCCTTCATATTTATGCCAGACAGCGACCGGAATTTGGTGGTTGTAAATGTGGATTTGCCACTAGGTTCAAAGATTGAAGAAACAGAAAAAATAGTTGACCAACTTTCGGATTATATCAACGATGAACTATTGGTAACTCTAGATGAAGAAGCCAACCAAAACGGAGTCGCAAGCTGGGCTTCTTTTATTTCAGAAGGACCGAAGTCCTACGATTTGGGCTACCAACCTGCACAAGCCAATTCTGGATATGCGCACCTGCTTATCAATACCTCTAAATTCGAAGCCAACCCCGAAATAATTGAAGCAATAGATGAATATGCTTTTGAGCGGTTTCCCAATGCAGAAATTTCCGTTTCCCCTTTGGGATCGGCGGGAGGTGCTCAATATGATGTCGGTATTCGTATTACCGGTAAGGACTCTGAAGCGTTGTTACAATTGTCACAGCAAGTCAAGAATCAAATGGCGCTGATGGATGGCACTAAAAATATCAAAGATGATTGGGGGCCTAAAATAAAAAAAGTGCAGATTGATATTGACCAAGATAAGGCGGGACGGGCAGGTGTAACTAATCAGGACATTGCCCTTTCATTACAAACAGCTTTATCTGGAATGGACATTGGTGATTATCGAGACTTAGATGGCAACATTCCGATAATAATGACCAATTTAGAAAGGAACAATATTAATGTGGATGATTTAGAAAGCATTAACATTTTTTCACAATCTACTGGTAAAAATGTACCTCTCATTCAAGTCGCAAATATTGATGTGGATTGGCAGATTGCCAAAATATTCCGCAAAGACTTGAACCGTACGATAACTGTCACCTGTGATGCTAAGGAAGGTTTTACTGCCTCCGACTTAACAAAAGAATTAGTTCCTTTCATGGACGAAATAAGAACCGATTGGCAACCAGGTTATTCTTACAGCTTGGGCGGAGAAAGTGAAGCAAGTGCAGAAGCATTGGGTGCCATTGCAGCCAAACTCCCAATAGCAGGTTTTATCATTCTTCTGCTATTGATGCTCCAATTTAATTCCATTAAAAAAACCACCATTGTCTTATTGTCCATCCCACTTGGACTCATAGGAGTCATACTCGGTTTATTGTTGTTTCAATCCTACTTTGGGTTTATGGCCTACTTAGGGCTTATCTCTTTGGCGGGTATTGTCATTAATAATGCTATCGTTTTATTGGACAGGATTGATATAGAACTAACCGAATTTGAAAGAACCCCTTATCAAGCAATCATAAGTGCAGCACAGCAAAGATTCAGGCCTATTTTACTCACCACATTTACAACGGTATTGGGGCTAATTCCTTTGTATTTGGGAGGAGGGTTAATGTGGGAGCCGATGGCGGTTTCCATTATGATAGGCTTGTTGTTTGCTACGGTGATAACCTTATTATTTGTTCCTGTTATGTATAAATTAATGTTTGGCGTAAAAACGAATAATGGGAGTAATTAAGCGTTGGTTGTCTTACTTATTTGATTTTCGGTTTGAAGTATTGGCTATTATTCTAACCTGGATTTTATTTGGAGGCAACCTTATTTCGGGGACTTTTTTCCATGACATATTATTTCCCGTTAGCGTTTTGATATTAATAGGTGTCTCAATAGTAATGGTGAAAAATAAACGAAAAAGAGTTCGTTATGTCTTCATCACCTTAGCCATTCTAATGTTTTTCAATGTACTTGGAGCAAACCTTACGGAATGGCGAAGCAGCATGAAAATGATTGCTCTTATTATCCCTTTAGTATTTTTTGTGCTATTGAGTATAGAGGTGTTTAGACAAATGGTTCGTGAAAAAGCTGTTACTCGGAGCATAATTATAGCAGCATTTGATTGTTACTTGTTACTTGGCATTTTAGGAGCAACCTTATTTACTATTCTTCTGCACTTCAATCCTGATGCCTATTCTAATGTCGATGATACCATAAGGATGTTTGATAAAATGCTCTACTTCAGTTTTGTTACGCTCACCTCTATTGGTTATGGTGACATAACACCTGTCACACCTTTAGCGGAAAAAGTCACAGCGTTTTTTGGATTGATAGGACATTTTTATTCCGTGGTTGTGGTTGGGGTAATTGTTGGGAAGTATGTTGCCAAGTAAAACCTAAATTATGGTTCGGTACTTAAGTAAAATTAGACGAACCCTTAATCATTGTGCCGTTCGGAGATAAAGAAGATTGTTATTTCAATATTGTTAGTGACCATTTGGGACAAGGGTTTCATCAGTTTGAATATGTTGATAAATTTTACCCGTAAATAAAATGTTAAGTAAAATGAATAAGGCAGAAATTACAATAAAGATTAAGGCTGTGCTGGAAGATTATCTGTCTCTTATACACATCTCCGAGCCCACGAGACCGAGG
>OJFR01000060.1_pt1 | contig 42100 bp, 41 predicted proteins | sample 1594121 | NCBI WGS metagenome assembly OJFR01 (sample SAMN05416812, study PRJEB24817) | seawater metagenome | isolation source: Sea water | place: Canada:Atlantic | collected 2013-07 | reverse complement strand
GGAAACTTAACTACAAAGATACTAATGGTAAAAAATTCCAAAATATTGGTAAGGTTAATATTATAAAATAAATCCAAAAAATCCCCTTAACAATATTTCATAATAAAGGAGCGTTATTCTTTCTAACAAGTCTAACAAAACTCCTTTATTATGAAAGCATTAAAAAAAATGTGCCTTTATGGCACAGCAGCATTTCTTTGCTTAATTTTAAGCTCCCATTATCCGCAAAAAAATTATTCTATTAGTAGCAATACCATTTCTATAGAAAGTGCTTTAAAATATGATTTAATCTCTTATGAAATAGTAAACAATGGCTCTCACAAAGGAGAATGTGTTACAATAAATTTACAAAATAAAACCTCAAGAACTTTAAATTTAATGATTGAACTAGGTAGAAATCTAATTTCTATTGACACTAATAAACAAGATATTTTAATTGTTAAAGAAGCTTTTTTTACTCTAACACCTATGGGAAGTAGTGCTAAAAACTTATTTGGGTTTTGTTCTCAGGCTCATAAAAGTTCCCCCAGTGAAGGAGAAAAATACCTTATTGGTGAAATGAAAGATGCCAATATTATAAAACTAGCCGAACATTTAAACAAAAACAAATACCCTGTTTCAGCTATGCAATATGCTGTATGGACATTAACTAATAACAGACCTGTTGCATCTATTTTTCATGAAAATAGAGATTCTATTGTTGGGTTACAAGAATTTCTTTCATATAAAGAAAACAAAGTTACACCTTGGTATTCTATTGAATATATGCCCAACGATAGTACAGGAATGGTGTCTAACAAAGCAAAAAACATTTATGGAACGCTAAAGGCTGATTTGGAAAAAGGTCGTGTAATAAAAGTAGTAGTTTATGATTTATATAATATTTCTCAAATCAGGAAAGACATTAAAGTACTTGAAAAAACAAAAGAACAACCTATAGTTGTTGATATAAGTGAATTACCAAAAGGACGCTATAGAATGCTTTTTACCTCATTAGCTGGAAGAATAGATGAAAAAAAATTTTGGATATAAAAAATGCCTGAAGAGATAACTTCAGGCATTTTTAAACAATTAATATTCATTTATTAAATATCCACTTTTGCATATTTGGCATTGGCTTCAATAAACTCTCTTCTCGGTGGAACATCATCACCCATCAGCATTGAGAATGTATGATCAGCAGAAGCTGCATTTTCAATATTTATTTGTCTTAATGTTCTAAATTCAGGGTTCATAGTTGTTGACCATAATTGTTCAGCATTCATTTCTCCTAAACCTTTGTAACGTTGTACATGAACACTTCCTTCTTTACCTGCACCTTTAATTTCTTGTATCGCTGTATCACGTTCTTTATCGTTCCAGCAATAGCGTTGTTCTTTACCTTTTTTAACCAAGTAAAGTGGTGGTGTAGCAATATAGATATAGCCTTTTTCTATCAACTCGGGCATATATCTAAAGAAAAATGTTAAAATAAGTGTTTCGATATGAGAACCATCCACATCGGCATCACACATAATAATTACTTTATGGTAACGCAATTTTTCAATGTTCAATGCTCTTGCATCTTCCTCTGTTCCTATTCTTACACCTAAAGCAGTGTAAATATTTTTAATCTCTTCATTATCTAAAATTTTGTGTTGCATCGCTTTTTCAACATTCAAAATTTTACCTCTAAGTGGCATAATGGCTTGAAAGTGTCTGTCTCTTCCTTGTTTTGCTGTTCCACCCGCAGAATCTCCCTCTACTAAATACAATTCGCAAACTGCAGGGTCTTTTGAGGCACAATCAGAAAGTTTTCCCGGTAAACCGGAACCTGACATCACATTTTTACGCTGAACCATTTCACGAGCTTTAGTAGCAGCATGACGAGCTGTTGCAGCTAAAATAACTTTTTGTACAATGGTTTTTGCATCAGCAGGATGTTCTTCTAAGTAATTAGTTAACATTTCAGTTACTGCCTGACTAACAGGAGCGGTAACTTCTCTATTTCCTAATTTAGTTTTCGTTTGTCCTTCAAATTGTGGTTCCTGAACTTTTACAGAGATAATAGCTGTTAATCCTTCTCTAAAGTCATCTCCCGATATTTCAAATTTCAATTTATCTAACATTCCGGAAGTTTCAGCATATTTTTTTAATGTTGCTGTTAACCCTCTTCTAAATCCGGATAAATGCGTTCCTCCTTCGTGTGTATTAATATTGTTCACATAAGCATGAATATTTTCTGCATACGAAGTATTATAAATCATGGCTACCTCAACAGGAATACCACTTTTTTCACCTTCCATGTGAATTACCTCACCTATTAATGGCTCACGAGTTTCATCAATATATTTAACAAATTCTTTTAGTCCTTCCGTTGAATAAAATTCATTTGAAACACTATTCCCTTCATCGTCTTTTTCTCTATGGTCAGTAATAGTTATTCTAACCCCTTTATTTAAGAATGAAAGTTCTCTCATTCTATCTTTTAAGGTCTCGAAGCTATATTCTGTATTTTCAAATATGGTTCCGTCTGGTTTAAAGGTTACTTCTGTTCCTCTAATATCAGTAGTTCCAACTTCTTTTACGGGATAAAGTGCTTTACCTTTCTTATATTCTTGTTCATAAACTTTCCCATCACGGTAAACGGTAGCTTTTAAATCGTCAGAAAGTGCATTTACAACAGAGACACCAACACCGTGCAAACCACCTGATACTTTATAAGAGTCTTTATCAAATTTACCTCCCGCACCAATTTTGGTCATTACTACTTCCAAAGCAGAAACACCTTCTTTTTTGTGCATATCAACAGGAATACCTCTACCATTATCTCTAACTCCAATAGAATTGTCTTCATTAATCCAAACCTGAATTTCATCACAATGACCACCCATTGCTTCATCTATAGAGTTATCTACTACTTCATAAACCAAGTGATGTAACCCTCTAATACCTACATCACCAATGTACATGGATGGACGCATTCTAACATGCTCCATTCCTTCCAACGCCTGAATACTATCGGCCGAATAATTTTTCTGTTTTTCTTCGCTCATATTTTATGTGTTTTTTAAGCTTTTTTTAAGCAAAACAAATATAAGCATTAGCCAAAGCTATTAACGCCTATAAACAATTTAAATTGATGTTTTTTATTAACAATTCAATTAACAGTTTCAGGCAGTACAAGGAATTCTTAAATCAATAAAGCTAAGTTGCCAAGAACCATTTATTTGTGAAAAATAAAAGGTATAATTATAGGTGTTTACAACAGTAATTTTTATGGTTTCGCTAATAAATTGTATGGCTTGTACTTCTTTTTCGTTTAAATTAGCATAATGCCAAATTTGACTGTCTTTTAAAGGGTTTATATTTTCCTGAAAACAACCTTGTTTGTCATAACTATTTTTTTCGCAAACTACTTTTGGTAGCTTTTCTTTAAGAGGCATTAAACTTAATGAATCGAAGGGCAAATCAAAAAAATCTAGTTTAGTACCTGATGTTTGGTAGTTTTCGATTTCGTAAACCTTACTTACTTGGGGCATAGCTCCCGAACTTTCTATAATATACAAACCGTAATCTTTATAAAAAAATTGATTGAACGCTGCTGCGTTTTTAGTTTCAATTGCTGTTACCAATTGCTTATAAAATTGCAAAAAACTAGTTGTATCGGCTTGTTTTTTGACTCCATCCGTTATTAATGTATCTACTACATTAACAACTGTATCTTGTTGTTGTTCTTGAGCATTATTGTCACTTTGTGTTGTTTCTGAGCAAGCATCAAACAAAATTAAAAAACTTACTGCCACTGCTATTTTATACTTTTTCATTTTAATTATTTTACTTCACAAGCTCCTCAATCACTTTTCCATCACAAACACTAGGTAGGGCGATATTTAGTAATGCAGAAAGCGTTGCTGCAATATCTGCAATATCTACTTCCTCTGTTCTTACTCCTTGTTTAATATTGGTGCCGTACCACAACAATGGCACATGCGTATCATAGTTATAAGGTGAGCCATGTGTGGTTCCTTTTTTAGTCCATTTGTTTATCCAACCCGGTGCAAGCACAAATAATACATCTCCGGAACGCACCTGATGAAAACCTCTTTGTACATTTCCCATTATTTTATCTGTAAACTCAGCTGCTTTTAAATTGGTTGACGAAACTGCTTTTACAATACCTTGTTGTGCCAACATAAAGTTTACCGCAACATTTTCTATTTCAATTAAATTTAATTGATGTTCTTTAATCAAATCATGATTAAAAAATAGTTGATAATTCGATAAATTTTCTACTAAGTTTTCTACATTAAATTTTTCAAAAAGTACCTCATTTAGAACTTGTAAAGTAGCTTTTTCTTCAAAATAACCACCAGGAAGTTGATTATCAATAGCATGTTGAGGAATATCTACTACACCATGGTCGGCAGTTAGGAAAACCATAAATTCGTTTTCGCCTACTTGTTTTTCCAGAAAAGTTAATAGTTCCGCAATTTCTTTATCTAAACGCAAATACGTATCTTGAATCTCTACCGAATAAGGTCCGAATTGATGTCCGATATAGTCGGGAGAAGAAAAACTTACCGCAAGCAAATCTGTACTATTATCTTTACCTAATTGCTCATTTTTAATCACTTCAAAAGCCAGCTCTTTTAAAATGGTATTTCCAAAAGGAGTTGATTTTATTAAGTCATAATTTTTATTGGCTTTTCTTAATTCTGGCAAATTATGTGGAAAAACAGGAGCTTTCTCGCCTTCAAAAACTTCTTCGTAAGGATTATTGTCGGCAATGCTTTCAGTATAATCATGTATAGACAAAAGTGTTTCCCAAGGCTGTTGTAAATAAGTATTAGCGGTATTTTTTTGATTCAATTCGTTTAACCATTTAGGCAACTGTTTCATATAGTGGGTACTAGATATCCACTTTCCTTCATCTTCTCCGGCAAACCAATAAGCAGCATCTGCTTGGTGTCCGGCCGGTAAAATAGCTCCTCTGTCCTTAATGGAAATTCCTATTACTTTAGATTGCTTATTAGCCAACTTCAACTCATCGGCAATGGTAGTAACCAATAGTTTATTTGGAGACATTTTTCCCATATCAGTAGTAGTTCCAACAGATTGAACATTTTCATCAGATGTACAATAGGTTTTTATCTTATTGGTTTTATCGTACCAAGTATTGGCAATTATTCCATGATTGGCAGGGGTTGTTCCGGTATAAATAGAAGCATGACCCGGAGCGGTATAGGTAGGCATATAATTAAAGTGCGTTTGCTCACAATTAAAGCCATTATTCACCAACTTTTTAAAACCGTTTTCACTGAATTTATCCCAAAAGCGAGTAAGATAATCGTAACGCATTTGATCTACTACGATACCTACTACCAATTTAGGTTGTTTTTGTTGCGACCAAGCAAAAAAAGCATTTAAAGTAAGGAAAATAGCTAAAAAAAGATGTTTCATAACGTATGAATTTAAGCCGCAAATTTACATTTTAATTAACGACTACTTAAAGCAAAACCATGTTAACTTTTGATTAATTTATCTCACAAAAAAACCCTCCCGATGATAAGCCAAAATCACCGAGAGGGTTAAAGAAGGTTTTTTTAACCTGTTTATTTTATGGGTTCATAATTTGATCCCAAGGCATTGATGTTAAAATTGCCCCATAAAAAATAATTACTATTATAAAATACAATAAATATAATGCTGATAAAGACACTCCAACTATTGCACACACTCTACCTGCTTTCATATTTTTATATGATCCTTCTGTATATAGGCTAGGAGAATCTTTATACAGTTTACCGGCCTTGTTTGCAAGTACTATAGCTACTATCCCTAAAGCCAGACCTATAATACCATAACAAAAACATAAAACAATTGATAAGATACCTAACACTAAAATTGCTGTTGAATTTGGTAGGGCTTGTGGTGTATTTAAATTTTGATTTTCCATAATTGTAAAAAATAAATTAAAAGGCTAATAGTTATTAACCTTTTAATTTAGTCATTTTTAATGCATGTGTTTTACGTTCAAGTAATAAAGAACGATAAATAAAATTGGGAAGATAGCAGCCATTGCGCTAAATGGCATACCAAAAGCTAATGGTAAAACAATCGCCACAACATTTGCTCCGGCATAGATGAAAAATCCCATTTTTTTCAACTTCCACATTTGGATAGCTCCAAATAAAGAAGCAGCTCCTAAAACTGTTGCAACAGCAAAATAAGCTGTTCCTCCACCCATTCCAGCCATTCCAGGAATGCTTTCCATTAATGATCCCATTCCGATAGTAGCCAGTAGACTAAATAAAGTAGCTAAACCACTACCAATAAAAGTTAAAATACATAATACAGTTAAAAGTCCTGGTCTTTTTCCAGATTCAACTGTTGCGCTTGTAGTTTCTTCACTCATAATTTTTAATTTTAGTTAATATTTAATTAATTTGAAGGAACTAAAATAGAACAAATAATCAAAAATGCAACTTTTGTCTAAAAAATGTTATTAACAATCTATGAAAAAATAGGCTTAATCTAAACAACTACTTTTTACTCCATGCATTAAAATTAGCGTCTTTCTCTCGTTGTTTTAAAAGTTGATACTTGTTGAAATATTTTGTTTCAGCCGGCTTTAAATTAATCAATTCTATCTTTCCTAAAGCTCTTTTTATAGTGATGGTTTGTTTTTCACCACCAAAATAATTACTCCACTGTTCTAAATCATTTACCAACTTAATATTATTGATGGCTAATATTTCATCACCAACCGCTAGTCCTAATTTTTCAGCAATAGCATTAGGTGCTATGTTATCAATGATACAACTATTATTTTCATAACGTACTTTAAACCCAAACTTAGCTTCATTATAACTGTCTGATGGTGTTATTTTTAATTCACAACCAATATAACTAACCGCATCTTTAAGCCAAGGCGTAAAAGCTGCCGTTCCATGAATTAATTCTGTATAAATTTTATCGTAAGATGAACCTGCTACTTTCTCAACAACTGCTTTGTAATCAACATCACTTACTCCTTTACCTTTTTGAGCAAAATTAGTATAAAGGATTTTCATCACATCTTTTAATCCTTTTTTGTTACTGGTATTTTTCATGATAAAAATATCAGTAATAAAAGCAACTAAAGCCCCTTCTGTATAAATAGAGCCTTTTCTATTAGGAATACCCCTTACATAACCATCTAACCAAGTATCGAAAGATGATGATGTTACCGATAAATTCTCTACACCAAAATTAGTATAGTGTCTTTCTAGCAATTTATCAAATGTACTTTTATATTGTGTCCAATCAAAAACGCCTGAAGTAAACAAATATTTATCACCAAAATAAGTGGTAACACCTTCATCCAAATAACCCAAAACTGTATAGTTTTCTTTGGTATAATCGTAAGGGTACATTTCTATCGGTCGAATTTGTTTTACATTCCATGTATGGTAGAGTTCGTGAGAGCTTACACCTAACAATTCATTGTACCAACCTTTTTCGTCCATTATTTCATAAGATGGGCCTAAAGAAATTACAGTTGAATTACTATGTTCTACACCATGGTAGGTTTTATAAGTAAGTATTTGAAATAAAAAATGGTACTCATTAACCGGAAAACTTCCGAAATCTTTAATTTGCTTTTTACAGAACTTTTTAAAATCGTTTTCCAACCTTTTAAAATCGGGCTTGCACTCGCCTTGAAACCACATATGAAAAAGTACATTGCTTTCTTCGAAAGAATGGTGTTTTAAGGAGTTGCTGGCAATAAATGGACAATCAACCAATTCATGAAAGTCTTTAGCCTCAAATTGGTGTTTAGACTTAGCTTTTAAACCTGTTGCTGTTTGATAATCTTTTGGTAATTTCAATTCCAACGTACAAGGCGTATTTATTTGTTCGGGAACATACAAGAAGCAATTTACACCATTAATATAAAGTTGGTTATCATCTAAATAAGATGACCCTGCATTAATTTCGTTGGCATAATAATTATACTTAATGTGAATTTGTTTGGCTTTGTTGGTAAACACTTTCCAAGTGTCTTTGGCAGTTTTTTCAAAACAAAGTGGTTTGCCTTTTTCGTTAAATGCTTGCCATTTTTGGATGTTTTTGGCAAAATTAGCCAATTCGTACCTGCCTGGACGCCAAGCAGGAAGTTGTACAATTAGTTCCTCTTGTTGTTGAGGATTATCAGCAATAAACTCGATATCTATAAAATGATTTGCTGCTTGTTGATACGATACGATGTACTTCATTAGTTACCTCAATTTTTGGTTTCCCACAAAGGTAAATAAACAAAGTGTTCTTGTAAATTTTAGTAACGAAAAGACTTACTTTTTTTCAACAAATCGACTATCAGCCTCCATCACATGACCACAGTTCTTGCAAGTTCTTAAATCTTCCGATTCGTAATATTCTTTAAAAACAGGCAAAAAGTCGTTTTCTATGTTGGTAAGCGGAAAGTACTTTTCGTAAAGTTTGTTGTTACATTTTTCACAAAACCACATTAAACCGTCTTTGTAATCGGTTCCTTTTCTTACTCTCTCTATTACCAACCCTATAGAACCTTCCGAACGAACAGGAGAATGAGGTACTTTAGCTGGTAGTAAAAACATATCGCCTTCTTTTATAGGGACTTTTACTGCTTTTCCTTCATCTTGTATGGTTACTTCTATATCGCCTTTTAGCTGATAAAATAGTTCTTCAGTTTCGTTATAATGATAATCTTTTCTGGCATTTGGTCCACCAACAACCATCACAATAAAATCTTTTCCTAAAGGATACATGTTTTTGTTGCCCACAGGTGGTTTAAGTTTATCTTTGTTTTCTTCAATCCACTGGTTAAAATTAAAGGGAAGTTGAACAGCCATAATTTTTGTTTTTTGTTAAGTAGGATAAAAGTAAGAAATTATAGCAAAAAAGAATGTGTTTCTATTGAATTTTTTGAGTAAAAGCTAATTCATAGTTTTTGTTAAACAATGTTTATTTGTATTACTTTTGCCTCACATTTTATGACCTATTTCTATGAAAAAAATTTTCCGTTGGTTGGGTAAATTATTACTTTGGTACTTTGCCATCACTATAGGAATGGTAATTATACTCCGCTGGGTGCCGGTTTATTTTACGCCATTAATGGTAATTAGAGTTGTAGAGCAAAAAATGGAAGGTAAACCCATGAAATTAGAAAAAACATGGAAACCCTTATCAAAAATTTCTTCTGATTTACAATTAGCAGTAGTTTGCACCGAAGATCAAAATTTTTTAAAGCATCATGGGTTTGATTTTGGAGCGATAGAAAAAGCCATTAAGCACAACGAAAAAAGCAAACGCAAACGAGGAGCCAGCACTATTAGTCAGCAAACAGCCAAAAATGTGTTTTTATGGCCAGGAAGAAGCTGGATAAGAAAAGGTTTTGAGGTGTATTTTACTTTTTTAATAGAAACGATTTGGAGCAAAGAACGCATTATGGAGGTTTATTTGAATGTTGCCGAAATGGGCAAAGGCATTTATGGAGCAGAAGCTGCCTCTAAAGCTTATTTCAAGACCTCAGCGGCAAAAATAAATAAAAGGCAAGCAGCCACCTTGGCGGTTATTTTACCTAGTCCTTTAAAATATAACGCAAAATACCCTAGTCCATATTTAAATGGAAGAATAAATTGGACCCTCCAACAAATGCGATTTTGGGGAGGAAAGTTAGACTACTCTAAAAAAGAAAAGAAATAAGGTTTATTTCTCTATTTCTTTCAAATCCATTTCGCAAACAGGACAAGTACCAGGTTCTTCATACGTTTTCTCTCCTTCACATTTCATCGGACATTGATAATGTGCATGTTCTGCATGCTGGTCTGTCTTTTCCATATTTTCGTCATTACTCATTTCTTCATGAGGTGTTGATTCTGAGTTTCCACAAGCTGAAAACATGGTGCTTCCTGCAATGAATAACATTGCTGTTCCGATAATTAAAATTGTTTTTTTCATATGTAGATATTTATTATTCATTATTGTTTATTGTAAATTAATGTATTCATGAACTCGCACGGCTCGTTTGTTTTTTATATGTCATATGGAATACGCCAGTTTATCTTCATCACTCTTTGTGTGCTTTTGTACGTGGCTATTTCATGATTTTTTGGTTTTTATAATGTATAAAATTAATTATTTTTTAGTTTATTTTTTTCTTTCCCTTTCCTTAAAATAATTTAGAAACTAACAACAGCTTCCATAACAAAACCATTAAACTCAGCTCCTGCAAATCTGCCTGCCCAAGCATTTCCGTTATAGTCTTGTTTTACATATTCAGCTTTCACTAGAATATTTTTAGAAATGAACCATCCCACACTAGCATTAATACGGGTAATATCAAGGTTTTCACTTGCACTTTCTCTTAGTTTTCCATAAACTTGGTTATATCTTGCTCCTATATAAAAATTTTCTACCTTCCCAAAACGATAAAGTAGTTCTGCTCCCAACTGAGTAAAAGCTCCTTCTTTATCAACTTGTGGTTGTACAAACTCTCTACTACCATTTACCCATTCGTAAATACCAAAAAACTCAACTCCTTTAAATTTAATAAAAGGATTAATCTGAACAGCTACCAATTTTGAATAACGAGGATTAAACCTACCATCAAAATTTCCGCCTTCTGTATTACCGCTACTATCAGGAACTGTATGTAGTACACTGTAATATCTTGATCCGGCACGATCACCACCATAAAGCCAAGTACCCGTAGTTGTTCCGTGATTAATATAACACGAACCTGTCAGTCTTACTCTTAAGTCATCAGTAATCTTGTTGTCATATCCTAATTTAGCATAAAAAGAAGGTCGATTATCAGAATTTTGATTGACAACTACATTTTGATTTAGTTTTCCATTGGTAATACCTCCAACAAGTAACAAACCCTTGTATTGAAAGGTTAGTTCTCCAAAGGCTTCGGTAGAAAAAGCATCCATAATATAGTTTCCTACAAAAGGATTAAAAATTGCACGAGCATTATCTGTTCTACGAAAATGAGTATCTCCGTAATTAAATTCATCCATACCAACTGTGATGGTTGTATATTTCATGAAATTCTCTAAAAATCCTACCTTAATAAAATCAAGTTTGTCCACCTGAAGATGTCCTCCCTTTATCCAAGCATCATTATGATGTCTAGAAGAAAGATAAGTTCTCAGGTGCATTCTAACACCATCTAGCAACTGAACATCAAAATTTAAGTTAGCTGTTGGTAAATTAAAATCCGAGCCAAGATTAACCAAATTATCTGCTGTATTACTTTGAGTTAATCCTTGAAATTGCATGGCAAAATCGCCTCCAATACGAACCTTAACTCCATCAAAATTAACGGTGTCTTGCTTTGAGGACTCAAACACATTAAGCCCCTCTTTATTGTTTTGTCTGTAAAATTGTAAGTCAGGTTGTTGAGCCTTCGCTAAACCTGATACCAAACTCATCATCAGAAGATATATGAATGTTTGATAAGATAGTTTTACTATTTTCATAATTAATATTGTTTATGGTTTATAATTCATTTTATAGCTTATGGTAATCTCATCACCCGTTTTCATCACTCCCTTCATGAAAACCGGTGGCTTAACCCCAAAATCAGTCATTAATAACTTTGTTTCTCCTGTACAACTTAGGCTTCCGTTACTTTTTCTTACGCATGTTGTCTCAATGGTTTTTTCCTTTGTAACTCCCGCAATGGTGAGCATTCCTTTAACACTTATAATGTAGCTACCGTCTTTATTACGAAAAATTTTAGAAGAAACCGAGCGAAAACTAATAGTAGGATATTTATCAATTTTCAAAGCATCATGAGCATTATTATCAAGCCCACTATTTCCGCTAGTCAATGATTTTACTTCTAACTTGAATGTAAGTGTGGTTAAATGCTTAGGGTGTCCCAACTTATCCAATTCAAATTCAGCTTCACTACTCATTTGTGATGAAGTCATTTCCCAATCTTTAAATGTTGATGTTCCCGAAACGGTTATTATAGAACCTTCTGTTTTGTAATATTTCGTTTGTGCAGACACCGATGTGAATGTACAAGTTATACAAAGGATAAATAAGCATTGTTTAAATTGCTTAAAGTTTCTATTATTAGATATTATTTTCATACTTTTTAGTTTTTTCTATACTTAGCAACAATTATTTCCTACTTGTATAGGAGGGCATTTTACTGAGCCATAACTGCAATACACACAGCAATCACCTTGTTTCGGTTTTATAACTGTTTTACATTTTTCACATTCATAAAAATATTGACAGGCATCTGTCGGCATTAGTTCATCTTTCTTATGTCCGCACTGCGGACAGGTAATGGTTGATTTTAATTCTACTTCTTTTCCCTCGTATATTATACAGGTATCACAGTTGCCGTGCATTCTGTTTCTCTTATAATTCCATATTGTTGCGGCTAATAGTCCAAACATTCCTGCATATAGGAAATATGTCCAATAATCACTATCGTTGAAATGATAACCATAAAATATAAGAAGTCCACTTGGTATTGCAACAAGTAATGGATATAAACATTTGTGCTTGCGATACGAAATGTAAAGCCCGAAAATTGCGATAATAACCATCGCCTGAAAAATCCACATCGTCCACCCTCCAAAAAGTTCAAAACTTCCAAGACCTAAAGTCGATGCAGCAAAAGCAAATAAGGGAAAACAGCAAGGCGAAAAAATAGCCGTTAGGAAAAGTCCAACCGTACCTAATTTATCTATATTTTTAGTTATCTTCATTCTGTTTGTGTTATATGACGAAAACCTTTCATTTCATTTTAACTTTTAAAAGTTGAGCATTAATCGCCACAACAATGGTACTTAAACTCATTAATACCGCCCCTACAGCCGGACTAAGCATGATGTTCCATTGATACAAAACACCTGCTGCCAAAGGAATTGCAAGAATGTTGTAACCCGCTGCCCACCATAAATTTTGTATCATTTTATTATAGGTGGCTTTGCCAAATAAAATCAGATTCGCAATATCTTTTGGGTCGGAGTTTACTAATATTATATCTGCTGTTTCTGCTGCCACATCTGTTCCTGAGCCTACCGCAATACCTACATCTGCTTGTGCCAATGCAGGAGCGTCATTTACTCCATCACCTGTCATTGCTACAAACTCACTTTTTTCTTGCAGCTCTTTCACTTTTTCTAATTTTTCATGTGGCAAAACATTAGCTAAAAAGCCGTCCATTTTTAATTCATCGCTTACTTTTTGGGCTACTTTTTCGTTATCACCCGTAAGTAGTAAATTTTTTATTCCCGCTTCTTTAAGTACTTGAATAGCTTCAAAAGAACTCTCTCTTATTTGGTCAGAAAAAGTAAAATATCCTACTACTTCTTTTTCTATCAACATATAAACTATCGTTCCTGTAAATTCATCTTCTTTTTCTGTGATATTAATATTCTGTTCTTTCAGATAATTCGGCCCTACTACTTTAATGTTTTTACCTTCTACAATCCCTTCTAAGCCTTTACCGGGGAGGTACTTAAATTTATCTGATGTCGGAATTTCGATATTTAACTCTTTCACTTTTCGCATCAAACCAGTTGCAATATAATGTTCGGAATGTTGTTCTATACCGGATGCCAAGCGTAATAATTCATTTTCATCAAAGTTTGAGTCCAATACTTTTACTTCTTGCAATTCATGTGAACCTTTTGTAAGTGTCCCAGTTTTATCAAAAATAATAGTTGTGATTAATCGTGCATTTTCAAAAGCTGTTCGGTTACGAATAAGCAACCCTTTTTGAGCCGAAATAGAAGTAGATATTGCTACAACCAAAGGTACAGCTAAACCCAAAGCATGAGGGCAGGAAATAACCATTACCGTAACCATTCTTTCTAATGCAAACACAAAAGGAAAGCCCAGCAATAACCAAACAGCAAGTGTAATTATACCACCACCCAACGCAACAAATGTCAATACTTTTGCTGCACGGTCAGCAAAATTTTGTGTTTTAGATTTTACCTTTTGAGCATCTTCCACCAATTTAATTACTTTATTGAGGTAATTATCCTTTCCGGTACTTACTACTTTTATAGTAAGTGAGCCATTTCCATTAACTGCTCCACCTATCACTTTGCTGTCTTTTTCTTTTTTAACGGGTTGACTTTCGCCTGTAAGCATACTCTCGTCAAGGTAACTTTCTCCATCTGTAACAATTCCATCAACTGGAACTTTTTCTCCCGGTTTAACCCTAATCATATCCCCAATTTTTAAATCTCCAACAGACATTTCATGAATTTCTCCATCTACTAAATGATGAGCAGTTGAAGGCATCATCTTCACTAATAACTCTAATGACCGGGATGCACCCATAACCGATTTCATTTCAAAGTAATGCCCGATGAGCATGATATCTATCAGGGTAGCCATTTCCCAATAAAAATCCATTCCCTGCAAACCGAAAGTAATGGCAACACTATATGCCCAAGCTACAGAAATAGCCACACCGATTAAGGTCATCATGCCAATCGCATTGTCTTTTACTTCATCATAAAGTCCTTTAAGAAAAGGATAGCCGCCATAAAAGAAAATGAAGGTTGAAAGAATAGCTAAGACATATTTATCTCCGGGAAAAGCTAATTCAAATCCCAACCACTGCTGCACCATGTGTGACAATGCAAGCACAGGAATGGATATTATGGTACAAATTATAAATCGCTTCCAAAAATCAGAAACATTATGTCCTGCATGTTTGTCGTGACTATCTGAATTTTTATCATTTGAATGATGATGATGGTGATGATTGTGATGTTCCATATTGTTATGTTTTGATATTGTTATGTTTTGATATTGTTATGTTTTGATATTGTTAGTTGTAAAAAATTTATTTGGTATTAATGTTTACACTCAAAATAGGTGATTTAGAATGATTAACTAAGCTTTCAGTAATACTGGGAGCAATCATTTTTACAAACCCTGTTTTCCCATGGGTAGTTAAAGCTATAATATCTGTATTTATTTTTTCTGAGAATTTTTGAATTCCTCTTTCTTCATTTAATGCATTGTAGATATTTATAGAACATGTTCCTTTTGGACATTTCTTTAAAAATTGTTGCATTTGTGTCTCTATTTCATCCGTCTCTTTAAATTGAAAAGGCATGTTTACATACAGCAAATGTATTTGAGCTTTAAACAAGTCTGCAAAAGCTAAAATTTTTAGGAAAGGTTGGTGAACCTCTTCTTCAAAAGTTGAAGCAAAAACAAGTTGTTTGAAATTCAAATTTTTTGGTTTTTCTTTTACCACCAAAACGGGCGATTTTGCATACCTAACAATTCTCTGAGCATTTGACCCTATAATTTCTTTAAAGCCTTTTGTTCCATGCGAACCAACAACAATAAAGTCTGCTTTATAATTATTGACCTCCTCTGAAATATCTCCACTATCAAATACTAAAGATGTTTGAACTTTTAACCCTAACTTTTTAGCTCTTGTTTCCAAGCTCGTTAATGCGGATTTAGTTTTCCCTATTTCATATAGTGTTTCAGGAAAATTTTTCTCTTGTTCTTTTCTAAGTTTTTTCCACTCTACTGGTGTTTTTAAAAAATGAATAAAATGCAAGGTTGCATTTGTTTTTTTAGCAATTTCTAATGCTACAATAACAGCATTATTGGCACATTTTGAAAAATCTGTGGGTATAAGTATTGTTTTCATATATAATTATTTAATGGTTTTTAATTTATTTATGTTGGATGTTTTTTACTTGTGGCTATTTCATCATTACATGTTTTGCAATATAAAATCTACTCGTTCTTCTGGAGGAATTACAGGAACAAAAACTATCGGACAAGGAAATGTTTTATACACTTCGATGATTAAGTTGTGAATACGAATTTGTTCTTCTTCATCTTCTAATCTGGCATAATCATTAATTAAAGGAAGCCTATCTAAAATAAACACCTTACTATAGCAATATTTGCTACACTGTTCAACTAGTCTCTCATCATATTCAAGACCTAAAAATTGATAGTATGCTAGTGCATCGGGCAAAGCTCTATCTAAAAAAACGATATCATTAGGGTTTAGTGCTGCTTCTTGTTCAATTTGCATATCTAAAATACCCCTCTGAAAAACCTTTTTGTTCTCCTTGATTTCCTCAATAGTTTTACCTTTTATTTTTTGAGTATCAATATAATGACGAGCATGCTCAATGGTTGTTTTGTAATCTCTTTTAGCTAAAAGGTCAACAACAGTTGTTTTCCCTGTACATGGTCCGCCTGTAATTACATTCCAATTTGTTTTTATTTCTTTTTTCATATCATTAAATATTAAAGTTTAACTATTTGGATATTTTAAATCGAGTTTTTTAAGGTATTCTGTTAGTATTTTGGCAACGGAATAATTCCGATACCAACGTTTATCCGCCTGAATAACATGCCAAGGAACTTTATTACACTGTCCTATAATTTGGTTATAAGCCTCTATGTATTCCTCATATTTTTTGGCTGCTTGTTTATCTTCTTTGCTATACTTCCAGCGTTTATGGGGTTTAGTTAAGCGTTCTTTAATTCTTTCTTCTTGTTCGTTTGATGAGATATGCAGGAAGAATTTCAATACAAGAATATTGTTCTGTTCAAGGTGTTGTTCTACTTCATTAATTAGTAAGCAGCGGTGTTTGAATTTATCCTCCGTTAAAGTATTGTTGATAGTAGGAATAATAATATCTTCATAATAAGAACGGTTAAATACCTGTATCATACTTTTTTCAGGAATGTGAGGGTAAATCCGCCAAAGAAAATCGTGCTTTAATTCTTCTTTCGTAGGCTTTTTGAACGATTGTACCCTTACCCCCATTGGGTTCATGCAGGTCATTACATGCCTGATAGTCCCATCTTTGCCAGAGGTATCCATGCCTTGCAAAATAATAAGCAGACCATATCTTCCATCGGCATAAAAAACATTTTGCAACTCAAACAATTGTTTGTGAAATGTAGTTAGATTATCCTTACACACCCCCTTAGTTGCTTCTTTAGGTGGAAGGGTTGATATGTGGTTTAATTCGTTCATTTATTATTGAGTTTAATAATAAAATATTCTCCTGTTGATTCTTTGAAATATTGTTTTACAATACCCTTTTGAGGATGTATGGTTTCCTCTAAAGTATATTCAATGGTGTCCATACGTAAACCAAACATATAAGTTTTTATCTCGATATTGGATGTAATGGTATAAGTATTTTTTAGCGTATCGTATGCCGTTATTTTTCGATCGTATATCCTATTTTTGCTGCTAGATCCAAATGTACCTAATACACCACCTTCCAAAGAAAGGGAGAATGAAATATCATCCATTTCCTTACCAATTTGCCATGTAGTTGGATAAAACGTATCGTTACTACCTAATTCTATTTTTACAATTTTGTTTACACTATATTCAGCGAAAGGAATAACATTCATAATTATTTCTCCTACTGATGGCTTACAGGTATATTTTGTTTCAGCACTATCCTTTAGTTTGTTGTTTTTGTCATAGGAATAGACTTTCAATTTCATGGTACGCAGACCCTCTTCATTCTTTATTTCCCCTACTTTAAATATTTGAGAGCTAATCAGTTCATTTTTATTATTATAGCTTTTTTTGGTATAATTATTCCCATCCACCTGAAACATGAACATTTGTTTGTTTACCTGAGCAGCAAGCTGTTTACTGCTCAACTGGGTAAGCATAATTAGTAAAAGGAATGGTATGTAGTTCAAACGCTTAATCATTTTTTTTTAATGAAACATCTTCAATACTATACAATTCTGGTATTTTACAATTCCATCCATAAGTTTCTGTTACTTTATCACTGAAAACTTTTGCTGATGTTGCCTCTCCATGAACTATGAACACTTTTTCAGGAGTGTTTTTAATCTCACTCATCCAGTCTAATAATTCTGTTTGGTCAGCATGAGCAGATAACACCTGAAGGTTAGTAATTTCTGCTTTAACAGGATAATATTTGCCATAAATTTTTACATCTCCTGCTCCTTCTAATAGCTTTCTTCCCCTAGTACCTTCTGCTTGAAACCCTGCTAATAAAACTGTTGTCTCAGGTCTACCAATATATTGTTGAAGATAAGTTAATACTCTGCCTCCACTCATCATTCCACTACCAGCAATTATAATTTTAGAATTTTTATTATCAATTACTTCCCATGTTTCTTTGTATTCTTGTACCACCCGAAAAGTATTGCACATTTTAGTACAATCATCAATAGGTAATTTATGCCAATCCCGATAATTATGAAATACTTCAAGGACATTGGCCCCCATAGGACTATCCATAATCATCGGAATATCAGGAATCGCTTTTTTCTCATATAATTGCCATAATAAATACATTAACGTTTGTGTCCGCTCCACTGCAAAACTAGGTATAATCAATGTTCCACCTTTTTCAACAGTGTCGTTTACGATGGCTTTAAGTTTTTCTTCTAAATTATCGATAGGATGAACTTTATCTCCATAGGTACTTTCAATAAAAAGCACGTCTGCTCGTTCTGGTTTTTTAGGTGGTCTCATCAACAAATCTTCTTTACGCCCAATATCTCCTGAAAAGACAAATCGTTTTCCGTGAACATCCAATTCAATAAACGTAGCTCCAATTATATGTCCGTTGTATTGAAAACGTACTTTAATTTCGGGATAAAGCGTTATCCATTCTCCTTCAGGAAGAGATTTAAAATGATCAATGGCTCTTTCAGCATCTTGAATGGTGTATAATGGTTCTGCCGGATTGTGTTTCGTAAACCCTTCTTTATTGGCTTGTTCGGCATACTCTTCTTGAATTTTAGCACTATCCAATAAAATAATTTTTGCAATGGCTAAAGTTGGTTGAGTAGCTAAAATAGAACCCTTAAACCCCATTTTTACCAATCGAGGTAAATAACCAGTATGATCCATGTGTCCATGAGTTAATAAAACAGTATCTATTTCAGCAACATTTACAGGTAAATAATCCCAGTTTTTTAAACGAAGTTCTTTCAATCCTTGAAATAAACCACAGTCTATCATAATTTTCCGATCGCCTGTGTCAATCAGGTATTTTGATCCTGTAACAGTTCCGGCTGCTCCTAAGAAATGGATAGTAATATTATCGTTGTTCATAGTTTTTGATTTAGTGGTTGTTTATTACACAGTTCATGCGCTTCTTTTAAAATATTTTTATGTCGTTTTTCGCTTATCCCTATAGATTTCAGTAATTCAGGTTGATTGCATAATTCCATGCATAGCACTTTATCTTTTTCTAATAATTGTTGTTTTTCGTTTTTTGTTATCGTGGTCAAGCAGGTAATGGGATGCAAACCAGAAACATCAATGCGTTCTTTCAGGCTGCCCTTTTTCGGATAATCCCAACCCACTAACATCAAACCTACACAGTTCCCGTATTGTATGGCATCGGTAGTAAAACGTGTATTGGTAAATATCCATCCTTGGTGAAATTTGGTGTCATGTCCATCTTTTTTGCTCCATTGTTTTTCAACATCTATAAACCGTGACTGAATATACAGTGGAATTTTTACATTACAATGCCTGCCTTGGTCACTGTGAAATTTACACTCCACCATGAAGTGTTTTTGTTCTTTTTCAGCAATTACATCCACTTCGTGATTGACGCAATGACCCTTCACAGTCACACCCACCCTAGTTCTAAAACCTTGATAATTGAGGATTTCTCCAACAAATTTTTCAAAAGGAAAGCCAGTAGGACCTAATTCCATGATGGCTTTTTTCAGCTTATAACGAGCTGCGGTGGGGCGGTTACTTCTGCGTAATAGCGCAAACGCTGTCTTGTATATTTCTTTGGTACTAATACCTTCATACAACGACACTTCTACTTCATCAATAACTTGTTGTATTACCACATCACTAGCTCCTGAACGCTCTAATGAATGCTTGAGTTTGGACTGATCAAATTCTTCTTTTTCACCAGTCATTTTTACTATGGTTATTCCTTTGTTTTCCATTAGTTATTTTGTTTATTTTGATGGCTTTCAATATAATGTTTCAGCAATTGTTTCAAGCTATCCAGGTAATCCGAAAAATTCTTCGTATCCACCTTTGGATGGTCGCAGCACGGAATAGTGATTGGGTTTTCATTCAGGAATTGGTACAATTCCGGATATTCCTGTTCAATCTTCAAGGTCAGGTCGTTGATTTCCTTTGTAAGTTCCTGTAATCGCTTCATAATATCTAATTTTAAATTCTAAATTTCCTTATTATCAACCGGTTTCCTTTATCATAAGTAAAATAGCTCCACGCCCAATTAAGCCCTACCAATAGTTTATTCCTGAACCCGCTGATAGACAGTAAGTGTACAACCGACCATAACAGCCAAGCGATATAACCTCCGAACCTTAATTTCCCTATATCAGCAACTGCTTTTCGTTTCCCTATGGTGGCTAAAGAACCTTTGTCTTTGTAAGAAAATTTTTTCCGCTCTTTGCCCTGTAATTGCAGCAATATGTTATTGGCCAATTGCTTTCCTTGCTGAATAGCCACCTGTGCTACCATGGGATGTCCCGAAGGATAATGGTCAGACACCATTGCTGCAATGTCTCCTACGACATAAATATTTTTGTACCCCTTTATGCTGCAATAATCATCCACCAAAATGCGATTACCTCTTGCTATGTTTTCTTTATTAATGCCAGTTGGGACATTTCCTTTAACTCCAGCTGTCCAAATCATAGTTTTCGCTTGCAATAATACAGCTTTATCAGTTTTGATATTTAATCCATCATACGATTGAACTGACGTATTTAACCGTATATCTACACCTAATTTGTTTAGGAATTTTAAAGCATTTTCTGAAGATTTATCAGACATAGCATTCAATAATTCGTCCTCAGCTTCAATGAGATAAATTGACATCATGGAAGCATCTAGTTCGGGGTAATCTTTCGGAAGGATGTATTTTTTAAATTCAGCCATTGCACCTGCGGTTTCTACACCTGCTGGTCCACCACCTACAATGGCAAAATTAGTTAATGCATTTCTTTCAGCCTCATCACAAGTTACCACCGCTTTTTCAAGATTTTGTAAAATCAGGCTCCGAATGTCTAATGCTTCCTGAATGGTTTTCATCCCAACACTATGTTGCTGCACATCTTGCAGTCCAAAAAAATTAGTAGTACTTCCAGTAGCAATTACCAAATGGTCATATTCAACCACTCCAATATCTGTAACAATTGTATTTGATTCAGACTGTATTTCATTCACCACTGCCATCCGAAAAAAAACATTCTTGTACCCATTAAATAGTTTTCTGAGCGGAAAGACAATACTATCGGGTTCAATGCCACTAGTAGCGACCTGATAGAGCAAGGGTTGAAACTGATGAAAATTATTCTTATCCAGCACAACTATCTGAACAGGTTTGTTTTTGAGTTTTTTTACAAGCGAAATACCTGCAAAACCTCCACCAATTACCACCACTCTGGGTAAGGAGCTATCTGGTAAACAGATTTCATTTCCTATTCTATATGTTTGCATAGGCGTCATTATTTTTACTTGTTTTTATTAATTACTTTCTTTTCTTTCATACTGGCAACAACCTGGCAAAGCATTATAAACATCTTCCGAAGCTTCATCAAATTGTGTATCATGTCCTGCTGCTGCAATTTTTTCACTAACTGTATTAATGGAATAAATTCCCGATACGGATTCTCCTTCCCTAATGATGTATTGTCCTTTTTTGTACGACATAGTATGCTTTCCTACATTTTTTAATAAAAAATAGTCAGGTTCACACAACTTGATAAAGCAGTTGTCATTTTCGCATATGTTACATTCAATGTTTCTGTTAATAGGCATAATATTACTGATAATCATTTTACATTTTAGCCCTTAATGAATCCAAATAAGTAATAACAGCATCTTTATCTTTTCTCGTCAATGTAGCTTTACTATGCACTAACACATATGAAGTGAGAGGCATTTTATCATCTTTAATATGACTAATGATAGATTTTAATTTATTCTTTTTTCTTCTGTCTGAATAGCTTCCAAATTCATTGAAGTTAAGTTCTTCCTTTCCTTCACGAATATGTCCATCCATTAACAATCGCATAGGTTGAACATTACTATACCAAGGATAGTTGGTGTTATTGCTATGACAATCGTAACAGGAAGTTTGCAAAATATTCATTACATTATCCGGAACATCATAAACATAGCGAATATCAGTTTTTGGAATGCCTTCCTGTTGGTTAACATCAGTCGGAATAAATTGCACCCCGACCAATATAACCACCAAAACAATCGCTATTTTTTTCAACCACTTCATCATTTAGTTGATAACTCTTTGCACTTTTCCGCAAGTTGGCATTTTAGTTCCCATATATGGATTGCTGATTGCTTCTTTATTGCTTATCCAAATTGCTCCATTATTATCATTAGCCATTGGACAGAAATCTTCATATAATTTTTGAGAAGTCCCGATAATGGCTATCAAATCTTTGATGTCTGTGCTTAAAGAAACCAAATGTTCCCGTTGATGGCTAATCTCGCCTGCATTTTCGGAAATGTGTTCTGCGTTTTCGAGAGCACTTTCCATAATCTCATCTACTTCCTTTTGTTCATCCTCTGAAAGTCTAGAACCAGTAAATCCCTTTAAGGAAGCCACTAACTTTTCAGAGGCTTCTGCTGCAGTGGCTGCATCATCCTGAACAAGGCTTTCATTCAAAGCAAAATAATCGCTTAGGACAAATGAAAGGTCGCCCTTCATTTCATCGGTATTGGCAGATACATTCCTGTCTTCATCTGTACTTCCATGCTCATGGCTGGAATGGTCGTGTTCCGCCCCTTCCTCATGATGATGGGTATCATTTTCCGGTTTGGAATTGTTTCCGCAACTTGCCATTATTAAACTTCCGCTAATTAAGGCAATCATTAATTTTAAATTGACTTTTTTCATTTTTTTGAGTTTTAATTGTTTACAAATTAGTTAAGATGATGACTGATAGGAGAATCAAAATAACACCCCACAACACCCTTTTAAACCATTTATTAAAAGGTGATGGTGGTACTGAATCTCCTGTTTGACAACAACTTTTCATTGATTAATGCTTGTGATTGTGTTCCTCTTTTTTGTTTTCAGGTCGGTCATACTGGCAACAACCTGGAAGTGCATTATAATCATCTTTCGAAGCTTTGTTAAACTGAGTGTCATGACCTACTGCTGCAATTTTTTCACTAACCGTATTAATGGAATAATTATTTTCACCAAAAGTGATGTCGCTAAATTTTACCGATAATACTTTGGTTTCAACATCCCAATTTGCTTCCTTAACTCCATCCACACTAAGTGCTGCTTTTTCAATTCTTTTTTTACACATCCCACAATTTCCGTAAACAGTAAAGGTGGCATTCACTAATTCTTCTTGTTCTTCTTGAGTAATTGTAGTACTAGTTTCCTGGCCAATTACTGATTGAACAGTTAACACACTGAATAGCATAACTGCTACTGTTCCGACTTTTAAAATTTGTATTTTCATTGTTTTTTGATTTTAATTATTTATAAATAGTTTTTACTGTTTGATTATTATATTTTGTTTAATACGTTCTGTACAATTTCTATTTGAATATTCTCTTCAATAACTAATCCTTCTATATTTAAACCTAAATCATTTTTATTGATATTAAATTTAAGTGTTAATACACATGAAAAAAGACCTCGGTTAGCAATGTGTTCTAAATGTCCTGTACCTTTAATTATATTATTATTTGTTGATAGAACACCTTCTACATTAAAATCTAAAGGGGGGTGACCTTCTGTATTAATACTTTGAACACCCAATACACCTTTGTACTCAATAATTTCATATTTTAGTTGGGCTAGCTTTTTATCAAGAGAATCAATCCCTGTCTTAAAATTTGACTTATCCATTTTCATTGTAAATCTGGCTGTTTCATAGTTAAGCTGGATTACTAACTCATCATTTTTGATTTTTAAAATAGAATCATTAGAAACTACTGTTATTAGCATTTTTCCATTAAGAGTTCTATAGACGTCTTGAGCCATAGTGTTAGTAGTAAAAAGAATAACAATTATTGTTATGAGCTTTAAATGAAATTGTTTCATAATATTTGATTATAATTTTTTTGTTACTTTTCAATTAATTTCATGCCGCATTTCGGACATGTTCCTGGTTTGTCTTGTTTTATTTCAGGATGCATAGAACAGGTGTAAACATTAGCTGTATTTGATCCTAATCCTGAATGAGAAAAAACGGCTGAAACTATTTTTCCTTTTACCTGAATTTTTAATGTACAAGTAAAAGGTTCTGTTTTTTTCAATTGTGCCACAAAATGATCATCTCCATTTGCAAGCAAAGTATCAGTTATTGTTGAGCCATCTTTGTACTCAATGGTTATAGTCCCGGTAATTCCTTCATTAGATATTGGCTTTAAATTGCTCTTAAGCAGGTAAAAAGATAGTTGGTCTTTTTTTAAAAATAAATTAGTAACCATTTCAATTTGGTATTTACCTGCTTCTTTCATTTGTCCGCCATGGGGCGGTTGATGGGATTGAGAACTTCCCCCATGATTATGACTGCCATGATTGTGTTGTGCCATTAAGGTTCCATAACCTAGCAAAAGGATGGCTAATAATTGGATCCCGTTTTTTACAATGTTCTTTTTCATGACTTTTGATTTTAATTGGTTAGTTATTAAAGATTATTTTCTGAGTTCTTCTTATTCCTTTAGCTTCAACTGAAATAAAATAAATTCCATTTGAGAAGTTGGTCAAAGAATACGTTTTTTGGTAGGTATTATCAACTGATATAAGCTCGTTTTTCAAAACTCTTCCACTTATGTCTGTAATAGTTATCCTAACATTTCCTTCTTGCTTTTCAGGAAATTTGATGGTAATTTGACCAGATGACGGATTGGGGTAAACGGAAAAACCAGCTTCAAACTCGGTTTCCTGAATACTGGTTATTCCTGTTATGTTATCACCAACATAAATATTATCAATATAAAGATTATTGCCCCCATCTGTTACATTCACTATTTTAAGTTGAACATAAGTAGAAGCTCTATAATTATTCAATAAAATAAAAGCGTTTTTCCACTGGGTTGAATCTGGAATAAAAGGTGTTGTCTGTGTGGGTCCTGTTACAAGTGCAGTTTGAGTTCTATAAAACACTTGCGTAAAATTCACTCCACAATCGGTTGATAGCAACACCAAAAGTTCGTCCGAAAAAGTAGGGTCTGATTTGGCATAAGCCCATTTAAAACTCATATATACATTAGAATCAGGATCAGAAGAAGTAAGGTCAACATAAGGCAATACTAATTCATCAGATGAACCATAGTTGGTATTAACTAAGTTGTTGATTTTAATGGAATAGTTTCCCGAAACAGAGGCAAGCGAATCTAATTCCCAAGTTACACCTCCATCATAGTTAACAATAGTAAGGGAAGAAGGTGGGTAAATGCCTAAGTCAAAATCCTCGCTATACGAAAGCGAATTACCAATTCCCGGCTGACTAACGGTTATGTATCCTGCAACTTCCAAACTGTCACTTCCGGTACTATCTGTTACCACTAATTTTACAGCATAAATGCCTGTTGAACTGTAGGTAACTGTAGGGTTTTGACTGGTTGAAGCAGATGGGGATCCACCTGGAAAGGACCATTGCCAACCAAATGGATTATTTAAAGACCTATCCATAAAATATACACTATTTCCAACACATATGTTAGGGGTAAGCGTTACAAAATCAGCAATTGCCAAACAATTAGTTGGAGGAATATAATTACTATCGCAACCCGTTGCAATGAGATTAGCAGTTGTCCAAATTTGAGTACGTATAGTATCAAGAGTTGCTTGAATACGTTGTTTTTGCCCTGCCGTAAACATATCCTTACAAGCATCAGGAGTGTAGTTCATATAATTTTCTTTTAGGTCATTTAAGTCAGGGATATCATTTGAACAAGTATTCAACGTATTACAATTAAAGCTTGGAGATGCTTGTGGAGGGGTGTCACAAACATAATCACCATCAGTACATGTATCTATTCCGCAACCATTATTAAAAGTGTGATAAAGTCCCAACCAATGCCCCAGTTCATGTGTAGTTGTTCGTCCAAGACTAGAAGAAGCTGTTCCTGTATTTCCAAAATAAACATGTCTGACTACCACCCCATCTTCATCTGGAGGACCCCCCGGAAAGGAAGAATAACCTGCAACATTTCCATTGATGCTTTTTACCACATAAATATTCATGTATCGAGTATTATCCCAAAAGCTCAACTCTTTTAAAAGTCCCCTTTGGTAGGTTTGATGATTAGTAAGAGAAGATTTAATACGTACAATTCCGTTTGTACAATTACCGTTGGGATCTTTTTTTGCCAAACAAAATCTCACTTCGGTATCTACTCCATTACCATCTCCATTGGTTCCGGGCAATTTCCCAAAATCTTCATTGAGTATTTGTATCTGACTTTGCACCTGAGCTTCCGAAATATTTTCTGTTCCTCCATCATGAATAATATGTATCACTACTGGTATAATATATATGCCGTGAGAGGATGCTTTGTTAAATGACTCGGTGAATTTTTTTTGTATGGCTGCCTGAATCTTTTGCTCTGTTTCTAATAAAGATTTTTTGTTGTTGCTTGTTTCATCAAACAAACATGGTTGATAAACATCGGTTTGCTGACTAAAACCTTGAAATAAAATCAGGGTTAAGATGATTATTGAAATAGTTTTTTTTATGATTCTCTAATTTTAATTGTTATTTAATTTCTTTCTTTACTTCCCCGCACTTAAGCATAGACTTTCCGAAGTAAGGATTCTTAATTTCCTTCTCTAAACTTAACCAATCGGCTCCTTTATCGTTGTCCGCCATAGGACAATATTGAATGTATAGTGTTTTGTCAAAAGGATTAAACGTATTGGTCATTTCAATCATAGTGATGGAAATTTGACGAAACTTCTCTCTCACTTCTTCAATGCTTGATAAATGAGGTACATGTTGTAAGGTATTTTTTAAATTACTGCTGAATTTCATCCAAACAGTATGAGACTCTCCTGTAAATATACTCATATTAATTTTTGAGAGATTATCTTGCATAGATACAGCTACTTTTTTGGCACCTTCCACATTATCTGCTGCCAAAAGATCTTTAAATTTAAGATAATCGACATAAACAGGTTGGAGTGCTTTTTTTGCTTCCTTACTGATAGAAATGGGTTTGCTTGGCTTTACATCTTTTTGTTTAACAGGAGCTTTGCTATCTTCTATTTTCGTTTCTCCATGGTTGTGTCCTGTCATTGCAACACCTCCTTCTGGATTCATCATACTTGGTTTTCCTGCTAGTTGAGCTGCGGCATCTATACTAAATGTTCCATTAATGGCAATTTCTTCGCCTTCTTCCAACCCTTCTTTAATAATATAGCTGTCTCCCAATGCTGTCCCAAGAGTTACATCACGCATTATAAAACTTACTCCTTTAGCATTTGTATTTTTAACATAAACCACCGAACGTTTACCTGTCCACATCACAGCTGTTTTTGGTACTACTAACGAATTCGACTTATTGGTTAGTTTTGCTTCAACTACACCTGATACAAACATTTCCGGTTTTAACTTTTCAGTTATATTGTTATATTCTATTCGTGCTTTTGCAACTCTTGTTTTAGGGTTTATTACCGGATCGAGGTAGGTAATATAAGCTTCAAAACTTTCTCCCGGAAGCGAAGGAACTGTAAACTTAATGTTATCTCCTTTTTTTATCCATGTCATGTCTGATTCATACACATCAAACAACACCCATACTTTTGAAAGATTAGCGATTTCATATAGTGTTTCTCCTTTGCGAACATAATCACCCAGATTGATTGTTTTTTTGGTAACATAACCAGATACATCTGCTTGTATTGGAAACTCTTCCTGTATTTTACCCTTTTTTAATATCCCTTCAATTTGATTGTCTGAAAGTTTCCAATTTTTCAATTTTTCTTTAGCTGCATTAAAAAGTTGCGGCTGATTTTCCATCATTTTTTGAGCTTCAAATAATTCTTCTTGAGCCATAACCAATTCAGGCGAATAAACACTTGCTATGGTTTGTCCTTTGTTTACAAATTCACCAGTAAAATTCACCATCAACTTTTCTACCCTGCCTGGAATATGGGATGATTGTGAATATACTAAACGCTCATCAACTTGTACTTTTCCATTTAGCCGAACTTGTTTTACAGGTTTCATCTTTCCTACAAGAGCAGTACTCACATTAGCTAATTGCATAGCAGTTTGCGACATGCTAATTGCCATCGGATCAACTTCACTATCTTGGTCATTTTCGAGAGGAATTAAATCCATACCACAAATAGGACAATCGCCCGGTTCGTTTTTTCGAATTTGGGGATGCATGGAGCAGGTCCAAATGGTTTCTCCTGCTATTTGGGTAGTATGTTGATGTTCGTCTTTAGGAGTGTTTTTCTGTCCTCCAAAAATGAACCAACCTATTAACAGTCCTACTACCAAAGTAGCTGCGGCTATTACTACTGTTTTTTTATCTATTGTTCCCATTTTAATAAGTTTTTGACGTTATATAATTGATTTTTGCTACAGCAATTTGATATTGAGTCAAAGCTGTGGCTCTCATTTTCTGGTATTTCAATAATTGTTGCTGCATTCTCAATACTTCTTCGAACTCTTTGCCCGAATTTCCATACGAAGTAAAAAGCAAACTCAACGATTGTTCTGCTGTTTGTATTTGCTGTTCATAAAGCTCTAAAAGTTGTTGCTGTTGTTGAATTTCAAACCATACCATTTCATAATTAGATAGTAGGTTATTCGTCATCTCTTCTTTTTGATACGCATAACTTTCCTGCATCAATTGAGCTTCTTTTACAGAAGCATTGTACTTCCCTCTAAAAATAGGAATAGTCATTGTAACCATTGGCATTATTACATCTTTACCATTATCAGGCATGGTTACATCACTGCGTTTACCCACCATAACATAATCCAACCCAATTCCAAATTTTGGCAGACCTTGTTTACTTGCTGCTAATTCTGTGGCTTTACTTGCTTCCAATTTTAAATCCAATGCTTTTAAAGTTGGATTGGCAGCAAGCAAAGAATCTTTACGGAAATTCTCCGGGAGGCTTTCTGTTTTTAAAGAATCTACCATTACCACAGGTTCATTTTCTGGTCGGTTAAGTAATTTATTGAAAATAGTTATAAGTGGTTTTTCTTTCTCTTTTAAAATTTTCAAATTAGTTTGTGCATCTTTCAGCATAATATCTACCCGTAAAACATCTACCATAGATCCATTTCCGTTTTCAAACTTTTTGGTTGTAATGGTTTTATATGACTCAAGAATACTGATGTTTTCGGCTTCAATTTTTATCCAATCATTTAATTCATACAAAGGATAAAAAGCAGCAGCTACCTTAAAATATAGTTTATTCCGAGCATCCATAAAAAGTTGAAATTTTGCTTCAGCCATTAATGCAGCAGCATCACCTTGTGCTTTTAAAGCTCCAAACCAAGGAAACATTTGTGTAAGAGAAAACCTTGCCTGTTGAGGTCCAACACGTGTTTCAACCGGAGAAATAAAATATCCAAAAGAAAGCGTAGGGTCAGGCAAAATATTCACTTGTGACACTCTTTGCAAAGCCGCTTCAAACTCTTTGTGTTTGGCTTTAAGTTCAGGATTGTTTTCTGATGCTATTTTAAAATAATCATCTAGGGATTGAGTAAATGCTATTCCACATCCAATCCATCCTATAAATATGCTAATAATTATCCGTTTCATCTATTTATATTTTTTAATTTTCTTTCTTCTCTAATAGCGTACAACACAGGTACGACAAAATAGGTTATTGCCGCAAAAACCATCCCTCCAAAAGCAGGTATTGCCATAGGAATCATAATATCTGATCCACGACCTGATGAAGTAAGAATTGGCAGCAACGCAATAATAGTTGTAGCAGATGTCATTATTGCTGGTTTAATTCTTCGTTGCCCGGCTTCTACAATCGCCATTCTTATTCCTTTGAGTGTATCTGTTTTATTTTTTTCAAAACTTTGATCTAAATAAGTAGCCATTAATACTCCATCATCGGTTGCTAATCCAAAAAGAGCAATAAATCCCACCCAAACAGCCACACTTAAATTAATTGTGTGTACTTGAAACAGGTCTCTCATATTAGTTCCAAAAATGGTAACATCTATAAACCATGGCTGCCCGTAGAGCCATAACACAAAGAAACCTCCACTAAATGCCATTGCTATTCCGGTAAATACCATTAACGAGGTTGCAATTGATTTGAATTGAAAATAAAGAATAAGAAAGACTATCATTAAAACTAAAGGAACAATAATAGCAAGACGTTTTTCAGCTCTCACCTGATTTTCATAACTTCCAGAAAATTTATAACTAATCCCCGCAGGAACTATCAATTCTCCTGCATCAATTTTATCTTGAATCATTTGTTGAGCATCATTAACTACTCCCACTTCCGAAAAACTTTCTTTTTTATCAAATAATACATAGCCCACCAAAAAAGTTTCTTCACTTTTAATTGCTTGTGGACCACGCACATATTCAAAATCGATAAGTTGTGAAAGCGGTATTTGTGCTCCTGTAGGAGTTGACATTAAAATACTTCCCAATGCTTCCGGATTATCACGAAGCTCTCTAGGGTAACGAACTCTAACAGGAAAACGCTCTCGACCTTCAACCGTTGTTGTGATTTTCATTCCGCCAATAGCAGTTTCAATAGTTTGTTGAACATCTTCTATGCTCAATCCATATCTGGCAATTTCTTCTCTGTTGATATTAAGGTGTAAGTAAGGCTTGCCAACTATTCGGTCAGCAAATACCGCTTCAGATTTAACACTTGGCACATTTTTCAAAATTTCTTCTAACTGCATTCCAAACGCTTCAATAGATTTTAAATCTGGTCCATATACTTTTATTCCCATAGGAGCTCGCATTCCTGTTTGGAGCATTACCAATCGTGTTTCTATGGGTTGTAATTTTGGTGCAGAAGTTAATCCCGGTATTTTGCTTACTTTAACAATTTCATCCCAAATATCATCTGGTGACTGTATGTGTGATCGCCAATTACGAAAATAACTTCCATTATCATCAGGTATTAAAACTTGGCTGTTTACTCCTCTTAATAACGCTTCCTCATTAGAAAGCGTATCTCCATTATTAAGTATAAAACGATTGTTTTTATCTACTTTAAAACGAACTCGATGTCCTTTCTCATTAAGCATGTATTCCGGATGATAATTAATGATATTTTCGTACATAGAAATTGGAGCCGGATCTAATGCAGATTCTACCCTTCCTAGTTTTCCCACAGCCATATCTACTTCAGGAATATTAGTCAATAACATGTCTAATTGAGCTAAAGTGTTTTTATTGTATTCTATTCCCGAGTGAGGCATAGATGTAGGCATTAGCAAAAAGCTGCCTTCGTTGAGTGAGGGCATAAATTCTTTTCCCATTCCCGGAAAAGTTTTTTCTAGCCCTTGCCAAACACTTGTTGTTCTAATATCTACATGTACTACATCAAAACCTTTAGACACAAAACCAAAAACAGCACTGAATCCAAACCATATTACAACTCCAAGAAAAATTAAAAAAGAAGGAATAAAAAGAAAGGTTTTTTTATGATCTAAACACCACTTTAAAATAGATTTATAGTAATGTTCCAATAGCGAAAATAACCCTAAAATAAACCCTACCAACAGTGCCACAAAAACTACATTTAACATAAGGCTTTTGCCTGCTCCTAAAGGAAGCCAATATTTGGCTAAAAGCCATATAACTCCCACAACTACAATAATTATTTCTGAATTATTTAATAACCAATTTGCTGTTTTTTTAAGCTTGTTTTGTTTTTCAGTATTCTTTTCCGAATCCGTACTTATTTTAGCTAACTTTTTATCTCTAACTTCCTTTAAAATTCCTGTTATTCCGAAAGCAAATAAAATCGCTCCTGCCCAAAACTGACCCAGAAAAAAACAAGCTATTGCAACAGGAATTAATCCAATATTAATTCCTTTCTGAATTTTTTTACTTTTAATTTTTGCACCAAAAAACCAATGAGCTAACATCGGAAGGATAAATAAAGCAACAATAAGAGCGGCAATAAGGGCAAATGTTTTCGTGAAAGCTAAAGGTCCAAATAGTTTTCCTTCTGCTGCTTGCATGGTAAACACCGGAATAAAGCTCACAATGGTGGTAGAAACAGCCGTTAAAATAGCTGAACTAACCTCTGAAGCTCCATTATAAATGGTGTCCATTAATTTTTGTCCCGCAGGAGCTTCATCAATATGTTTAATAATATTTTCCGAGAGAATTATTCCTAAATCTACCATAGTACCTATAGCAATAGCAATACCTGATAAAGCCACAATGTTGGCATCAACACCAAAATAACGCATTGCAATAAACACCATAAGTATTGCAATTGGCAATAAGCTGGAAATTAGAAATGAAGCTCGTAGGTTATACACCATTACGATAACAACTAAAATAACTATTAAAATTTGAAGCGACAACGCTTCCTCAAGAGTACCTAGTGTTTCATAAATCAAACCCGAACGATCATAAAATGGAACTATTGTTAATTGACTTTCAATTCCATTAGCAAGTATTTTTTTAGGCAATCCGGGGCTTATTTCTTTTATTTTATCTTTTACATTGTTAATTACATGCAACGGATTAGCTCCATAACGAGCCACTACAACACCTCCTACAACCTCTGTTCCGCCTTTGTCTAGTAATCCTCTTCGAGTAGCTGGTCCTAAACTAACAACACCTATGTCTTTTATTCTTATGGGTATATTTTCCTGAACAGCTACAACTGCTTTTTCTACATCAGCAACTTTTTTGATGTAACCCAATCCTCGCACTAAATATTCTGCTTGGTTTATCTCAATGGTTTTTGCTCCAACATCACGATTAGATTTTTGAACGGCTTGCATTACTTTATGCAACGGTATATTATAAGCTTTTAGGGCATCCGGATTAACATCAATTTGGTATTCCTGTACAAATCCACCAATAGAAGCAACTTCAGAAACCCCTTCTGTAGCATTTAATCCATATTTTACATAAAAATCCTGAACTGTTCGTATTTCATGTAAATCCCAACCTCCTGTTGGGTTTCCGTCTTTATCTCTACCCTCAATGGTATACCAATACACTTGACCTAAAGCGGTTGCATCAGGACCAAGAGCCGGTTGAACACCATCAGGAAGCAACCCTGAAGGTAGTGAACTTAATTTTTCAAGAATTCTAGAGCGAGACCAATAAAACTCTATATCTTCAGAAAAAATGATAAAAATGCTAGAAAACCCAAAAACAGAAGTACTTCGGATGGATTTAACACCCGGAATTCCTAACAAGTAAGTCGTTAAGGGATAAGAAATTTGATCTTCAATATCTTGTGGAGAGCGACCTTGCCATTGTGTAAAAACTATTTGTTGATTTTCACCAATATCAGGAATAGCATCCACAGGAACTGGATCTGAAGGCAATGCTCCAACTTGCCAGCCAAAAGGAGCTGTAATAACTCCCCATGTTATAAAAACCATCAGAACAATAAGCGTAACTAACTTATTTTGAAGAAAATATTTTATTGCTTTATTTAACATAATCTTAATGAATTGAGTGTAAAATAAGTAATTGTGCAAAAAGATTTAACACAAAAAAAATGCTGTTGATATTAAAAAATATCACGCATCTTATTCCCGATAGTTATCGGGGACACAAAAATCAAATTAAGAAAGACTGAAAAAGCACGGGAATGTCTTTTTGTATGGGAGGTGGTAAATAAACATTATAGACCAAGTTTTTAAAACCAGTCTCCAAATTTAAATCCATGGTTACAAAAAGAAGAACAATAAAGCTTTGAGAAACGTTTAGTTCAAACACCTGTTGTACATAATCTTCTATCATTAAAAAAGTTTGAAACTCATTTTGACAACAATTAGAGTTAAAGTTGTTCTCATTTGAACAGTTCTTCTCTTTTTTAGCTTCTTCCATTCCACAGGAAACATCTAATTTTCGAAAACCAACAACTGTTTCTACTTTTTTACCTTTACATATATGTGAAGAAATAGTAAACCCTGATGTTGTAAAAATTACAACAAACACTAACAAAATAGATATTACCTTTCTAAGCATGTGTCAAAATTACAAATAATTAATCTTATAGTAACTGATTTTAATCATCTTTAACATTTATTAAAAAAAATAAACGATATTTGCCATCGTTTGGGGATGTAGCTCAGTTGGCTAGAGCGCTTGACTGGCAGTCAAGAGGTCGTGGGTTCGAATCCCATCTTCTCCACGAAATAGAGTCTGTCTATAATGACCGATTTCTTCGTTATTCTTGTTTTAAAAACCAGTCATTTACAACAGTAAACTCCTGATTTTCAAAACTGCGAAAGCCTCGAACTCGAACATTATAGTTCAGCCTCCCAGTTCTATGAATAGCCACTTATTATCCCAATAATTTGAAAGCTCTACACAAATATTTAAGCTATATTGTTCGCTTTGTGGTTGAAGAGAGTTCTTCTATACACAACGACAAACTAATTGTTGCTATTCAGGATGGAAAATATGTGCTTAACACTCAAAATGCTAACTATTCTTTTGGAAGTTTGCACCGAGTTTTTCAAAAAGCGTTTAAAATTATTAGGCTAAAAGAAAGAAATTTTTCTTCATGCTTACTTTTAGGTGGTGGTGCCGGCAGTATTCCTTCTATTTTATACAAGGAGTTGGGCTTAAACATATCTACTACCGTAGTAGAAATTGACAAAGAAGTAATTAGACTTGGTAAAAAGTATTTTAAGCTAGGAGATTACCCTAATCTTACCATTATTAATGAGGATGCTTTTGTTTTTGTTTCTAACACTACCGAAACCTACGATTTAATTGCCATAGATATTTTTAAAGACGTAATGGTTCCTGAACGTTTTATTTCTCCTGTGTTTTTCGATAACATTAAAAAACGACTCAACCCCAAGGGTGTTGTTATTTTTAATTTTGTAAGTTTTGATTTTGAGACGAAACAACAGGTTAAAAATATAGAACAACTACTTTCAACTATTTTTAAAGAGTACAACATTTCTATCCATAAAATAAAAAGCTTAAACAAGGTGTTTATTGTGGATGGAGCTTAACGTTTAATAATATAATCAAAGGGATTGCTGATGATTTCCTATTAAGCTACATGAAAAGTTGAAGTGCTCTACAACACCTCTCATACCGTTAAAACCCTTATTAACGAAATTGTGTGTATGGGCAGGAATTTCTTATTCGACCCTCTTATTCCTTTAAGTATCCAAATTTTTGAACCACTTTTTAGCTGATTCTCTCCTATGAGGACAACCAGGCCAGCAGCACGGACGCTTTTTACCTTCCAATATATCTTCACTTAGTCGTTGAATATGTTCTTTTCGTGTTTTCTCCTGCTTTACAATTGTTGTCCAGCAAATCCATTCATTACGTGCAAGTGGTGTCAGTTTATTCCATTTTTCCAACAGTTCAGGTTTAGAAATTAAAACTGCTTTTATATCATCGGGTACAATGTGTACTACACCTTCCTCAATAATTAAATTTTCCATTGTCTTTAAGGCTTTAAACAGGTTTACTAAAATTGATTTTTCTATTAGCAGGTCTGAAATACCATGACAATACAGTTACAATCATTAATATTAAAGACGGAATAGCTTCTACAAATGCTTGTCCAACTACTATATGCGAAATAAAAGCTCCCGACATTGCAAAGAAAAACCCTGCATAAGCCCATTCTTTTAATAATGGAAACCTTGGAATGAGAATGGCAATTACGCCCAAGATTTTCCATACTCCAAGGATACTTAAAAGATATAATGGATAACCAAGACTAGTAACTATTTCGTTATACCCGCCTATTTGAAGCATTTGTTGTATTCCGCCAGCCAACATTCCGATTGAAAGGAATATTGTAAGTACCCAATAAATGATTTTGTTTCTCTTTTCCATATTTCATTATTTTAAATTGTTCAAGATTTCTTGCAATTTATCGTGTGCCATATTTAACCCATAAGCAAAAGGTAGTTTTAGTTGTTCTGCTCGATGTTTCTCTGATTTATAAATTACTTGAATTGTCAGTTTACTGGTGTTGTCATTAAGTTTTTCAAATTCCAAAAATTCAAGTTGAACACCAATAGATGAATTTTCCATTTCAAATGTTCGTATAATTTTCTGATTTGGAACAATTTTGTGAATTGTCCCATTAGCTTTAAATACTACATTGCCATTATATGAAGTTTCAAACTGGTAACTTCCATGATTTTTATTTTCAAGTTTTATCACTTTTGTTCCCATCCATTGTTCAACAAGTTCGGATTCTGAATATGCCTTAAAAAGCAATTCTACAGGTAAATCAAATTCTCTTGTTATTACCAACTCTTGACTACCTTCTTCAGCATGGATTTTTGTTTTTTGTTCCATATTATTTGTTTTTATATTTTTTCATTACTGTTTCCAATTTATTAAACTTAGTGTCCCACATTTGTCGGAATGGTTCTATAAAATCGGCTATTTCTTTCATTTTTTCAGGATTGAAGTGATAATATATCTCACGTCCCTGTTGTTCTTGCCTTAACAGTTCACACTCTGACAATATTTGTAGATGTTTGGAAACTGTAGGTCTGGCTGTTTCAAAGTTAGAAGCAATTGCGCCTGCTGTCATAGATTGTGATGCAAGTAAAAGTAAAATAGCCCGTCTTGTCGGGTCACTAATTGCTTGAAATACGTCTCTTCTTAAATTCATTATGTAGTTATTTGACTACAAATATAAATGTAGTTATTTAACTACGCAAATTTTTGAAGAAAAATTATTTTGTCAAAGTCTAGAGAGTAGAAAATTGTTGGGATTATTTATCTTGGTTATCAATATGTTAACCGTTACCCATAACTCATATATGTACCTTTATAGTTACTTATATATTTTTTCAAGTGTATAACGACCCAATCAATTAGGTATTTCTTTCAAATTCACTTATATAGTTAACTGACCTTTATTTAACCCAACACCATAATCAACATTACAAGGCTCATTATAATCATTAGTCCGTCTTCTATAATAGTTACTGTACTCATTGGTAGGTTAAAAACATCTCCCAAACAGGCACATTTAATTGTTTTTTTGTCCAATACAGTTTGTAAAACTCCAATAATACTTACTGACATTACCACAAAGGTTACGCTGTTTGTTATAATTGGATTGAAATTAATTAGAAATGCTATTCCTAGTAATAATTCTGTAAAAGCATAGATGTAACCCCAAGCTGGAAATTTCCGAGCTATGATATCATACATTAAATAACTATCCTTAAATCCTTTTAAGTTCAACATCTTAAAAAACGAAAAAGTCAAAAAGAACCCTGCCATAAAGTGCCGCATCCATCTTGAAATGTTTATGTTTTCAGCAGCGAGTTCTACAAGGGCAGTAACTGAAAAAATATACACAAAGATGAGCAGAAGGGGTTTGTAGGTAGTAAACCAAGACTTGGTTTGTTCCATTGCTTCATTGTGCTGTATGGCAGAAATTTGATATTTGTCATCTAATGCGTTTTGTAGGTTGGACAACGCAATGTGTTTTTCCATTGTGATGGTTGCCGTATTATTATCTTTTGAAACTTCTACAGTCGTTACATTATTTACGGAAAGCAAAGCCGATTTTACTTTAGCTTCACAGCTTCCACAAGTCATTCCTGTTAGTTGATAAGTGTGTGTCATAATTTTATATTTTTTGATTATAACACAAAGGTCTATCCTTTTCAGTAATTAAATATTGTACTATTTTGGAATGAATTTGTAAGATTTATAACTCTTCTAAAGATCTGCGTTTAATTGTTTGCATGCTTTTGAAGTGACTTGGTGTAAGACCTGTTACTTTTTTAAACTGATTGCTTAAATAACCAACACTTGAATAATTAAGCTGGAAAGCGATTTCGCTCAACGAAAGTTCATCATATACCAACAGTTCTTTTACTTTTTCAATTTTTTGAATGATGTAATACTTCTCAATAGTAGTTCCTTCAACTTGTGAAAATAAATTGCTCAACGCACTGTAATCTTGATGGAGTTCTTGTACTAAATAGTCGGAAAGTGTTATTTGCAAGTTGCTATTTTTATTCTGAACCAAATCAACAATCCGATTTTTTATTTTTTCAATGGTTTTGGTCTTTTTATTGTCCAAAAGGTCAAAACCAAAAGATTGAAGTTCTTGCTTGAGTTGTTCTTTTATACCGGAAATATCATTTTCTTGTAAGGTAACTTCTCCTAATTCCACTTGCACAGGATGGAGCCCCAATTTTTCAAGGATTGTTTTTACCACCATTTTACAGCGGTTGCATACCATATTTTTAATGTATATCTTCATTTTTTCAGCTTGCATCACAACATCCTTTTATATGCTGCTTTTCCACTATTCTTTATTGTTTCTAAAAAATTTCCTCAAACATATTAAAAATGGTTTATAAGTCAACCAAAGAGGTGTTTCTCTCAAGTTCTCTTATATTGGTAGTTAACCCACTGTTTAACAAGGTTCCTCATGAATGACATCAATGCGAAATTTAAGCCAAGAAACACTAGTAGAGATACCTGATAATTTTTTCGTAACTCAAAAATTTCCAAAATGAAGTTGAAACTGAATTTATCTATTGGAAAAATCCAAAAGAACTATATAAGCATAAGCTGATTAAGGAACTTTTAAATCAAATTAATTCGCTTAATTAACTCATCTTTATACGAGCCACCAATGGGTATCAATTTTTTGCCGCCTTCTATTACAATATTAGGTTGTTCTATGGCTAAAATTTTATCTATTCTAACAATAAAGGAGCGGTGTACTCTTTGAAATTCTTTTTGAGGTAATTTTTTTTCTATGTCTTTCATAGTAGAATGGATGGTATATTTAGCATCAGCAATGTTAATTACCACATAATCTTTTAGGGCTTCTACAAACAAAATGGCGGAGGTCTTTACTTTTACCAACCTAGAGTTCGATTTTACAAAAATAACTCCGTCAGCGGCATCTTTATTCTCCACTAATGAATATAAAAAATCTCTTTCTTTAATCACCTCTCTTTCTTTAGAATGCTTATACAATGCCATTTCTATAGAAGTATGTAAATCAATTTCTTTAAACGGTTTAATAATGTACCCGTAAGGTTCGGTTACCTTGGCTTTACTCAAGGTATTTTCATCAGCATAAGCGGTTAAATAGATTACCGGAATATTTAAAGATGCTTTAATTTTTTCTGCGGCATCTATTCCGCTCATATCTCCTTTAAGCATAATATCCATTAATACTAAGTCAGGCTTGTGTTCTTCAGCTAATTCAATAGCTTTCTCGCCAGTTGAGGAAGCTCCAACAATATTATATCCTAACTTTTTAAGGCTTTGCTGAATATCTTTTGAAACGATTGCCTCATCTTCAACTACAAGTATATTGTTTTTCTGCATTATTGTGTGTGTTTAAATATTATGTTATAGGTAGTTCCTGTTGTATTTTCTTGTGTTATTGTTCCATTTATCTGTTCAACTAAAGTAGTTACCAACTGTAAACCTAATGATTCTGTATTTCTAAAGTCAAGGTTTTTAGGTAATCCAATCCCATTATCTGATATACTTAAGTAAACATTTTCTTTGTTTGTTTTTAAGCTTATTAATATATATCCTTCATTTTTTCTGTTTTCAGGAAATGCATATTTTAAAGCATTCGAAACTAATTCATTTATTATTAACCCGCAAGGTATTGATAAATCTAAGTTTAACGACACTTTGTTAATATCTAGCTTCAATTCTATTAACTCATTGTTAACGAGGTATGAATGTACTAAATTTTTAGACAAATTTACAACATATTCTGAGAAATTTATCTGCGAGAAGTCATTTGTTTGATATAAACTCTCATGAATAAACGCCATAGATTTAATCCTGTTCTGGCTTTCCTTTAATATGGTGAGTATTTTTTCATCATGAATATAAGACGATTGTAAGTTTAAAATACTGGAAATAACCTGTAAATTATTTTTTACTCTATGGTGAACTTCTTTTAATAGAATTTCTTTTTCCTTTAATGAATTTTTAAGCTCTTTTTCGGCTATCATTTTTTCAGTAATATCATGAGCCATTCCTGATACCTCTGATACAGATCCATCATCATTAAAAATAGGGCTTAAAAAAACTTCTTTAATGGAAAGCTGTCCTTTTTTATTTTTTCTTTCTGTTATAAATTCAATTTTTTTACCTTTAAAAACCTCGTTGTATTTTTCCGCCCAAAAAATTTCCAATTCACTATTTTTTTCAAACAAATTAGCATTATTAATGGTTGGTTCTTTACCATAAGAATCAACAAAAGATTTGTAATAATTTTGATTATAAGAGGTTAATCCAAGAATTTTATGATACGTCCAAAATAAATGCGAACTGTTTTCTATAATAGATTGTAGTTTAGCGGTTTGCTGTTTAGTTTGCTCTTCAGCAATTTTTTTATCCGTTACATCATGAGAAATTCCTGAAACTTCAGAAACCGTTCCGTCTTCATTAAAAATTGGATTTAATACTACTTCTTTATATAGTTTTTCTCCTGTAGGAAGTGTTTGTTCTATCGTAAATTGTTGTGTTTTTCCTTCAAAAACTTCTTGGTATTTTTTATCCCAAAATGGCTGATTTTTTTCTTTTTTAAGAAGCGTATTTAATTTTAGTTTATGTATATCATTATGCGGTTTATATCCATAAAGTTTATAAATTTCTTCAGCAAATTTTTTATTAAAAGAAGTAATCCCTCTATTCATATCATAAGTCCAAATCATATGACTATCTATTTCAATAATAGATTTTAGTCGAGCCGATTGTTCGTAAATTTTGCTTTCATCATATTTACGCTGCACAGTAAGGGCAATACTTCCGGAGAAAAATTCTAGTATTTCAATGGTTTTTTCATCAAAAGCATGTTTATCATCATAAGACTGTATGGTTATAAACCCTATGGTTTTATTTTTAATTTTAAGAGGAACTCCTACTAAAACCTTACACAGCGGACCATAAATATCAATTTTACCTTCTTTTTTTAGTCGCATTAAATCCGATTTGTATATAATAACCGGTTTTTGATTTTTTATAAGGTATTCATTCACTCCTTTTTTGTTTTCTCTGGGAGCAAGTTCTATTACACCATTTCTGGTAGAATCATAAAAGTAAAGGAACTCTATGGCGGTTTCGCTTTTTTTATAAGAAATTCCAAAAATATTGGTGTCTATAATTTTACCTAATTCGCTTCTTATTCCTTCATAAATGTCATTAGGGTTAATTTTTTCAGTAATGTTTTTAGCAATATTGTTGTAAACATTTTGCAATTTATTTTGCCAACTTTCTTCAGTAATATCTCTTAAAATAGATCTTGTAGATATCGTTTTACCATCACTAATTTTGCTACTTATATCTCCATCAACAATAATTTTTTTGCCTTTTTTGGTAAGCAAACTAAATGTTATTCTATTTTTAGAAGACTTATTAGCATTCATTATTTTAGTAAAAAACTGTTTACAATGTTGCTTGTCTTCAGGGTGAATAAATTCAAATATATTTCTATTTTTAAGCTCTTTAGTGCTATATCCCAATGCTTTTTTCCAGGCATTATTTACATAAATAATGTTTCCTTTATTGTCAATACTTTGTATTAAATCTGATGCGTTTTCAAATAAATCTCTGTATTTTTCTTCACTTTCAATAAGCTGCTGTTCAGCTTTTTTCATTTCGGTAATGTCTCTAGAAACACCCATTGTTCCTATAATTTCACCTTTTTCATTTTTCAATACCGATGCCGAAAGAAATGAAGTAAATTTTTCTCCTTTTTTATTAATATTGGTTATTTCTCCTACATAAACCCCTTTTTTATTTAGTTGGTTAATAACATTTTGGTATTCATCTTTGTTAGCATAAACACTGGAAATATCTTTATTTCTAATTTCATTTTTGGTGTAACCAAATGCTTTTTGAGCAGCTTTATTGCTGTCTCTTATACACATCTCCGAGCCCACGAGACCGAGGCTGATC
>OJFR01000055.1_pt1 | contig 45325 bp, 42 predicted proteins | sample 1594121 | NCBI WGS metagenome assembly OJFR01 (sample SAMN05416812, study PRJEB24817) | seawater metagenome | isolation source: Sea water | place: Canada:Atlantic | collected 2013-07 | reverse complement strand
CGAGATCAGCCTCGGTCTCGTGGGCTCGGAGATGTGTATAAGAGACAGTTTATTATATTTGTTGTTAAATTGTATACAATTCTTTTGGAGTTGTAGGAACAAGTAGGTTACATGTAGTTTTAGAAAACCGACTAGATGAAAGAAATTTTAACAAATGATACTTCATTAGAAGATAAAATAAAAAGGGAGCTTGAAAGCTCATTTGAGTCGAAAAGAAAAAGAATTTTTTCAAAAATTTTTAGTGCTGCACTTGGAAGTGTTCCTTGGGTTGGGGGATTTTTAAGCGCAATGGCGGATTTTAAATCTGAAGAGGGTCAAGTAAAGAACAATCAACTTTATACAGAGTGGCTTAAAGAACACACTGAGAAAATGAAACGACTTGGCGAAACACTTATCGAAGTTGTTAAAAAGCTTGATGAATTTAATGACGATATAAACGAAAGACTCGAAAGTGAAGAATATTTGCAAATAGTTAGAAAGGCATTTAGGGCTTGGGATAATTCGGATACTATTGAAAAGAGAGATTTAATAAGGAAACTTTTGATAAATTCAGGGACTCAAAATATTGTACCTGATGATTTGATAAGACTTTTTTTGGATTGGTTAAACTTATATCATGAAGTACACTTTTCAGTAATAAAAGTTATTTATCAAAATCATGGAGTGACACGTTATCAAATTTGGCAAGAACTAAATGGTCAGCAAGTAAGAGAAAACTCTATGGAAGCGGATTTGTTTAAACTTTTAATTCGCGATTTAAGTACGGGAAGTGTAATTCGACAACACCGAAGAACTGATTATTATGGAAACTTTATAAAAAAACAACCAATAAAAAAAACTTCAAGTTCAGGAGTTTATAAATCTGCTTTTGACAATGAAGAAGAATACGAATTGACAGAGTTAGGGAAACAGTTTGTACACTATACAATGAATGAAGTGGTAAGAAAAATAGAATAACAGAATTATAATTTTGTTATATAAATATGTTGTGATATATTTTTAAAAATAAAAATGGGATTATTTTCAATTTTCAAGAGGAAGAATTTGACTAAAACTGAAGACTCTTTAGGAGAGGCTATCCTACTTACTAAGTCAAATTTTACTTCTGTAATTGTAAGACGAGAGATTCCTGAAACGGATGAATTTAAATTAGAAAAATTATTTGTTGAACCAGGTAAATATTTTAGACAGAATCAAACGATTATGACACTGGGTTCACAAATTCACGGTTCAGGAATTTTATTCGTTAGATTACCTTTTGGAGGTCGTGTAGAAAAGATTCACCTTGATAAAGAGAACCTAGTTGGAATGAATAAACAAGTTTTATCTGTTACAAGAATTGAAGATTTATCAGAGCTTTATTCAAAACTTTTAGAACAAAACATTGAAAAGCTTGACCAAACAGAAATTAGTATTTTATCAGATGACTTTACAGGAGAAAAGACAATAAAATTTACAAAAGTAGCTGGAGAAGATACTAGTTATTTTAAGTTATACAGAAATGATACAGATTCTATTTATGAGTATTTAGGAATGAGCTTTATCAATTATAATGGAGTTTCATACTTGTCGTTTCTTTCTATAGTTAAAGAATTTTCATTAGCAAAAGGTGATTCTATTACTTTTTTGTTCGACAATAAAGAAGGGCTAGAGCTTGTTTTTAATTCATCATCTTCTGGGGAATCTGGTCGAAAATCAAATTATATTCAATTAACTTCAGAACATCTGAATATTTTTTTAAATAAAAATCTAGTAAAAGCTAAAATTGTTAGTTCTCGAAAGAATTTATATGATGTTTATGTCTTAGATAACAAGGTGTATGAAAATGAAATTTCAACAGATTCCGCACAATACTTAACAGAAAAGGAAGGACAGTATTTATTAAAAATGATGACTTCAAAGTTTATAAAAATGAATCTTGAAAACAAATTATAACTTTTGATGACTGTCTCACTTATGGTTTAAAAACAAAAGCATAGATAACCTCAAATCTCCAACAAGCAACCTCAAACCAAAAAATCCAAATAACAAATTAAAAAAGCTAATCCTAATCATAAATTCAATTAATTTCGCATTTTAACTTTGAAGATATTTTTTAGCGTAAGATGGATTTTAATAATACAGAAATAGCGTTTGCCGGAAAATCAAATGCAGACTTAAAAAAAAGTTATTGGTTATTTAAAATCATAGCTTGGAATTGGTTGATAAAAATTGGTCCTACGATGCTAAAAATTTTTATGCCACTATATTTTCCAATCCCAATTATTAGAGCTACTATTTTCAAGCAGTTTTGTGGAGGAGAAAGTATTGAAGAAACGGTTTCAACCACCAAGGAATTAGCTAGCTTAAATGTAAAAACTATTTTAGATTACTCCGTAGAGGGAGAACAACTCGATATCGTTTTTGATGCCAATATTTTAGAAACATTAAAAAGTATTGAGAAAGCATCCATTAACAAAAACATACCTTTTGCGGTTTTTAAACCTACAGGATTTGGAAGGTTTGAGCTGTTGGAAAAAGTAAATGCCAAAAAGCAACTGAGCATTCAGGAAAAAGATGAATTTGAAAGATTTAAAAACAGAGTAGATGCGCTTTGCGAGGCCGCTTTTAAGGCTAATGTACCTGTTTTTATAGATGCAGAAGAAACCTGGATTCAAAATCCGGTAGATGAGTTAGCATTGGAAATGATGCGTAAGTACAATAAAGAAAAAGCCATTGTTTATAATACTGCTCAGCTTTACAGATGGGATAGAATTGCTTATATTAAGGAATTGATAGCTATTGCTAAAAATGAGGGTTTTATTATTGGGTTAAAGTTAGTGAGAGGAGCGTACATTGAAAAAGAAAGAGAAAGAGCTGCTGCAATGAATTACGAAGATCCTATGCAAAAAACCAAAGAAGATACTGATAGAGATTATGACCTTGCTCAAAAAATTTGTATAGAAAATATAGATGTAATTTCTTTTTGCAGTGGTACGCACAATGAAAAAAGTGCCTTGTATTTATTGGACTTAATGAAGGAACACAATATTGCTAAAGATGATGAACGTATTTATTTCGCTCAATTATTAGGAATGAGTAATCACATCAGCAATAATTTAGCAAAAACATCTTATAATGTTGCTAAATATGTGCCTTATGGTCCTGTAAAAGATGTAACGCCATACCTTATCCGAAGAGCAGAAGAAAATACTTCCATTTCCGGACAAACAGGAAGAGAACTTCAACTTATCCAAAAAGAATTGGAGAGAAGGAAGGGAAAGATTTGAAATTAGAGAATGGAAATTAATGGCTTTGCGTTATGGCTAAGTCACCCTTCGGTTTATTTAGGGACTTTCAACAAACAATTTCTCATAAATCAATTTAAATAATCAATTTTTTATGAGATAGAATAGTATCTTTGTTACATCTTTTTTTATAAAAGATAATATAGAGACAATATGTTCAATTTGCTGAAAATAATGCAATGAACTTTTAAATATAACGTAACAAATTAATATATATGGGGTGTAGTGGATGTAGTACAGGAAGAGGTTGTGGAACCTCTTCATCTGGCTGTAGTAGTAAGTCGGGAGGTTGTAATAAATTAAATGTAACCAATTGGCTTAATGACATAGAATTACCTTTCGGACAAGAACCATTCGACTGTGTTGAAGTTCGATTTAAAAATAACCGTAAAGAATTTTTTAGAAATACTGATAAACTGAGTTTAAATGTTGGTGATGTGGTTGCTGTTGAAGCAGCTTCTGGTCATGATGTTGGTACAGTTTCTTTAGCCGGAGAATTGGTAAAAAAACAAATGCGTAAGCATAAAGTAGATTTAGACTCTAAAGAAATTCTTAAAATTTACCGTTTGGCAAATGATGGAGATATTAAAAAATGGATAACTGCTCAAAAAAGAGAAGAAGATACCATGTTTAAAGCCAGAACTATTGCTATTGCTTATGGTTTGCAGATGAAAATTAGCGATGTAGAATATCAAGGAGATAATTCAAAAGCTATTTTTTATTATACAGCAGAAACAAGAGTTGATTTTAGAGAACTAATTAAAAAATTAGCTGAAGAGTTTAAAATCCGTATTGAAATGAAGCAAATTGGTGTTCGTCAGGAAGCCAGTAGGTTAGGAGGGATTGGCTCATGTGGAAGAGAATTATGTTGTTCTACTTGGTTAACAGATTTTAGGTCTGTTTCTACTTCAGCAGCACGTTATCAGCAACTTTCGTTAAATCCTGAAAAATTGGCAGGACAATGTGGTAAGCTTAAATGTTGCTTAAATTATGAGTTGGATGCTTATACCGATGCGTTAAAATCATTTCCGGATACCAGCATAAACTTAAAGACTAAAAAAGGTGAAGCTTTTTATAGAAAGATGGACATTTTTAGCAATACACTTTGGTATTCTTACAAAGATGATCCTGTTCGTTTTATTGAGATGAAACTTGATAGAGTAAACGAAATTATTGCGATGAATAAAAAAAATGAGTTTCCTGAGGATTTATCCATGTATATGGAAATTAAAGAAGAAGTTAAAAAACCTGACTACGAAAATGTTGTTGGACAAGATTCATTAACTCGTTTTGATAAGCCAAAAGGCAATAATAACAGAAATAAAAACAAAAGGAGAAAGAAAGGCGGGAAGCCCAACAATCAACAACGCCCTAACAGTAAGAAAGAGTAACAATTATTCATGTCACAATTATTAAAAATAACCAGTATCAGTAGTTTAATTTTTTTAATGGCTTCGTGTAGCGATAATACGGTGTATGATGAATATATTGCTATAGATAATGCTAATTGGAAAAAAGAAAATGTAGCTACTTTTGAATTTGAAGCAAAAGACACTTTAACCCCTCATAATATTTACATCAACATTAGAAATAAAGGTGATTACGCGTATAGCAATTTGTATTTGTTTGTTACGATAAATGGACCAAGTGGAGATTTTTCTAAAGATACCGTAAATTGTGTTATTGCTGATAATAGAGGTAAATGGAAAGGTAAAGGTATTGGTGATTTGTGGGATTATCAGCAGCCTTATTTAGGAAATGTAAAGTTTGCTAAAAAAGGAATTTATACGGTTTATCTTGAGCAAGCTATGCGTGTTGAGGATGGATTAAATGGAATATCAGATATTGGTTTGAAAATTGAAAAAATAACAACCGATAAATAGGTGTTTTGTATGTCCATGAGCGTTTTTTTTAAACATATTTTCATTATTATTTCCTTGTTGTCTTTATCGACTGAATTAGTTGCTCAAAAAAAGCAAAAAGAAACTATTTATAAATCAGAATATGAGAATGTTACTAGGAATGTTTATAACAAAAAATTACTTTCACTTTCTGAAACACAACCCCCTAAACATATTGATTATAAAGGCCCCGAAATAACAACCGGATCAACTTTTTTGTTTGGAGCTATTCCTTTAGAAAGAGCTTTCCCAACAGCTTATCCTGAAAATCATTATTTGCCTTATTATTTCTCATCAAAAGCGTATAAATGTCCAACAGCGTTGAGTTTGCTAAAATATTATCAACCCATAATTAATAAGGAATTAGAAAAACATCAATTGCCAAAAGAATTGCACTTGGTGCCTTTGGTTTGTTCGGCTTTTAATCCGATGTCCAAAAATGGTATTGGTGGAGAAGGCTTTTGGCATTTAACTTATCCTCAGGCAGTAAAATACGGTTTGCGTGTAGATGAATTTGTTGACGAAAGACGAGATATGGAAAAATCCACTTTTGCTGCATTAAGCAATATTAAGCAGTTGTATGAATTGTATCAAAATTGGGAGCTTGCTTTGGCAGCTTATTCTTGTGGAGTGGTAAATGTAAATAAGGCAATCTTACGTTCGGGAAAGAAAGATTATAAATCGCTTTATGAGTTGTTACCTACTGAAACCAACGAGTTTGTTAATGCTTTTACAGCCATGGTTTATATCGTTAATTATGATGATTATGAAGTTGTGAAGTTGAAGCCAAAATTTGATAGAGACACTTTGACTTTAGAAAGAAAACTTCAGGTTAAAGCATTGGAAGATGTTATAGGTTTTGATAAAAATCAGTTTGAATTTTTAAATCCGGTTTTAAATTTTGACAAAGCCATTTTACCTGCAAATTATCCCTTATATTTTGATAAAGCAGATAGGGAAAAAATCATTGAAATGAAGGATAGTATTTATTTTTATCAGGATTCGATATTGAATAAGCCAAAGGAAATAGAACCTAAAGATGATTTAGAAAATATTCCGGATTTTGATGGAGAACCTGTTGTTTATACTGTAAAATCGGGGGATGTGTTAGGTATCATCGCAGAGAGATATAAAGTTTCTGTTGCTGAATTACAAAGCTGGAATAACCTCAGAGGAACTAGAATAGATATCGGACAAAAATTAAGTATTTACGGAGAGCGACAAGCAGCTCCGGAACCTGTGGCTGAAGAAAAGCAGCAAGAAAAGCAAGAAACACTTAAAAATACTAGTTTTTCAAGTGGAGATTATAGCATATATACTGTAAAATCAGGCGATAATTTATGGCTAATTGCTAAAAACTATCCGGGGATTTCTGCTGATGACATTATGAAATTCAATAATATTGATGCAAATTTAAACATTGGTCAACAATTAAAGATTCCGAAGAAATAACATTTCAAGAAGCAACACCAAAAGCTAAAATTGTTTCTCCACTAATAACGTTTGTAACGTTGGTAGCGGTATTCCTTTTGCTTTTTTTGGTCATGTTTGTTTTTCCTGCTGATGGAATTAAAGTAGGAAAATATGAATTGCAATTTCCTACTCCCAACGAGTTTTTTGGTGTTGAAAATAAGTCTGATAGTATAGAAAGTTATGAAAAAGATTTAGCCATATTGTTTGATGATTCTACCATGGTGAAAGAAAAAATATCTCAAATAGATTCTACCATTATCAAACAAAAATTAGATTCATTAGCAGCCTATAGAAAAAAACTGCAAGTTACTGATAAATCTATACCTGCTTTGCATCGTTTTTTTGAAGCCTTAGAAAATGCTCAGAAAAAGAAAGTCCGTATTATGCATTATGGCGATTCTCAAATTGAAGTAGATAGAATAACTTCCTACATAAGAAATGAACTACAAACTAAATTTGGTGGTATTGGAGTAGGACTTTTTCCTGTGGTTGATATTGCTCCAAAAATGAGTGTGAACATTAGCTATTCAGAAAACTGGCAACGTTATGCCGGTTATGGAGCAAAAGATTCTACTATTACACATCAACGATACGGACCGCTAATTAGTTTTAGTAGGTTTGCTCCAATGCCTCAAACTACTTTTTTAGATGACTTAGAAGAACAAGAAGCTTGGATTAAGATTAATAAACCCAAAGCATCTTACGGAAAAACAAAACAATATACCCAGCTAAAAATAATGCTCAGCAATATGGTAACTTATGTAGATTACGAAATTATTGTTGATGGAACAGTGTCAAAAGAAGGAAAATTAGCTCCTAATTCACCTTTTGAGGTTATTACTGCTAATTTTAATACTACTCCAGAAGAAATTTTAATCAATTTTAAAGGTAAAGATAGTCCTGATGTGTATGCACTTTCATTAGAAGGAAATACCGGAGTGGTAATGGATAATATTCCGCTAAGAGGTTCGTCAGGAACAATTTTTACTAAGCTCGATAAAACCTTAATGGCAAATGCTTTTGCACACCTTTCACCAGATTTAATTATTTTGCAATTTGGAGGAAATGTAATGCCCTATATCAAATCAGAAAAAGAGTGTGAAGATTACGGGAATTGGTTTAAATCTCAAATAAATTTTATTAAAAGAAACAATCCAAAAGCAGCCATAATGGTTATTGGTCCGAGTGATATGTCTATTAAGGAAAAAACAACTTATGTTACTTATCCTATGTTAGAGGGAGTGAGAGATGCATTAAAAGATGCTGCACTTTCAACAGATTGTATTTTTTGGGATATGTATGAAGTAATGGGAGGTAAAAATTCTATGCCCGATTGGGTAAATGCAGAACCACCGTTGGCAGCTTCCGATTATACACACTTTACGCCTAAAGGAGCAAAAAAGATTGCTGAGGAGTTTTATAATAAACTTACCGAAATGTATGTAGATTATAAGCTAGACGAGCCTCTTAATCCGTAACTTTGTTTTTATGAACAACAATCGACTTACAGATACAATTTGTGCTATTTCTACGCCTCCCGGTGTTGGAGCCATAGCTATTATACGACTTTCCGGTCCGGATGCCATTAATATAGCGAATAGTGTTTTTCATGGGAAAGATTTACTAAAAGTGCCATCTCACACCATCCATTTTGGAACAATAAGAGAAAACAATAAAATTATTGATGAGGTATTGGTAAGTATTTTCAAAGATAAAAAATCCTTTACAGGCGAAAATGCTGTGGAAATATCTACCCATGGCTCACCTTATATTCAGCAGCAAGTATTACAATTATTATTGAAAAAAGGAACTAAACATGCTCAACATGGCGAGTTTACTATGCGTGCTTTTCTTAATGGTAAAATGGATTTGTCGCAAGCTGAGGCGGTTGCTGATGTTATTGCTGCAAACTCTGAAACTGCACATCAATTGGCAATGGAGCAAATGCGTGGAGGTTTTAGTAATGAAATTAAAAAACTGAGAGAAGAATTGATACATTTTGCTTCATTAATTGAGTTGGAACTCGATTTTAGTGAGGAAGATGTGGAGTTTGCCAACAGGCAGCAACTGAAAGATTTAGTAACTAAATTGCACGAAACACTTCATCAACTAATACAATCATTTAATGTTGGTAATGTAATAAAAACAGGCGTTCCTGTAGCCATTGTTGGCGAACCCAATGTGGGGAAATCTACTTTGCTGAATGCGTTGTTGAATGAAGAAAGAGCCATAGTTTCTGACATTGCAGGAACTACCAGAGATGTGATTGAAGATGAATTGAACATTAAAGGCATTAATTTCAGGTTTGTAGATACAGCAGGAATTAGAGAAACTACCGACCAAATTGAGTCGTTGGGGATAAAGAAATCGTATGAAAAAATTGATCAAGCATTAGTGGTATTGTTGATGGTTGATGCCGTAACTATTTCGAAAGAAAAGCTGCAAAGCGATGTAGCAAAAATTAGAGAACGCATTAGCAATAAGCAGAAAAAAATGTTTGTTATTGCCAATAAAATAGACAAAGGTAACAAGCAAGAAGTGTTACAAAAATTTGAAGGGATAGATGATGTGGTTTTTATTGCAGCTAAAGACAATAAAAATGTAGAAGAAATTACCAATAAATTATATACAAGTGTTGCCGAAGGGTTGGTTAATACTAATGATACGGTGGTTACCAATGCACGTCATCATGAAGCGTTATCTCAAGCAAATGAATATCTGTTAAGAGTTTTAGAAGGCTTAGATCAACAAATTACAGGAGATTTCTTGGCTATGGATATTCGTCAGGCACTTTATCATTTAGGACAAATTACAGGAGAAATATCTACCGATGACCTGCTAGATAACATTTTTAGTAAATTCTGTATCGGAAAGTAAGTTCCTTTCTTTTCATACGTTAAACCCTTCTTTTTCTATCATTTAGGTTGTTTTTCCTTCCTTTTTTTGTTGCTAATTATCCCTTTTTTTCCGTATATTTGTTGCTAATCAGTTGTTACTAGAAACAAGTTTGTTGGTAGCAACAGATTTTTTGAGCAATGGCGAGATGATGTTACATCAGGATACATACTGATACAATCAGATACATCCAGTGACAGAAACAAGCCCACAAAAGGAAACACGTGAGCAGCAACATTGAGATACCGAAGATCTGTCAGCACTGTGGTGAGTCATTCATCGCAAAGACTACGGTTACCCAATTCTGTAGCCATACATGTGCATCCCGAAATTATAAGAAGCGCAAGCGGGATGCTAAGCTACAAGAAGTAGCTCCTGTCTCCCACCAACGTTTAGAGTTCCAAGAAGATCAGTTAGGAAGCAAAGACTTTCTAAGCATCGAAGAAACCTGCAAGCTACTTGGAGCAAGTCGCATGACTATCTACCGTCAAATCAAGTCCGGCACAATCAAAGCGGCCAAACTTGGTAGACGAACCATAATAAGGAGAACCGAAATCGATAAACTGTTTCAGGCATGAAAGTAACACTCAGACAAAGGAACCAGGGCGGAAAGACCAGCCTGTACCTAGATTACTACAACAAGGGCAAAAGGAAAACAGAATACCTAAATCTCTACCTAGAGCCTAACCCGAAAACTAAGGAGCAAAAGGAAATCAATAAGAAGACCCAGCAATTGGCTGAAACCATCCGAGCGCAAAGGCAGATTGAAATTCAAAACGGCACTTACGGTTTTCGTGACAATGAAAAACTAAAAGGCAGTTTCACTGCCTACCTGCAACTATTGGCCAATAAACGCAAGGACAGCGCAGGAAATTACGGGAATTGGGATAGCATGATCAAGCATTTCAAGAAGTTCATGCCTCAAGACATTTCTTTTGAATTTGTGAATCGAGAGTTCGTGCAGGACTTCAAAGAATACCTGGACAAAAAGGCCATAGCCCATGGAGTGCAGAAGCTATCTCAAAATTCCAAATACTCCTATTTTAACAAGTTTCGGGCTGCCTTGAAGCAAGCCGTAAAGGATGGCATCATACCGCATAATCCCGCTGAAGGTGCAGAAGCATTTAAACAAGGAGAGCCGGAAAGAGAATTTTTGACACTGGAAGAACTGCAAGCAGCTGCGAATACCGAATGTGAAAACACCCAATTGAAAACGGCATTCATATTTTCTTGCCTTACAGGGTTGCGCTGGTCAGACATAAATAAACTCTTATGGTCCGAAGTACAACATTCAAATGATCGGGGTTACTACATCCGATTCAGACAGAAGAAAACCAAAGGAGCAGAAACACTCCCAATCTCAGAACAAGCCGTTGGCTTGCTTGGCGAACGCCAAGATAAAGACGAGCGAGTGTTTAAAGGATTAAAATACTCCGCATGGCACAATTTGAAATTGCAGCAATGGATGATGAAGGCAGGAATATCTAAAACGATAACCTTCCATTGCGCCCGTCATACTTATGCCACCTTGCAGCTTACCGCAGGAACAGACATTTACACGGTCTCAAAATTGCTTGGCCACAGGGAGTTGAAAACCACTCAGGTTTATGCCAAGATCATTGACGACAAGAAAAAAGAAGCCGCCAACAAAATCAAATTGGATTTATGACACAGGAAAGCATATCACTTGACGAGATTCTATACCGGAATGCTGCACCCTGGCATCCAGAGAATAGCATTGAAGAAAAATTCCCATCGCTCCTCCGTGAAATAAAGGACGTAGAGCCAGCTTACACTTTCAAATTCAAAATAGAGTTTGAAAGACCAATAAGCAATAAGACCAAATACTACAATAAGCGCATCATCAATGAAGCGATTGAAACGGTCAACCAGTTTCACCAAATCATTTCAAATGATGAAAACCCACAAATCAAAGCTTTCTGGATTAATAAGGTTCTCGAAAAGAAACTACAGACTAAGCTCAAAGACATTGGCCAGCTTATTCGGGAAAAGGACTACTCATTGGCTTATATCGATCCGAAGAAAGCACCATTCGACCAAGATCAGGATCACAAATCAAATACTTACGTGATGCAGCTTCTGAAGACGGCCTATATCTTTATCTACCTTGAAATTCAGGAAGCATTTAAACAAAGTGTAAATGATTTCTTGATCATTGACGATTGCTTCACTCAGTTAATAAAAGAACCTATTCCAGACAAAACCTATATCACTGAAAATACAGTGATTGAAATAGTAAAGACTCAGCCCAGAAGTACCACAACAGAATTAAGAGCAACCTCCTCATATTCCTTCACTTATAAACAATACGATACAAACCCGGATAACCTCAAGGACTTACACGACAGTCTTAAAAAGAATAATTTCATCTCAACCGAGACCAGCTTACCAGCCTTCAAAAGAATCTTTTCAGGTAAAGAAGTAACCACACCGATTGTCTGGACAGGCAACCTCAGTGAGTTATATTATTTCATCAAGCTAATCCACAATGACAAAAAGTATGTGGAGGATCTAAAGCAAAAACAATGGGAAGTGACTTGTAACTGCTTTGTCCAGGAGAATGAAATCCCTTTTGATCGCAGTAAATTCAGGAGCCAAAAACGCCCAAGTCTAACTGGTAACATCTTGGATACTATTGTAGAACTGCTAAAATAGCACTACTCTGCACTATACTCTTATTGCCAATTTTTAGCTTTTCTTTAGCCTTCCTTCATTCGAAAAGAAGGGTTTTCTTTTCTTTATGCCTACTCTACACTCTGCACTCTACACTACACCTCTGCTGTAAGTCCAAAAACAGCCCTTTCGAGCATCTAATTTCACATTGTCTTCGATAATCGAGGATGACATTTGGCCAGATGTCCATTTCCTAATTCATAATTGATTAAGTCATGGACGAAATAATTGAACGTCTTGAAAATCTCCAACGCCTAATTGAGAGCCAGGGGATTTACACAAAGGAAGTTTTAAACTTCAATGAAGCTTGCCAGTATCTGGAGCTTTCCCAATCTCACTTGTACAAGCTGACAAGTGCAGGGAGCATTCCGCACTACAAGCCCAATGGAAAGAAGCTCTATTTCAAAAGAAGCGAGTTGGAAAGCTGGTTACTACGCAACCGCAATTCCACTCAGGAAGAAATAGACCAAAGAGCTGCGGATTACCTAATCAAGAAAGGGAGGGTGAAGCTATGAGCGAGATAATGGATATGATCTTGACGCTAACTCAAGACATTAAAACAGTCAAAGCCTACCTCCTCAACTTCCATAAATCACGCTTGGAGCAATTCAGCGAGGAATGGATTGATGGACAGGTAGTGATGCAAACGCTACACATCAGCAAAAGAACCCTCCAATCCCTTCGGGATAGTGGGGTTCTTCCCTACAGCCGAATTAATGGCAAATTCTATTACAAGGTTTCTGATATAGAAGCTTTGTTGGAATCCAATTACTCACCTTCAAAATCAAAGCATTATGGAGGTAAGTAGAAAAGCCATTCTCGACAAAACGCACTACGGCTTGAATATCTACGCCTACGTGTTGCGGCAGTACTATCCTGGTGAAACAGTCCTTTCCCTTTCGGGAAGGGACTGCAAACCTGCGAAGAACCCTTTCAATGCTGACAAAAGCACATTGATAATAAAAGTGGTTGACGGTTGTGCTACGCACACCGATTCAGAAGAAGCCATTGCACAAGGCAATATCTTCGACTTTGCAGCACTGCATTTCAACCTCGAAGGGCAAGCCCTTCTCGACAAGCTGAATGAAGAACTGCATTTGCGTATCGGTAAGCAACAAGGTTTTTACGCTCAGGCAGAATCACAATCTGCGGTTGCTATTCCTGAAATAGTCAAACCGGCACCGCCAGTTTTCAGCTATTTCAATAAGCCTGTCACCAACGTAACTCCAAGTCGGCAAGCCTCCTTGGTTGAGGTGTACCACCTTATCAGAGGTAATGAATTTGCTTCGTGTACAAGTACACTCCGCAACATTCCCGATCCGAAGGAAGCCAGAAAGTACAAGGCTCAAAATTTCGATTATGTGACCTTCTCAGGCACTTTCTCAAAGAGAAATGATGCAAACCTTCAAAGACATTCAGGTTTGCTAACAATCGATTTTGACCACATTCAGGACATTCCAACACTCAAGACGGCACTACTCAACGACCACTACTTTGAAACGGAGCTACTGTTTGTATCTCCTTCAGGTGATGGCCTCAAATGGGTAATCCCAATCGACTTGACGCAGGCAAAACACCAGGACTATTTCAAGGCAGTGGCAAACTACGTTTCCCACACCTACCAACTCGAAATAGACCAATCCGGAAAGGACATTTCAAGAGCATGTTTCCTTCCGCATGATTCAGAAATATTCATCAATCCGAAATACTTGTAGGACATGGAAAGAAAAACATTCAATCCGCAGGATTGGCTTAATCAGCCAACCCCGCAACCGAAAGTTACAGAGCAACAAACTTTCAATACAGATTCTCAACCAGACGAAGTAGAACGCATCATCCAAAGCATTGAGGCCAACCGAACAGATATTACCTCCACTTACAGCGACTGGGTAAATATCGGATTTGCTTTCTCAGATGAGTTTGGAGAAAATGGACGTACCTTATTTCATAGGGTCAGCCAGTTTTATCCAGGCTATTCCGCCCCGGAGTGCGACAAGCAATTTGACAATTGCTTGAAATCAAAAGGTAATGGCGTTTCACTAAAGACCTTTTTCTACCTCGCCAAAGATGCCGGAATTGACATCGCACCTCCACGAACAGAAAAACAGGATCAGCGAACTTTCAAAAGTGAAAAGCTGAATGGTAGTCAATCTGAATACCACCAGCCCGAAAATCAGGAACCGGAAGAAATGCCAACCCTTCCAGATTCCTTGTTTCCTGAACTTCCTGAATTTCTGCAAAAGGTTGTGGCTGTTGCCACTTCCAATGAAGAAAGAGATATTCTCCTCCTCGGTTCCCTCGGAGCTATCAGCGCATGTTTACCCAAAGTTTCGGGCATCTATGATGGCAAACGAGTATTCCCCAATCTATTCCTATTCATTACCGCTCAGGCATCTGCAGGAAAAGGCCGCTTGGTGCATTGCCGCCAGTTGGTCAACCCTATTCACAAAGAGTTGAGGGAACAAGCCAAACTCCACAAACAGCACTATGAATTAGAAATGGCAGAATACAACTCCAAGAAGGGCAAAGAAGAAGGTGTCGAGAAACCAGCCAAGCCACCTGAAAAGATGCTGTTCATTCCAGCCAACAACAGTTCAACGGGAGCTTATCAACTTTTGGGTGATAGTGATGGCAGAGGGCTAATTTTCGAGACCGAAGGTGATACCTTGGCCCATGCCTTCAAGAGCGATTACGGAAATTACAGTGATGGCTTTAGAAAAGCCTTTCACCATGAAACCATTTCCTACTATCGCAGAACCGACCGTGAGTTTGTGGACATAGAAAGCCCCTGTCTTTCTACTGTCCTTTCAGGAACGCCAAAACAAGTTTCGGCATTGATTCCCAACGCTGAAAACGGCTTATTCAGCCGTTTCATCTTCTATTTCATGAATGTCCGCCCGGTATGGAAAAATGTCTTTGCAAGCCAAACGGATAACGGACTGGACGATTACTTTGAAGCCTTGGGTAATGAGTTTTATGAACTCTACAAAGTCATCATGCAGGATGAGCCCTGCCAGTTTCACCTTACGGCAGACCAGCAGGAACAGTTCAACCAGTTCTTCGGACAGATACAGGAAAAGTACATGAACCTCCAAGGGTTGGACTATATGGCCACTATCAGGAGGTTAGGTTTGATTGCTTACCGAATCTCCATGATATTCTCCGCTTTGCGGATCATGGAAACAGGCGACACTTCCAAGAAGCTGATTTGTGAGGAAAGGGATTTTCAAGCTTCGCTTTCAATGGTAAAAGTACTGGTGAAGCATTCAAGCAAGGTGTTTGGAGAACTTCCACAAGAAGAACTCAAGCCATCTCGAATGAATAAGAAAGAGAAGTTTCTGTATGCCTTGCCAAATAGCTTCAACCGTCAGAAGTATCTAGAAGTAGCAAAGGCCATGAACATTCCGGCAAAGACAGCCGAAGGCTACATTGCCAACTTTGTAAAATCAAGGCTTTTACACCGTGAGGCACACGATCAGTACATAAACACCTCCCTTGAGGAAACTCAGGATTCTAAGGAAGTTAAGGACAATTAGTCCTTGGCTTCCTCCATATCCTTAAAATCCTTAGCCTTAAAAATTCGGACTTCCCTGTTTTTTCTTTCCATTCTTTTCTTATATTTGACAAAATATGACAAGTCAATAGCAGGATAATGAACTATCTAGGCAAAAAGCTCAGGGAGTTGAGGGAATCTCAAGGACTTTTACTAAGGCAAGTAGCTGCTCAAATCGATGTAGATACTGCTTTTTTGAGCAAAATGGAAAGGGGCGATAGGAAAGCACAAAGAGAACATGTGAGTAAGCTTGCTAAACTTCTTAACACAAACGAGGATGAACTGATCGTGCTTTGGCTTGCAGACAGGTTAAAGGAAGTGGTAGAAGACGAGCCAATGGCAGACAAGGCTCTTGATTTAATTAAAAAGGAAACACATTAAGATATTTATATAAATGGCAATTAAAAAATCGCAGCTGTACAGTACGCTTTGGGAAGGATGTAACGCTTTACGTGCATCCGGTGGTATGGATTACGCACAATTCAAAGATTATGTACTTACAATGCTGTTTATTAAGTACGTCTCCGATAAATACGCTGGCAAGGATGGCCTGATCACCATTCCTAAAGGTGCTTCTTTTGAAGATATGGTCGCTCTTAAAGGGCAAAAAGATATTGGGGACAAGATTAACAAGCAGATCATCCGTCCCATTTTCCGAGAAAATGGATTGGAAGGCACTGTGGAGTTGGTTGACTTCAATGATGATGATAAGCTGGGTAGCGACAAAGAAAAGGTTGATCTACTTGAAGACTTAATTCGAATCTTTGAAAACCCAGCCCTCAACTTCAAAAACAACCGGGCAGAAGATGATGACATCCTCGGAGACGCTTACGAATTTCTTATGCGACATTTCGCCTCTGAGTCTGGAAAGAGTAAGGGTAATTTCTATACCCCTGCCGAGGTATCCAGAGTGCTGGCCAAGATCATTGATATTGACAAAGCGGAAACCTCCGATTTTTCTGTTTATGATCCTACTTGCGGCTCAGGCTCCTTACTCCTAAAAGTCGCTATGGAAGCCGACCGCCACTTATCGCTTTACGGTCAGGAAAAAGAAAACTCCGTAAAGAGTTTGGCCATCATGAACATGTGGATGCATGGCTATGAAGATGCCATCATTAAAAAAGGCAACACCATTGCCAGACCCGATCACAAAGAAAAAGACGGTTCCTTAAAACGCTTTGACCGTGTAGTGGCCAACCCTCCATTCTCAGTAAAGAACTGGAGCCAAGGCATCACGCCTTTAGATGATGAGTTCAAGCGTTTTATTCACTATGGTGTGCCACCTGACAAAAACGGTGACTATGCTTTCTTACTGCACATTATCGCTTCGCTCAAAGGCACTGGTAAAGCAGCAGTGATCTTGCCACACGGTGTGCTGTTTAGAGGCAATGCAGAAGCCGACATTCGCCAAAACCTCATCGAGCGCAAATACATCAAAGGCATCATTGGTTTACCACCAAACATGTTTTACGGCACAGGTATTCCTGCCTGCATCATTATCATAGACAAAGAAAATACAGACACACGCACAGGCATTTTTATGATTGATGCCAGCAAAGGCTATTTGAAAGACGGCAACAAAAACCGACTCAGAGAGCAGGACATCCACAAGATTGTAGATGTCTTCAATGCGCAAAGAAAGTTAGACAAATACGCTCGTTTTGTTCCATTCGAAGAAATTAAAGCCAACGAATACAACCTCAACATACCTCGATACATCGATACGCAGGAAGATGAGGATATTCAGGATTTGGATGCACACATCAACGGAGGTATTCCGCAGCGTGATGTGGATGGAATGAATCATTATTGGCAGGTATATCCGAGCCTGAAAACCGAGCTATTTGAAGAAATAAGACCCGGCTACAATGCTTTAAAAACAGAGGCAACCGCCATCAAAGAGGCTATTTTCAGCCATCAAGAGTTTAAGGCATACCGAAAGGAAATGGATAAGCTTTTTGAGAGTTGGAAAACCAAAAACACACCAACGCTCAAAGGCATCAATGTAGAAACGTCTCCTAAGCAACTCATAAACGCCATTGCGGAGGAGCTACTAACTGAATACTCAGGCAAAGCCTTAGTAGATCGCTATGACATGTACCAGCACCTGATGGATTACTGGCTTGACATCATGAAAGATGATACCTATATGATCATTGAAGATGGTTGGGTGGCCAAACTCCACATCGTGAAGCAGACCAAAAAGGAAACGATTTACGATTGCGATCTGGTCCCAAAGCATCTGGTAGTCAACCGCTATTTTCCTGAAGACCTGAAAGCCATACAAGCAAAAGAATCAGAAAAGGAAGCCAAGGAAAATGACTTCACTACCCTATTGGAAGATAACACAGGCGAAGAAGCCATTTTTGAAGATGTTGAAAACGGTAAAGTATCCAAGGCAGAACTCAATGAGAAGCTGGACGAGTACCAGGACTTAGCCTTTGCCACACACTTCTCTGAACATTTCGCAGCGTATCAAGCCACACAGGAGGAACTGGAAAAATGTACCACTTCCATTCGTGAAATGCTGGAAGGTGAACTCTGGGGTACTTTCTTTGAAAAGCTTACCAATGCCAAAGGCAAGCTTGTAAAAGGAAACATTCAGGAGCGCATTCTTGAGTTGCAAAGGCAAATAACGACCTCTGACCTGCCGGAGCAATACAAGGAAAAGGTAGCCCCCATCAAAAAGAACAACTTCGAGTCATTGGCTTGGGAAAAAGGCATTCAGCACCCGTGGTTTGAGGAACTGGATGTACACTACCGCTACCTCACCCTACTGAGTGAGCAAGCAAGCCTGCGCAAAGAAGGTAAGAAACAGCGTGATGTGCTCCTCACCAAATTGAAAGGCATCATGCCTACAGACGGTGAGTACATACCGGAAATCAAGATCATTGAAAAGCTGATGGCCTTACAGGAAGAAATCAATCAGCTGTCCAATAAAATCAAAGAAGCCTACGCTGAATTGGAGGATAAGACCATCCGAAAATATGGACAACTTACTGAGGAAGAAGTTCAAACACTAGTAGTGGATGATAAGTGGATGTGCACCCTCAGCACCAACATACAGGCAGAGGTAGACGAAATCTCTCAGCGATTGACCGGAAGGATCAAGGAACTGGCAGAACGCTATGACAGCACACTGGACGATTTAGGAAAGTCCGTTACCGACTATGAAAGTAAGGTAAACCAACACCTTATAAAGATGGGAGTGGAATGGCAAACTAAGGTTTCTCAAACACCAATAGAAGCAAGCTATGACTGAGCAACTGAAGGAAGGATATAAAAAAACGGAAGTAGGAATAATTCCAAATGAATGGACTCCTAAGACTTATGGAGAATTATTTCATTTCCTTACCACCTCTTCATTTTCAAGAGATGAGCTTTCTGAGGAAGGTGAGGTTCGGTGTGTACACTACGGTGATATTCACACCAAATATCATCAGTTCTTAGACTTCAATAATGGCTTCAATTCATTCATTGATTTAGAGAGAGGTAAGAAATATCCTTTGGTTAAAGATGGGGATATTATCATGGCTGATGCTTCCGAGGATTATTCGGGTATTGGCAAAAGCGTTGAGGTAAAAAACTTAGGCGATAAGCTAGCCATTTCAGGCTTACACACCTTCTTACTAAGAGATAAGAATGGTGATTTTGAGGACGGATTTAAAGCTTATATCCACAGCATGACACCAGTCAAGAAAAGCATGGATCGCTTGGCCACTGGTCTCAAAGTATATGGCGTTTCGAAAGGGAATTTAAAGACGGTCTTAGTCCCCGTTCCTCCTCCCGAAGAACAAAAAGCCATAGCCACTGCCCTCAGTGATGTAGATACCCTCATCACCCATCTGGACAAGCTAATTTCCAAAAAGAAAGCCATCAAACAAGGAGCCATGCAACGCCTCCTTAAATCTCCAGCACAAGGTGGCCAGCGGTTGCCTGGCTTTGAGGGGGAGTGGAAACCTAAAACTTTGGATGAATTAGTTTTTTTCAAAAATGGAAGCGCTCATGAACGATCAATTGCTGAGTTCGGGGATTTCATAGTGGTCAATTCAAAATTCATATCAACCGAAGGTGAGGTAAAGAAGTATTCAAAGGAACAAATTTGTCCAGTACAGGAAGGTGATATTTTGATGGTCATGAGTGATGTTCCAAATGGAAGAGCTATAGCAAAATGCTTCTATGTAGATAATTCCCAGAGATACACTTTAAACCAAAGAATTTGTGCATTCACTACCAAAGGAAGTGATTCAAGATTTCTCTTTCATCTGATTAATAGAAATGAACACTTCCTATCCTACGATGATGGTGTTAAGCAAACAAATTTAAGAAAGGATGACATCCTTTCATGCCCTTTATTAATACCAGAAACGGTAGAAGAGCAGACTCAAATCTCAACGATTATAGATGATATGATTAAAGAGATTGAATCCCTGGAAAGAAAAAAATCAAAATATCTCCGCATCAAACAGGGCATGATGCAGGAGCTTTTAACAGGTAAAACCCGATTAGTATGAGCAAAGAGATCGGCAAAACAGAACGGCCAAGCCAGGACAGAATAGTAAAGCTATTCAAAGAAGAATTGGGCTACACCTATTTAGGCGATTGGCAGGAAGAAACTCGTACACTCCCCATTGAGGAAGATCGTTTGTTTCGTTTCCTCACAGACAAGCAAGGATATTCCAACATTCTGGCAAAAAAAGCCATTGAAAAACTGGTACTCACTGCCTCCGATCTCTCTGAAGGTTTGTACACCACCAACAAGAAGATTTATAGACTCTTGCGCTACGGGGTTACTGTCAAAGAAGAATTGGGTCAACTCAATGAAACGGTTTGGCTGATTGACTGGTCTAACCCATCTGCCAATGACTTTGCCATTGCCGAGGAAGTGACGGTAAGAGGTAAAAACACCAAACGCCCCGATGTTGTCATTTACCTGAATGGCATTGCGCTCGGAGTACTAGAACTGAAGCGCAGTAAAGTAGGCATTGAGCAAGGCATCCGTCAGAACCTCGATAACCAGAAGCCAGAGTTCATCCAAAAGTTCTTCACTACCATGCAGTTTGTAATGGCAGGAAACGATACCGAGGGATTGCGATATGGAACCATCGAAACGCCTGAGAAGTATTACCTGGCATGGAAAGAAGATTGTGAAAGGGAGTTTGACTATTCGGTAGATCGGCAATTGTTTTTACTCTGCAATAAAGAGCGGCTTCTTACCTTCATTCACGACTTTGTGGTATTTGACAAAGGCACCAAAAAACTGTCACGCCCCAATCAATTTTTTGGCATTAATGCCGCACAGCAACACGTGAGGGATAGAGCAGGTGGTATTTTGTGGCATACCCAAGGCAGTGGAAAAAGTCTCATGATGGTGATGCTCGCCAAATGGATTCATGAAAATGTAACCGACAGCCGGGTACTTATTATCACCGACCGTGATGAACTGGACAAACAGATTGAAGGCAAGTTCATTGACAATGAAGAAAAGATCTACCGCACCAAAAGCGGTAAAGACTTGCTCGACAAGCTGAACGTGAAAGACCATTGGTTGATTTGTAGCCTAATCCATAAGTTTGGCAGACAGGCAGAAGCTACCGATGAAGACCTTGACAAATACATTGAGGAACTGAAGAAAAGCCTCTCCAGCGATTTCAAAGCCAAAGGAGACATTTATGTATTTGTAGATGAGTGCCACCGCACCCAATCAGGCAAGCTGCATGAAGCCATGAAGCTCATATTGCCTGATGCTCTCTTCATTGGATTCACGGGTACACCCCTACTCAAAAAAGACAAGCAAAAGAGCATTGAGGTCTTTGGCCCATACATTGGTAATCCTTACAAATTCGATGAAGCTGTTGAGGATGGAGTTGTACTGGATTTGCTTTATGAAGCCCGAGATGTAGAGCAGTTTATCACAGATCAGCAAAGCATTGATGATTGGTTTGATGCCGAAACCAAAGGCATGAACGATCTGGCCAAGATCGAACTTAAAAAGAAATGGGGAACCATGCAGAAAGTGCTCGGCTCCAAGTCAAGGTTAGAGAAGATCGTTTTTGACATAGTCAAAGACTTCAAAATCAAGCCCCGTCTTTCAAGCGGTGATGGAAATGCCATGCTGGTATCAGGCAGTATTTATCAGGCTTGCAAATACTATGAGTTGTTCCAAAACTCAGGATTTAAGGAATGTGCCATCATCACCTCTTACGAGCCATCGGTCAAAGACCTGAAAGGAGAAGAAACCGGAGAAGGCGCACCTACCGATAAGCTGATGCAATATGATGTGTATCAGCGTATGCTCAATGGAAAAAGTCCTGAAGAATTTGAAGACACGATAAAGAACACCTTCATCAAAGAACCTGCGAAGATGAAACTACTTATCGTGGTGGATAAACTATTGACAGGCTTTGATGCCCCATCCGCCACATACCTCTACATTGATAAGAAAATGCAGGATCACGGCTTATTCCAGGCCATTTGCCGTGTCAACAGAGTAGATACAGATGATAAGGATTACGGCTATGTAGTGGATTACAAAGATTTATTCGACAGTCTGAGAAAGTCCATTAAAAATTATACCTCCGCAGCTTTTGATGACTTTGATCTGGATGATGTGCATGGTTTGCTTTCCGACCGCTACGAAAAAAGCAGGGAAAGACTGGATGATGCCTTGGATGCTGTTCGTGCATTGTGCGAGCCTGTACACCCGAAAGATGAACCGAATTTCATTCGTTTCTTCTGTGGCAATACCGAGAACAAGGATGACCTGAAAAACACGGAGCAAAAACGATTAACGCTTTACAAGCTCACCGTTTCACTCATTCGAGCTTATGCCAATCTCGCCAACGAAATGCACAAAGCGGGTTACTCCAAGGCAGAAGCGGAAAAGATCAAAGAAGAAGTTGACTTCTACGCTAATTTGAGAGAAACCATCAAAGTAGCCAGTGGCGATAAAGTGGATTTAAAACGCTTTGAACCGGGCATGCGCCAGTTGATGGATATGTACTTGGCAGCCAACCCAAGCCGTAAAATCTCTGATTTTGATAATCAGAGCTTAGTAGATTTAATCGTAAAGGTTACAGAGCAAGATACGGAGGGTAATGCTTGGAATGACCCTGCCGGTGAATACAAATCGAAAGCTGATCGCAAGCGTGAAGAAGCTATTGCTGAAATCATCGAAAACAACATGCGCAAAGTGATCATTGAGGAGCAGCCCACCAACCCCAAGTATTTTGAGAAGATGTCTCAGTTGTTGGATGAACTCATTGAACAACGCAAACGGGAAGCAATGGCCTATGAAGCCTATCTCAAAAAGATCAAGGAACTGGCTGGCATGATCGACAAACCATCCGAGACCAACAGCTATCCAAAATCGCTAACTACCAGAGCAAAAAGAGCACTTTACGACAATTTGGACGGTAACGAAGTGTTGGCCTTAGCATTGGACAACCTGATCCAAAGTACCAAGCTGGACGATTGGCGTGATGGTGGCATCCGTGAAAAGAAACTAATGTTGGCCGTGAAGGATCTGATCAAAGACCAGGCTAAGACAGATGAATTAATTAAAATAATCAAGGCACAGGATGAGTACTAGCACCGAGCAATTACATATCGCCAACCTTGATATTGATGTCATCAGAAAGGACATTAAAAACATGCACCTTGCGGTATATCCTCCCACCGGAAGGATTCGCCTTGCGGCTCCCTCCCGTACGGATGATGAAGTGATACGCTTGTTTGCCATCTCAAAGCTGGCATGGATCAAACGGCACATCAAAAACTTCAAGTCACAGGCCAGAGAAACACCACGAGATTTTGTATCAGGTGAAAGCCACTACTTTCAAGGCAGACGCTATCTGATCAATGTTATAGAGCATGACGGACGAAACAAAGTGGAAATCAAAAATCATAAGGAGATCAACCTTTTTGTAAAGACTGGTGCAAGCAAAGCAGAAAAAGCCAAGGTGTTCAAAGAGTGGTACAGAAAAGAGCTAAAAGCTCAAATTCCTGAGATCATAGAGAAATGGGAAAAATTAATGGGAGTGAAAGCCCACGAATGGGGAGTGAAACACATGCGCACCAAATGGGGAACGTGCAACACCATTGAGAAGCGTATTTGGATCAATCTGGAATTAGCGAAGAAGCCTAAGAATTGCCTGGAGTACATTATTGTGCATGAGTTGGTGCATCTGCTAGAAAGAAGCCACAATGACCGCTTCATTGCATTGATGAATAATTTTATGCCCAAGTGGAGGGCACATAGAGACGAATTAAACAAGCTACCCGTGTCTCACACGGATTGGGGATATTGAATCATGAGTACAAGCATAGAAGATATAGAACAACTCGATGAGGCCAGTGTAGAAAGAGAGAAACAGCGCACTGAAAGTGAAGCCAGAGACATCATCCATGATGTGGATAGGCTTTATACTTTCCCTGAGGATAAGAAAACAAGATGGATTTGGGAGCTTCTTCAAAATGCCAAAGATGTTGCCAATCCAGAAGGAATCACCATCTCGATCACCCTCACTCAAGAAAAGCTTGAGTTCGCTCATAATGGTAAACCATTTGAGACAAAGCACCTTCTAGCAATTCTTTATAAAACATCCACCAAATCATTGAATGGTGAAGGTGGTACAACAGGAAAATACGGAACCGGATTTGTTACCACCCACATCTTAAATAAGAAACTAACTATAGATGGTGTGCATACCAATCCAACGGGTAAAAGAAGGTTCTCACTTCAAATTGACCGTTCGGCAGCCACTTTAGATGAAAGCATCGCATTGGATGCCATGCAGAAATCTCTGGGCATTACGTTTTCAGAAATTCAAGCTATTGGGAAGAAATCAGCGGAAGACATTCAAGACCAGTCCAATAGATTCATTTATAACCTCACTTCAGATTCATACAAGTACGCTGAAAAAGGATTGATTGAATTGAAAAGAAATGCTGCATTTACACTTCTAATCAATCGCTCCATTAAGAAGATTGAAGTTTCAACCCCAGAGTGGTCAGATACATTCAGTTTGCATACAGAAATCTCCGAGTTTCCGGATATTCAATTTGCATCAACTGATTCAGAAAATGGTCTTTTATTCCAGCAATCAGAAAAGCTGATTTTTGGCATTCCTGCCAAAAAAAATGGCACTACCTATTCACTCCTTCCATTGGAAAATCAGGCAGTGCTCTACAAGGAATTTCCATTGATTGGCACAGAAAAGTTCAATTTACCTGTACTCTTACAGCACAGTGATTTCCACCCAACAGAACTAAGAGATGGCATCAGAACCAAGATCACCAATAAGGATGAACCTGACCCAAGTGCTATAAAAAATAGAAATGCACTTTCGAATTTCATTAGCCATTACCTCAAATTCATTGAGCAGCTATTACCAAAAGTTCAAAATGCCCATTTGGCAGCTAAGAGCGGTTTACCCGAGCATGTGGATAGATATTCGAATGTTGATTGGTATGAGGAAAACATCCAATCTCCTATCAGACAATTCTTGCTCTCCAAACCTATTGTAAAGACCGTATCTGGCGCACAAGTGAAAATAGAGGAAGCTAGATTCATTCTTTCAGATTCAGAATCTAGAGACTCCCTTTTTGATTTGGCAAGCTCTGTTATCCCGGAGCATCTTCCAGAAAAAGAAAGCATCTGGCATTGGTCAGAAATCATAGAGCAGGAATTACAGCAATGGCCAACAGACGTTGAATTTAACATCAACCATCTTGTAGCTCTGGTTGAAACAAGTATTGATCTCAAGGTAGATGAATCATTTGAATGGCTAAAAAGTCTTTATGAGTTTCTTGCTCAGAACAACCTATTACACCTTGGAGATTCAACACCAATATACCCAACCGAGGCAAATCACTTTAAAGCAAAAGATAGTGAGTTGTATTTACATCCGCAGATTGATGACGAGTTTAAGTATGTATCCAAAGGTTTAGGAAGAGATTTGGATGAAGAATTTCTCAACCGAAAAGTCGGTAATGTTGAAGGGATAAAACCTTTCGATCTCAATGAATTTTACAACGACCTGAACAAAAACCTTATAAGTGACCTAAAGGTCGAAGATGCCACTGAGGAGCAAATAAAGGCCGTCCTTCATGTTTGTTGCCTATTTAGAAGTGATAGAGCTTTCAAACGAGAAAATTGGTTCAATACAATCAATCAACTCTTACCAGAGTTTGCACCAGAGAAGAAAATCATTTCAACAGACTATGAAAACTATTATCGTTCTGCTGATTTCTGGTCGGTTAAATATGTGAGCTACTTAATAGAAAAATCAGAGAAGCCTTCACAATTCGCAGAAGCTTACTTTAACGGTCATTCTGAATCTTTCTTTGATTGGTATAACCAATTCCTATCTTATGTATTTGCAATGCAAGAAGATTCCAAGGAGATCATTCTAAAGAGAAGCATAACCCCTGTTCAAAGTGATGAGTTCAAGCCCTACAATGATTTCGTCTATGCAGAAGCCGATTCTAAATATTTTGACGATACCATCAAAGACATTTTTAAGGATTACACCTCACATGGTGATCCTCGAAGAAACATAGTAGCCACTCAAATACGCAATGGTGAGATAAGAACGAGAAGCATTGAAATTATAACCAACGAAATAGATAAACTCTTTTATCCTGATGACATTGATATCAAAGTAAAACCAGGCAAAGAATATAACAGTCTATTTCTTTCACTAAGTGCATGGGTTGATCAGTTCCCGTCACTTCCAGAAACTTGCCTAACCAAATTTGAAGAGAAAAGGCCGCACCTCAATATGCTTGCCTTGGGTGAAAAATTTAGCCAACAAATCAACGCTATCATCAAGTCAGGAAAATCAATTGATGACATTGAAGACCTGGCTAAGATTACCCTCACAACCGAAGAGATGAAGCAGTTTGAGTCTGCTGCAGCTGAATTGGGAACAAGCCAGCTACTTGCAAAAGCTCAGGAAATGCTTGATGCCAAACGACAAATAGAAAGATGGAAAGGCATTGGCAAAGCTGCCGAAGTAGCGTTCAAGGAAGCACTCACCTCAGTGGAACCGGAATTTGAAATTCTCAATCCAGACATTGGAAAAGACTTTGTTATAGTTGCCAAGGGTAAAGAATTTGCTATTGAGATAAAGAGTGTTGAACCATTAAAAGGAAATGTAAACATGTCCCTCCTTCAAGGTAAAACTGCAGTTCTTGAAAAAGACGCTTATTCTCTTGCTGTCATTACTCGTCCTGAAGACGATCAACCAGTGACATCTGATTATTTCAAAGAGCACGCCCGTTTTGTACCAGACATTGGAAGCCAAATTGGTAGTTCCATTGTGAATTGGTCAACAGGTCTACAAGCCTTGGATACTCATGCAGAAGTGAAGGTCACACTGGATGATAAAATTGAGTCAGTGTATATCAGTCGTAACATTTGGAAAAAAGGAATCTCATTTGATGAGTTTGTCAATATTTTAAATCAATTTTTTAAGTCATAGCTATATAGTATGTCAATCTACGCCAACAAAAACGGAACGATTTCACAGATCAAAGAGAAGCCTTTCAAGCTGGAAAAGGAAATCCAACAACTCTTTGAATCCAATCTTCAAACCATAATGGGCTTAGAGTTGGTGAAATCTGAATTTTCCATAAAGAACAAGCGTATTGATACCCTCGCCTATGACCACCAGAATAATGCCTTCATCATTATTGAATATAAGCGAGACAAGAATATCAGTGTGGTAGATCAAGGCTTCACCTATCTTGGATTGATGCTTGAGAACAAAGCGGATTTCATTGTCGAATACAACGAATCCTTAAAGAAGCAGCTCAAAAGAGATGATGTCGATTGGTCTCAAACCAGAGTGGTTTTTGTTTCTACCAGCTTCACCGAAAACCAACGTCTGGCAACCAACTTCAAGGATATTGCCATAGAGTTGTGGGAGGTAAAAAGATTTGAAAACGATACCGTTTCCATTAATCCTATTAAGAAATCATCATCTGCAGAAAGCATCAAGCCAATTACCCAACAGAATAAAGAATTAAAGGCTGTACAGGATGAAATTAAAGTGTATACGGAGGAGGATCATCTGGTTAAGCCTAATGAAGAAATCAAAGAATTATATGAACTTTTAAGAAACAGAATATTAGCTCTTACGGATGATGTAGAATTGATCCCTCAGAAGATGTACATCGCCTTCAGAAAGGATAAGAAAAATTTCGCCTATCTACATCTACAAAAGAAGAATATAAAAATATGGCTCAACGCAAAGTGGGGTGAAATTAATGAACCAAAAGGCATTGCATATGATGTCTCAAACAAAGGTCATTATGGTTATGGTGATTATGAAATAGACATGAAAGATGATAGCCAACTAGAATACATTTTAAGCCTTATTAAAGAGACTTTTTGAGCCTATGTCCAACCTTACTTTCAACATACTCACATTCGATCATCCATCAGAGGACTACACCCTCCATTTTACTGATCAGGAAAATGAAAATCTTTTCAGGGTGCATCATAAGCTCGTGCCAGATGAAGTCTTGGCTCATTATGATGAGCAGGAACATTTCTATATATCATTCGATAAGCCAATAGAAAATGGATTTTCAGTAACTAAAAAAAGTAGTCCGAGCTATGAAAAAGTAAAAAATGCTGGTGGTGAAGAATACTCGAAAAGAGTCCACAACTCATGTTTCTCTTCATCAATCTTAAAGAGGTATTACAATTATCAAATCCAACAACATTTCAAATCAAAAGACCTGTTGGTGAAGCCAAACTTCATTGATGATATTGAAATTTGGATTCCTAATGAGGAGGCAGACGATACCTACACTTTCTATGACAAATACACGGTAAAGGTTCAGTTTGCAACAGTTACCAAAGAGCTGGAGCTTTTAATAACCTATGCTGGTCGCTCTAAAGTATTCAATCAATCCGTTGATGAATTATTGCAAGAGGTATCACCTACCTGTTTCAATTGGGTATTGTATCAAGGAGACTTATTTCGATATGAGGAACTACCAGATGAAGCAAGAAGAAATTTGGAGCAAGTTTATCCTGTTTGGAATTTTGATTTAAGGATTGCACTCAATCAAACCACACCAGCACCAGACAGAGGCAATAGATACAGAACATTCAAGTATGGCATCCATAACTTCATTGAAGACTATATAAACCAGGATGATTTCAAACAAATCATTCCTATCCATTCCCCTGAATTAGTACAAGTGGAGCAATTGAAGATTGGAGCAGTTTCAGACAATAGCAACCTTTTGTTATTTGGAGAACGGAAATTCCACAATGTTCCATACTTAGGCATGGACAGATTTGGCCCATACGGATTACCCGAGCACAAGAAGATTCACTTTTTTGTGATAGCGCACAAATCAAATGTGACGCAAGCCAAATCCATCATGTCATTTTTTGACGAAGGATTACAGGGCAAGCGATACAAATTCAATGGAGTAAAGAACTTTGCCAAAATTCCATACCACACGGAAAAAGGGTTTAGTATCATCTTCGATGATCTTGAAAACCCAATGGCTGAAATAACTCAGGCAATTGAGGACAAGAAAACCAAAGGTCAGTTATTGGATGATGTGGCTTATATGGCTATTTATATCAGTCCTTTTGTAAAAGACAAAGCCACTCCAAAACAGAAAGCGGTTTACTACCGCATGAAAGAATACTTGCTCAAAAAGAACATCAATTCCCAAGTGATTGATGCAGCAAAGGTAAAAAGTAATGACGGCTATGTTTTTAGCCTAAATAACATTGCCATTGCCCTTTTAGCAAAACTACAAGGCGAACCCTGGCGACTGGATCGGAAACTTAAAAATGAACTTATCATTGGAGTTGGAGCATTTCGCCATGTTGATACAGACATACAATACATAGGAAGTGCTTTCAGTTTTCAGAATAATGGTCAGTTTAACTACTTTGATTGCTTTCAGCGGCATCAAACGACTGAGTTGGCTGGATCGATTCTCCAATCCGTCAAAGATTTCTACAAATACAATTCAGGGATCAAAAGGCTCATTATCCACTTCTTCAAGAATATGAGCCGAAAAGAATTAGAGCCAATCGAAGAAGGACTTAGAAAGCTTGACCTGGATATTCCTGTCTTTATCGTCAGCATCAATAAAACAGAATCGCATGATATTGTAGCTTTTGATGAAAGTTGGGATGAGTTAATGCCTACAAGTGGCACATTCATCAATATAGGCTGGAATAAGTATCTGCTATTCAACAACACCCGATACAAAGGAGGGAAATTTAATGGTAGTGACGGTTATCCTTTTCCTGTCAAAATCAAAATCACCTGTACAGATGAAGAACAAGGCAAAGACCCAAGAATCATTAAGGAATTAATTGATCAGGTCTATCAGTTCAGCCGGATGTATTGGAAATCTGTAAGGCAGCAAAACCTTCCAGTCACAATCAAATATCCGGAAATGGTTGCCGAAATGTTCCCTTATTTTGATGGCAATGAAATCCCTGATTTCGGAAAAGACAAACTTTGGTTTTTATAAGATCATGAAATTATCACCACCATGGAAATTGTAATTTTTGATACAAATGCATATCGCAATATCGCAACCGATAAAGACGTAAAGGATATTGAAACAGCTGTGCTTCATTTCAAGCAATTGGAGCAAAAGAATCAAATTGTTTCACTAATGCATCCTATTGTAATAAAGGAATTGCTTTATCATGTTGCAGGTGAGAGAAATAGTTTACACTATCTGTGCGTCAAGGCATTAAAAGCGATGTTTTTCCATTGTGGAGATAATGTGCGATTTGGTGTATTAGCAGATTTTGATCTTCAGATAAGCCGCTTTTTCTTTAAAGTCATAGATCCAAATCGTGAAAGAATTGACACTCAACTGGGTGAGATTGTTTGCGCTCTTGGATTAAAAGATACCGATCATGTTTTGAAACGTTACCAGTATAATCTCAAACAAATCCGTGCTCAAATAAAGGAAACAGAGGACTTTTTTAAAAATCAATTAAAAGGCTTCATTAAAAAAATTGATCCTAATGCTGATAGCTGGAGTATTCTTCAAAATGATGCCAACAAAAGAAAGAAGGCAATTGAATACTTCAAATCTGAACAAATCGAGAAAGAAATTTCACTTGGCTATATATCAATGGCTTATCAAAACCTCTTATCTAAAGGTTTAATACCAACAGAATCCAATGAAAGCCTTCTTAAGAAAGGCGAAGTTTTTAGGGAAATATTTCAAGCACCAATCCAATTATATAAATCTCTACTACAAAAATTTGTTCAACCTGAATTTGATATGGATAGCAAAAGCAGAGAGAATTTTGTTTGGGATATTCATATTATGTTCACTATTGGTGACCATGTTGTAAGTGGTACAATCTCACAATTATACTTAATAACATCGGACAATGAAATGATCAATGCTGCTAAAAATGCAGGTTTTCTTTCAAAGGTATTTTCATATCCTGAGTACATTGAACTAATTAGAGGAAGAATTGACAATTACGATTCCTCTGCTATATAAGGGATATACCCTACACACACCCATGTGCCTCCAGTAGGTTCATTCCGTTCGTTCGTGCCTCACTCTCTTCATTCACCCACTTCCAGCACCGCACAGCAAGAGTAGCCCGTTATTCCATTCCGCTGCGCTACATTCCATACCGTGCCACACTTGCTTTTGCATCTTCTAAACCAATTAGCAAAAAGTTACACGTAAGCTGCCAAGGGACATAAAGACCAAATCTCCTTCACATTTTCAAGGACATGTTTTTGAAATTAAGGAAAAATATATATCTTTGTCATCAAGATACTTTATAATAAAGATAAATATATGTATGAAGAGCAAGTATTAGAAATTCGAAAACTGGGTCAGAAATACGCCTATAACTCCATTGAAATGCATTCTGCCATTGCAAAAAAGGCTGGATTTTCAGGGACAGACCATAAATACTTGGGCTTTTTCCTTCAAAAAGGAAAACTAACTCCTGGAGAACTGGCAGAATTAACAAGCTTGACCACAGGTTCAGTAACAGCACTAATTGATAGGTTTGAGAAGAAAGGTCTTGTAAAACGGGAACATGATTCAGTGGACAGACGGAAAGTTTTCATCGTACCAGAAAGCGAAAAAATTTTGACTCTAATGAAACCCTTCTACCAAGGCTTTCAAGATGAGACAGATAAGTTAATTGCTTCCTTTTCTAGTAAGGAGAGAGAAGTCATAAAATCCTATTTAACTAAAGCCCTTCAATTGACAAATAACACCATTGACAAACTCAAATAATTAATTCCTTATGTCACAAAAAGATAAAATTCCTTATGGAGTGGCAACTGTCCATACTCCCTTTACCCAAGTTTATTTACATGGAACCAAAGGAGACTTAATGCTAGGCGACTTACTAGAACCTGGTTACAATTCAAACTTTGGCAAACAAAACAATGCCAAATACATCTATTTCACGGCCACATTAGATCCGGCTGTTTGGGGGGCTGAATTAGCATTAGGTGATGGTCGTGAAAGAATTTATTTGGTGGAACCTACTGGCCCCATAGACGATGACCCAAATCTGACTAATCAAAAATTTAAGGGTAACCCATCAATGTCATATCGTTCGAAACATCCGCTTAAGATTGTCGGTGAGGTAACGGTGTGGCAAAGTCATTCCCCTGAGCAGATTAAAGCTATGAAAGAAGGAATAGCCAAACTTGATGCTCAGGGAATTGGTGCAATTGAAGATTAAAATATAGACTATCGATTAAATAAAAACTGAAATTTTCCCTCATTATGAAAATCACAACAATCATTGTACGAATTCTTTTAGGAGCATTATTCATTTTCGGATCAGCCTCCTACTTTCTCAATCTGTTCCCTGAGCCTGAACTAATTGGAGGCATGAAAATCTTTAATGACGGATTGAATGCCTCAGGTTATCTCATACCTCTTGTGAAGGCCATTGAGCTGGTCTGTGGTATAGCTTTTATCTTAGGTCGATTTGTGCCACTGGCTACAGTCATCATATTTCCAATAGCATTGAATATCCTGGGAGTGCATATTTTCCTTGCTCCCGAGGGACTGCCGGTGGCAATCTTTGTGATACTGGCAAATTTGTTTTTGGCTTATCGGTATAAAAATCATTATGAAGAATTGATGACGATCAAATGATACACATCGATTCTAATCTATTATTTAAACCAAGTGGTAACACATAAACCCATTTACTACTCCAGGTTGTCAAAAACAACTATAAGTAGTGTATTTACAACTATAGGTAGCGGATATTATTTGAATTATGGCTCTATCAGATAAGAACTTTGCTGTATCAAAATCTAAAAAGAATATGATACTAAGCTCAAACGTTAACGACAGTGAAAATAAAAAATCGTGGATTGGATTCATACCAGTAGATGACACAAGACTATTTGTGAAAGACACTGGGGGGAACGGACCTTCCATAATTTACCTGAATGGTTCTTATGCTAATCATGGCCATTGGAAACAGATCGTTAAAGATTTAGGGTCAAATTACAGGCACATCCTTTATGATGAACGTGCACGAGGTAAATCCAAAAAATCAACAGATTATTCCTTTAATGCCTGTCTAAGAGACCTAAGTGTCGTAGTAAAAGCTAGACAAATAAAAAATCCAATTCTAGTTGGTTGGTCGTACGGAGCAATATTAGCCGTTCATTGGGTAGGTGCCAATCCTGGCATTGCCTCAGGTATAGTCGCTATTGATAGTGCCGTGCCTTATGGTCTAACAGGAGATAAATCTAAAGAACGTATTTATAAATTGTTTAACCGAATTAAATGGATACTTCCTGTGCTTTCTCAATTTGGTTTGGCCGCAAAAATGAGTGCCAGACAGCATGCCAGGATCAATATTGAAATAAATGAAATATCAGCAAAACTAGAACCTGTCTTACTCGATTTAGAAATCCCTGTTTGGTATGTACTGGCATCAGGAGCTAGCCGCGGAGGTGAAGAGCATGAGTTTAAAGCAATGCGAGAAAGCCTTGTACCTGTTCTTGCTAAGAACAAAAACCTGAAAGTGTTTAAACAAGTAGCCAGTAATCACGAAAAAATTCTTTCAAAAGACCATCAGACAATTGCGGATTCAATTAATGCCCTGGTAAGAGAAACCTTAAAATAAAATTTGAATAATGATACACTCAAAGTTCATTGGCGAAAGAATATCAGAAGCAAGAAGGAAAATCAGTCTTTCTCAAGCTCAGTTAGCACAGAAAATATCCATTAGCCCTCAGGCAATTGGAAAATGGGAACGTGGAGAGTCAATGCCCGACATCACTACTTTTAACCGTTTGGCAGAAATCCTGGGAATTGATCTCAACTATTTTTCAGACAGCTTTCCCTCCTCAGGTACTACAGACACTATATCAGACGAGCAGGTAGCCAGCTCCCAACCTGGGGAAGCAAAGAAAAAGCGCAGCTGGGACATGTCAGAAGGCAATTGGGCAGATGCAGATTTTTCTGGCTTAAATAATCTACATGAAAAATTCAGTGCTGCGAATCTACGTAACTGTAAATTCATTGGTTCTGATATCTCTGGAATTCTTCTCAATAGAAATTATGTAACTGGATGCGACTTTTCAAACGCTAAAATCAACAACTGCCAACTTCAGAAATCTACCTTATCCAAAAGCGTATTCGCCAGTTGTACATTAAAAAATGCTGAATTTTTAGAAAGTCAACTAAAAGACTGTGATTTCACTTTGGCAGATTTAACCAATGCCACATTGACTTCAGGTGAATTTATCAAAAACACGGTTGTAGATACCGTTTGGAATAACACCTCTTTTAAAGACTCTCAGATTTCTAATATAGAGTTTAACGGAGCTATGGACGATTGTAGTTTTGAAAATTGTTCAATCAAAATGGTGACATTCCTAAATGCAACGCTCACCAATACATTCTTTAAAAACAAGAGCCTGAGAGGTATTCGATTTCAAAACTGCCAGGTGGATAAGATGACGTATGAATTCCTGAAAAATGGAAGGGCAGATTTGACTGGTATCACATTGTTACCTAATGACAAAGTAATATGAGTAAAAGCATTGAATTGGAAGATAAGGTAATTGAAGTTTTCAAAACCACCCTGGAAACCTCGCAAGCTGCCTTTCAAATCAGTAGGATGTTAGAGGTCTCCTTTCCTGGGTGTAAAATCAATTTCGATCTGGAGGATTGTGATAGAATTCTAAGAATTGAAGCACAGAATGCCATTGACACTAATGCAATTATTGCTTTAGGTCTTCAACTTGGAGTATCAATAGAATTATTGGAAGACTAGAAATATTATGAAACAAGTATTTATCAATTTACCCGTAAAGGATGCAGAGAAATCAATGGATTTCTATGCACAATTGGGCTTTGTCAACAACCCACTATTTACAGATGAAAATCAAAAGTGTATGGTATGGAGTGAGCATATATACGTGATGCTTATTACCCATGAACAGTTCACCAAATGGAATACAAAATCCATCGCTGAAAAAAATTTCACCACAGCTACATTCACATTGCCAGTTGAAAGCGTAGAACGCATGAATCAGCTAGTTGAGGATGGATTAAAAGCAGGAGGCAAAGAACCAAACCCCATGTTGGATGAGGGTTTCATGCAATTGAGAAGTATCGAGGACCCGGATGGCCATGTTTGGGGAGTGATCTGCCTGGACATAGAAAAGTTCAAAATATTGAAATGAGCATAAAAAAAGGAATCCTGATTATACCAACCGCAGGATGAATGTTTTTGATGCGAATTCCATGTGACCGTTGAAAATAAATTACACATACATGAAACAATAGAATGTTACCTCGAAAATGAATATCCAAACTGTACAGGCCACAACTAAAGAAGATTTTGAGTTAGCCAAAAAGCTTATGAAGGCTTATGCGACTGACATAGGTGTTGATTTGACTTTTCAGGACTTTGAAAGTGAATTGGAACAGGTTTCAACACTTTACGCAAACCCGGAGGGAGCATTCATTATTGCATACCACAATGGCAATCCTGTAGGTTGCTTTGGCATAAGAAAGATAGATAGCGAAATATGCGAACTCAAAAGGATGTACCTGAGTAAAGATGTAAGAGGCCTGGGATTGGGCGAGAAACTGTTGAAAGAAGCAATCCGCATGGCCGTCATATTGAAGTATGATAGAATGCGCCTCGACACGCTCCCTTCAATGAATTCTGCTATTCATTTATATCAAAAACTAGGCTTTAAGGAAATACAGCCTTACCGTTTCAATCCAATTGCTGGGAGCAAATTCATGGAGTTAAAGCTACCCAGGTAATTCAAAAAACAAAAAGCACAAGACTATGAGAGAACTTAAATCAAAGGACAATACGAGCATTTGCTACGAGAGATTGGGCAGTGGCCCTGGCTTGGTTATCGTGGGAGGATCACTGGCCGATCACCATATGTACCACCCCCTGGCAGAAGAGCTTTCTAAGAGTTTTACAGTGTACAACTACGACCGTAGAAACAGGGGTATTAGTGGAGTGTCCAAAAACCACAGCGTTGATACTGAATTGGAGGACTTAGAAATGCTCATATCCCAGGACTCCACGCCCAAAGTAGTGTACGGACATTCAGCCGGTGCTGCACTAGCGATCAGGGCTGCAGCCCATGGCATGAATATTCATAAATTAATCCTGGCAGATCTCCCCTTCTCACTACTGGACGAGAATAAAGCCCTCTCTGCAGAAAATCATGAAAAGGAGTACCAGGCCATCAAAGAATTGATTAATCAAGACGATAAAGAAGGCGCGGTAAGGTTCTTTGTGAAAGATTTCGGCATGTCAAAAGAAGAGCTTGACGGGTTTATTTCATCAGATGGTGGGCAGGCAGCAATTGAGATCAGTCCTACTTTGATAATTGACTACAAGATTTTAGGAGATGGGCTAACCCCAGCTGATCTTCTGGAAAGAATAAAAGTAGCAACGCTAACCTTAACTTCCGACTATGGATTAGCATCGTCACAGGACGCAGCTAAGTACCTTCGTGATTGTAGCATACATAGGCTTGAATCACCTACCCACATGGCTTCACCCATAGATATCGCTAAACCCATTATTGACTTTATGAATGCCCGATTATGAGTAATGTAGTTTCACAATATCTCAGCAAGCTTTCGAAAGACGAGCGAGAGGCTCTGGAAACCGTCAGAAAGCAAATCCTATCACTGATGCCAGAAGCCGAAGAGCGACTAAGTAGAGATGTCCCATTTTTTTATTACAAAGGCAAAAGAGCTGTTGGCTTCCGTTCGACTAAAACCCATTTATCCTTCTTTATCATGGAGGGCAAAGTATTGGACACGCACAGATCAGAAATATCGGATTACGATAATTATTCAACAGTAATCAAATTCAATCCGGATAAACCTCTGAATAAGAACACCATTGAAAAGTTAGTCCGGGCCAGAATGGAAGAAATTGAAGAATCAGCTCAAAAAAGTAAAAGGCCATGATAGTCGCTAAGATAGCCCTTCAGGTAATACTCGGGTTGATTTTCCTGTTTACGGGAACGATCAAGATCACAACCCCAAAAGATAAATTAGAAAGCAAAGGAGTAACAGGTTTTGAAAACATCTCCTCTCACAGGATTAAATACCTGGCTCTGGCTGAAATAACTGGCGCAATGGTGTTGCTCATTTTCAGCATCCCTGCTTTGCCGCAATTGCCCATTAAAATAGCAGCTGTGGGCTTTGCGATTTTAATGATTGCGGCAAGTGGCCATCATTGGACTCGAAAGGAGTACAAAAATATAATTGTAACGGCATTTCTATTAGCGGCATGTATAACGATTTGGTTTTTACAATGAAAATTGAATAAGACCGAGGAGGTTGTTTAAAAACTGACATAAGTATGATTCGATTGAACCCAAAAATTATAACTGCTGCACTAAATCAAGGACTTAATCTTATTTGGACACTTCTGGCCTTTACACCAATCATCCTAATATGGTACTTGAACTTCAGTCTAAATAACCTTTTGATCAGCATTCTGCTTAGCCTGTTAATTGTCAGGTTAATTAAGCAAGGTACCGCTACAACATTGCAGATCTCACACAAGCGGAAGTTCTATGAAAAATTGGGAGTTAAGGAGTTTCAAAAATTCACACAAGACAGCTACTATATCAAAAGGTTAATCGAAAAAACTGGTGGTCAGAAATTGTATTTCCGTAGAAACCATTATTTAAATCAGTTGAAGAAAATCCAGATGTATGAGCAATATCACCTGGTATGCCTCCTCTTCTTTTCCTTTTCTGCTTTCATCGGAATCTACAACCATGATTTTACCTACACTGTTTTGGCGGTATTGGCCAATATAGTCTACAATATAATTCCATTGCTCATTCAACAGTACAACCGAATAAGACTAAGTGAATGTGCCCAAATCAGTAAAATGATAAATCATATTTAGGAGCACGAATACAGAAAACGATAACCCCGACATGTTAAATATAACTTATAAAACTGGTGAGATACCTCAGATAGAGGAATTGATAGATTTATTCAATTCCTCCGACTATTTTCCTATTAAGGACAAAACTGATCTGGGAAGAATTGCTACAATGTTCAAGAATTCAAATATTGTAATTACGGCTTGGGAAAACCGAAAGTTAATAGGTCTGTCCAGAGCACTTTCGGATTTTAGTTACTGCTGTTATTTGTCTGATTTATGTGTTAGAGACGAATACAAGCGACAAGGAATTGGCCAAAAATTAGTGGAGCTAACAAAAGAAAAGGCTGGCAACGAGTGTAAGTTAATTTTGCAATCATCCCCAAACGCAATAGCGTTTTACTCAAAAATAGGAATGAAGCAAATCAATTCTGCCTTTATAATCCAACGAGAATATTAATATTTATCGATGATCGTAATAAACAGTGGAGGCATCCAAGGTAAGAGGGCAAGGATATCATATAAATTATCTTTAAGAGCCAAGTTTTCTTAATGAAAGATTAAAGCTGTTGATGCTCAAGTCAGGTTAAATTATAAATTAAGAATCCCACCCGTACCCATGTGCTTCCAGTAGGTTCATTCCGTTCGTTCGTGCCTCACACTCTTCATTCACCCACTTCCAGCACCGCACAGCAAGAGTAGCCCGTTAATCCATTCCGCTGCGCTACATTCCATACCGTGCCACACTTGCTTTTCCCAACGCACCCCCCAACGCAGGTAAAGCGGTGTTCGTCAGTCGTTCCGTTTTGTTCCGCAAAAACATATCTGCAAGGGTTATAAAATGAACTCCCTTCGGTCGCCCTTGCATATACCGTTCACTTACCAGCTCGTTTGCGCTCCAGTAGGTGCTCACTCACTGCCGTTCACTTGTTTTGCTTCACACACTCTCTCCTTCCTCACTCGCAGCTATTTCATCCCCCCAAACCCCTTCTAAGGTGTTCGCTACACTCACAATATTTTTAATTGGGGGTCTGCCGCTGCTTATTGTTTTTGCTCGCCTGCGGGTCGCTGCGGGCTGATCGGGCTGTCATGTTTTTTGCTTTCCCCAATGTGCTTTCAGTCGCTTCGTTTCAGTCATTCGTTCCTCATTCCTTCAACTCAGCCACTTTCAGCACCGCTCACAAGAATAGCTCTTTCACTTCACTACACGAGCCAACGCACCGTCATTCCGCAATCTGCCTGCAATCCCCCTCCAATGGGTTTGTACTGCAATCAAAAAATACAAACCCTACCAAAACTATTGCAGGCAGTTATTGCTCCATTCCTTTCCAACAATCGTTTCGTTCCGTTCAGTCGCTACCCTTGCCTTTGCCGACCCTGATGCAAAAAAACACGCCAGCCCTGCCGTAAACGGTAGGCGTCTGCCGCCCTCATTCTTCGGGCTTTTGCAGCCACCACCCTTGCTCCGCTCGCAGGCGGCTCGCAGAAATGGCTTCGCCTTGGTTTACCTGCGTTTCCACTCCACCCCATACAAACTGAGTCTCTTGGTTTAATTATTAAGTATTTGCTTAAATAAGAAAACTATTTGTATCTTTGCTACGTTATTAAATCCTAAATAGGAAGTTTATGGAAAACAATCAATCGTGTATCAGAGTGTTTGCCGACAAGGTTCAAATAGACAATTGTAGAGTAATACTTCAAACCAACGACAAGGCATTCAGTCAACTGAGTGGACTTTTAGCATTGGCAGGAAACGAAGTAAGGTTAAAAATCTTATTTCTCTTAGAAGAAGAAAACGAACTTTGTCCTTGCGACCTTTCAGACATTCTCGGAATGAGCATCCCTGCCGTTTCGCAACACCTCAGAAAACTAAAAGACGGAAACATCATTGAAGGTAGAAGAGAAGGACAAACCATTTTCTACTCTTTGAAACAGGAGCAACTTACTTTACTTCGTCCATTTTTTAAACACATCATAAACAATTCAAAAAAGGAAACAGTATGAACAAGAAAAACAACAGACTTGTCGGAGCGGGTGTGCTTTCGGCAGTAGCAGCATCACTTTGCTGCATTACACCTGTATTGGCTCTTATTTCAGGAGCTTCAGGAGTGGCATCTACCTTTTCATGGATGGAACCAGCAAGACCTTATCTAATCGGTATCACCGTTTTGGTATTGGGCTTTGCTTGGTATCAGAAACTCAAACCACGAACAACCGAAGAAATCCAATGTGATTGCGAAGAAGACGAAAAAAAACCCTTTATGCAGACCAAAACATTCTTGGGAATTGTAACCGTGTTTGCAGCCTTGATGCTCGCTTTTCCAAACTATGCACACATTTTCTATCCTTCAAACGACAACAAGGAAGTTGTAATCGTCAATGCTTCTGACATCCAAACGGTAACTTTTGATGTAAAAGGAATGACTTGCAATGGTTGTGCTTCACACGTAGAAAATGATGTGAACAAATTGCCAGGCATTGTTAAGGTAGATGCGATTTATGAAGAAGCGATTGCCAAAGTAGAATTTGACCAAACCAAAGTGAGTATCGCTCAAATTGAAGAAGCCATCAACGGTACAGGTTACAAAGTGGTTGGCAAGAAATAGTATTTTTTTGCCTTTTGTATTTAAGAACTTAATTAAATAATTACACAATGAAAAAGAATTTAATTCTATTGAGTGCTTTGTTCCTAATTGGAATTGCTCAGCTCAATGCACAATGTTGCAAACCGACTGACAATAAAGCACAAACAGCAAATACAACACAGCAAGAAGGTAAGACCCTGCAACTGAAAATCACGGGAATGACTTGTGCAGGTTGTTCCAACCATATTTCAAATGCCCTCAAAGAAGTGGACGGCATTATTGAACACAAAGTGGAATATCCGGGCGATTTGGCAACCATCCAATACGACCCAAAGAAAACAAATCCTGACGCTATCATCAAGGTTATTGAGCAGACAGGCTATAAAGCCGAAATCATTAAGGAAAATCAAAAAGAGAAATCATTATGAACAAAGAAATAATAAAACTAGACATCACAGGTATGACCTGCGACCATTGTGCCACAGGCATTGAAAAACTACTTTCCAAAAACGAAGGTGTAAAAGAAGCAAATGTGAGCTATCCAAAAGCTACTTGTGAATGTTCTTTTGACCCTACCAAAACAAGTAAAGAAGAAATCATCAATACCATTAACGGCACAAAAAACTATCGTGTAAAAAGTGAAATTTCTGAAAATGGAAATAGTAGGAATAATCAATTTGATTTAATCATTATCGGTGGCGGTTCGGCTGCATTTTCGGCAGCTATAAAAGCCGAAAGTTTAGGTTTAACGACCTTAATGGTAAACGGTGGTTTGGACTTTGGTGGTACTTGTGTCAACGTGGGTTGTGTGCCTTCTAAAAATCTTATTCGTGCAGGCGAGTCGGCTTATCACGCTACACATTCCAACTTTGAAGGCATCCGACCAAAAGGCGTTGATATTGATTTTGCTCAAATCATCAAAGACAAGAAAAAATTAGTAGCCACACTTCAAGAGAAAAAATATATGGATGTGGTAAGCGATTTTGAAAACCTGACTATGCTAAAAGGTTGGGCAAAATTCAAAGACAACAAAACCATTTTGGTTGACGGCAAGGAATACAAAGCCCTCAAATTTTTAATTGCTGCGGGAGCTACGACCAACATTCCGACTATTGAAGGATTGGACAAAATTGACTACTTGACCAACGTTTCCCTTTTCGACTTGGAAGAAAAACCCGAAAGCTTGACCATTATGGGAGCAGGTTACATAGGTTTGGAAATTGCAATGGCGTACAATCGTTTAGGCGTTAAAGTCCGAATCATTGAATTTACCGACCGTGTTCTACGGACACAAACCCCAGACATCAGTGAAGCATTGGAAACCCAAATGCGAAAAGAAGGCATTGAAATCTTACCTAATTTCAGAGCCGTGAAATTCGAGAAACAAGGGAATGAAACCATCATTCACTGTAAATGTCCTGACGGTTCATTTACGCAAATTATAGAAAAAGGTAAGGTAGTAATTGCCACAGGCACAAAAGCCAATACAAGCCAATTAGGGTTAGATAACATTGGTTTGGAACTCACCAAAAGCGGACATATCGCTGTAAATGAAAAAATGGAAACCAATCTACCTAACATTTACGCAGCAGGTGACGTAACCAACACCCCTGCATTTGTTTATACAGCCGCTTTTGAAGGTAAAATTGCCGTTGAAAATGCGTTCTCAGGAACAGATAATAAAGCCGATTATTCTTCTTTACCTTGGGTGGTGTTTACTGACCCACAAATTGCAGGGGCAGGTTTAGATGAAGCACAGGCAGAATCAAAAGGCATTCCGTTTGAAGTGTCAAAATTGGAATTGAAAGACGTACCGAGAGCCATAGCAGCCAACGACACAAGGGGTTTCATCAAACTCATTCGTAACTCGGAAACTGACAAACTTATAGGCGCAAGAGTAGTCGCACCCGAAGGTGGAGAACTCATCCAACAATTAAGTATGGCAATCAAATACAGAATAACAGTGAAAGACTTAGCAGACAGTTTCTACCCTTATTTGACTTTGGGAGAAGGCATAAAATTAGCAGCAATAACTTTCGGAAAAGACGTATCGAAATTGAGTTGCTGTGCAAGCTGAATTAAAATCCTTCAATTCTCTTTTTCTGATTCCTATTGATGTATTGACTTATAAGTCGAATATTATTGGTGCAAAGTATTGGCATTTAACAGCCATAAATAGTCAATAATCACTCAAACATAAAGCAAAGTTACAGGCGTGCGGATGCGAGAGCTGCAAGGGTTCGCTTCGCCTGTTAGGGAAAAAAATCTCCACCCTACGGGTAGTATTTTTTTCCCACAGCCCTTGCTGCAATCGCACCGTCCTGTAGAGCGAGGGCATTATGTTTAAGTTATTATTCAGAGTCCGTTTCGGCAGCCGGTGGTTGTTGGCGGGCGTTCGCACCTCAGGTCGTCCGTTCCATGCAGGCGTCCAGCGTTTCGGTATCACTGATTATACGCTGCGTGTCTTTTGGTTCGAGTTGTGCCTTTCAGAGCTTCCTTTTTAGGGGGCTCTTTTTTTTACTCGTTAAGGGAAAATTTTAAAAAGAGAAAAGCAAAGATAGGCGGGTTCGCACATGCCCACCGCACTTTCGGACAGTCAAGGTCAAGCCCTACGGGTTTTGAAAAAAATCTCCACCCTTCGGGTAGTATTTTTTCCAAAAACCTTGACAGCCGAGCCTCACCCGCCTGCAAGACAGCTTTCTCTTTTCTTTTTTTCCCTTTTTTCTTTTCTCTTTTGAAAAAATCTATGCGAAGCGCAGCGAGCTAAACTTTAATGGCTCACTGTATGAAATCGTTTCGTATCAAAACACACCGACTGGAAAGCAGCTACCAACAGCCGCACTTCTTTATCCTGAATAAAGGATTGAACAGCGGGAAACCGCTCAACAACGCTTGCCCAAATTGCTTTGTTTGCCTCACAGAATGTGACGAGCACAGGGAATTTCTCTTTTGGCTTTGCTTTGGATTATGGAGGTCAAAATCATTTCACTATCTCCTGAAAGGCTCCGTGATTCCATTTGTGACTATTGATGAAATCCGAAAGCTGATCCGGGAAAGCTCCACCAAAGCAAGCTGCAAAGCCCAGGCATTTCAAAAGGCAATTCAAGCCCTTCAACTACTCGATACCAACGAGCAAAAAATCAAGGTCACACTAAAGATGATTGATACTGCCAGACAAGCCATATTTTATGACTTGATGAAAGAAGCAGGTGCAGGATAGATTCCTGCCCTGCCAAAAAAGCAGGGCAACAAAAGCAAAATAAAGCACACCACCGCAACAGCACCCAAGAGAGAACTACCGCCTAATTCTTGAAGTAATTTAGTTGGCGAAGGGCAAATCCATGGTAAGTCCGTGTCAAGTCCAAGCAAATGTTTAACTCCTTAAAAATCGTAAAGAGATGGGAAAAATTAATCAAGGTATTCTCGGTGGCGTATCAGGCCAAGTAGGGAATGTAATCGGTGGAACTTGGAAGGGCATCGATTACCTGCGCATAAAACCTTCCAGTGTAGCGAATCCAAGAACGGAAGGTCAGGTTGACCAGCGTTCGAAATTCTCAACTGTCCTAAGGTTCTTGCAGCCAATGACAGACTTCCTGAGAGTCGGTTTCAAATTGTATGCAAACCGTATGACCCAATTCAATGCGGCTATGTCCTACAACCTGAACAATGCAGTTACTGGAGCTTATCCAAACTTCATGATTGACTATGCAAGTTCATTGGTTACTCGTGGTAACTTGACAGGTGCGGCCAACGGTGCAGCTACTTCTCCAAGTGCTGGAAACGTAGAAGCAACCTGGACAGACAACTCAGGAAGTGGAAGTGCTCAAGCAACAGACAAAGCTCTGATTGTTCTTTTGAACACTACACGAGGGGAAGCAGTGTTCACCACTGCGGGACCAGCAAGGTCTGCCGGATCAGTGACCATTCCAGTGCCTTCTGAGTACTCAGGAGAAGACGTTGAAGTCTTCTTAGGGTTTGTGTCAGAGGACGGAACTAAAGTCGCTAACAGCGTTTATTTAGGCTCTGTAACAGTTGCGTAAAGCGATTGGTGTTTTCGATAAAAACCGCTTCCTTTGTGAGGCGGTTTTTTTATGTCCGCATGTTTCGTTTTTCCTTTCTTTAGCCCTTAATTAGCTTAATATCAATACTTTTTGTTGCTAATCTGTTGCTATTAAGGTATAACTCACTGATATACAGATACTGAAAAGATATTGCATCGGGAAATAGAATTTAAAATGAAATGTAGAACATGTAAAACAAAACTGACTAATGAATCTAAAGTAAAATTAGGTTATTGTAGTCTGGAATGTAAAGGTAAGAAGACTAGGGTTTTTTGGACAGGAATTACTGATGTATTCTATTTTATAGTTGAAATTTTGTCTGTTTTTTAATATAATTAATAATTTTTTTTTGCATAAAACGCATTACAAATTTGCTTGAGAGAAGAGAGGACTTTTATTGATTGTGTTGTGTCTGTCTCTTATACACATCTGACGCTGCCGACGAATAGAGAGGTGTAG
>OJFR01000054.1_pt1 | contig 46835 bp, 38 predicted proteins | sample 1594121 | NCBI WGS metagenome assembly OJFR01 (sample SAMN05416812, study PRJEB24817) | seawater metagenome | isolation source: Sea water | place: Canada:Atlantic | collected 2013-07 | reverse complement strand
CACCTCTCTATTCGTCGGCAGCGTCAGATGTGTATAAGAGACAGATATAAAAGACTATCTATATTAATATTTGAATAATATGTTACTTTTTTTTGGTAAGAATTATACAAATCAATATTTTGACTAATGGAAAAAGTCCAGAATAATAAAATTATTAAATTAAGAGATGTCTTGATAGTATTAAATTTTATACAAGGATACTAAGTTTTTGATGTTTTTGCAAGAAAGATTTTTTTATCTTAGGCGAAAAATATGTATTCTAGATTCATGTTATGAACTCTTGTAATTAGATATTTTTATTATAAAATTACAAACTTTATTTTTTCATGAGAATTGGAATGGTTTTAGATGATGTTTTTCCACCCGACCCAAGGGTAGAAAACGAAGCAATTTCACTTATAAATTCTGGGCATAAGGTCTTTTTATTTTGCCTGTCTTATGGCCAACAAAAAAGACATGAGACAATCAATAACATAGAAATAAGAAGGTATAAGTCTACTAAATTTATCTATAAACTTTCTGCTCTTTCATATGACCTTTCTTTATATAGAATGATTATGACACCCAAAATAAGTCATTTTATCAAAGAAAATACTATAGATGTGTTACATATTCACGATATAAGAATAGCCGGTGCTGTATTTTCATCCAATAAAAAGCATCAATTAAAAATAGTATTAGATCTTCATGATAATATTCCAGAGAACATGAAGTTCTACCCTCATTTGCAAAAATTTCCTGGAAAGTATATTATTTCTCCAAAAAAATGGAAAAAGAAAGAGAAGGAGTTTATAATGAAGTCTGATAAAATTATAACTGTATCTCCTAATTTTGCTAAACAGATTATAGAAATTAATAATTTACAACCGGAGAAAATGGTATTGGTGCCAAATACTGTTAGACAGTCTTTTTATAAGGAGGCTATTTATTCTGAAGAAATTAAAAAAAAGTATTTTAATAAATTTGTAGTGCTTTATCTGGGAGATACTCATTTAAGACGAGGTTTACTCACTGCTATAAGAGCTGCTAAATTAGTATCTAAAAAGATAGTAAACTTAAAATTAGTTATTGTTGGAAGAAATACAACAGATCATATTTTAATTGAAGAGGTAAAAAGATTACACTTAGAATCATATGTAGATTTCGAAGGGTGGCAAGACGTTTCTCTATTTCCATCGTATATTATAGCTAGTAATGTATGTATTTCTCCTCTCTATAGAAGCATACAGCATGATGTAGCGTATGCGAATAAGATTTTTCAATATATGAGTTTTGGTAAACCTATTTTAGTTAGTAATGCAATAGCTCAAAAAGAAATAGTTGAAAGTATTTATAGTGGGTTAGTGCATGAAGAAAAAAATGAAGAAGATTTTTATTCTAAAGTAATAGAATTGTATCAAAATAAAGAGAAAGCTGAAGAATTAGGTAATAATGGTAAAGAGTTTATAGAAAAAAAATTCTCTTGGGAAGTTACCTCACAAGCTTTAGTTAAATTATATGATGAGCTTTAAAAAGAAAGTTTTAATTATCACTTATTATTGGCCACCCGCCGGTGGTTCTGGAGTACAGCGTTGGTTGAAGTTTTCTAAATACTTAAGAGATTTTGAGATAGAGCCTGTTATTTATACGATTGACAATCCATCATATCCAATTTTAGACAAGAGTTCAGAGAGTGAAATACCAAAAGATTTAGAAATCTTAAAGCAAGCTATTTTTGAGCCAAACTCGTTACTTTCAATTTTTGGAAGTAAAAGCAAAAAAGAAAGTGCTGGTTTTTTAAACCCAAATCCAACATTTTTTGGTAGCATAATTCAATACATTAGAGCCAATTATTTTATTCCTGATGCACGAAAGTTTTGGATACAACCTTCCGTAAATTTTTTAAGCAATTATTTAGAGAAAAATCACATAGATGCTATCATTACAACAGGTCCACCCCATAGTATGCATCTAATTGGTTTAGAGCTAAAAAAGAAATTAGGAATTAAGTGGATTTCAGACTTTAGAGACCCCTGGACCGAAATTGATTATTTTCAACAGTTACCATTAACAAAAAAAGCCACCAAAAAACATCAAGATTTAGAGCAAGAAGTTTTAATAAAGTCTGACATGGTTGTTGTGGTTGGTGAAACTATGAAAGAAAAATTCCTACAACATACCAAGAAAATAGAAGTGCTAACAAATGGGTTTGATACAATCGAAGATTTATCAACTCAAAAATTAGATGAAAAATTTTCAATTACCCATGTTGGATTGATGAATTCTGACAGAAACCCTACAATTTTATGGGAGGTTTTAAATGAAATTAGTAATACTAACCTTAATTTTAAAAACGATCTAAGAATTAAATTGATAGGTAAATTAGATGATGCAGTCATTCAAGACTTAAAAGTATTTGATCATAATACTATTGAGACAATACCCTATTTAGATCATAAAGATGTAGGTAAGTACCAAGCATCTTCGCAGATATTATTATTAAGTATTAATGAGGTGCCTAGCGCAAAAGGAATCATTACAGGGAAAATTTTTGAGTATTTACAAGCAAAACGACCTATTTTAGCTATTGGGCCTGAAGACGGTGATGCAGCTATGATACTAAAGAATACAAATGCAGGAACAATAGTAGGATTTAAAAATAAAACTGCATTAAAAGCCACTATTTTAAACCTTTATAAAGACTATAAAGAGGGGGTGTTATTTGTGAAATCTATTGATATTGAACAATATCACAGAAAAAATATAACTAGTCAACTTGCAGAAGTAATTAAAAAGGTAGTATCTTAATTGGTATGAAAGTTGATAAGAGTTTATAATTAGTGAAAAGAATTAATCTAAAGGCATCATAATATATTGCCATAGTTTAAATACATGAAAAAAGTAGTTACTGTTATAGGAGCCAGACCACAGTTTGTAAAAGCAGCTGTATTAAGCAGAATTATTAAAGAATACAATACTATAGAAGAGGTAATCATTCATACAGGGCAACATTTTGATGCTAATATGAGTGCTGTTTTTTTTGAAGAAATGATGATTCCAAGACCCGCTTATAATTTAGAGGTTAATAGTATGAGTCATGGAGCCATGACTGGTCAGATGATGGAGAAAATTGAAAAAGTATTAGAAATTGAACAACCAGACGCACTGATTGTTTATGGTGATACAAATTCTACCATAGCTGGAGCATTAGCAGCCAAAAAAATGAATATTAAAGTGGTTCACATAGAAGCTGGTCTTCGTTCTTTTAATATGAAAATGCCGGAAGAAATTAATAGAATAGTAACTGATAGAGTTTCTGATTTATTAAGTTGCCCAACAGAAACTGCCATTGATAATCTAAAGAAAGAAGGTTTTGATAATCTACCTGTTTTAATTGAGAAACATGGTGATATTATGAAAGATGCTGTAGTGTATTATAGTCAGTTTTCAGCAAATAAATCATCTATTATTAAAGATCAAAAATTAGAAAAAAATAAATTTGTTTTAACAACAATTCATCGTCAAGAAAACACAGACGATATTACTAAGTTAACAGCTATATTTCAAGCATTGGAAAAGATCCATAAAACTCAAACTGTAATTTTACCTATTCACCCAAGAACTAGTGCAGTTTTAAAGAAATTAGAGATACATCCAAAAATTCAATTTATAGATCCAGTAGGCTATTATGATATGTTAGAATTACTAAAAAACTGTTCTATGGTAATCACAGACAGTGGAGGATTACAAAAAGAAGCTTTTTTTAATAAAAAACAATGTATAGTTGTTAGAGAAGAAACAGAATGGGTAGAACTTGTAGCTTATGGGTTTGCAAAAGTTGTGGGCAGCAATACCAAAAAGATTCTACAAACGTTTGATACCTATAAAGACATGAAAAAAGATTTTTCTGTTGAACTGTATGGAAATAATGTTGGAGAAAAAATTTATAAATCTATAGATCAATTAATACAATCCTAAGTGGGCGTTATCTTAAAACAATCATCTTACAATACAATTATAATTTTAATTGCATTTACTATTGGTGGTGTCAATACATTACTTCTTTATACTAATTTTCTTACTGCAGAGAATTATGGTTTAGTAGTTTTTTTACTTTCTGCGGCAAATGTATTAATGCCTTTAACTGCATTTGGTGTTCAATATACCATCGTTAAATTTTTCTCATCTTATAAAACGAAGCAAGAGAAGGATCGATTTTTAACGATGGCTCTTATTTTGCCTCTTTTCATTGCAATTCCAACTGGTTTTTTTGGTGTCATTTTTTATGAAAAAATTAGTCAATTTTTATCTGCTGAAAACGCCATGATAAAAGATTATACCTATATCATTTATTTGGTTGCTATTACTACAGCATATTTTGAGGTTTTTTATGCCTGGTCTAAAGTGCAAATGCAATCTGTTTTTGGTAACGCTGTCAAAGAGTTGTTTAGTAGAGTAATGATTATGATTTTACTCTCACTTGTTTGGCTAGAAGTTCTTAATGAACATCAATTTATACTTTGTTTAACAGGTTCTTATTTCTTAAGAATGTTTGTAATGCAGTTTTATGCATTTAAATTATATACACCTAAGTTTTCATTTCGTTTTCCTGAGAACATGAAAGAAGTCATACATTATTCTGGGTATATTATTTTGGCTGGTTCTGCTAGTGCAATTTTATTAGATATTGATAAAGTAATGTTACCAGCGAAACAAGCTTTAGAATTTACTGCATATTATACAGTAGGTGTTTTTATAGCATCAGTAGTTGAAGCTCCAGGAAGAGCAATGTTACAAATAGTTTCTCCGCTAACTGCTAAAGCGATTAATGAATCTAATAACGATGAAATAGAATCTTTATACAAGAGAACTTCAATAAACTTATTGATTATCTGTGGATTATTTTTTGTCTTGATAAATAGCAATTTGGTTCAATTGTATCTGCTGATTGATAAACCAGAGTATTCGCAAGGTGTTTTAGTGGTTTTAATGGTGGCAATTGCTAAATTGTATAATATGTTTTTAGGAAATAATGGCGCTATTATATCTAATTCAAAGCACTATAGAGTTCTTCTTCCTTATGGTTTAGCCATGGCTTTTTCTGTAGCTTACTTAAATATTTATTTTATAGAGTTGTATGGGATGAATGGCGCTGCACTATCAACCTTATTAGTGATTTTAATATTTAATACCATTAAATTATGGTATGTAAAAAAGAAATTTAATTTATTGCCATTTACAAATAAAACAATAGCATCATTCATACTTATTTTGATATTCTATTTTGCCTTTCATTTCTGGAACTTTAATCTTCACCCTTTGTTGAATATAATTTTAAAGAGTACTTTAATTGTAGTATCCTATGTCTTTATAGCATATAAATTAAAGGTCTCTGAACAAATTAATTTGGCAATTAATAAATTGATTTATAAGATACAGTCTAAATAGTCGGCAAGGATGTGTAATAACAATCCAATTGCTAGAATTCTAGTCTTTTTAGGAAATACTAGCACACTATAACATCCAATCGCATAGAATGAGTGTAATGGGTGAAAGTTGATACTACACCTGCTAGCATCAAATATTGGATTGGCTAATAAATGATCTAAATCTATTAGCATCGTTCCAATAAAGATTAAATATGCTAGCTTCCAGTTTTTTTTATAAAACAGTATTGAAATTGCTAATGGAACTAAAAAATGGAATCCATAATGCACAAGAAATTTAAAAGACATCTATAAGTATGATATTTTATAGTGGGCAAATATAACTAACTCAGTAAACTGCAGTTTTAAGAATCATAATTAAAACATAAAAGTACTATTATTTTGTCTTTAAATATTATCTGTTGTCTTAACTTTTATACAACTCTCTTCTAATTCTGCTTAGTTGAACAGGAGTAACATTTAAATAAGAAGCAATATGATATAAAGGGATTGATTTTTCTATTTCAGGACTTTCTGTTTTTAATTTTAAATATAATTCTGTAGCATCAAGTGAGGTAAGATCATGAATTCTATTTTCCATGTCTAGATAATTTTTCTCAAGTATAGAATTATATAAATTACTTAATTCTACATTATTTTTCGCAAGCCTTTTAAATTCTTTAAAATCTCCTTCAAGTACAGTACAATCAGTTAAACAATCATAAGTTATGGTTGATGGTTTATTTAAAATTAAAGAGTAAAAGGATCCTACTACAACTGGTCCAGTATGTAAAAATCGTATATTTTGTTTACCCTTTTTATCCTCATAATAAGATCTAACAATACCTGCTTTTAAAATGTAAAATTTAGTGGTTATTTCACCAAAGAAACTTATTTTCTCTTTTTTAATGTAATTTTTTTCTTTAAAAATCTTCAATATTTTTTTTGAAGATCTTGTAGAAAGATTATAGGGTTCTAGTAATTTTTTCATGTCTAGCTTATAAATTTGCTAGGGGGTCATGTTAAAGAAAAAAGGGAGAAAATGGTTATAACTAACAAATATATAAAAAAAAGGTTAATTTGTTAATTAACCTTTTTAATATAAAGTAAAAAGTTCTAGAGGGTAGACTTCTTAAACAAAAATAAAATTTATTTATATACGAACAATAAACATATGTTTAGTTTTTTGAATTATTTATATTTTTTCGTATTCTACTGAATTGAATTGGTGTTATATTTAAATAATTTGCAATTTGATTGAGTTGAATTAAGTTTTCGATATTTGGGATATTATTTTTTAAACATAAGTATTTCTCTGAGGCATTCAAATGAGATCTCATAGCATCTTTTTCAATCAAATTCAATAAAGTTGTTTCAAGCCCACGAATATATAGTTTACATAAATCAGTTCTTTCTGCAGCTATATCTCTGAATTTATTAAAATTACCCTCATAGACAGTAACTTCAGTTAGGCAATCAAATTCTATATTGAAAATATAATTATTATTTTTAATATTATTTTTTAAAGATAGAAATAAAGCAGGGGGTTTTAAGATTGACCTTGTGTTTTTATCACCATTTTGATCAATAGTTACAGACCTAGCTAGACCATCAATTAATATGAAGAATTTTTCAAAATCCTTTGGTTTCTTTATTAAAAAACTTTTTTTTTGATATGTTTTTTTTTTAATTATTTTACTAACTTCACTAAAAGATTCATCAGATATTTGCTCAAATCTATTGAGAATTTCTTTAATTTCTTTCATTAAATAAGGTGGTATTTAGGGAGTGATTTAATTAATTTTTTATAAATTAAACAGAATATAGTTTTTTTCGAATTCTACTTAATTGAATGGGGGTTATATTAATATATGAAGCAATTTCATTTAATTTGATTAAATTCTCTATACCTGGAAATTGATTTTTTAGGTGTAAGTATCTTCCTGTAGCATCTAAATGAGCAAGCATGTGAACTTTATCTATGATCATTTTTATACCAGCCTCAAGAGTTCTATTATAAAACAAACTCAAATTATGATGTGTTTTTGTTAATTCCAGAAATTTTATAAAACAGCCCTCGTATAGAATTACATCACTCATGCAACAAAATTTAATCTCTAGAGAACTATTCTTCTTATTGAGTGGTAATGGCTTAATTGATGTAAAAATTGATGATTCGGATAAAAAATTCCCATTTTTTCTGTTGCCTTTTTCGTCAAAAGTAGAGGATTTTACAAAACCTTTTTTTAGAATAAAAAATTTGTTTGAATTATTTAATTCAGTTTTTCTTTTGTATTCTTTTACCTCCATTATTTGATCGAGTTTCTCGTAAGACTCGTCAGAAATTGAGTGGTAAAGCATTATAATATCTCTTAGAGATTTCATTATAGATGGTTTTTTTTCAAAACTAATGGTATTTATGTAAATATTATATAGTTATATGAAATAGTTTTACCGTTAAGAATAATTAAATCTTTCTTTTTCTAGAAAACTAAAAGAATTTGGACCCTCCATAAAAAGTAAATCTAGTATAGAAAGGTTCTCTAAAAAACCATGCTTATCATCAAATATTTGAGTGTAATGTTCAAAATAATAGTCAGTTTTTTTTTTACTATTGGCAAGATACCTATAATCATTTAGATTTGTTTCATCATATTTAAGTGAAGTGCTGTATTTTTTAGATAACTGTAAAGCATCATTAATAAGACAAAAAGAGTCTATAGTAATATCTAGTAGGTATTTGTATTTTTTATTAAAAAAAAGCAATAAATCATCTTTGTAGAATTCAAAAAAAGGGGAGTGATTGTAGGCTGATGTTAATGACTTATAGTGTTGTTTTTGCCAATCTGAATTTTCAACTATTATATCTTTGGTTTTTATTTTTTTAACAGACTTTGCATGTGAAACAGGAATATTTAATAGTAGTTTACCATTTGCACCATAGATGTAACACCTATTTCTATACGTTTGTTTCTGAAAATTATCTTCTATTTCAAAAATTAATGTTTCTGAATTTAAGATTGCCTTATATTGAGAGATAGGTGAGAAATATGTTGGTATAAAAAGGGCCATTACTACACTTCTTTTTTATTTTTTTTCAACAATGAATAGCCGATATATCCTACTAAGGCAATTAAAAAATACAGTAAATAAGAAACGGGTTCTCCACTGCCTCCAACGGTAGTAAATAGCCTTTCCCAACGTATTTTACCATCTTCTACACTAAACCAAATTAGAACTGGTTTTCCTACAACATGATCAAAAGGAACATAGCCCCAACTTCTAGCATCTAAAGAGTTCTGCCTGTTATCTCCCATCATCCAATAATAATCTTGCTTAAAAGTGTATGAAGTTACCTTTTTCCCATTAATGAAAATATGTTCACCTATTACTTCTAATTGATTGTGCTCATAATCACTAATAATCCCTTTATAAAATGGCAATGAATTTTTATTTAATTGAACAGTACTTCCTTCTTTTGGGATATAAATAGGACCATAATTATCTGTATTCCAACCCAAGCTAGCAACTTGAGGAAAAACATTCCTATCTAAACTTCCTTTGGGTTCAATTACTCTAATAACACTGTCAATTTCAGAATCTTTTCTTAACTTTTCTGCAATTTCATCGGTAATATTTGCTTTTCTAGAAGTGGTGCTAATTTCTTTAATATCTAACCTAAATTTGTTGATTAAACCCTGAGGAACTCCTCCATCTGAAGTGGTAATTTTAAATTGATTATCTTTTACTTTTTCAGGATTATCAGTAGCATACCTCATTACTTCTTCAAATTGCTCTTGACTGGTAAAGTTTATGATAAACTTTCTTTCAAATTCTTTCTTGGTATATCTAAGTAACTTTGTAGTAGAGAAGCCTTTACTGGAATATATTCTGTTATAAAATTGAAGTTTTGCTCTGTCTGGAAGGATGTTTTGTTTTCCATTGATGTATACATAACCATCTCTAACCTCTAGTGTGTCTCCAGCAATTCCAACACATCTTTTTACGTAGTTAGTTTTTTTGTCTAAAGGTTTGTAATCTATTCCTTTGCTTGGGTCTGTCCAATGAACTAGGGTATCTACGGGCCAGTTAAAAACTACAATGTCATTTCTTTTTATTTTCTGAAAACCAGGAACTCTTACATATGGTATTTGAGGTGTCTTTAGATATGATTTAACATTTTTAACCCCAAATATAGAGGTTGGTAAACTATCGTGAAGCATTGGGGTAGCAATAGTAGTAGATGGAACTCTTGCCCCATAATGAAATTTGCTAACAAATAAGTAATCTCCAACTAACAATGTTTTTTCTAAAGATGAAGTTGGTATTGTATAGGGTTGCATAACATAGGTATGAACCAATGTAGCTGCTATGATAGCAAAAGCAATAGAACTTACCCATTCACCTAAACCTGTTCTTGGTTTTAAACTTCTATCCTGTTTGTGAGGTGAGTTTGTAGCATAATTTATATAAAATAAGTAAAACCCAAACGTTAATAATAATAACGCTGTATCTTTTCTTTTATTAAAACCAAAGCTCCTAGCGGTTTCTATCCATAGAATAGGAAACATTAATTGGTTAACAATTGGAAAAAATAGTAAAAAGACCCACCATTTGGGTCTTTTAATAATATTTAGTAAGATTACTGCATTGTAGATTGGAATTGCAGCTTCCCACGCTTTTCTATTGGCCCTGATATATAATTTCCAAGTTCCAGCAAAATGAATTACTTGAACTATTAAAAAGAAAATTAACCATTCATTAATTGTCATATTTTTTTGTTTTTTACTTTATCTATTAGTTACAAATAAAAGAAAATGTTACCGTTTTTAACCTATGTTTAACACATCTTTCATAGTGTAGATGCCAATTTTATGATTTAACCATTCTGCAGCAATTATAGCACCTAAAGCAAACCCTTTTCTGTTGTGTGCAGTGTGTTTAATTTCTATAGAATCTATTTGAGATTCATAAGAAATTATATGGGTTCCAGGAACATCTAGAATTCTTTTAGCTTCAATTGGAATTGTTCCAGCATTTACTTGTGTTTCTTTTAGTTGCCAATCTCTTTTTGAGGTATTATTAATAATTCCTTCAGCAAGTGTAATAGCGGTTCCACTAGGGGTATCCAGTTTTTTTGTATGATGAATTTCTTCTACATTTATAGAATATTCCTCTTGCGAGCTCATCATTTTAGCTAGCTGCTTATTTAGTTCAAAAAAGATGTTAACTCCAATACTAAAGTTAGAGGCATAAATAAAACTTCCATTGTTTTCTTTGCATACATCAATTGCTTTGTCAAAGTCATCTAGCCACCCTGTAGTTCCTGAAATTACAGGTACATTATTTCTAAAGCAACTAACAATATTACTAAGAGCAGCATTTGGTACACTAAAATCTATTGCTATATCTACTTTAGAAATATCATATTCTTCAGTCCTTTTTATTTTTAAAACTATTTCATGACCTCTTTGTAAAGCAATTTGTTCAATTTCTTTTCCCATTTTACCATATCCAAAGAGTGCTATTTTCATGTATTATATTTTATGATTCCAACAAGGAACATGATCTTTCATTTAAAAAGAATATTTGAAACTAAACCCTACAGAAGGTGCTTCTATTTTAATAGGATTACTCATTATAGTTGGATTAACGGTAATATTATCACTTGCATCAAATTGTAATAGATGAGCATTTACGCTTGCTTCTACAATTTGAAGTACATACCCAATAATAACAACTAGTAAAGACAAATCTCTGTTGCCTCTCAAGGTTTTTTGAGCTCTCTCTAATCCAGTTAATGAAATAAGTTCTGTACCGTCTTCTAGGGTAAACTCGTCTACTAAGCCTGTTTTTCTTAGTTTATAGGCTTTTCTATACCTTTTATATTCACTATTATTATTTAGATAGAAATAGGTAGGAATACCAACGGCTGCCCATGCTAAGGGAACTTTCCAATACTTCTTATTGTAGGCTTGTCCTCCACCTGGAAAAACAGCAGAATAAAAAGCAGCTTTAGAAGGAGATAGCGGATTGTATATATTGTTAGAGCTAAGTTTTTGTCCTTTTACTACAACATTTGTAGTATCTTTTTGACTGAAACAGTAAAGAGAAGACAGGAGAAAAATTGCTAATATGACGTTTTTTTGAAACACTTATTTTAATAAGTTTTTAATTCTTTCAAAATCTTCTTGCGAATGAAACGGAATAGAAATTTTACCTTTTCCGTTTGAATTTACTGTAATGTTAATATTATGACCAATATATGAATTGATCTCTGATAAGCTATCTTTAATGTATTTAGGTAAGTGTTTTTTTGTCTCATTAGGACCTGTTACCTCAATTTTTAAACTTTTAACTAGTTCTTCAGTTTGTCTAACAGATAATTTTTCACGAAGTATTTTTTCGTAAATAGCCAACTGATCTTCAGAGCTTTTTACATTTATTAGTGCTCTTCCATGTCCCATAGAAATAAATCCATCTCTCATTCCGGTTTGTAAAATAGGATCTAGTTTTAACAAACGAAGATAGTTAGTAACAGTTGATCTTTTTTTACCTACTCTAACACTTAGCTCTTCTTGAGTTAATTGAATTTCATCAATAAGTCTTTGATATGATAAAGCAACCTCAATAGGGTCTAAGTTTTTACGCTGAATATTTTCTACCAATGCCATCTCTAGCATTTCTTGATCGTTTGCAGTTCTAATATAAGCAGGTATGCTTTTGTTTCCAATTAATTTAGACGCTCTATAACGACGTTCACCAGATACTAATTGAAACAAATCTCCAACTTTTCTAACAGTAATTGGTTGAATAACTCCTAGTTCTTTAATAGAACTGGAAAGTTCGCGAAGCGACTCTTCATCAAAATAAGTTCTTGGCTGGTAGGGGTTTACTTGAATACTTTCCAAGCTTATTTCAATAATACTACCAACCACTGCATCATTGTTAGTATCGCTAACTGAAGTATCTTTTAATAGCGCAGATAACCCTCTGCCTAGTGCTTGTTTTTTAGTGGCTTTAGCCATAGTATTGGTTCTTTTTTAAGAGTTCATTAGCCAAATTTAGGTAATTTACAGCACCTTTGCTTGTGGCATCATAGGCTATAATACTTTCTCCATAACTTGGTGCTTCTCCTAAACGTGTATTTCTTCTAATAATTGTATCAAAAACCATAGTACTAAAGTGTTTTTGTACTTCATCTACAACTTGGTTAGATAGCCGTAAACGAGAATCAAACATGGTTAATAATAATCCTTCGATGTCTAAGTCTTTATTATGAATTTTTTGAACACTCTTGATAGTGTTAAGTAATTTACCAAGCCCCTCTAAGGCAAAATATTCACATTGTATAGGAATTATAACAGAATCAGCGGCAACCAAAGAGTTTAAGGTTATTAAACCCAATGAGGGAGCACAGTCTATAATGATGTAGTCATAAGTATCTCTTATTTCTTCAAGAGATTCTTTTAACATATATTCTCTCCTTTCTTTATCTACTAATTCAATTTCTATAGCCACTAAATCTATGTGAGAAGCAATAATATCTAAATTGGGTGAGCTGGTTTTTAGAATAGCGTCTTTAGCCGAAGATGTGTGTTCTAATACTTGATAACTTCCAACTTTAACAGATTCTATATCTATTCCTAAACCAGAAGAAGCATTTGCTTGAGGATCAGCATCTATCAACAAAACCTTTTTTTCTAACACTCCAAGAGAAGCTGCTAGATTAATAGAAGTAGTTGTTTTTCCTACACCACCTTTTTGATTTGCTATTGCTATAATTTTACCCATTAAACGATTCTAGTATCAACTAGTAAATTTACAACTAAATACTATTTTTAGAAAGCAAAGATGTTAACAAAACTGTTAAGATTTAAAAAATTGATTTTCAATAATATAGATGCCTTTTATTGAAGTTTTTAAACAATTTTTAAAGGGTTGTTAGGAACAGAATTTTTAAAATAAAGCGAAGCTAATTATGAGTTTCTTTCTGGAATATTTTTTAAGATTTCTAATAAGAATTTCCAGAATTTTTGAACTGAAGAAATAGAAACCCTTTCATCAGGTGAGTGAGCTCCTTTAATTGTGGGGCCAAATGAAATCATGTCCATTAAAGGATAGTTTTGACCAAGTATACCACATTCTAGCCCTGCATGACAGGCTGCTACTTTTGCTTTTTCACCAAACAATTTCTCATATAATGGCGTTAAAATTTGTAGTATTTCCGAGTCTACGTTAGGCTGCCAACCCGGGTAGGAGCCAGAGCATTCAACCTCAAAGCCAGACAGTTCAAAACAAGATTTTAGTGAATTAGTTAGATCTTTTTTTGAAGATTCTGAAGACGATCGTGTTAAGCATGCAATAGATATTTTACCATTTCTAACAACTATTCTTGCAATATTATTAGAGGTTTCTACCAAGTCAGGAATGTCTGGACTCATTTTGTAAACACCATTTAATGCTGCATAAACAGATTTAATAAACCCTTTTTGAACTTCTACATTCATTACTTTAAGAGGAGTTTCTACTGCAACAATATCTATGGTTAGGTTTGGTTCTATAGTATTAAATTCGTCTTTTATTGAGTTAATCAATAGATTCATTTCAGATAGAAAAGTTTCTTTAAGTGTTTTATCAATTAGTATGGTTGAAAAACTTTCTCTTGGTATTGCATTTCTTAGACTACCACCTTCAAGTTCAGCTATCTTTATATTAGCATGTTCAAAACCATGATATAACAATCTATTCATTATTTTATTGGCATTTCCAAAGCCTTTATGAATGTCCATTCCAGAGTGTCCTCCTTGTAATCCTTTGATTGCTATTTTAAAAGCAGTTGTATTTTTTGGAGTTGCTTCTTCTATATATATTCTGGTAGCCGTAACATCTATACCGCCTGCACATCCCATATCTATTTCATCATCTTCTTCAGTATCTAGGTTTAAAAGAATTTCACCAGTTAAAATACCACCTTCTAAGCCCATAGCACCAGTCATTCCAGTTTCTTCGTCTATGGTAAATAAGGCTTCAATAGCTGGATGCGGAATATTATCAGAAGACAGTATTGCCATAATAGTAGCAACTCCTAAACCATTATCTGCTCCTAAGGTTGTTCCGTCTGCTGTTACCCAATCACCATTTATATGCATTTTAATTCCTTCAGTTTCAAAATTAAAAACTGTTTCAGAATTTTTTTGATGTACCATATCTAAATGGCTTTGCATTACAATGGTTTTTTTATTTTCAAAACCTTTAGTTGCTGGTTTTGTGATGATAACATTTCCAACACCATCAACAAGTGTTTTTAACTGCAGTTTTTTACCAAAATCAACCATGAATTCGATTACACGTTCTTCCTTTTTTGAAGGACGTGGCACGGCATTTAAGTTAGAAAAATGATTCCAAAGACTTACAGGTTCTAATTTTCTTATTGAAGATGTCATAGGTTGTTTATTGTAATTAATTTGTTGTAAAAGTAGCTAAAAACACGAGTTGTATTAAGAAATTTCTAAAACAATTTCATTCATTTTTTTTCTTACTTTTTTTTGATGTATCATTAGGTCATCTTCAGCTCTGAAGCCAACAGGTAAAACTAATACAGAGGTTAAGTCTTGCACTTTTAGTTTCAGTATTTCATCATATTTTTCAGGAATAAAACCTTCCATTGGACAAGAATCTATTTTTTCATTGGCACAAACAGTTAATAAATTACCCAATGCTAAATAGGCTTGATTTTTTCCCCAAGAAAGCAAGTCTTGTATTGTTTTTCTCGCAATAGCGGTTTTTAAATATTCTCTAAATGAGTTGATAATTTCATCTGGTGTATTTCGTATTTCTTTTACTCTATCAAAATACTTTTCTACATCAGATTCGTCTAGTTTTGTATCTACACAAATAACAAGTAGGTGAGAGGCTTGTATAACTTGTTGTTGATTCCAACTATGTGCAACTAATTGCCGCTGGATTTCTTTATTTTTAATGATCAGTAACTTTATTGGCTGTAGGCCATAAGATGTAGCTGTTAAATTAAAAGCTTGTTTTAAAATATTAACTTGAGATTCTTTTAAGAATTTTTGATCATCAAATTTTTTAACCGCATAGCGCCATTCTAAATTCTCTATACTATTCATTCTAAGTTCTTATTTTTTGTAAAAATACAACCCTTCTGTGATGTGTTCCTATTTTTCTCATTACAAAAATCAATATATTCATAGACAAATACTTTTTTATTTTTTGTATCTTGAAAATAAAAAAAAAGCTATGAAAGAGGGTTTTCTACACTATTTGTGGAACTATCAGTTATTAGATATTTCTAAGTTAACAACAGTTCAGGGTGATGCAATCACCATTCTAAAAAGAGGAATTTACAATCATAATTCAGGGCCAGATTTTTTAAATTCTAAAATTAAAATAGCAAACCAAGTATGGTTTGGAAATGTAATAATTTATTCAAAATTATCTGACTGGTACAAGCATCAATATGAAACTAACTTTAAACACAATGCTTTAATTTTAGTGGTAGTTTGGGACTGTGATACCCCTGTTTTTGTAACGAATGATTCAATTGCAATACTTCAATTACAACAATTTGTTTCTCAAAATTTACTTGATAAGTATGAAAGTTTAATGGTTAAAAACAGGTATTGGATTCCGTGTGAAAAAGAGATTCATACCGTAGACTCTTTCTATTTTAATAACTGGTTAGAAAAGTTATTTATAGATAGGTTAGTGTTAAAGTCAAAAAATATAACATTACTTTTAAACATATCTAACAATGATTGGGAAGCAGTTTTGTTTCAGCTTTTAGCAAAGAATTTTGGGCTAAAAGTTAATGGAGATTCATTTCTAAAATTAGCAGTTTCAATTCCTTTTTCAGTACTTCGAAAAGAACAGCATGACATTACAAAATTATCGGCATTATTTTTTGGTCAGGCGGGTTTTTTGTCTGAAACTATAGAAGGTTCTTACCATGCAGTATTAAAAAAAGAATATTCTTATCTGAAGCATAAATACAATTTAAGTCCTATGTTAAAAAAAGAGTTTCAATTCTTTAGAATGAGACCCTTAAACTTTCCAACAATTAGAATTGCTCAGTTAATTGCTTTATATCATAGATATCAAAACTTATTTTCTCTCTTAATGGAGCTTACAACAATTAATAGTTTGTATCAATTATTCACTATAGAAGTTCCTGAATTCTGGAACTCACATCTAAGCTTTGAAAAAGAATCAAAAATTACTAAGAAAAAATTATCCAAACCTTTTCTAGATTTAGTATTTATAAATACTATTATTCCGCTTCAATTTTGTTATCAACAATCAACTAATAGTCTTAATGAAGAGCTTTTATTTGAAAAAATGAAAGGATTAAAACCAGAAAAAAATACTATTATTTCAAAGTTTTCAGCATTAAAAATTGAAGCAAAAAATGCTTTTGAAAGCCAAGCTTTATTAGAATTAAAAAATAACTATTGCGAATCTAAACGTTGTTTAGATTGTGTTATTGGAAGCCAATTATTGAAATATTGACGTATTTATGATTGTTCATGCTTTGTAAAATTTATTCTTGCTAAACAAAATAAATTAGAATTTTAATTTAATACCTTAATAGAGACTCTTAAATTTAGCTGGATATGCTTCATGCATCATCCCGTAAACTTTTTCAAAGATATCTTCTGCAGAAGGTTTAGAGAAGTAGTCTCCATCAGATCCATAGGCAGGTCTGTGTGCTTTTGCAGTTAATGTTGCTGGTTTGCTGTCTAGGTATTGATATCCATCCTGATTCTCTATAATCTCTTGTAATAAATAAGCAGAAGCACCTCCAGGAACATCTTCATCTACCACTAATAATCTATTTGTTTTTGCAACAGATTTTACAGTATCATGATTGATGTCAAATGGTAACAAACTTTGTATGTCTATGATTTCAATATCTATTCCAACTTGCATTAATTCTCTGGCTGCTTCTTCTACAATTCTTAGGGTAGATCCGTAAGAAACAACAGTCATATCTTTTCCTTTTTTGACGGTTTCTACAACTCCAATTGGAGTGGTAAATTCACCAAAATTAGTGGGTAATTGTTCTTTTAGTCTATAGCCATTTAAACATTCAATAACTAAAGCAGGATCATCTCCTTTAAGTAATGTGTTATAGAAGCCAGCGGCCTTGGTCATATTTCTAGGAACTAATACATGTATTCCTCTAATATTGTGTATAATGCCTCCCATAGGAGACCCTGAGTGCCAAATTCCTTCTAAACGGTGTCCTCTGGTTCTTATAATTAATGGAGCTTTCTGTTTTCCAAATGTTCTGTAGCGTAAGGTTGCTAAATCATCACTCATAATTTGCAAAGCATACAATAAGTAATCTAAGTATTGAATTTCAGCAATTGGGCGCAAACCCCTCATTGCCATTCCTATTCCTTGCCCTATAATGGTTGCTTCTCTAATACCTGTATCGGAAACTCTTTGGTTTCCATATTTTTCTTGCAGTCCTTCTAAGCCTTGGTTTACATCACCTATACGGCCTGCATCTTCTCCAAAAATTAATACTTCTGGATACTTCTTTAGAATTGAATCAAAGTTTTCTCTCATTACAATTCTCGCATCAACAGTCTTGTTTTCTGAACTGTAAACAGGAGTAATTTCAGAAATATTAACGGCAGCAGTATCAGTTTCACTTGTTAAATGAGAAGAGTATTTATACGCAGCATCTTTAAAAGAGTTGGTAATAAATTTCTGAAGTTCATTTTTTTCAGTAAAATTTTCATCTTTTATATAGCGTAATGCTTTTCTAGCAGTAGAAAGGATATCTTTTCTGATGGGTTCTACAATACTAATTAAATCGTTTTTTAGTTTGGTGATAAAATTACCATTGCTACTCTTTAGAGCTATTCTTTCTAACAAACTTGCGGCAGAAGCTACTTCTGACTTTATTTCATTTATGAAAGCATTCCAGGCATTCCTTTTAGCGGCATTTACTTCTTTTTTAGCTTCTTTTTCTAAGGAAATTAATTCTTCTTCTGCAGTTATAAACTTTAAAGAATTACCGTTTTGGTCCTCTAATTCAAAATTTAAAATCCATAAACGCATCTTTTCAATACAGTCAAATTCTTTTTCCCATTTTAGGCGCTCAATATTTTTATATCTTTCATGAGAACCAGAGGTAGAATGGCCTTGAGGTTGAGTAACTTCTTTTACATGAATTAAAACAGGTACATGTTGTTCTCTAGCTATTTTGGAAGCCTTGGTGTATACGTCTATTAACTGAACATAGTCCCAACCATTAACAACAAATATTTCATATCCGTTAGTGTCTTTTTCTTTTTGAAAGCCTTTTAAAATTTCTGAAATACTCTCTTTAGTTGTTTGATGTTTAGCATGAACAGAGATACCATATTCATCATCCCAAACACTCATTACCATAGGAATTTCTAGAACACCTGCAGCATTTATGCTTTCAAAAAAAACACCTTCACTTGTGCTTGCATTTCCAATGGTTCCCCAGGCAACTTCATTTCCATTATTGGAAAAATTTGTATGATGTTGTAAACCTTTTATGTTTCTGTACACCTTAGAGGCTTGAGCTAAACCAACTAGTCTAGGCATTTGAGCTGCAGTAGGAGAGATGTCTGCACTTGAATTTTTTTGAGCAGCTAAATTTTTCCAGCTACCATCTTTATGAATACTATGAGTAGCAAAGTGGCCACCCATTTGTCTGCCTGCAGACATAGGTTCTATCTTAATATCTGTATGGGCATATAAACCTGCAAAAAATTGTTGAGCAGATAATTTGCCAATAGCCATCATAAATGTTTGATCTCTATAGTACCCTGAGCGAAAGTCACCATTTTTAAAAGCTTTTGCCATGGCTAATTGTGGCACTTCTTTTCCATCACCAAAAATGCCAAATTTTGCTTTTCCAGTTAAAACTTCACGCCTGCCTAACAAGCTACATTCTCTACTAATTCTAGCGATTTTATAATCATTTAAAACTTCATTTTTAAAGTCATTAAAAGAAATGTCGGTAGTCTTACTTTTAGTAGCTAATGTCGGCATATATAAAAAATTATTAAGGTTTTGCAAAGATAGCTTTTTTAGACGAAAGTTAATAATTTATCTCTTAACTAAGAATAATGTAATAAAATAAAGTTAAATAGGTTTTTTATTGCGAATTCTACATAAAACCACGTCTAAAAAAATTAAAAATTGCTCTTGTCTTTGCAACTAATACAAATCTAATGTTTTTAGAATATGCATTTTTAGTTACCTCCCAGCCGTTATTTGAGTAGATTGGAAGGTACAGTTCTAGAATATTGTGAATAAAGTTACATCTAATTCCGCTTTCATACCCCAAAAAGACATCGTTGCCTCTGTTTTTTAGAAAAGCAGCATCGTTATATATTTCCAGCCATCGCCAGATTCCAACACTAGAATTAAAAGAGACTAAAAATTGATTGGCAAAACGCTGGTCTAGCACAGATTTAAAACCTCCTTCAGCCATAATAAATTGCTGACTAAGAAACCCTGTGCTTTCTGAACGCCCTATATAATTTAATTCAAATAAATAATCATTAGCTCTGTCCAATCCAAAACTAAAGAAATCTGAATCTGTATTATTTCTTATAAACGAACCTGCGTACAATCTAAAATCTAATTGTGTGTTTTTTGCAGTTAATTTCCTATAACGAATTTCTCCAGTTGCTTTAGAATAATTACTGGCTATTTCTGTACCAATTGAATATTTAAGTCCTTTAATAATATCTGGTTTGTTATAATAGTATTTTAATTTAAATACTCGATACTTATCTGAGTCTGTTTGAGTATCATTTGGCGCTAATTCTCTATTAATATTTAACAATCTTGCAGATAAAAAGCTACCACCAACATCTCGCAAATTTTTTCTTCTAAATTGTACTGTAATGCTTTGATTAAATGTATTGTAAGATAGATCTTCTGCGTAATGTAAATTACTACCAGACAACGAGTAATAAATTCTATTTATTGTAGAGTTTTCAAAATATTGAGTGTAACGAGTATTAAATGTTCCGTTTAAAGCATTACTTTTTGTTCCGTATTGTGGTGTGATAGAAAACTGAAAATTTCTAGATAAAATGGGTCTATTATGAATTCTTAGTCCTAATAAAGCTCCGTCATAAAAATTATATTTTATATTAGGCTGTAAATAGATCTGATGGTAGTAAGGATCGTTAATATCTTTATAGAGCTTAAACTGTATTGGTTTGTTTAAAATATTTTTTCCTACTTTTTTCCAATTATCCATAGAGTTAAACTCTGGATAAGAGTTTTCAAAATTTAATGAAACTCTATTAAAACCGTTTTTGGGAATTGCAATAGTTTTTGTGCTGTCTATATTTGTTAGCCATTTTTTAAATTTTACTTGCTTGTTTTTTAAGCCATATAAAGCTACAGGTGCTGTCATATTTCTTTTGTTCTTTATGGTTACATAAACAGAATCATCTTTAATGATGGCTTTTTTAATGGTGTAGTCTATTTTTTTAGTCGTTTTCAAATAATCTTCGAAAAACCAGCTAATATCTTTGGTTGTTTTAGAGGAAACTATTTTTTTAAAATCATCACTTTTAGCATACTTGAGATTATTTTTCAGATAAAATTCTTGAAAAGATGCACTAATAATAGAATCTCCTATATAATCTGCAAGATATCTTAAGCCCAATCCTGCTTTATATTTACCAGCAATTTTTCGATTAAAATTAGACAAAGAATCAGATCTTGTATTTAATGCTTGATCTATAAATTGACGAGCAGTATATTGGTATACAAAAGGATACTTGTCATTAAAATTTAGTTTTGAGAAATTAAAATTTTTAAATCCCCAAATCTTTGAAATATTTCCAGCTAGTTTAATCTCTGGATAATATTCTGAGACATAATTCATCATTAAATAGGTCTGTAAGCCGTCTGTAAGCCAATAATCATTTCGTTTGTCTAAAAGCAAGGTATTGTCTATGTATTTTTTAGACATAGCTTTTAGCATGGTAAGATCCCATTCAAAAACATCTGGAAAAGGTCTTATAAATTTTGGCAATTGATTTAATCCATAAATTGGATTTTTTGCCTGACTAGCTTCGTCAATAAATAATTTTTTATGAGGATAAGTTCCTAAAAAACGCTGAATAAATTCTAATTGTCTATTTAAAATATCTGCACTCAGTTTCTTGTTGATAACAGTATTATAGAGGTCTGTTTTAATTTCAACTTTAGTTGTTTTAAATGATTTGTAGTGATCTTTAGTATCAATATTTAAAAGAACTTCTGTTTTTTGTTGTCCTAGTAATAAAAATTCATTTGTAGCTCCTTTGGGAGTTTTATATTCGTTTAAATTTGAACTTACATAGTAGTATTTTGGAAGTGTAATTTTTATAGTGTAATTAGTGCTATTGGTTAATAAATCATCCATATTTAGGTTGCTCATTATTTTCCAATTATCTTGAAAAACTGCAGGAACTAAATACCAATATCTTAAATGATAGCCTGTTTTTGTTTTTCCATAGCTAGTAAATTTTGCATTTGGTATTTTAACATCATAGGCAATATTTATTGTGATAGATTTTTTTGATACTAAAGGAGTATTTAAGACTATTTTAATAATATCTATTTTACCGTTTTCTACTTCTAAAAATGGTGTAGCCTCAAAATCTACGGTTAAATTATTTATCCTTGTAAAACCTCTGTCTTTCTGATTGGCAAAGTATAAAGATTTGTCATAATTTTCAATAAGTCTGTTGGCTAGTGGAGCTTTGTTGTCTTTGTAGCCATTTGCCCAGTTGTGAAGAAAGATATTAGTAAGTGTTGAGTCTGAATTATTGTAATAAACAATGCGTTGATTTATTCGTAAGATATCTTTTTTGTCATCTAATTGAGCTTCTAAAGAAATAGCGTGCTCTTGCCCATTTATTTGAGTAAATGGGAACATAATAATAAATAGTATGAAAGTGATTTTTTTCAATTAAGTTTCAATAAATTTTAATGGGCTTTTTAAGTTTTGGCACGAAAGATAGTAAATCCTCTTTGAAAGATTTTTATCATTCATAAGTATTGAATTATTGAATGTGTCTTTTGTGAAAAACGATGCTTTAAAAGTTTGGTTTTAAACTATACTTACTATAGAATTTATTTAGATGTTCTATAGCTTCATCTGCAGTATCTACCACTCTAAACAATTTAAGATCAGATTCGCTAATATTTCCTTCAGCAAGTAGGGTGTTTTTAATCCAGTCTAATAATCCTCCCCAAAAAGAAGACCCTAACAAAACTATTGGAAATCTTCCAATTTTTTTGGTTTGAATTAACGTAATGGCTTCAAACAATTCATCTAAGGTTCCAAAACCACCTGGCATGACTATAAAACCTTGAGAGTATTTCACAAACATTACTTTTCTTACAAAAAAGTAATCAAATTCTACATTTTTGTCTTTGTCTATCCACGGATTGTCGTGCTGTTCAAAAGGCAATTCTATATTTAAACCAACAGAGGTTCCTTTTCCTCTATGTGCTCCTTTATTACCAGCTTCCATTATACCGGGGCCACCACCAGTAATAACTCCATATCCATTCTGAGTTAATTTATAAGCAACCTCTTCAGATAGTTCATAGTATTCTTCTCCTGGTTTGGTTCTGGCAGATCCAAAAATAGAAACGCAAGGACCAATTTTACTCAATTTTTCGTATCCTTCAACAAATTCTGCCATAATTTTAAAAATGGCCCAAGAGTCGTTGGTTTTTATTTCGTTCCAGGTTTTTTGCTGTAATTTTTCACGTATTTTTCTGTCGTCATTTGTCATGTCTAAACTATTTAATGAATACAAAGTTAACCTAATTCCTCCCTCAAAAACTGAGCCGTATAACTTTTTTTGTCTTTCACAATTTGTTCTGGTGTTCCTTTACATAAAATTTCACCCCCTTTTTTACCACCCTCCATGCCAATATCTATAATATAATCTGCTAATTTAATAACATCCATATTGTGTTCAATAATTAAGACGGTATTGCCTTTGTTAGCCAAGGTATTAAGAACGCCCATTAAAACTCTAATATCTTCAAAATGAAGGCCTGTGGTTGGCTCATCTAAAATGTAAAAGGTGTTTCCGGTATCGCGCTTAGACAATTCTGAAGCTAGTTTTATACGTTGTGCTTCACCACCAGACAGCGTAGTAGATCTTTGGCCTAAGGTAATATAGCCCAAACCAACATCTTTGATTGTTTTTAGTTTGCTGTGTATTTTTGGAATGAGTTTAAAGAATTCTACAGCATCATCGATGGTCATTTCTAACACATCTGCAATAGATTTTCCTTTGTATCTAATTTCTAGCGTTTCTCTGTTAAAACGTTTTCCTTGGCAGGTCTCACATTCTACATGCACATCGGGTAAGAAATTCATTTCAATGATTCTTACACCACCTCCTTGGCAGGTTTCACATCGTCCACCTTTTACATTAAAAGAGAATCGTCCGGGTTTGTAACCTCTAATTGCAGCCTCTGGAGTTTTGGCAAACAAACTTCTTATTTCACTAAAAACACCAGTATAAGTAGCGGGGTTAGAGCGTGTAGTTCTACCAATAGGAGACTGATCTATGTCTATTACTTTGTCTACATGTTCTAGGCCCGTAATTTTTTTGTAGGGCATTGGCTCTTTTACACCTCTGTAAATGTGCTTGTTTAAAATAGGATAGAGAGTTTCATTAATTAAAGTAGATTTTCCACTTCCAGAAACTCCGGTTACACAAATCATTTTTCCCAATGGAAATTCTGCTGTAACATTTTTTAAATTATTTCCGGTAGCACCAGTAATTTTTATAGACTTTCCATTTCCTTTTCTTCGATTCTTTGGCACTTCAATTTGCCTTCTTCCGGCTAAGTAATCTGCAGTTAAAGTACTGTGGTCTTTTATTTCTTGAAAGGTTCCTTCACTTACAATTTCACCGCCATGAATACCAGCGCCTGGTCCAATATCAAAAACAAAATCTGCGTGCTCTATCATGTCTTTATCATGCTCAACCACCAAAACAGAATTTCCAATATCTCTTAATTTCACTAAAGAATCTATGAGTTTCTGGTTGTCTCGTTGATGCAGTCCAATACTAGGTTCGTCTAAAATATACAACACACCAACCAGTTGAGATCCAATTTGAGTTGCCAGTCTAATACGTTGTGCCTCACCACCTGAAAGCGATTTTGAGGTTCTATCTAAGGCTAAATAATCTAGACCTACATCTAATAAAAATTGAATTCTGGTTTTAATTTCTTTTAGAATTTCAGTGGCAATAATTACCTGCCTTTCTGATAACTTAGGATCTAAATTTTGAAACCATTCGGCTAGTTCATTAATGTCTAATTTGGCAAGATCACTAATGTTTTTATTGTCTATCTTAAAGTGTAGACTTTCTTTTTTTAATCGGTTTCCTTCACAAGTACCGCAGGTAACTTCGTCCATAAAACCTTTTGCCCATCGTTTAATAGAGGTGCTTTCACTCAGCTTGTATTGGTTTTCTATAAAAGCGGTAATTCCTTCAAAATCTATTTCGTAATTACGGGTAATTCCAATGGTTTTTGAAGCAATAGAGAATTTTTCATTACCTCCATTAAGAATAATTTGCAATGCTTCTTCTGGAATAGATTTAATAGAATCACTTAATTTAAAATGATATCTGTCTGCAATTAATTGTAGTTGCTTAAAAATCCAACTATTTTTTTCTTCACCCAAAGGAATAATTCCACCACTTTTTATAGAAATGCTATGATTTGGTATTACTTTTTCAAAATTTATTTCATTGGTAATTCCTAGTCCGTTGCACTTAGAGCAAGCTCCTTTTGGTGAATTAAATGAAAAGCTGTTTGGTTCTGGGCTTGGGTAAGCAATACCAGACGTTGGGCACATGAGTTCTCTACTGAAATAACGTGGGTTTTCATCATCAACATCAATTACCATTAAAATATTATTTCCAGTATACAATGCAGTTTTAATGGTCTCTTCTAAACGTTTTTCTGAGGTGTCATTTATAATTAATCTATCAATTACCACTTCAATATCATGCGTTTTATACCTGTCTAAACGCATGCCTTTTTCAATTTCTTTTATTTCGCCATCTACCCGAACCTTTACAAAGCCTTGTTTAGAAATTTGTTCAAATAGTTCTCTATAATGTCCTTTTCTAGATTTAACAACTGGTGCTAGAATAGCAATTCTTTTGTCTTTAAAGTCTTGTAAAATTAAGTTTCTAATTTGCTCATCGCTGTAGCTCACCATCTTTTCTCCAGTGTTAAAAGAGTAGGCATCTGCTGCTCTAGAAAACAGTAATCGTAAAAAATCGTAAATTTCAGTGATGGTTCCTACAGTAGAACGCGGACTTTTGTTCGTTGTTTTTTGTTCAATAGAAATAACAGGAGATAATCCGTCTATTTTATCAACATCTGGACGCTCTAAACCTCCTAAAAATTGACGGGCGTAGGCAGAGAATGTTTCTATATATCTTCGTTGCCCTTCTGCATAAATTGTATCAAATGCTAGAGAAGATTTTCCACTACCACTTAAACCGGTAATAACCACTAATTTTTCGCGTGGAATCTTCACATTTATGTTCTTTAAATTGTGAACCCTAGCGCCATAAACTTCTATATATTCTTGATCTTTCAATATTGGTAAAATTCAGAAAGTTGCAAAGTTACAGAATCCAAATTTGTTTTTATGCGAAACTTGTTGGCAAAGTAGTGGCATATTTAAGCGTAGTGTTTAAGTTTCATTAAATCCTCTTTTTTTGCTTAAACTAAAAAAGTATCTTGCATCAAAATTTTATAGATGAATTTGGTGCATTCTGTGAGACATTATTTTGAAAGACATGGGTATCATGTTTCTTCCCGTTTAGCAGACCGTTTGGGAATGAGAGCTCAGAATGTTCGATTGTTTTTTATTTATATATCTTTTGTGACCGTTGGCTTGTCTTTTGGTTTTTATCTAACCATTGCTTTTTTATTGAAGTTAAAAGACATTGTTTACACCAAAAGAAGCTCTGTTTTTGATTTATAAACTAGCGTTTATCTTTGGTTACTGACAAGTAAAAAAATAAAAGAATTATACATTAAAACTATGTTTAAATCTAAATTTCAGAAAGCTTTATTGCTCTTGTTTTTTGTGGTAACTACAGGAGTTATTGGGTATATGTATCTTTCTGGCTATTCATTTGTAAACGCTTTGTATATGACTGTTATTACAGTTTCTACAGTTGGTTTTGCTGAAGTTGAACCTTTAAACGATCAAGAAAAATTATTTACTATATTTTTGATTACCACCAGTATTATTAGTTTTGGGTATACAGTCTCTGCATTCACAGAATACATTATTAGCGGTCAATTATTTCAACAATTAAAATTGAAAAAAGTGCAAAAAAAGATCGAAAAATTAAACGGACATACCATTATTTGTGGTTTTGGAAGAAATGGAAAGCAATCTATGATAAAGTTGCAAAATTATAAGAAAGATTTTGTGATTATTGAAAAGTCAGATGAAGTAATTAATGAAATTGATTTAGATGGCTTTCTAAATGTTAAAGGAGACGCCACTACAGATGAAGCTTTACTAAAGGCAGGTATAGAAACGGCAGATAATTTAATTACTGCTTTGCCTTCAGATGCAGACAATCTTTTTGTGGTGCTTTCGGCCAGACAGTTAAACACTAATTGTAGAATTATAAGTAGGGCTTCTAATGAAAGTTCTTACAGTAAATTAAAAATAGCTGGAGCAAACAATGTTATTATGCCAGATAAATTGGGAGGAGATCATATGGCCTCATTGGTAGTAACTCCAGATGTAATTGAGTTTGTTGGAAGGTTAACCATAGAAGGAGAAACCACCGCTAATTTGGAAGAAATTTCAGTGAATGACTTGCCTACAGAATATTTAGACAAAACAATCTTAGATTTAGATTTAAGAAGAAAAACGGGATGTACAGTTATTGGTTTTAAAGCGCCAGACAATAGCTATCTTATAAATCCTGAAGCTTCCATTGTATTACAAAAAGATTCGCATCTAATAGTTTTAGGAAGGCCAGAACAAATCTCTAAGTTAAGAGCCCTCTTTTAAAATAATCATCAACAATGGTTTTCTTCTTAACTCTTTAAAGAATATTTATAAAGATGTAAAGAAACTGAAACTAAAAAATACTTTTAACCTTCAAAAGTTGTTCGGAGCTCATTTTTTTATGATATTGCGGATTACAAAAAACAAAAACAACAATTTCTCATGAAGAAAAAACTTCTAGTACTACTACTTATGGTAGTCCCAATGTTAACATTCGCACAAGAAAAAGGATTAGATCAGAAAATTGATGCGGCATTTAAACCCGTGTCTGATTTCTTTAGTAATTTAATATTCTTTACTATACCAATTGCAGGAATAGACGTGCCTTTTGTGTTACTTTTATTAGTTGGTAGTGCCTTGTTTTTTACCATTTATTTTAAATTTCCAAATATTTTTCACTTTAAAACTGCTATCAATGTAGTTAGAGGAAAATATGACGAATTAGATCAACACGAAGCTGGAGATCCAGCATTAGCTATTGGTGGTGACATTAAAGGAACCATTAAAGACGAAAGTACGGAAGGTGAAGTAACTCACTTCCAAGCATTAGCTACAGCAGTTTCTGGAACAGTTGGTAATGGAAATATTGCAGGGGTAGCATTAGCTATTGCTCTTGGTGGTCCTGGAGCAACATTTTGGATGGTAGTTTGTGGGTTTTTAGGAATGTCAACAAAATTTGTTGAGTGTACATTAGGAGTTCAATATAGAGATGTTGGAGAAGATGGAACTGTTTATGGTGGTCCAATGTATTATATCAGTAAAGGACTAAAAGAAAGAGGGTTTAAAACATTTGGAAAAATAGTAGCAATAATTTTTGCTATTTTCTGTATTGGAGGATCTTTTGGTGGTGGTAACGCTGCTCAATCTAACCAGGCAACAGTAGTCTTAAAAGAGCTAATGGGTCTAGAAAGTTCTGGAGCAGGATTCTGGATAGGTGTAGTTATGGCAATTGTAGTGGGTGTTATTATTATTGGAGGAATTAAAAGAATTGCTTCAGTAACAGAAAAAGTAGTGCCATTTATGGCGGTATTATATTTACTAGCATGTCTTTATATTTTAGGAGCTAATTTTTCATTAATAGATGATGCATTTTCTTTAATTTTTAGAGAAGCTTTTAATCCAACAGCTATTGGAGTTGGAGGGGTTATTGGAGTCTTACTAGTAGGGTTTAAAAGAGCTGCATTTTCTAATGAGGCAGGTGCGGGTTCTGCATCTATTGCACATTCAGCAGTGAAGACTAAATATTCAGCCTCTGAAGGCTTGGTTGCATTATTAGAACCATTTATAGATACAGTTGTAATTTGTACCATGACTGCCTTGGTAATTATTATATTTAACTTTGGTGGAGATGCCTCTGGAGCAACAATTTTTCAATACGGAGGAGATGGAGCAGGAGCTGTGTTAATTGATGGCGTTTCTTATGAAGGAGCTGGAATTACCTCAAAAGCATTTGCAGAGTACATACCTTATTCTAATGTATTCTTAACTGTAGCAGTTGTTTTATTTGCAGTTTCTACAATGATTTCTTGGTCTTATTATGGTCTACAATCGTGGAAGTTTTTATTCGGTAGAGGTAAAGCGGCAGATATGGCATACAAGTTACTATTCTTATTGTTTGTAATTATTGGAGCTTCAGCTAGTATGAATTCAATTTGGGCATTTTCAGACGCAATGATTTTTGCTATGGTATTTCCTAATATGGTAGGATTGTACTTCTTGTTCCCGGTTGTTAAGAAACAATTAAAAAGATATACAGATGCTATTAAGGAGAGCCATGCTTAAATATATTTAGAGTTTGTTGCTATTTACTGGCTTTCCAAGAAAAAGATAAAAATGAAAAAACTAAAATCCCATTTTTGGTACACTAAAAACCAACGAAATGGGATTTTGTTTTTGCTAGGGCTTATTACTGTTGTTCAGCTTCTGTATCATTTTGTAAATTTCGGCAAGGATGATATAGTCGATGTTAACCAAGCTGCTATTATTTCATTTCAAAATCAAATAGATAGTTTAAAGTTTATTGAGACTGAAAATAGAAGGCCGAAAATCTATCCTTTCAATCCAAATTATATTTCAGATTATAAAGGCTACCAATTAGGAATGAAAACAAAAGAAATAGATCTTTTGTTGGCTCACAGAAACAAAAGATTATTTGTAAACTCAGCAAAAGAATTTCAGGAGGTCACAAAGATTTCAGACAGCCTACTTCAAGCAATATCACCTTATTTTAAATTTCCTGATTGGGTTCAAAAAAAGGATAGAGAAAAGAAAGAACAATTTTCCTTTGCTAGTAAAACAAAAAAAAATATTTCAGATATAACTTCTTCAGATATTAATGAAGCAACACCTTATGATTTTTCGCTTGTTAAAGGTGTAGATGAATATCTTTCAGAAAGAATTATTAAGTATCGTTCTAAACTACAAGGATTTTCTTTTCCCGAACAACTTTTTGAGGTTTGGGGCTTGGAGAAAGAAGTAGCTGATAACATACTTCAAGTATTTTCTATTCAAAAAAAACCTAGAATTACAAAGGTCAATGTTAATACCGCATCCTTTAAAGAAGTCTTGTCTAATCCTTATATAGACTATGAACTATGTGTTCAAATTTTTGAGTATAAAGATGAGGTTGCAGAACTACAATCTATTTCAGAAATCAAAAATATTGAGGGTTTTCCGATAGAAAAATACCATAGAATAGTCTTATATTTACGAGCGAAATAGAAAATAAAAAAAATTACTTAATTGTTGCACATGTATTTTACCGAAGAGCATGAAGTTTTCAGAGAAAGTTTCAAAGATTTTTTACAAAAAGAAGTAGTTCCCCACATAGAAAAATGGGAAAAAACAGGTAATATAGAACGTTTTATTTGGACAAAGTTTGGAGAGATGGGCTATTTTGGGTTAAGCTACCCTGAAGAATACGGAGGTTTAAATTTAGACCTATTTTACATGGTAATCTTTTTAGAAGAATTGCAAAAAATTAATTCAGGTGGTTTTGCTGCTGCTATTTGGGCACATGTTTATTTGGCTATGACGCATCTAAACAAAGAAGGGGACGAAAGAATTAAACAAAAATACTTAAGTGCAAGTATTGCAGGAGAAAAGATAGGATGCCTTTGTGTAACAGAACCCTTTGGAGGATCTGATGTTGCTGGGATGAAAACAACAGCCGTTAAAGACGGAGATTTTTATACAATAAATGGTTCAAAAACATTTATTACCAACGGAGTTTATTCAGACTATTTAATTGTTGCGGCAAAAACAGATGCATCATCTAAACACGCTGGTATGTCTATTTTTATAATAGACAGAGAAACCCCAGGGATCTCTGCAACCAAACTAGATAAACTAGGCTGGAAAGCATCAGATACTGGTGAAATTGCTTTTGATAATGTAAAAGTTCCTCTAGAAAATTTAATGGGTGAAGAAGGAAAAGGCTTCCCTTATATAATGCAGCATTTTGCTCTAGAAAGATTAATTATGGGTATTAATGCGCATGCAAGAGCAGAATATGCTTTAGATTATGCTATTAAATACACCTCAGAAAGACAAGCCTTTGGAAAAACTTTAGATAGCTTTCAAGCATTACGACATAAAATTGCTGAAATGGCTAGTAGGGTAGAAATGTGCAAAGAGTTTAATTATTCAATAGCCAAGAGATTAAATGACGGAGGATATGTTGTAAAAGAAGCAAGCATGTCTAAATTGCTATCTACCAAAATGGCAGATGAAGTTATTTACGATGCACTACAGTTACTTGGGGGTTATGGTTATATGGAAGAGTATCCAATGGCTAGATTGTTAAGAGACAGTAGACTGGGCCCAATAGGAGGTGGCACCTCTGAAATCTTGAAAGAGATTATCGCAAAAATTGTTATTGATGGAAAAGAGTACAAGCCAGTTACTTAGTTTTTAGAGTTTCTTTTTTTGCGAAAATTGTTTTTCCAATTCGCAAAAATTGTTATTGATGGAAAAGAGTATAAGCCGGTTACTTAAATTTAAATAGATGATGGCATTCCCTTTCAGGTCACGCTTTCGGTAGTCGCTCTCTTTGAGGAGCTTCAACAAAACCTCAATCGTTAATGCGCCAAATAAAATAATTTATAATTGCGTATTAATAATTAAAAAATCATACTATCTTTGCAGTCCAATTTTAAAAAGAGAACATTGAAAGGAGGTGCCAACATATGTTAATCATTCCAGTAAAAGAAGGAGAGAATATCGATAGAGCTTTAAAACGTTTCAAAAGAAAATTTGATCGTACAAAGACCATGAGAAACTTGCGCGAAAGAAAGCATTTCACAAAGCCATCTGTAGCAAAAAGAGCTCAAAGAATCAAAGCATCTTATGTACAAGGACTAAGAACAAAAGAAGAAGTTGGTTAAACTTTTTCTAAGAATATTAAAACCCATATCATTTGATATGGGTTTTTTATTGCATCCTATTTAGTACATTTGAAAGACCTATTTAAATTAGATGAATTTAATTGATTCCTTTCTAGAATATTTGTTATTAGAAAAAAAATATTCTATTCATACAATTACAGCCTATAGAAATGATTTAGTTTCCTTACAGAACTTTTGTAAAGAAACCTACCAACAAGAAACCATCTCAGACATTCATTACTCTCAAATAAGATCTTGGATTGTAATGCTGGTAGAGGCAAGGGTATCTAACCGAAGTATTAACAGAAAAACAAGTTCCTTAAAATCTTTCTACAAATATTTACAGAAAATTAAAGTTATTGAGAAAAATCCGCTTTCAAGTCATAGAGCTTTAAAAACACCAAAAAAAATTCAAGTGCCTTTTTCAGTTAAAGAAGTTACTGCTGTATTATTAGATATTAGCACTAATAATTCTTTTGAAGCTATCAGAGATAAATTAATAGTAGAGTTGTTTTATTCAACCGGTATGAGAAGAGCAGAGCTAATTCATCTAAAAATGAGCTCTATTAATTTTTCAGAAAAACAGTTAAAAGTAGTAGGAAAGCGAAATAAAGAACGATTACTCCCCATGCTTCCAAGTATTGTTAAAAGTTTGGACTCTTATATTAAATTAAGAGAAACACTAGAAAGTACAGAAGACTATTTGTTTCTAACTCAAAAAGGAAACAAAATTTATGAAACACTTGTATATAGAGTTATAAATAATTACTTTAGTAAAGTCTCTTCCAAGCTAAAGAAAAGCCCACACATATTAAGGCATTCTTTTGCAACACACCTATTAAATGAAGGAGCAGATTTAAATTCGGTTAAAGAATTATTAGGACATTCAAGCTTAGCCTCTACCCAAGTTTACACACACAATAGCTTGGAGCAACTAAAAAAAGTATATAAACAAGCTCACCCTAGGAGCAACAAAAAACAAAATTTATGAAAGTAACCACCCAGTCAGTAAATTTTAATGCCTCAGCAGACTTATTAGATTTCATAGAGAAGAAAGTCGCATCGTTGTCAAAATTTCACGATAAGATTGTGAATGCAGAAGTTTTTCTTAAATTAGAAAACTCAAGCGACAAAGAGAATAAAATTACAGAGATAAAAATAAATATTCCAGGAAACGAATTGGTTGTAAAAAAACAATTTAAAAGCTTTGAAGAGGGCGTAAGTACAGGAGTTGAATCATTAAAGAGAAGGCTAAAGAAATCAAAAGAAAAATTAAGAGATTCAATAGCCATATAAAAAGCATAAAAAAGCATAAAAAAGTTTTAGAAATTAAAAAAACTTATTACATTTGCAGTCCGTTAGAAATAACGGATTGTTTTTGTTTAAAAAACAGCCGATGTAGCTCAGCTGGCTAGAGCAGCTGATTTGTAATCAGCAGGTCGTGGGTTCGAGTCCCTCCATCGGCTCAAAAACAACAATATGTTCATTTAAATAGTGAAATTTTGGGGAGATACTCAAGCGGCCAACGAGGACGGACTGTAACTCCGTTGACTACGTCTTCGCAGGTTCGAATCCTGCTCTCCCCACAAAAATTTCAATTAAAATGCGAGAGTAGCTCAGTTGGTAGAGCGTCAGCCTTCCAAGCTGAATGTCGCCAGTTCGAACCTGGTCTCTCGCTCAAAAGGATAAAGTATTGTTTTAGAAATAAGACAAGAAGTTTGTCCTGAGTGTTAGTCTGTGAAAAGTTAGTCTCACACTCAAATTTTTCCAAGCCGGTGTAGCTCAGATGGTAGAGCGCATCCTTGGTAGGGATGAGGTCACGGGTTCAATTCCCGTCGCTGGCTCAAAAGAAGAATTTATTAGACACTAAATATATTTAACTTAGAATTAAAAATTAATAATCATGGCAAAAGCAAATTTTGACCGTTCGAAACCACACTTAAACATTGGTACAATCGGACATGTAGATCACGGTAAGACTACACTAACTGCGGCTATTACTAAAGTATTAGCTGATGCAGGTTTATCTTCAGCACTATCTTTCGATCAGATTGATAATGCACCAGAAGAAAAAGAAAGAGGTATTACAATTAATACATCTCACGTTGAGTATCAAACAGCAAATCGTCACTACGCACACGTAGATTGTCCAGGTCACGCGGATTACGTAAAGAACATGGTAACTGGTGCTGCTCAAATGGATGGTGCAATTTTAGTTGTTGCTGCTACAGATGGACCAATGCCACAAACTCGTGAGCACATCCTTTTAGGACGTCAGGTTGGTATTCCTCGTATGGTTGTATTTATGAATAAAGTAGATATGGTTGATGATGAAGAACTAATTGAATTGGTAGATATGGAAGTAAGAGAATTACTTTCTTTCTATGAATACGATGGAGATAATGGTCCTGTAATAGCAGGTTCTGCTTTAGGAGCATTAAATGGTGAGCAAAAATGGGTAGATACCGTTATGGAATTAATGGAAGCTGTGGATGCATGGATTGAAGAGCCATTAAGAGAGGTTGATAAAGACTTCTTAATGCCTATTGAAGATGTATTCTCTATTACTGGTCGTGGTACTGTTGCTACTGGTAGAATTGAAACAGGTATTGCAAATACTGGAGATCCAGTAGAAATTATTGGTATGGGAGCTGAGAAATTAACTTCTACAATTACCGGTATTGAAATGTTCCGTCAAATCTTAGATAGAGGAGAAGCAGGAGATAATGCAGGTATCTTATTAAGAGGTATAGAGAAAACAGATATTAAAAGAGGTATGGTAATTACCAAGCCTGGATCTGTAACACCACATGCTAAGTTTAAAGCTGAGGTGTACGTTCTTAAAAAAGAAGAAGGTGGTCGTCACACACCATTTCACAACAATTATCGTCCACAGTTCTATGTAAGAACAACAGACGTAACAGGTACTATTAATTTACCAGATGGTATAGAAATGGTAATGCCAGGAGATAACTTAACTATTACAGTTGATTTACTTCAGCCAATTGCATTAAACTTAGGTTTACGTTTTGCAATCCGTGAAGGAGGAAGAACAGTTGGAGCTGGTCAAGTAACTGAAATTTTAGACTAATTTTTAGTCAACAATTATAAGTTTTAATCGTTGAAGGTGTCCTGATTTATCAGGATGCCTTTATGAATGAATAGAGACGGGTTTAGCTCAGCTGGTAGAGCACTGGTCTCCAAAACCAGGTGTCGGGGGTTCGAGTCCCTCAATCCGTGCAAATAATGAACACATGAAGTTTATACAATATATTAAAGACTCTTTTGAAGAATTAAATAATCACATGACTTGGTCGTCTAGTAGAGATGCTCAAAAAACAACGGTTACAGTTGCAATTTTCACAATTGTTTTTGCACTAGCTGTAGCTGGAGTTGATAATGTTTTTCAGACAGGGTTAGATAATTTTTTCGGAATGTTTAAATCCAACTAATAATGACTGACTCAGTAATGAAATGGTATGTTGTGAGAGCAATCGGAGGTCAAGAAAACAAAGTGAAGTCTTACATAGAGACTGAAATTTCTCGTTTAGGACTTTCTGACTTTGTGAGTCAAGTATTGGTTCCTAAAGAAAAAGTAATTCAAATACGTGATGGAAAAAAAATAAATAAAGAAAAAGTTTATTTTCCAGGATATATTATGGTGGAGGCTAATCTAGCAGGAGAAGTACCTCACGTTATTAAATCAATTACAGGTGTTATTGGTTTTTTAGGAGAAAAAAAAGGAGGAGAGCCTGTTCCAATGCGAAGATCTGAAGTGAACAGAATGCTTGGTAAGGTTGATGAATTAGCCATCCAAGACGAAAATATTGCCATTCCTTTTACACCAGGAGAAACGGTGAAAGTTATAGATGGACCATTTAATGGTTTTGACGGAACTATAGAAAAAGTGAATGAAGAGAAGAGAAAATTAGAAGTCATGGTTAAGATTTTTGGACGTAAAACTCCATTAGAACTTAGTTATATGCAAGTAGAGAAAATATAATTGTTACACAAATATATACCGATGTGTTTTTTGCTTCCAATTAAAAAACAGGTCACTAAATAGTTATTAAAATGGCAAAAGAGTTAAGTAAAGTAGTTAAATTACAAGTTAGGGGAGGTGCCGCGAATCCATCGCCACCGGTTGGACCCGCTCTAGGTGCTGCAGGTGTTAACATCATGGAGTTCTGTAAGCAATTCAATGCTAGAACTCAAGACAAACAAGGTAAAATTTTACCTGTTGTTATTAGTGTTTTTAAAGACAAATCATTTGATTTTGTAGTAAAAACTCCACCCGCTGCAGTACAATTAATGGAAGCGGCAAAAATCAAGAAAGGTTCAGGAGAACCTAACAGAAAAAAAGTAGCGTCTGTTTCTTGGGATCAAATTAAAGTGATTGCAGAAGACAAAATGGTAGATTTAAATGCATTTACAATTGAATCAGCAATGAAAATGATCGCTGGTACAGCCCGTTCTATGGGATTAACAGTTAAAGGTAATGCACCAGCATAAACTTTATAAAAACTAGTAAAATGGCAAGATTAACAAAAAAGCAAAAAGAAGCGTACGCTAAATTAGATAATACGAAAGCATTAGATATAAATGCTGCTTCTGCTTTAATCAAAGAAATTACTAATGTAAAGTTTGATGCATCTGTAGATATCGCTGTTCGTTTAGGAGTAGATCCACGTAAAGCTAACCAAATGGTTAGAGGCGTAGTGACATTACCACACGGAACAGGGAAAGATGTAAAAGTGCTTGCATTAGTAACACCAGATAAAGAAGCCGAAGCTCTGGAAGCGGGTGCAGATTATGTTGGTTTAGATGAATACCTTCAAAAAATTAAAGGAGGATGGACAGACGTAGACGTGATTATCACAATGCCTAGTGTTATGGGTAAATTAGGTCCTTTAGGAAGAGTTTTAGGTCCTAGAGGTTTAATGCCTAACCCAAAGACAGGTACGGTAACTATGGATGTTGCAAAAGCAGTAAAAGAAGTAAAAGCAGGTAAGATAGATTTTAAAGTTGATAAAACAGGAATCATTCATGCTGCAGTTGCTAAAGCATCTTTTGATGCTGATAAAATTGCTGAAAATGCAAATGAATTATTACAAACAATTATTAAATTGAAACCAACAGCATCAAAAGGAGCTTACATTAAGAGCGTTTTTATGAGTTCTACTATGAGCCCTAGTGTTGAAGTTGATGTAAAATCTGTTTCGTAAGCAGTTAAAAATGTATCATTATGACTAGAGAAGAAAAATCACAAGTAATACAAGATTTAACAGTTACGTTAGCAAGAACTAATACCATCTATTTAGCAGATATATCTGGTTTAGATGCATTAGCTACATCAAACTTACGTAGAGCTTGTTTTAAAGCTAACGTTCAACTAGCTGTTGTTAAAAACACATTGCTTTCAAAAGCAATGGAAGCTTCTGATAAGGAGTTTGGAGAATTACAAGATGTATTAAAAGGTAATACCTCTTTAATGATTTCTGAGGCAAGTAATGCACCTGCTAAAGTAATCAAAGAGTTCAGAAAAAAATCAGACAAGCCTTTGTTAAAAGGTGCTTACATTGAAGAAGCTATTTATGTTGGAGACGACCAATTAGAATCTCTTGTAAATGTGAAGTCTAAAGAAGAACTTATTGGAGATATTATTACATTATTACAATCACCTGCTAAAAATGTTATTTCAGCATTGCAGTCAAGTGGAGGTAAATTATCTGGTATTTTACAAACATTATCAGAAAAATAAATTAGCGCATTAATAAACTAAATAATAAAAATTTTAAAACAATTGAAATGGCAGATTTAAAAGATTTCGCAGAACAATTAGTTAACTTAACTGTAAAAGAGGTTAACGAATTAGCTGGTATTTTAAAAGATGAGTACGGTATCGAACCTGCAGCAGCAGCTGTAGCAGTTGCTGGTCCAGCAGCTGGAGGTGATGATGCAGCTGAAGAGCAAACAGAATTTGATGTAATCTTAAAAGCAGCAGGTGCTTCTAAACTAGCAGTTGTAAAGTTAGTTAAGGAATTAACTGGTTTAGGATTAAAAGAAGCTAAAGGTATCGTTGATAGCGCACCTGCACCAATTAAAGAAGGTGTATCTAAAGATGAGGCAGAAGGTCTTCAAAAATCTTTGGAAGAAGCAGGAGCTGAGGTTGAGCTTAAGTAAGCTTTAACATATCTAACAAACTAAGGTTTAGGTACTAAGAATGTAGGTTCTTAGACCTAAACCATTTTGTGTATATATTCGTTCTTTATTAAATACAGATTTTTAATCAAAAAAACATTCTCTTTTGGCAACGAAAAACACTACTGAAAGAATCAATTTCGCATCTTCAAAGCTTGGAACAGGTTATCCTGATTTTTTGGATATCCAAGTAAAATCTTTTCAAGATTTTTTCCAATTACAAACAAAAGCTGAAGAGCGAGGTGAAGAGGGTTTATACAAAACCTTCATGGATAACTTTCCAATTACGGATACTCGTAACAACTTTGTATTAGAATTTTTAGACTACTTTGTAGATCCACCTAGATACAGCATTCAAGAATGTATTGAAAGAGGTCTGACACACAGTGTGCCATTGAAAGCGCGTCTAAAACTATATTGTACAGATCCTGAACACGAAGATTTTGAAACAATAGTACAAGATGTTTATTTAGGAACTATTCCTTACATGACAAACTCTGGTACTTTTGTTATCAATGGTGCAGAAAGAGTTGTTGTATCTCAACTACATAGATCTCCGGGTGTATTCTTTGGACAATCTTACCATGCAAACGGTACAAAATTATATTCTGCAAGAGTAATTCCTTTTAAAGGTTCTTGGATAGAATTTGCGACCGATATCAATCAAGTGATGTACGCTTATATTGATAGAAAGAAAAAATTACCTGTTACTACTTTATTCAGAGCCATTGGTTTTGAAAGAGATAAGGACATTTTAGAAATTTTTGATTTAGCAGAAGAAGTGAAAGTTTCTAAAGCTGGATTAAAAAAAGTTCTAGGTAGAAAATTAGCTGCAAGAGTATTAAAAACTTGGTTTGAAGATTTCGTAGATGAAGATACTGGAGAAGTTGTATCAATAGAACGTAATGAAATTATTTTTGATCGTGATACAGTCATTGAAAAAGAACATATAGACGAAATTATTGAAGCAGGAGCTAAAACTGTATTACTTCATAAAGAAGATAATCAACAAGCAGATTACGCAATTATTCATAATACGTTACAAAAAGATCCAACAAACTCAGAAAAAGAGGCTGTTGAACATATCTATAGACAATTAAGAAACGCTGAGCCGCCAGATGAGGAAACAGCAAGAGGAATTATTGATAAATTATTTTTCTCTGAGCAACGTTATAATCTAGGTGAGGTAGGGCGTTTTAGAATGAATACAAAACTTGGTTTAGATATTGATATCAATCAAAAAGTATTAACAAAATTAGATATAATTACCATTATAAAGTATTTAATTGAATTAATCAATTCTAAAGCAGAAGTAGATGATATTGATCACCTATCTAACCGTCGTGTTAGAACAGTAGGAGAGCAATTAGCCAGCCAGTTTGGTGTAGGTTTAGCTCGTATGGCTCGTACTATTCGTGAGAGAATGAATGTACGTGATAACGAGGTGTTTACTCCAATCGACTTAATTAATGCAAAGACATTATCTTCCGTAATTAATTCATTCTTTGGTACCAATCAGTTATCTCAGTTTATGGATCAAACAAACCCATTAGCAGAGATTACTCATAAACGTAGATTGTCTGCACTTGGGCCAGGAGGTTTGTCTAGAGAAAGAGCAGGATTTGAGGTTCGTGATGTACACTATACACATTACGGTCGTTTATGTCCAATTGAAACACCAGAAGGACCAAATATTGGTTTAATTTCATCTTTATCTGTATTTGCGAAAGTAAATAACTTAGGGTTTATAGAAACTCCTTATAGAGAAGTAATTAAAGGATCTGTTGATGTAAAAAAAGAACCAATTTATTTAAGTGCTGAAGAAGAAGAAGGGAAAAAAATTGCCCAATCTAATTTAGAACTAGATAAAAATGGAGTTATTGCAGGAGAAAAAGTAATTGCACGTGCGGAAGGAGATTTCCCAGTAGTTGTTCCTGATACAATTGATTATATGGACGTTGCTCCAAATCAAATTGCATCAATTTCTGCCTCTTTAATTCCTTTCTTAGAGCATGATGATGCCAACCGTGCCTTGATGGGATCTAACATGATGCGTCAAGCGGTACCATTATTACGTCCAGAATCTCCAATTGTTGGAACTGGGTTAGAAAGAAGAGTTGCAAAAGATTCTAGAATCTTAATTAATGCAGAAGGAGCAGGAGTTGTTGAATATGTAGATGCAAATAAGATTACCATTAAGTATGACAGAACAGACCAAGAGAAACTAGTAAGTTTTGAATCTGATGAAAAATCTTATGACTTAATTAAGTTCAGAAAAACCAACCAAGGAACATGTATTAATCTAAAACCTATTGTAAGTTCAGGAGATAGAGTTGAAGAAGGTCAGGTTCTTTGTGAAGGATATGCAACACAAAAAGGTGAATTAGCACTAGGAAGAAATATGAAAGTAGCCTTTATGCCTTGGAAAGGGTATAACTTTGAGGATGCTATTGTAATTTCTGAAAAAGTTGTTCGTGAAGATATTTTTACTTCTATTCACATAGATGAATATTCTTTAGATGTACGTGATACAAAATTAGGTACAGAAGAATTAACCAATGATATTCCTAACGTATCTGAAGAGGCTACAAAAGACCTAGATGAGAATGGAATGATTAGAATTGGAGCAGAAGTAAATCCAGGAGATATTCTAATTGGTAAGATTACACCAAAAGGAGAATCTGATCCAACACCAGAAGAAAAACTATTAAGAGCCATTTTTGGAGACAAAGCTGGAGATGTAAAAGATGCATCTTTAAAAGCGTCTCCATCTCTAAGAGGTGTAGTTATAGATAAAAAGTTATTTAGAAGAGCGGTAAAAGATAAGACCAAGAGAATTAAAGATAAAGAAGCAGTAGCCTCTTTAGAATCTTCTTTTGTATCTAAATTTGAAGTTTTAAAAGAAGACTTAGTAGATAAACTATTCCAATTAGTTAGTGGAAAAACATCGCAAGGAGTATTTAATGACTTGGGTGAAGAGGTGTTGCCAAAAGGTAAAAAATACACTCTTAAAATGCTAAATGCTGTAGATGATTATGTGCATTTAACTTCAGGAACTTGGACTACAGATGCAAAAATTAATTCTCACGTTAGTGAGTTAATTCACAACTATAAAATTAAGGTAAACGATTTACAAGGTGTATTGCGTCGTGAGAAGTTTACCATTTCTGTAGGAGATGAATTACCAGCAGGAATTTTAAAACTTGCAAAGATTTATGTTGCTAAGAAACGTAAGTTAAAAGTAGGAGATAAAATGGCTGGGCGTCACGGAAACAAAGGTATTGTTGCCCGTATTGTTCGTCAAGAAGATATGCCGTTTTTAGAAGACGGAACACCAGTAGATATTGTATTAAATCCACTAGGTGTACCATCACGTATGAATATTGGTCAGATTTATGAAACAGTTCTTGGTTGGGCTGGTCAAAAATTAGACAGAAAATACGCTACTCCAATTTTTGATGGAGCTTCTTTAGATCAGATAAATGAATTTACAGATGAAGCAGATGTGCCAAGATTTGGTCATACCTACTTATATGACGGAGGAACAGGAAAACGTTTCGATCAACCAGCAACTGTAGGTGTTATTTATATGATTAAACTAGGCCACATGATTGAAGACAAAATGCATGCTCGTTCTATTGGACCTTACTCGTTGATTACTCAACAACCACTTGGTGGTAAGGCACAATTTGGAGGTCAGCGTTTTGGAGAGATGGAAGTTTGGGCATTAGAGGCTTATGGAGCTTCAAGTATTTTGAGAGAAATTCTAACAGTAAAATCTGATGATGTTATGGGTAGAGCTAAAACATACGAAAGTATTGTTAAAGGTGAAACCATGCCAGAACCAGGATTGCCAGAATCTTTCAATGTATTAATGCATGAGTTGAAAGGTTTAGGTTTAGATCTAAAACTAGAAGAATAAATTTATAGCATATTTCTGGGGGTATGTTACATATACCCAGAGATATACTTATCTAATAAGGGTCTGAGACCCAATTTTAATTCGATACCATTACCATGGCAAGAAAAAACGAGAAGTACACCGTAAAAAAGTTTAACAAAATCTCAATTGGTTTAGCATCACCAGAATCTATTTTAGGAACGTCTAAAGGAGAGGTGTTAAAGCCAGAAACTATTAACTATCGTACACACAAGCCCGAACGAGACGGTCTATTCTGTGAGCGTATTTTTGGTCCTGTAAAAGACTTTGAATGTGCTTGTGGTAAATACAAGAGAATTCGATACAAAGGAATTGTTTGTGACCGATGTGGTGTAGAAGTAACTGAAAAGAAAGTACGTAGAGATAGAGTAGGACACATCAATTTGGTTGTGCCTGTAGCTCATATCTGGTACTTTAGATCGTTACCAAACAAAATGGGATACTTATTAGGATTACCATCTAAGAAGTTAGATATGATTATCTACTACGAAAGATATGTGGTAATTCAACCAGGTATTGCAAAAAATATAGAAGGTGAACCATTGCATAAAATGGATTTCCTAACAGAAGAAGAGTATTTAGATATTCTAGAAACACTTCCACAAGAAAATACGTATTTAGATGACACTGACCCAAATAAGTTTATTGCTAAAATGGGAGCAGAATGTTTAATAGATTTATTAGCTCGTATAGATTTAGATGAATTATCATATGAATTAAGACACAAAGCAAATACTGAAACATCTAAGCAACGTAAAGCTGAGGCTTTAAAAAGATTAAATGTTGTTGAAGCATTTAGAGATTCTCAAAAGAATAGAGAAAACAAACCAGAATGGATGATTATGAAAGTAGTTCCGGTAATACCACCAGAATTACGTCCATTAGTTCCATTAGACGGTGGTAGATTTGCTACTTCAGATTTAAATGATCTATACCGTAGAGTTATTATCAGAAATAATCGTTTAAAAAGATTGATGGAGATTAAAGCTCCAGAGGTAATTTTGCGTAATGAAAAACGTATGTTACAAGAATCTGTAGATTCATTGTTTGATAACACACGTAAATCTTCAGCTGTAAAAACAGAATCTAACAGACCGTTAAAATCATTATCAGATTCCTTAAAAGGTAAGCAAGGACGTTTTCGTCAGAACTTATTAGGAAAACGTGTTGATTATTCTGCACGTTCTGTAATTGTTGTTGGACCAGAATTAAAGTTGTCTGAATGTGGTATACCAAAAGAAATGGCAGCCGAACTTTACAAGCCTTTTGTAATTCGTAAATTAATTGAAAGAGGAATTGTAAAAACAGTAAAATCTGCAAAGAAAATAATCGATAGAAAAGAACCAGTTGTTTGGGATATTCTAGAAAATGTAATTAAAGGACATCCAGTTTTATTAAACCGTGCGCCTACATTACACCGTTTAGGTATTCAAGCATTTCAACCAAAATTAATCGAAGGAAAAGCAATTCAGTTACATCCATTAGTATGTACCGCTTTTAATGCCGATTTTGATGGAGATCAAATGGCTGTTCACTTACCATTAGGGCCAGAGGCTATTTTAGAAGCGCAATTATTAATGTTAGCTTCTCATAATATCCTAAATCCTGCAAATGGTGCACCAGTTACTGTACCTTCTCAAGATATGGTATTGGGTCTGTACTATATGACCAAAGAAAGAAAATCAACCAAAGCTGTACCTGTAAAAGGAGAAGGGTTAACTTTTTATTCTCCAGAAGAGGTAACTATTGCTTTTAACGAAGAAATGGTTGAATTAAATGCTGGAATTAAAGTAAGAACATACGATATAGACGAAGAAGGAAATTCAGTGAAGAAAATCATTGAAACTACTGTTGGTAGAGTCTTATTTAATGAAGTTGTACCGGAGGCTGCTGGATATATTAATGAAGTATTAACTAAGAAATCTCTTCGTGGAATTATTGGTGGTATTTTAAAAGTAACAGACATTCCAACAACAGGTAATTTCTTAGATGAAATTAAAAATATGGGTTATAAGTTTGCCTTCCAAGGTGGTTTATCTTTCAGTTTGGGAGATATTATTATTCCAGAAGAAAAAACAACTATGATTGCTGAAGCCAACAAAGAGGTAGACGGAATTGTAATGAATTATAACATGGGTATGTTAACGCAAAAGGAGCGTTACAATCAGGTAATTGATATTTGGGGAAGAACCAACAATCAATTAACAGAATTGTCTATGAAGCGTTTGCGTGAAGACCAACAAGGATTTAACTCAGTATACATGATGTTAGATTCTGGAGCTAGGGGATCTAAAGAACAGATTCGTCAGTTAACAGGTATGCGTGGATTAATGGCAAAACCTAAAAAATCTACTGCAGGTGGTGGAGAAATTATTGAGAATCCTATTCTTTCTAACTTTAAGGAAGGATTATCTATTCTAGAATATTTTATCTCTACGCATGGTGCTCGTAAAGGTCTTGCCGATACAGCTCTAAAAACTGCCGATGCAGGATACTTAACACGTCGTTTAGTAGATGTTTCACAAGATGTTATTATTAATGAGGATGATTGTGGTACTTTAAGAGGGCTAGATGTAACTCCATTAAAGAAAAACGATGAGATTGTAGAATCTTTAAGTGATAGAATTGAAGGAAGAGTTGCCTTACAAGATGTATATCATCCATTAAATGAAGAGTTATTAGTTGGAGCAGGCGAGGTGATTACCTCTAAATTTGCAAATGCTATAGAAGCTTCAGGATTAGATGTAGTTCAGGTTAGATCTGCATTAACATGTGAGTCTCAAAGAGGAATTTGTGCAAAATGTTATGGGCAGAGTTTATCTACTCTTAACAATGTTCAAATTGGTGAAGCTGTAGGAGTTATTGCAGCTCAATCTATTGGAGAACCAGGTACGCAGTTAACACTAAGAACTTTCCACGTTGGTGGAGTTGCTGGAAATATTTCAGAAGAAAACAAATTAACAGCCAAGTTTGATGGTAAGGTAGTTATAGAAGATCTTAGAACAGTTGAAGGAAAAGATGCAGACGGAAAAGTGATAGATATTGTAATATCTAGAACTGCTGAGATGAAAGTAATTGATAAAAAGACAGATATTACACTTAGTACAAATATTATTCCTTATGGGTCTGTAATCTTTAATAAGAAGATTAAGTCTATTAAAAAAGGAGAAGCTATTTGTCAATGGGATCCATTTAACGGTGTTATTGTTTCTGAATTTGGAGGTACTGTGAAGTTTGATAACCTAGAACAAGGAGTTAATTACCAAGTAGAGGTAGATGAACAAACTGGTTTCCAAGAAAAAGTAATTACAGACTCTAAGAATAAGAAAATTATTGCTTCTTTAATTATAGAAGATAAAGATGGTAATGCGCTACGTTCATACACGCTACCAGTTGGAGCTCATTTAATGATAGACAACGGAGAAGCTGTAGAAAGTGGTAAAACATTGGTAAAGATTCCAAGAAAATCTGGAAAAGCTGGTGATATTACTGGAGGTCTTCCAAGAGTAACAGAATTATTTGAAGCACGTAACCCTTCTAACCCAGCAGTGGTGTCTGAAGTAGATGGTGTTGTTTCTTTTGGTAAAATTAAAAGAGGTAACAGAGAGATTATTGTTGAATCTAAAACGGGAGATATTAGAAAGTATTTAATTAAACTTTCTAACCAAATATTAGTTCAAGAGAATGACTTTATAAAAGCAGGAATGCCTTTATCAGACGGAGCAGTTACTCCTATAGATATTCTAAGAATACAAGGTCCTTCTGCTGTTCAACAGTACTTGGTTAATGAAATTCAAGATGTATATCGTTTACAAGGTGTAAAAATTAATGATAAACACTTTGAGGTAGTTGTTCGTCAGATGATGCGTAAAGTAAGAATCATAGATTCTGGAGACACTTTATTCTTAGAAAATCAATTAATTCATAAGAATGACTTTATTCTAGAAAATGATGCTATCTACGGTATGAAAGTAATTGAAGATGCTGGAGAATCTGAAAATATAAAAGCAGGACAAATTATTACTGCTCGTCAATTAAGAGATGAAAATTCTTTATTGCGCAGAAATGATCAGGCGTTAGTTGTTGCACGTGATGCACAACCAGCAACAGCAGAACAAGTATTACAAGGAATTACAAGAGCTTCTCTTCAAACAAAATCGTTTATTTCTGCGGCATCGTTCCAGGAAACAACAAAAGTATTGAATGAAGCTGCTGTAAATGGTAAAGTAGATTATTTAGAAGGATTAAAAGAAAATGTTATCGTAGGTAAGAAAATTCCAGCAGGTACTGGTATGAGAACTTATGATCATTTAATAGTTGGTCCTAAAGAAGAAATCGAAAAAAGCTTTAACTAACTAATAGTCATGGCCGAAGATCAACATAAAAAAGGGCAAATTAATATTGAGTTAGACGAATCTGTTGCGGAAGGAACCTATTCTAATCTAGCAATCATCAATCACTCAGTCTCTGAGTTTATTGTAGATTTTATTAGAATAATGCCAGGGGTGCCCAAAGCAAAAGTGAAGTCTAGAATTATCTTAACGCCACAACATGCTAAAAGGCTTACAAAAGCCCTCGCTGATAATATTTTGAAATTTGAGAAAGTCCATGGTGAAATCAAAGATTACGAGCAACCACCAATTCCAATGAATTTTGGACCAACAGGCGAAGCATAAAGTGTAAATTTTACACGATATGATGAAACTTGGGTTGCTCGAAATGTACCACATTTCAACCACCAATTCCAATGAATTTTGGACCAACAGGCGAAGCATAAAGTGTAAATT